>Ga0070708_100000811_pt1 | contig 23595 bp, 21 predicted proteins | sample KBSK5503metaG_FD_65469 | JGI IMG/M metagenome (GOLD analysis project Ga0070708, IMG submission 65469) | Corn, switchgrass and miscanthus rhizosphere microbial communities from Kellogg Biological Station, Michigan, USA - KBS K5-50-3 metaG | ecosystem: Host-associated > Plants > Roots >... | reverse complement strand
GCCTACCGGCCGGGCTCGCTGAAGGAGATGCTCCGGCAGATGTCATCCGGCAACCCGGACGAGACCTACCAGCCGGAGCCGATGCGGCCGGAATACCTGGACCGGGAGGCCCGGCTCAAGCTCATGGAGGCGCAGGGCGTGGAGCGGGCAGTGGTGTTCCCCTCGGCGATGGCACTGTCCGTGGAGAACTACGTCAAGCATGTCCCGGCCGCCTACGCCAACATCGGCTCGTTCAACCGGTGGTTCGACGAGGAGTGGGGGTTCAGCCGGGGCGGGAAGATCTACGCCCCCGCGCTGCTCTCCCTGGCCGACCGCGACCTGGCCGTGAAAGAGCTCGACTTCGTACTCGGCCGCGGCGCCCGGATCGTCCTGCTGCCCACCGGGCCCGCGTACGGGCGCTCTCCGGGCGACCCCTACTTCGACCCGATCTGGGCGCGGATGAACGAGGCGGGCGTCACGGTCGCCTTCCACATCATGGAGAACTGGTACAACGAGAACATCGCGGCGGCGTGGGGACACGACCCGTGGCCTGGCTCCTGGCACATGTCCGCCTGGCAGTGGAACAACCTCTACGGCGAGCGGCCCATCGAGGACACCCTGTCCGCCCTGATCTTCGACAACCTCTTCGGGCGGTTCCCGAACCTCAACGTGCTCGTCGCCGAGTTCGGCGCCTCCTGGGTGCCGCACTTCATCGGGCACATGGACAAGAGCCGCGGGATGGGCCGTAACGGGCCGTGGATCGGCGGCAAGCTGACCGAGCGGCCCAGCCGCATCTTCCGGCGACACGTCCGGGTCGTGCCCTATCCGGAGGATGACATCCCGCGCATCGTCCGCGATCTTCCCGACGTGGACTGCCTCGTGATGGGCTCGGACTTCCCGCACGCCGAGGGCCTAGCCGAGCCCGCCGAGTTCGCCGGGCTCCTCGAAGGGCTGACCGGGCCGCAGCGGCGCCAGATTCTCCGCGACAACGCGGCCAGGCTCTTCGGCACCGGTTGATCGAGCAGGCGCCGACAAAGCCATGAGCGTGCTCCTCAGGCGCCCATGGACAGGCCGCCGTCCACGGTAACCACCGAGCCGGTGATGTAGCCGGCCTCGTCGGAGAGCAGGAAACGCACGGCGCAGGCCAGCTCCCGCGGGTTGCCCCGGCGGCCGAGCGGGATCATCGCGCGGATCGCCTCCTGCGCTTCCGGCCGCATCGTGCTGGTCATCTCGGTCTCGAACACGCCCGGCACCACCAGGTTGACGGTGATGCCCTTGCGGGCCACCGCCCGGGCCAGCGAGCGGGTCAGCCCCAGCAGTCCCGCCTTGGCCGCCCCGTAACCGGCCTCGACCGGGTTGCCCATCGCCGCGGTCACCGAGCCGATGTTCACGATCCGGCCGGACCTGAGTTCGGTCATCGGCCCGATGACCGCCTGGGCCAGGTGGAACGGCGCGGACAGGTTCACCTGCAGCGCCTGCTCCCACTGGTCCTGGGTCATCCGGGACACGCTGTTCTCGATCAGCAGGCCGGCGTTGTTGACCAGGTAGTCCACCCGTCCCCGGTCCGCCACCAGCCCGGTGACCAGAGTCCGGCAGAACCCGGGGTCGGCGACGTCACCGCGGTGCACGCTGACCGAGCCGCCCGCCGCACCGATCCGGCCGGCCAGTTCCCTGGCGGCGTCGTGATTCCCGGCGTACACCGCGGCCACATGCGTGCCGTCGGCGGCGAGCAGCTCGCTGATCGCGGCGCCGATGCCGCGGGTCCCGCCGGTGACGATGGCCACGCGCTCGGTCATCCCTGCTCTCCTCTCAGCGCGGTCCGCACCGCGGCCGCTCCCTCGATGGCCGCCTGCTCGCTGTCGGCCACCGGAATCAGGTTGAACGACCGGCAACCCGCGTCCACATACGGCCGCAGGCTGGCCGCGATCTCCTCCGGTGACCCGCACGGACAGTACCGTTCGAATTTGCCGAACGGAGTCCGGTAGAACGTCTCCATCACGCCCGCCAGCCTGGACCGGGCGGTCGCCGCCGAGGCGCCGATGCCGCACCATACGTGCATGCCGTGCTGCCATCCCCCGCCCACCTCCCCTTCCCCCTTCTTCTGGCGGCCCTCGTCCGCGGCATACTTGGCGATCAGCCCGACCGCGGCGGCGTACCGATCGGGGGAGACCCACAGGCCCAGCCAGCTGTCGCCGTGCCTGGCCACCCGGCGCAGCGCCGCGTCGGACCGCCCGCCGATCACGACCGGCACCGGCGGCTCCGGCACCGGCGTCATGCGCACCTGGTCCAGGCGGAAGTAGTCGCCGCGCACAGTGACCTCCTCGCCGGCCAGCAGCGGCCGCAGCACGGCCAGCGCCTCGTCCATCCGGCGCCCACGGGTGGCCGGGTCGACGCCGCAGGCACGTAGCTCGGCCGGGTCCTCGCCGCCCAGTCCCACGCCGAAGACCAACCGCCCGGGCGCGAGCGCCGCGAGCGAGGCGACCTGGCGGGCCACTGGCACGGGGTGGCGCAGCGGCAGCAGGTACACCGCCGTCTGCACGATGAGCCGCCGGGACGCCACGGCGACCGCGGTGGCGTTGAGCAGCCCGTCGAAACCGCTTCCGCCCCTGAACACGACGTGGTCGCCGGTGAACACCCGGTCGATCCCGGTCGCCTCCACGCGGGCCACGAAGTCCCGCAGGCCGGCTGCGCCGCCGGGCAGCTCGTGCGGCACCCGCAGCCCGATGCTGATGTCCGCCACTCTGTCTTCCCGCTCGCCTCCGGCGCCCCGCCCGCCTCCCCATTTCCCGTTCACTGGCGCCCCCTTGCCAGCCTGGCCGCCTGGGGCGGCGGGCCCTCGTCGCTCCCTGTCTTCCCCCTCGCCTCCGGGCCGCTTTTGCGGCGGCTCCTTCCCTCGTCGCTCCTTCGTCGCTCCTCAGTCCAGTCGCCGCCGCGGCCCTTTGGCTCGCGGGGGTGTCGCTCCTCGGTCCAGGCGGCGCCCGCGCCCCGTTGGCTCGCGGGGGTCACTGCTGCCCGCCTACGTGGCCCTTTCAGCACATCAGTCATAGTGTTATTATTTAACTGTTTCGGCGTTTTGTCATCCCATCCTTGGAGCGTTTGATGGACGATCTGCTGGTACGCGGCGGGCTGGTGGTGGACGGCACGGGCGTGGCCGCCCGCGCGGCGGACGTCAGGGTCCGCAGTGGCCGGATCGCGGAGATCGGGCCCGGCCTGCGGCCGGACGGCGAGCGGGTGCTCGACGCGTCGGGCGCCTACGTGGCGCCGGGATTCATCGACATCCACACTCATTTCGACCCGACGGTGTTCTGGGACCCGCTGTGCGACCCGATGCCCCAGCACGGGGTGACGACGGTCCTGGTCGGTAACTGCTCGCTGTCGCTCGCCCCGGTGCGCCCGGAGCACCGGCGCAGCCTGCAGGAACTGCTGTGCTACATCGAGGACCTGCCGGGGGAGGTGCTCGACGTGTCCATCCCCTGGGGCTGGGAGAGCTATGGCGAGTACCTGTCGGCGGTGGAGAAGCTCGGCGGGTTCGGGGTGAACCTGGCCGGCATGGTCGGGCACAGCATGCTCCGCACGTACGTGATGGGCGAGGCGGCCTGGGACCGCCCGGCCACCGAACAGGAGCGGGCCCGGATCGCCGCGCTGCTGGACGAGTCGCTGTCGGCGGGCGCGGCGGCCCTGTCCACCTCGCTCGGCTTCGACGAGGACCGCAGCAAGCGGCCGGTGCCCAGCCGCCAGGCCGATGATGCCGAACTGGCCGCGCTGCTCGACGTGCTGGCCCGGCACAGCAAGTTCGTTCAGTTCATCCCGGCCGCGACCCCCGGCCGGATGCGCAGGGACGTGCAGCGGATGGCCGGTCTCACCGGCCCGCGCGGGGTGGTGAGCACCTGGATCGGCGTGTTCCACGATTCCGATCACCCGGACTGGGCGTGCGGCATGCTCGACTTCGCCGGGCAGCTCCAGGCCCAGGGAGTGCTGAACTATCCGCAGGTCAGCCCGCGCACCCTGGACATCCATGTCAACTGGGACGGCGGCATGTCCTGGTTCGCCCTGGAGAACAGCTGGCACAAGCTGGCGCAGGCGCCCCGGCCGGACAAAGCGCCGATGCTGCGCGACCCGCGGTGGCGGGCGCTGGCCCGGGAGGAATGGGACCGGGTTCCCCGGACGATGATCCCGCACAAGCACGCCGAACGGATCCGCCTGGTATCGGTCACCCGGCCCCAGAACGAGCGCTGGGTCGGCGCGACCCTGGCCGACCTCGTCGCCGACCGCGGCGGCCACCCTTCCGACGTGCTCGCCGATTGGCTGCTGGCCAACGACGCGAACCCGGGCATCGTAGGGGTGGGAGTGGCCAACGCCGACCCCGCCGGGGTCGGCGCGACGCTCACCCATCCGGCGTCGGTCATGGCCAACAGCGACGCCGGCGCACACCTGCAGATGATGTGCGCCATCGGCGACACCACGCTGTTGCTGACCAGGCACGTGCGGGACCGCGGCGACTTGTCCGTCGTGCAGGCCGTGCACCGGATGACCGGACAGCTCGCGGAGCGGTTCGGGTTCGCCGGCCGCGGCCGGATCGCCGAGGGAGCAGCGGGCGACCTGGCGGTCTTCGGCCTGGATGAGCTCGACTGGGCGGCAGACGTCTTCGTCACCGACCTGCCCGAGGGCGCCCGGCGGCTGCGGCGCCCGGCGGGCGGCTACCGCTACACCGTCGTCGGCGGCACCGTGGTCCAGCAGGACGGCGAGCTGACCGGGGCGCGCCCGGGCAGGGTCCTGCGCCCGGGCTGCTAGCCAGGCCGCGCGGGCCAGGTCCGGTCCAGCGGGCCGAGGTAACCGGCCCTGTCCTGAGCTGGTCGCCAGCGGGCCTCGGCGCTATCCCGGCTGGGCCCGCGCAGCCAGGTCCTGCTGGGCGAGCCACTCCTGGTGCCGGGCGAAATGACCGGTGTCGCGCACCACCATCACCGCCTCGCCCCGGCCCAGGACCGCTCCGGTGCTGGCCAGGGTCAGCTCGCCGGCGACGTACCAGCGACGGCCCTCCCGCCGCACCTTCCAGGCGCGCGCGTGTAGCGGGCGGCCGACCGGCACCGGCTTGACGTAGCTGACCGAGAGCTGGCCGGTCACCGCCAGCACCCCGTTCAGCAGGCACACGTGTCCCAGGACCTCGTCGAACACTCCGGCGGTCCAGCCGCCGTGGGCGACTTCCGGGCCGCCCTCATTCTCCGGCCCGCAGACCAGGTCCGTGTGGACCGAGCCGTCCGGCTGGAGTTCCTCGCGGCCCAGCCCGAGCCGGCAGGCGCCCAGGCGCCGGCACGCGCCGCACAACGCGACCGGTGAGTCCGGCTCGGGGGGAAGCTGGAAATCCGACCCGGCCCAGGGGGAGGCGGCCATGACGATCCCTTCGACGATGTGCCAGCGCGAGCTGCCGTCCTGACTCTAATATAGCTTAATAAGATATCTATTTTAGCAGTCTCGGCTCAACCGTGGTTCTTCCCGCGGCCTGCCGAGAATGGCCGGGATGACCGCGACGGACGCGCCCGCCCGACCCGGCTCGCCTTCGCGGGAATGGCGCGCGAGCAGGCTGTCCGGTGACACGCATCTCGGCCTGGTGCCGGTCGTGCTCGGTCATGGCCGCCGCCGGGTCATCGACTTCACCGGCATTTCCCGGCCCTGGCTCCGCGAGTCGCTCAAGCAGTGGGTAGCCGAGGAACTGCCGACCCGGCGGGGCGACTACGCCACGGCCATCTTGCCAGATCACGTGCGGAGGGTTGAGGAACTATCGGCCGGCCCGCGGGCCGCTCCCGGCACCGCCGCCGCCGTCACGTCCGCCCCAGATCCGCGCCGGATCTCAGCCATGATCTTCTCCTGCGTGCAGCTGGCGGCGCAGCAGCTTGCCGGTGGCGTTGCGGGGCAGCGACGGCACAAACTCCCACTGAGCCGGTACCTTGAAGCCCGCCAGCGCGGCACGCGTGAAGGCCCGCAGTTCCTCGCGGGTCGGCGGGTCAGCCGGATCGGCAGGCACCACGAAGGCCTTGATGGCCTCGCCGAGCAGCCGGTCGGGCACCCCGACCACCGCGGCGTCGGCGACCAGGGGATGTTCGAGCAGACGGTTCTCGACCTCCAGCGGATACACGTTCTCGCCGCCCCGGATGATCATGTCGCCGCGCCGGCCGGCCAGGTAGAGGTAGCCGTCGTCGCCGAGTCGGCCCAGGTCACCGCTGCGCAGCCAGCCGTCCGGGCCGGGCGCGAACAAGTGCTCGGCGCGGGCGACCACCTCGCCGGCCCCGGAGCCGTCCGGGTCCGCGATGCGTACCTCCACCCCGGGCGCCGCGCGGCCCACCGAGGCGAGCAGTTCCTCCCGCCCGGCCGCGGCGAGCCGGTGATCCTCGGGCGACAGCCAGGTGATCGGGCTCCCCTCGGTCTGCCCGTAGAGGGTGAGGAACCCCGCGCCGGGCAGCTCGGTCATGGCCGCACGCAGCGTGTCGGGATGGACAGGCGAGGCCCCGTACTGCATGACCCGCAGCGAGCGCACCGGCAGGGCGCCCTGTCGGAGCAGCATCTCCACCATGGTGGGCACCGCGAGCGCGTGGGTGACGCCCAGTGCCTCAAGCCCCCGCCACGCCTCCACGGTGAAGCGTGGCACGCATACCGTGGTCGCGCCCGCGGCCAGGGCGACCATGAGGTTGCCCAGGCCGGCAATGTGGTGGAAAGCCGACGCGGTAGCGAAGACGCTGCCGGGTCTGAGCTGCTGCAGCGTGGCGTTCAGCAGGCACCGGCGGGCGAGCCGGTCGTGTCGGTAGGGGACGGCCTTGGGACGGCCGGTCGTTCCGGACGTATGCAGTACGACCGCTGTATCGCCCGGGCCGGGTACCGGCAGCGGCGCGGACCCGGGGTCCCGGCAGGGCAGCTCACCCAGGACCAGCACCTCCCGACCCAGTTGCGGGGCCACCGCCGCGGCAATGTCCGCGAAAGGCGGCTGAGTGACCAGGCACGGACCGGGCAGGCGCTCGATGCAGCCGGACAGCTCGCGCACGGTCAGCCTGGGACCCAGCGGCGCGATCGGCCGCCTGACGGCGGCGCCCGCCAGCACCAGGGCGAGCGCTTCGGGGCTCGCTTGCAGCAGCGCAGGCACCGGCAGACCCTCGGGCAGGCCGGACCTGGACAGCCACTCCGCCGCGCCCGCGGCGTGCCCGAGGAGCTCTTCCCCGGACCACTTCTGCGCTTCGGTGACCACCGCGGGAGCCGAGGTCGCCTGCGCCGTGCCCACCATGGACACCCAGTCGGGAAATGCCAGGTCCGTCATTGGCTCTGTTCCTGTTCCGAAGGGCTCAGTAACCGACGCGGCTCAGCAGCCGTTCGTGGTGACCGGCCGGGTCGCCCAGCCACATTCGGGAGGTCGTGGCGCGCCGGAAGTACAGGTGCGCCGGGTGCTCCCAGGTGTAACCAATGCCCCCGTGGACCTGCATGTTCTCGGCGGCGGCCAGGTAGGCGGCGGCCGAGCAGGTCGCCTTGGCGATGCTCGCTACGACGGGAAACTCGTCTCGCCGGGCGTCCGCGGCCCACAGCCCGTACCACGCGGCAGATCGCGCCGCCTCCACCTCCAGCAGCATGTTCGCCAGCTTGTGCTTGACCGCCTGGAACGACCCGACCAGGCGGCCGAACTGGGTTCGGAGCAGGGCATAGTCACGGGCCATGTCGAGCGCCCGCTCAGCCACGCCTACCTGCTCGCAGGCCAGGGCCACGCAACCGAGATCGAAGACGCGTCCGAGAGCGGGCCCAGCCCCGCCCGCAGCGCCGACCAGGGTCGCCGGGGTGGCGGAGAAACGCAGCCGCACATGCTTCCTGGTCGCGTCGAAGGCGGGCAGAAGCGTCCTCGCCAGCCCCGGTGCGGCGCCGCAGACCGCGAACAACGACGTCCCGCCCGGGACCGGGGCGGGCACCAGGATCAGGTCAGCGATATGACCATCCAGAACGAACCCGGCGGTCCCGTCCAGCACCCAGTTGTCCGCTGTATCTGGGCTCTGCGTGATGGCTGCGGGCCGCGCCGCCACCTCCCAGGCCGGCGGCCCGGCACTGTCGCCGCCGGGGAGCGTGCCCGGGAGGGCCACCGTCGCGATCAGCTCACCGGCGGCGATGGCCGGGAGCCAGCTGGCCTGCGCCGCGTCATCCGCCGATTCGAGCAGCGCCGCGGCCGCGAGCACCGCGGTGCCCAGGAACGGGCCGCAGAACAAGGCCCGGCCCATCTCCTGGGCTACGATGCCGAGCTCGGTGAAGCCGGCCCCGGCGCCGCCATAGCCTTCAGGGATCGCCAGACCGAGCAGGCCAAGCTCTTCGGCCATCCGATGCCAGGTATCGGCATCGTAGCCCTGTTCGGTGGCCATCACCCGGCGCACCTCGGCCTCGGGCGATGTCTTGTCCAGGAACTGGCGCACCGTGCGCCGCAGTTCCTCCTGTTCCGGGCCGAACGCGAAGTCCACGTCAGTCGGCCACCTGGGCGTGGGCGTATCCTGACAGGACTTCGCGGCCCTCGGCGTTCACCGTGGACACCGCGAACTCGGCCACCGGCCCGCCCTCGGTCTCAGTGATCCGCTCCACCGATGTGCGCACGGTCAGCGTGTCGCCCGGCCACACCTGCGCGGTGAACCGCACCCCGAACCGCACCAGGCTTTCCGTGCCGGCCAGTCCGGCAATCGCCTGCCCGGTCAGCCCCATGGTCAGCATCCCGTGCGCGAACACCGACGGATACCCGGCGATCTTGGTGGCGTAGATCTCGTCGGTGTGCAGCGGGTTGTAGTCGCCTGAGGCGCCCGCGTACTGCACGATCTGGGTCCGCTTGAGATCGGTCACCACCACCGTCTCGAACGTCTGGCCGACGGCCAGCTTGCCGGCCCGCAGTCTCTCCGGCTTGCCTCCGGGGCCCCACCCACCTCCCCATTCCCCCTTCGCCGCGCCCCTGCGGCCCGCTCGTGCCGTCACGATGCCTCCCGCTGCACGCTCACGCTGCGGGCCGTCACCACGAGGTGGCCCGCCTCGTCGCGGAACTCGGTGACCTGCTCGCGGAACCGCAGCCGCCCGGACCGCCCGTGCTTCTCCCACGTCTCGCCCGGCCGGGTCACCGCCGCCAGGACGTCGCCGACCCGGACCGGCCGGTGATAGCTGAAGTGCTGTTCCGCGTGCAGACCGCCAGCCCCCTCGGTGACCAGGCCGGCCTGGCCGCCCGAGCCGTGCCACGGCGCGCCCGGCCGGGGCCGCAGCGGGTACTCCGGGTCAAACTGCGCGCCGGCGATGACGAAGGTGGGCGGCGCGGCGTCGCCCGGGCCGGGCAGCCCGCCCGGAGGGTCGGCCACGCCGAGCGCACGGGCGAACGCCAGCACGTGCCCGGCCTCGACCGGGAACCTCCGCGCGGCCACCCTCAGGCCCCTAGTTCCGTGCCGACCACGGACACGAACGACACGCACTCGCCCGGCCCGCCGCCGAGGTTGTGGGTCAGCGCCAGCGAGCGCCCTTCGGCGACGGTGCGCACCGCGCGCTGCTCCGGGGCTTCGCCGCGGAGCTGCAGCCAGGCTTCGAACATCATCCGCAGGCCGGAGGCGCCGATCGGGTGGCCGAACGCCTTCAGCCCGCCGTCCGGGTTCACCGGCAGGTCCCCGTCGAGATCGAAGCGGCCGGACAGCACGTCTTTCCAGCCCTGCCCGCGTTCGGCGAACCCGAGGTCCTCCATCAGCACCAGCTCGGTCGGGGTGAAGCAGTCGTGCACCTCGGCCAGGGCGAGTTCCGCGCGCGGGTCGGTGATCCCCGCCTGCCGGTAGGCGTCCCGCGCGGAGGCCGCGACCTCGGGGAAGGTGGTGAAGTCATAATCCGAGCCGGACAACCCGGAAGCCGGCCCGGCCACCAGGGACAGCGCCTTCACGTACAGCGGCCGGTCGGTGTAGCGGTGCGCGTCCTCGGCGCGGACCACGATCGCCGCGGCCGAACCGTCCGACACCCCGGAGCAGTCGAAGATGCCGAGCATCCCGGCGACCAGCGGCGATTTGGCGATCGTTTCCTTCGGCACTTCCTTGCGGAACTGGGCTCGCGGGTTCTTCGCCCCGTTCTGGTGGTTCTTCCAGGCGATCCTGGTCAGCACGTCCTTCAGCTCGGCTGGATCAACGCCATATTTCGCCGCGTAGGCCGGGGCGAGCAGGCTGAAGTTCGCCGGGGCGGTGGTCTCCCCCTTCCCGTCGTCGCCCGCGCCGGGCGCGTTGGAGCCGACCAGGCCGGAGAAACCGGAATCCTTCAGCTTCTCCACCCCGATCGCCATGGCGCAGTCGTAGGCGCCGCTGGCCACCGCGTAGCAGGCGTTGCGCAGCGACTCGGACCCGGTCGCGCACATGTTCTCCAGCCTGGTCACCGGCTTGTAGGGCAGCCGGAGCGGCCTAGACAGGGTGAGCCCGGACACGCCCGAGCCCATCGTCCCGAGCCAGAACGCGTCGATGTCGCCCAGCTCGACGCCGGCCGACGCCGCCGCGGCGGTGGCCGACTCGACCAGCAGGTCGTCGGTGGATTTGTCCCAGTGCTCGCCGAACGCGGTACAGCCCATGCCCACGATCGCGACCTGGTCCCTGATGCCGTGTGACCCCATTACTCATCCTTCCCTGCGGATCGGCGCTCTTCCCCGCGAATTGGGCGCGCTTTCCAGAAGTAGTTGTGCACGCCGGCGGCGGTGACGAGCCGCCGGAAGGTCATCTCGACCCGCAGCCCGATGCCGACCTCGTCCTCGGCGGCGTCGGTGAGCTGGCAGCGCATCCGGCCGCCGCCGTCGAAGTCGAGCACCACCATGAGCACCGGCGGGCTCGGCGTGTAGGCCAGCCGGTCCACGGTGTAGGTGGTCACGGTCGCGGGCACGTCGGCGAGCGGCTCAGGGGTCATCTCGTCCACCGCGTGGCACTGCTGGCAGACCCGGTCCGGCGGCAGGCTGCGCGTGCCGCAGCGGGTGCATTTCGCCGCGACGAGCCCGAACTTCCAGTCCGTTCGGCGCTGTGCGGGTGGTGCCGCGACCGGATCCGGGTCCGGTCGGCGGGGTGGCTCGCGGTCTAGGAACCCGCGCCAGGACAGGAAGGTGGCGTAGTCCAGCGCGGTGCTGCCCGCCGCGATCTGCGCGGCCACCGGCTGCGCCTGCCGGTGCCGGGCCAGCGCCTCAGTAGTCCGCAGCGCCAGGGCAAACGCGCCGTCGGCCAGCACCGCCAGCAGCACGGTCTCGCCCGGCCCGGCCCGGTCGAGGACGTCGGCGAGCAGGATGCCTGGCTGCGCGGTGCCGGCGTTGCCGATGCGGGCGGCGTGGCTGTCGGCCACCGCCTCGGCCGGCACGCCCGCGGCGCGGACGGTACGGTTCACCGCGCGGGCGGGCAGCCCGGCCACGATCAGATGATCCACCTGCCCGGGGGTCAGCTCCGCCTGTTTCAGGGCATCGGACATCGCCGCCTCGGCCAGCGGGCCGTACGCCTGCTCGCCGAACCGTTCCTCCCACACCCGTGAGGCGGCGGCGCCGGGCGCCCGCCACCGGTCCAGGAACTCGGCGGTGGCGCAGCCCTGCCCGATGACCTCGGCCAGCACCGGGAGGCCGTCCTCCGCGCCGCCGAAGACGAAGGCCGCCGCGCCGTCGCCGCCGTCCCGCTCGTCCGCGCTGCCCGGCAGCCCGGTGCGGATGTCGGCCAGCACCGCCATGGTCGGCAGCGCCGACTGGGCGGCGGTGACCAGCGCGCCCACGCCGGAGCGGACGGCGCCGGCCATGTCGACCGCCAGCGCGTCGGCCGGCAGCCGCAGCGCGGCGTGCACCGCCGTGGCGTTCGTCTTGTCCGCGTAGGCGGGGACGGTGGTGGCGAAGAACAACTGCCGCACGCACGCGCGCCCCGGCTGCCCGCCGGGCCCCGTCATCCCGGCCAGGGCGGCGCGGCCCGCCGCGACCGCCATGGAGGTGGTGTCTTCGTCAAAAGCGGCTACCGAACGGGTGCCGAAACCCCCGCCCTGGCCCAGCACCCCCGCTATCCGGGTGCGCTCCAACTGGTAGTACGGGACATAGGCGCCGTACCCGACCAGGCCTCCCATGGCACTCCTCACCACTTGGCTATATGAGTAAAAATAGTTTACCTGTTATACTACTTCGAAGCCAGCCCCTGGGGAGCCCGCGTGGACATCAGCTATCCCGCCGAGGCGGAATCCTTCCGCACCGAGGTCCGGACCGTGCTGGCCGAGGAGCTGCCGCCAGGCTGGCCGGGCGTCGGGGCCATCGCGGTGCGCCAGGACGCGGAGCGGTTCGCGGCGCAGTGGCGGCAGGTGCTGTACCGCCGCGGCCTGCTCGGCATCACCTGGCCGCGGGAGTATGGCGGGCGCGGGCTGTCCCGGCTGCACCAGGTGGTGCTGATGGAGGAACTAGCGCGGACCGGAGCCCCGTTCGGCGAACATACCGATCTTTTCGGTATCAAGATGCTGGGCAGCACGCTGCTCCGGTGGGGCACGGCCGAGCAGCGGCGCCGGTTCCTGCCGTGCATCCTGTCCGGCGAGGACCGGTGGTGCCAGGGCTTCTCCGAGCCGGGGGCGGGCTCGGACCTCGCGTCGCTGACGACCCGCGCTCGCCTTGAGGGCGGCGATTGGATCATCGACGGGCAGAAGGTGTGGACCTCGGTGGCGCACCGCGCCAATTGGATCTTCCTGCTGGCCCGCACCGACCCGCAGGCCCGCGGCCACCGGGGCATCTCGTTCCTGCTCTGCCCGCTCGACCAGCCGGGCATCCAGATCAGGCCGATCCGCCAGGTCACCGGGGACAGCGATTTCAACGAGGTGTTCTTCACCGGCGCCCGCACCCCCGCCGACCTGGTCGTCGGGTCCCCGGGCGAGGGCTGGCCGGTGGCCATGACGCTGCTCGGGCACGAGCGCGGCGAGGAAGCGGCGACCAACCCGATCTTGTTCCGCGCCGAACTGGACCGGCTGCTCGCGCTGGCCGCCGAACGCGGCCGGGATCACGACCCCCTCATCCGGCAGCGGCTGGCCTGGTGCTACGCCCGGGTGGAGGTCATGCGCTACCTCGGCTACCGGATCCTCACCCAGGTGCAGCGCCCAACCGAGCCGGCCGGAACCGAGCTGGGCGCGGCGGCCTCGGTCGCGAAACTGTACTGGAGCGAATACCACGTGGCCGCGACCGAACTCGCCCTGGACATCCAGGGCCTGGACGGGCTGGTGCCGGAGGGCCGCGGTCCGTTGCGCGCGGTGCGCACCGACGACCCGGGCGCGCCGAACTCCTCCGGCTCCTGGCTCGGCGCCTTCCTGAACGCCCGGGCCGGGACGATCTACGCCGGCACATCCGAAGTGCAGCGCAACATCCTCGCCGAGACCGTGCTCGGCCTGCCGAAGGAGAAACGTGCGCATGGTTGATCCCGCCGAATTTGGCGGCCGGGTCGCGCTGGTGACGGCGGCCGCGGGCCGGGGCATCGGGCAGGCGGTGGCGCGGCGCCTGGCGGCCGGCGGCGCGCGCGTGGTGGTGACCGACATCCACCCGGGCCGCACCGAGAAGGTGACCGCGGCCATCGCCGCCGACTACCCGGCGGTGACGGTGGTCGGCTACCCGCTGGACGCCGGGGACCGGGACCAGATCGACGCGGTCGTGAACGCGGTCACCACGTCGCTGGGCCCGGTGCAGATACTGGTCAACAACGCGGCGGTGAACGTCGTCGGCAGCATCTTCGGCTACGACCCGGCCGACTGGGACCGGGTGGTCCGGGTCAACCTCACCGGCCCGTGGTACCTATGCCGTCGCACGATGCCGCTGATGCGTGACGCGGGCGGCGGCGTGATCGTGAACGTGGGCAGCTACGCGCCCGACGTCGGCGGCGGCGGCATCGAGGCCCCGTACGCGGCGACCAAGGGCGGCCTGTCCGCGCTGACCCGGGGGCTCGCCCACGAGGGCGGCCCCCACCGGATCCGCGCCGTCTACCTGTCCATGGGCGTGGTCAAGGGCACCAAGTTCGCCGAGGACAACGCGGCCCTGCTCGCCAGCATGCCGGGTACGATCGGCCCGCTCGGTGACCTGCCGGGCCCGGCCGACATCGCCGAGGCGGTGGCGTTCCTCGCCTCGGACCGGGCCGCCTTCATCACCGGCGAAGTCCTCAACGTGGCCGCCGGCGCCTACATGCGCAACTAGGGCGTGCCTCGTAGACCTTGAGAGTGTCGCGGCCGTGGTGCGGGCGGTCAGGCCAAAGACGACGGAAATACTCGCCTGTCGGTAGGTCAAATTTCAAGATCAATTTTCTGAATGGCCGTGGTGCACGCACCGGGATCGGCTGGTGAGAAACCCGACGGGACCAGGACCATGCCGGGCGCTCCCGAGCCGGGCAACCCCCCCGCCAGGCGGCCCCCGAAAGACGATCCCGGCCACGCGATCCGCTGCATGATAAGCAAGGATCTCGCCGAAGCGGATTGGTGGCGTCTTCTTGCGCGTTCAGGTAACGGACCGGATCTCAATCTGGTGCGTGTCGAGGACCTCCCGGTAGGCGAGAAGATCCTCTGGGTCACTGGTCAGGACCAGGGACGGGCTGTGCCATGCAGCCGCGACCATGACGAGGGCGTCTACCGCATCGGGCTTCTTCTTTGGAGGCAGATGGGCCTTGCCGAGCATTCGCCCGGCGCGCTGGAAGTCAACTCGCCGGTAGACGCGATGACAGGGAAGGCAGCCGATGACGCCTCGTTCAAGTCCGCGGATGGGGCCGATGTCGTCCTTGGCCTGCAGGATCGTGCAGTCGTCGGCGATCGCGGCGAGCGCGTGCACGGTTGCCGGGCCATCTCGCCATACCTGGGTGAGGACGGGGCCGGTGATGACGGGCCGGTGCGGGGATGCCTTCAGCGCCTCGTGAGCTGTCCGGGCGCGGAGATCCTTGCCGAGCAGGGCGATGAGCATCCCAGCGTCGTAGTAGACAACGCGCTCGCCTGTCCGGGTGTCCGGGAAATCCGCTAGCAGATCCCGGGCGGACACAGTCAGGCGACCTTGCCGGACCTGGCGGTGTCCGCGGCGATCTCGGCATCGATGGTGGCGAATGACGCGGCGGCCTGATCGTCGCGGATCATCTGCTGAATGGCGGCGGCGATCATGTAGGTGGAGATGTCCACTCCCGCCGCCTCGGCATGGGCCCGGATGCGGTCATGGATCTCTTCCCTCGCGCTGATGCTGAATCGCTTCGTCCCCATGTAAGCCATGGTAACACGTGGTGTTACGCTCTTCGTATTTTGCTAGATGTGGGCAGTCAGCAGGATCTGCCCGCGGGCAGGGGCGGGCGCGCGGGGCTCATAGGGCATGCGGGAATGCAGTGGCGGGCACAGGTTGGCGGCGCAGGTGCAGACTCAGGCCGGCCGCGGTTCCTTGGGCAGGCCGAGGACCCGCTCGCCGATGATGTTCCGCTGGATCTGGCTGCTGCCGCCGTAGATCGTCTCGGCCCGGGACAGCAGGAACGCCCGCTGCAGCGGCCCGAGCGCGTAGCCGTCACCGGTCACGGTCAGGTCCTCGGCGAGCACTTCGGCCGCCAGCTCGAGCAGCCGCTGGTGCTGGACCGAGGCGTACAGCTTGCTGGTCGCCGCCTGGGCCCCCGGCGCGCGGCCCGCGACCAGCTCGCCGATCGTGCGCAGCGCGGTGACGCGCATCAGCCGGACGGCGATCCAGGCGTCCACCAGCCGGTGGCTGAGCCCGCCCGTGCCGGCCCCCGCGCCGGCCCCGGCGCTGGCTCCGGCGCCAGCCCGTTCCCGGGCCAGATCCAGCACGTGCTCCGCCTCCCGCTCGAACCCGAGCTGCTGCGGCATGAGCAGGGTGCCGCGCTCCACGCCCAGCGCCGCCATGGCCACCTTCCAGCCGTCACCCGGGGCGCCGACGACCAGGTCGGCAGAGGTTCGGGCAGAGTCGAAGAAGACCTCGCAGAACTCGCCGTCGCCGAGCATGTTGGTGATCGGCCGCACCTGCACGCCGGGCTGGTACGCGGGCACCAGCAGCAGCGAAAGCCCGCGGTGCCTGGACGAGCCAGGATCGGTCCGGCACAGCACGTAGAGCCAGTCCGCCGACGCGCCGAAGGTCATCCAGATCTTCTGCCCGTCGATCACCCACTCATCGCCGACCAGGGCGGCCTGAGTGCGCACCGAGGCGAGGTCGGACCCGGCGTCCGGCTCGCTGAAGCCCTGTCCCCAGAACTCCTCGCCGGCCAGGATCTTCGGCAGGAACCTGGCCTTCTGCTCCGGCGTGCCGAACCTCAGCAGGGTCGGGCCGAACAGGTCCTGCCCCTGGACGCCGACGCGATACGGCGCCTGGGCGCGGGCGTAGAGGTACTCGAAGATGATCGCCTGGGCGAGCGTCGCCCCGCGGCCGCCGTACTCCGGCGGCCAGGTGAGCCCGAGCCACCGTCCCGCCGCCAGTTCCTTTTCCCACCGCCACCGGACGTCCCAGGCCGCGGAGTCGTCCGGGCCGCCCACGCCGCGGTGCTCCGCGAACTCGCCGACCAGGTGCTCGTCCAGCCACGCCTGAACCTCGTCGGCGAAGGCCTGGTCTTCCGGCCGGATCTCGATGTCAGTGTTTTCTGTTCGCCTCCGGGGCCCCGCCCACCTCCCCATTCCCCCTTCACTGTGCCGCCTTCCCTCGTCGCTCGTCCCTCGCTCGTCAGTCCAGGCGGCACCGCGCCCCTTTGGCTCGAGTCCGAGCCGCGCGGCGAGCAGGTCCCGGTGGTAGGCCGGGGTGCCGAACATCGCCTCGCCGGTCTTGGCCCGCTTGAAGTACAGGTGGGCGGGATGCTCCCAGGTGAAGCCGATGCCGCCGTGCACCTGGATGGCGTCGCCCGCGATCTTCGAGTATGCCGCGGAGCAGTACACCTTGGCCAGGCTGGCGGCCAGCGGCACATCCTCGCGGCCGGCGGCGAGTGCCCAAAGCCCGTAGTAGGCCGCCGAACGGGCCGCCTCCGCCTCGGTCAGCATGTCCGCGCACATGTGCTTGATGGCCTGGAACGACCCGATCGGCCGCCCGAACTGCACCCGCATCCCGGCGTAGCCGGCGGCCATCTCCACGGCCCGGGCCGCGCCGCCGACCTGCTCGGCGGCCAGCAGGATGGCGGCGGTCTGCAGGACTCGGCGGAGCACCCGCCAGCCGTCAGCCTCGTCGCCGATCAGCCGGGCCGGCGTTCCGGTGAACTCCAAGTGCGCCTGCTTGCGGGTCTGGTCCAGGGTGGGCACGGGCACCCGCCGAAGGCCGGGCGCGGCGCCGTCCACCGCGAACAGGCCGACGCCGGCCGGCGTGCGCGCGCCGACCATGATGAGATCGGCGATGTGGCCATCCAGCACGTGCCGCTTGCGGCCGTCAAGCACCCACCCGGCCCCGCTCCGGCGGGCCCGCGTCTGCACGCTCGCCTCGTCCCAGCGGCCGGGCTGCTCCAGCAGGGCCAGCGTGCCGACGGTCGTGCCGGTGGCCAGGCCGGGCAGCAGGTCCTTCCTGGCCGCCTCGTCGGGGCAGCGCAGCAGGGCCTCGGCGGCCAGCGCCACGCTGGACAGGTACGGCGCGCACAGCAGCGCGCGGCCCATCTCCTCGAAGACGATGCCGAGCTCGAGGTAGCCGAATCCGGCCCCCTCGTATTCCTCGGGAACGGCCAGGCCCTGGAGACCGAGCTGCTCGCTCATCTGCCTCCAGACCGCGGGGTCGTACCCGGCCGGGGTGGCCATCAGCCGCCGCACGGTCTCCTCGGTCGACTTGCTGGCCAGGAAGCCGCGCACGGTGGCCCGCAGCTCGAGCTGCTCGTCCGTGAAGAGAAAGTCCATCCGGCCTCCCGAGTCGGTACAGTAAAATCATACAACTAGTTATACTATCTGAGGGTAGTGCGCGCGGGCTATCGCGCGACCACCCGGGAAAGGTGAGTGGCCCGATGACCGACCGGTACGCGGATTTCCCGAGCCTGCGCTGCGAGACGCTGGGCTCGGGGGTGCTGCAGATCGTGCTGGACGCGCCGCGGCTGAACGCGGTCGGCGCGCAGATGCACCGGGACCTGGCCGAGGTCTGGGCCGTGGTGGACCGCGACGACGACGTCCGCTCGGTGGTCATCCGGGGAGAGGGCACGGCGTTCTCGGCGGGGGGCTCCTTCGACATGATCGAGGACATGACCCGGGATCCCGGCGTCCGGGCGCGGGTCATGCGCGAAGCGCGCGACCTCGTCTACGGGGTGATCAACTGCTCCAAGCCGGTGGTCTCGGCCATCCGCGGCCCGGCGGTCGGGGCCGGCCTGGTGGTGGCGCTGCTCGCGGACGTCTCGGTGGCCGGGCGGTCCGCCAAGATCGTGGACGGCCACACTCGGCTAGGGGTCGCGGCGGGGGATCACGCGGCGATCTGCTGGCCGCTGCTGTGCGGGATGGCCAAGGCCAAGTACTACCTGCTCTCCTGCGCGCCGCTGACCGGCGAGGAGGCGGAGCGGATCGGCCTGGTGTCGCTGTGCGTGGACGACGACGAGGTGGCCGAACGGGCCGTGGCGATTGCCCGGGACCTGGCCGACCTGCCCGCCTCCGCGGTGCGCTGGACCAAGTACTCGCTGAACAACTGGTACCGGCAGGCGGGCCCGCTGTTCGACGCGTCCCTCGGGTACGAGTTCTTCGGCTTCGGCCTGCCCGAGGCCCGCGAGGGGCTCGCGGCCCTGAAGGAGAAACGACCGCCTGATTTCCGGGCCGTCGAGGATGCGCAGGAAGGATCACGATGACGACACACCCCGACCAGACGTACCCGTCGCTGCTGGTCCAGGGCCAGACGTGGGAGGAGATGACCGTCGGCAGCGCCTTCCGCACCGCGGCCCGGACCATCACCGAGACCGACCTGATCACCTTCGTCACCTGGAGCGGCTTCAGCGAGGCGCTGTTCCTGGATGCCTCGCACGCGGCCGCGGGCGGGTATACCGGGCGGCTGGTCCCGGGCGCACTGGTCTTCTGCCTCGGCGAAGGGCTGGTCATCCAGACCAACGTGATCAACGGGACCGGCCTGGCGTTCATGTCCATGGACCTGACGATCAAGCGGCCCGCGTATGTCGGGGACACCATTCACGTGGTGGTCGAGGTGACCCAGGCGCGGGCGGCGAGCACGGGCCAACGAGGCGTGGTGACCACCAGGAACAGCGTGCGCAACCAGCACGGCGAGGACCTGCTGATCTATACGCCGGTCCGGCTGATCCGCGGTCGCGGCTACCAGGCACCGGTTGAAGCCCCCTGACGGCCGAGAAGATCAAAGACCTTTCTTCCGAACGGTCCTGGTTCCACCGCCACCACAGGTGTTTCAGCCCGGCCGGCGAACCGGCGCCGACGAGGCCGCGGTCATCTCCAAAGCTTGACAAGCTAAATCATTTAGCTGATTCTGGAGGCATGAGGCGTTCCCGAATGAGCCTGTGGCTGGACCTGTTGCGCAGGTCGCTAGGGCCCCCGCCCCCGCCGCCCCGGCGCTACTTCTCGGCCCGCGGCCGGCCTGCCGCCCACGGCGCCGCCCGCCCGGCCAGCCGAACTTCGCCGGCCGCGCGGGTCACTGGCCTGCCGGCCCGATCAGTAGCGGCCCGCCGCCGCTAGTGACCGTGATCGAGCGATGGGCGGCGGGATTGGTGGCGATCCCCACCGACTGCGGGCCGCCGTTGCTGTCGGCGGTCAGCGCGCAGCGGGCCGGCCAGCCCGTCCAGCAGCAGCGGCCCGCCCGCCCTCGGTGCTGACGCTGAGCGGCCCGCCGATCCCGGTGGCGTGGCGGGCAACATAAACCGGCAGCATCAAGCAGTAGAGGAAGTCAACCTCGTATGCTTATTGCATGAGGGATCCAGTCAGGTGTCACTACCGATTGGACCAGGCTCGCCGGCCCGAGGGGACAGCTTGAACGCGGTAACGGGAATCTCGACAGTCCGGGTGCCGAAGGCCGGAGAGCTGGTGGCAGCGCACCTCCGCCGTCAGATCGTGCTCGGCGAGCTCAAGGAGGGCGATCAGCTCCCCTCGGAAAGCGTGCTGATGGAGCAGTTCGGCGTCTCGCGGCCCACGCTCCGGGAGGCGTTTCGCATCCTGGAGTCCGAGGGCGCCATCTCCGTACGGCGCGGCGTCCGGGGCGGCGCCCGGGTCCAGGTGCCCGACATCAGCGTGGCCGCCCGGCATGTCGGCCTGCTGCTGCAGTACCGGGGAGCGCTGCTGTCCGATGTCTACGAGGTCCGCGCCGTCCTGGAGCCGGCCGCCGCCCGGATGGCGGCCAGCCGGCGCACCGCGGCGGATCTCGCCCGGCTGCAGGAGGTGGTGGACCGGCACCACGAGTCCGTGGGTGACCCGGGCGCCGCCATCGCCGCCGACGCCGAGTTCCATCGGATGATCGTGGAGCTGTCTGGCAGCGAGACCCTCCAGATCCTGGTCGGCATGCTGACCAACATCATCCGGGAGGGCGACCGTTCCTACGCCGAGAGCCATGACTGGCAGCACGAGCAGGAACTCGCCAAGATCGCAGTCCGCGCTCACGCTCGTCTCGTCGAACTCATCCGCAAGCGCAGCGGCGAGCAAGCCGAGGAACTGTGGCGCAAGCACCTGGCCGAGTCGGCCAAGGTGGTCCTAGGCGACCGCACCACGGCCACGGTGGTGGAACTGCTCTCCTGAGGCCGTCGGCGGTCCGGCGCGGGATAGCACGGCCGGGGGAAAGCAAGGAAAGCCCGTGGGGTCGGCCATACCTCCGTTTATTAGTGTATTGTTCTAATAGATATGACCAATTATACGTTGAGGTTCTCCTGGTTCCCGCCGCGAGCGACCGCAGCGGTGAGGGGGCATGACATGAGCGTGCAGCTGCCCGCCGATGACAGCGCGCCGCCTCGGCTGGCCAGGCCGGCCAACGGCCGCCCACTGGGCCAGCGGATCCGGGTGCCGAAGACCGCTGAGCTCGTGGCCGCGGAACTGCGGCGCAAGATCGTGCGCGGCGAGCTGACCGAGGGTGATGCGCTGCCGTCCGAAGCGGCCCTGATGACCGAGTTCGCCGTGTCCCGGCCCACGCTGCGGGAGGCCTTCCGGGTGCTGGAGTCTGAGTCGCTGATCAGCATCCGGCGGGGCGCCCGCGGCGGCGCCCGGGTGCAGCTGCCGAACGGGAACGTGGCCGCCAGCTATGCGGGCCTCGTGCTGGAGTACCGCGGCACTACGCTCCAGGACGTCTACGACGCACGGACCCTCATCGAGGCCCCGTGCGCGGCGCTGCTCGCGCAGCGGCGGACCGAGCAGGACCTGGATCGGCTCCGGGCGGCCGTGGCGCAGGCGGAGCGGCTGATGGATGACCCGCAGGCGTTCATTCGCGCGCACATGGAGTTTCACGCGCTCATGGTGGAGCTGGCCGGCAACGAGACGATGGCCGTGCTCAACGGCATGGTCCGGCACATCATCGAGCTGGCCAACTGGTCGCACGTGGACCTGGACGCGGGCAGCCCGGACAACGTGCGGGCGAACAAGCGGGGGTTCCGCGCGCACGTCCGGCTGGTGGAGCTGGTGGCGGCCCGGCAGGCCGCCGAGGCCGAGGCGCTCTGGCGGGTGCACCTGCAGGAGGCCGAGAACTACCTGCTGATGAACAAGTCGATGACGACGGTGCTCGACCTGCTGGGCTGACCCGGCTGGCGGCCGTCCCACCGATATGAGTATAATAAGTTATATATATTGGTGAGTTGGTCGGAACGGTTTCAGGAGGGCACGTGCAGCTGCAGGGGAAAACAGCGATGGTCACCGGGGCCGGCCGGGGCATCGGCGAGGCGATCGCGGAGGTCCTGGCCGCCGAGGGCGCGGCGGTTGCGGTCTGTGACCTGGACGGCACGGCGGCCGCGAAGACGGCGGCGGGCATCGCCGAGCGCCACGGCGCGCGTGCCGTCTGCGTGTCCGTGGACATCGCCGACAGCGCGGCGGTCCGGGCCGCGGTCAGCCGTGTGCAGTCTGAGCTGGGCCCGCTGGACATCCTGGTCAACAACGCGGGCATCGACGTGATCGAGCTCTTCGTGGACTCGGCCGAACAGACCTGGGACAAGATCATCGCGGTCAACCTGCGCGGCACCATCGCCGTCACGCGCGCCGTGCTGGACGGGATGATCGAGCGGGGCAGCGGGCGGATTATCAACATCGCCTCGGACGCCGGCCGGGTCGGCTCGTCCGGCGAGGCGGTGTACTCGGCCACCAAGGGCGGCGTCATCGCCTTCGGGAAGGCGCTGGCCAGGGAAGTGGCCAGGCACGGCATCACGGTCAACAGCGTCTGCCCCGGTCCGACCGACACCGCGCTGCTCGGCCAGGTGGCCGCCTACAGCCAGAAACTGCGGGACGGACTGGCCCGCGCCATCCCGCTGCGGCGGGTCGGCCAGCCCGCCGACATCGCGCCCGCGGTCGCCTTCCTCGCTTCCGACCAGGCCGGCTACATCACCGGGCAGACGCTGTCGGTCAGCGGCGGCCTCACCATGGCCTGAGGCCCGGCCATGGAGCCAGCCCAGGTAGAGCCAGCACTGGTCAGCGAGACGCGCGGTCAGGTGGCCGTGCTCACCCTGAACCGCCCCGGCCGGCTGAACGCCATCGGCGGCGAGGTCCTCGGCCTGCTGGCGGCCGCGGTCGCGTCGGCGGCCGCCGACGAGCGGGTGCGGGCGCTGGTGATCGCCGGCGCGGGCCGCGCGTTCTGCGCCGGCGCTGACCTCGACGAGATCGAGGCGCTCCCCGACGCCCGCGCGTTCCGCGGGTTCATCGCCAGGATGACCGAGGTCTACCAGCTCATCTCGGATTGCCCGAAGCCGTCGGTCGCGGCGCTGCACGGCGCGGCCTTCGGCGGCGGCCTGGAACTGGCCCTCGCCTGCGACCTGCGGGTCGCGGAAGCCGGTGCCAGGCTGGGCGTGCCGGAGATGAAGCTGGGCGTGCTGCCCGGGGCGGGCGGCACGCAGCGGCTGCCGCGGCTGGTTCCCGCGGGCATCGCCAAGCAGATGATCCTCACCGGCGAGCCCATCACCGCGGAACGGGCCCACGCCCTCGGCCTGGTCAACGAGCTGGCCGACCCCGGGGAGGCCCGCACGGCGGCACTCGGCCTCGCGGCCCGGGTGGCGGCTGGTGCCCCCCTGGCCCTGGCCGCAGGCAAGCGCCTGGTCGACCGGGGGCTGGGCATGGACCTGGCCGCGGCGATCAGCTATGAGGGCGAGTCGGTCTCCATGCTGTTCGGCACGGCGGACCGGGCCGCGGGGCTCACGGCCTTCCGCGAGCGCCGGCCGCCCGCCTTCACCGGGCGCTGACACGCCGGGCGGGTTAGGTGGTGCGCCTGGCCGCTAGTGCCGCGAGCACCTAGCCGGGTTCAAGTGCCCTCGGTCCTTCGAGTTCACCACGGGGAACTGCGGACTCCGGTGGCAAGATCCGCCGCGGGCCAGCGCCGGTAGGACCCTTCGCGATCATGAAATCGCCTCGGCGACTGAAATGGTCGAGGATTAGAGAGTAATAGCGAGGACTAGCGTCGAGCTGGAATGGCGCCCCTGGGAATTGCGGCTCGGGCTCCGCTCGGCGAGGCCGTCCGGGGCTCATTGAGCTGGGACCAGGGCGGGAACCACGGCCGTTCGGGATAAAAATGATCATCCCGAACGAGCCCGGTGCCTC
>Ga0070708_100000810_pt1 | contig 23597 bp, 18 predicted proteins | sample KBSK5503metaG_FD_65469 | JGI IMG/M metagenome (GOLD analysis project Ga0070708, IMG submission 65469) | Corn, switchgrass and miscanthus rhizosphere microbial communities from Kellogg Biological Station, Michigan, USA - KBS K5-50-3 metaG | ecosystem: Host-associated > Plants > Roots >... | reverse complement strand
CTCCTAATTTGTCATTGAGTTCCGCTGCTAATTCATTAACAAGATTTGTATGTCTTAAAGTCGAGTTCCTCAACAGACAATCCGACAGTAGATAGACCGTCAGACGATTTCCATTAATCTTGGAGGATGACTCGAATGCTTTTGGCGCCGAGAGGCTCAATTCAGCCGATCCATAATCGTCCTTGCGAGATGTTCCAAGCCGAACATTGCCATTCAATGTTTGCCACCAATCTGTTCCGAGTTCATCTGCCAACCTTTGCTTCAAACGAATCTCACCGCGCATTGTCGTTCCTGAGGCAATCGCTTCGCGACTGTAAACGCCGCCGACGTTTTCAGTTGGTCGTTGCACTTTGTCTTCGACCGTGTTGTGCATCAACAAAGTCTTGGGTGGAGACTTATACGAAGGTAGGTTGTTTGTCGCTGGTCCGACGGCTGCGAGTGCTTCCACATAGCCGGTGCGATAGCTCTTCTTTTGAGCGCCCGCCTCGATCAGGGCTTTCTCCGTAAGCACGTTGTAAACGGTTGATTTGGCGTCTTTTTGTTTATCGAAGCCGCCCCCGATTTTGTCGTAATAAATGGCTTTCGGTACGGGTAGTCCTCGCTTTTCGTTTATCTCAACCGTCGCTGGTAAAACTTGCAGATCGCCGTAAGCTAAGGCTTGAAAAGCTCTGTCTCCCAATCTCTTTCGTAAGACTCTCGTGACGTGCGGCAAGAGATAAGTTCCCGGAATGTAATCCAGCGATTTCGAGACATTGCCTAGCGTGGCTGTCACGACTGAAATGGGAGTGTGCAACTTTAGACTGAATTCAAGCACTTGCCATCTGTCTTTCTTATCTCCTTGGACCTCGGAGGCTGATTCTTGGCCTGTGGTTTTATTTTCACGGATTATTGAGCGCATCTCACTCGCGTGGTTGCGATCATTCTCATTTTCGTTTGTCACTGGCCGCTCATGGTTGTTCTTTGTATACTGTGTTTGCCTTAGATGACTAATCGCTTTATCTATCTGTGAATCGTCGCAACCAACTATGCTTAGCGCGCACAATCCTGCGCCGCGCCGACGCTTGCCGCCCAGGCGTTCGACCAATTTCGCACTTAGCAACAATAGGGCTGAGATTGTCTCGTTATTCTCGGCCAGTTCACATTGTGCTTCTAACACACTTCCACCACGCCCCATCTCTTCAAAGCGCAAGAACTCCGGCACGGCGGTTCCCGAGTCTTCATCGATAGCGACGCCCGGTTTAATAAACGTGAGCGCATCAAGAAGTTTCTGCCTCTCCCGCTTCCGGTCCTCTCTGTCTGAAAAGCGGTTGAAGGCCTCGCCGATTCTTGTTCGCAAGTTATCGGATAAACGTGCTGGTTGAAGGGAAAGGGCCGAGGAGCTATAAGTGTCTTCACCATTTTGCAGCCGTCTGGCCAAATCCGGCGCATCAATCTGATTTGGTTGAATGCCGAAAATCTTTTCAACCCATTTCGACCAATTGCTTTCGCGACCGTCATCTAAGCCAAGCGTTAATCGTTCCATGGCGTCGCGCCAGATACCGTTCAGCGTCTTTGCCGGCACAAAAGGAAAACCGTCAGCGTCCCGCGCAATCAGGCTGTCCACGCTGCCTGGACGGCCTGCTCCTGTGCCAACATGCCAATCCGAAAGCATGGTCAATCTAACTTTGAATGGCGATTGCAGAACAAAGGAGTTACCCGCTGGTGGTTGGTTGCTTGTCAATGAGTTTCCCATCTTCTTCTCTTTCGCCCCTTCTAAATTCCACTACGTCGAGCGCATCCAAGAAATGCGTACTGAGTCCGTTCTCGCCTTCGTGCGGTTCTGCAAAAAACAGCGATGGCCTTTTCTCACTCTTATCACAGAGCAATACATCAAAGCCTTTTTCGAGTTCTTTTTCCTGATAACGATGTCTAATCAAATTCAGTCGCGCATTGGCTTCACTCGAGCCCAGGAACAACGCCTGTCTCAAAGTGTGAAGCTGGGTGTTCGGGAACTTACGTTTGTTGTCGTCCTCTCTTGCCATCATCGCAGCGACGCGTTTTTCGAGTTCATCCCGCCGACGCGGCGTTAGCCACGTTGTATCTTTCAGACTGCTTAAGTCTTTGTCACCGAAATCCGAAACTGAGTAAGGACGCGCAAAGAGCCAAGTCGTCTTATTCACATCAACCTTTAACTTCTCCCGTATCTCTTCAAGGCGTGATGCGGTCGAATCGTATAGAATGTGATAGTCCAAAGCCGAACACGGATACTGCTCACCCTTGCTCTTGCTTTTGACTTTCTCTTTGATTTGTTTGGCTGATCCTAATAGCTGTTCCGCAAGCTTGTAAGCCTGATGAAATGGAAAATGTGGTTTGACGATTGCTACGCCCGCGCAAATCGCCAAGCGCGGAACGTCGAAAGCATTGTTGGCTATCTGGGGGATAACATTCTGGAGAACCTCGAGAATCGTCATGTCACCCGCCTTCTCATGGAGATACGGTTTGTCGGAAATCTCTGCTGTCTCTCTTTCAAAATAGGTCAGAAACTGAGATACAAACTTTAGGGCGTATTGTCCATCGCAAAGCAGGGTCAGATCGTCGCCCCCTAAAATCAAAGGCACTACAGGAATACGCTTGTTGCTTCGGCGGCCTTGACTCGATTCCTGCCCTTTCTCTCTTTCTTGTTCTTCAGCGAGAAAGCGCCGCCGCAAGTTTTCAAGCGCGTCACCAGCAGCATTGATGGTACAAACGTCAAGCGCAACCGAAAACCTACGATAATTTTCTATGTAGTCGCGTGGTGTGCACGTGCCATCACTCAAACCGGTGTGCTTGTCGAAGTTCAAGAATATTTCGCCCAAGCCGTTGCCGTCGGCGTGAATCACAGCAACCCAGCTAAGCCCTTTGCCAAATACTGCGTCCTGACCTTTGAACTCTCTCTCGAGTTCCTCCGTTGATACCAGGAGAACATCTTTTGCTACGCTGTGAATCACCGCTTCCAATCGCTGCTCGCCTTCGATTGAAGCTTCGCGCTTATTAACAGAGACGATAGAACGGGGATTCGGCTCTGGACCCTTTGTGTAATATTGGCTAGCCGGCAATCCGCTCGTAGTGCATGGCGCAACAAAAGGCAAACGTGAGAATCTCTGTTCGTTGCTTGGCATCTCGTAACGAAGACGCTCAAGCTTGCGATGGACTTCGCCAATGGCTTTATGAACCTCTTTCAAGTCTTCTCCGAATTCTTCGCTAATGGCGCCGTGAACTATGAGTCCGGGCATCTCTTGTAATGCTCTTAACGTAACCGCCCGGATGATCCTTTCACCGGTTACTCGGTCCGCGACCAACAGCAAAGCCTTGCCAGATGTTGCCATGATGACTTCTGCTTTATTCTCGTTTCCAACTGGAGGATTGTGCGAGGGATTAAGCAGGTTCGCGCGCATCTTGCGCCCATCAAGATCGTCAGCTTCGTAGATTCTGTTATTTGTTTCCGTCTGGACCGCTTCAAGCACAAACTGTGTGCCAACCCGATGAGTCAGCTCCGACGCACCGACGATCTCGCGCAGCTTGTTCGTAGCGAAGATGTAGCGCTGGTTGCCGGATGTTTCAATCAGAACAACATACATAGGAACCTCCACGGGCGTTGAGGCTAAATGAGAACGGATACTCAGTAAAAGAACTAGAACCTTGTTCGAAGCTCGCTGCAACTACCTCACCCGCTATTCATCTTAAGCAAAGCTCGTTACGCGCGAACGCCCAGCAAGCTTGCCCAGCATCGAATTGCCGGATCTTCGGCTTCCTTCAAGAGCGCGCACTGCAAGAGTTATCTGTCGGGTGATGGCTGGGGATCTGTCGCGATGCCGTCGGCAGAGATCGTGTACCTTGTATCGAAGTCCCGTCACGCGAGGCAACATCCACACGTCGACCGCTGACCTGGGATCGTCGTTCTCGGCGGAGAGGAATTTCATTTTCGAGCGCTTTGGTTGTTAACGCGCGAAACAAAGGATTGAATTGAGCTTTGTAGGCGCGGTGAAAAGCCTATGGATGCCGCTAAGTCGGTCGTACAGTTACAACTCGTAAGATCGTTGCGGTTCTTTCCCAGCCTCGGGGCCAAAGGCTGTTGGCCAAAAGGCCTCTTGCGGCCCTACTTTTAACGACCGGTCCGATTCAAGAGTCGCAACGCGGCGCACCATATCACAAGTGGGTCTCGAAGTTGAAGTTTTTCGGCAGCAATTAACACAAGCTCTTCGCAGGAGTTGGTTGCCCATGCAGAATCCCTCACTTGCCTTTGGTGTGTTCTTTGACTTCAGCGAAGTCGTTTCGCGGGCCGCGTTTCACGTCCTTTCATGGCTAGGAGCTAGGCGCGCTAAATATCTCAACCCTCACTATTGTTAATTGCCTTCCGCGCGGCCAGCCTCACCCATCTCAATCCAGAACTTGACGCGTGTTTACCGTTAAAAGGCAGGAATTCATCTTATGACCAATGGAGCGTCATTTTATGACCGACGGATTTCACTTTATGACTTCATGCCCTACGAAACTCATTCTATGACCGAACCCACAGCGGCAACGCCCATTTGCCGCGAATTGTATTCTCGTTGTAAAAACTGTCAAGAACCTACAACTCCAACCAATCACAATCGCTCACATCATTTTCTTTTAACAGGATCCCAGCAGCTTCGATTTCGGCTTGAATGTTTCGTACAGCAACAACAGCTCGTGCCAGGTATTCTGCCTTCTCTCTGGGTCTCCGCTCAGATCGACAACGCTCAATGTCAACCGTAGCCTGACTACACAGTCGATAAGCTTTGCGCAACCTAACAAGCAGATCTGTTTTTGATGGCGCGAATCCCACGCTCACAAGATCCGCATCCTAACAAACCACGTTTCATCTATCCAACAGAGAGAACTTTAAGACGTCGGTCAACAAAGCCTCATTTCTTCACTGACGATACCGATTGCACAGCCTGCGGGGACGAAACCGGCCTAGTTCCAGTCCTCTGATCAATCATCGGCTGCTCTGTCATTCCCATAACATTCAACTCGTCATTTGTGGGCACCGGCCGCAATTTTCCGATATCTGCTTTTGCCAACGACGGCCCCTTCCAATTTCTGATCACATCAATTCCGACCACCAGGAAATAGGTTGACGACCCTTCATCTCGCTTTGGCCCACTTGGAATCGCCCACACCGCGCAGGTCAAAGGATCAACCTTGGTGTAGACGTAATAGTAATTAAAGGCAGTCAGTCTTCGCTTGTCAGCACCAAAGTCCGGCACTGTCTTATGGTGCCAAACCTTCTGCTCCACTTCTGAAAGATTGTCTGGAAACTGACCGGTCTGTTTTTGGTATTGACGCAGTGCCTTCACCATGCTGTCAACAGCCAGCCGCGGCACCATAGCCTGTTCGGCTTGCGCATCCGCCCAGCTCCCATAGAAGTAACACCCCAAACAAATGAGAATGCATACTCCGAGAACAACGAATGAAATCTTGATCCCTCCCTTAGGAGCCCCGCCGCCGTCCATCTTTTTACCTCCAACAAATCATGGTCTCTTCTTCTACCGCAAAGCATCCCCTCCTAACGCGACGTTCGCGTCAGGCCGTAACGATGCCGCCTTCTCCAGCAGGCTTGCGCTTGGCACCGCAACTGGCTTGGTGTAAGGCGCTTCGCGTACGACGCCGTCAACAGCCTTCTCAAACTCACCTTCCACTTGCTTGTTACTATAAAAAAGATACTGCTGCGCAGACTTACCATTCGATCCCGTAGCCGGCTTCGACGGCTTGGACTTGTGTGGCTTTGGTGATTCGACCACCCCACCTAATCCAGCCACCCCACCAACGTCAGCATTCGCAGGCAACGGCGCTTCACTGTCAATATCGGCCACTGCCAAAGATTCATTGCCCGCCACTACCTGTCTCCTTGAATGCAAATCGAGTCGCTTAACATCCTCCCAGGACTTGATATCTCCCTCTCGAAACACCGTGACCAACATCAACGCCAACGGCGACTGATCCTCAAGGGTACAATCCTCCGGAAGCAACCCTTCGGTTAACTTCTCGAAGACTGTCTTATAAACCCCATCCCCGATTCCAGGAGTCCCATCAGCTCCTAACCGATAAGCCCCTGTTCCCGCTGCCGCTTCATCCGGCGCCGACACAAAACCGGCCGCGGCTTCGCCCTCCACTACGATGGAAGTCAGTTCCGGAACCATGCCAACTGCATTCTCAACACAAGCTTTCTCTTCCGCTTCCAGCAGCGAAACTGGCTTCGGCATTCCGTAGTCATCCGCCACTGCACGTTCCTTCCTCACCGCATATTCCGGGTAGGCAGCCTTTATTGGCGGCGCTGTATCAATGAGCACTACACACTGCTTGTGTTTGACCATTTGCCGCAGCTCTGTCGGATCCATCAAAGCGCGGCCCGTTTCAGATGCTCGCTCGCTGTCACCCGCCTTACCGTGCGCATCGATCGTGGTTCTGCTCCAGGTAGTAAGCTGACCAATTCGACGCGCGATAAATTGGCTGGTCGCATCATCAAGCCCAGGTAGAGCTATCGTGGTACCGATCGATCCTAAAATCGCATTCGCCCCGTCGTGCCCATATTGGTCCTGCACCTGGGGCATGTTCTGATACCCGAGCGTCAATCCAATCTTACGACCACGGCCAACACCAGCGATTTCTTTCAGGCCAACAATCGGAACGTTAGCCGCTTCATCCAAACAAAACATGACCGGCGCCGGATTCTTTATCTTCTTGCTCAAACGAAGCTGATTGACTGCCTGACCAAAAAATGTTGACAAGAAATTCTTGTACCTGGTCGCATCACCTTCTGCCACTACTACAAAAATTGCCGTGCCGGGCCTGCGCAGCTTGCGAAAATCAATCTTCCGTACTCCTGCCAGGCGATCGCTTTCGCTAATCGGCGCGCACACGGCCTGCGCGTTTTTAATCTCAAACGCCTGCAGCTTGTTCATCAGCCCCGTGATAACACTTCCCTGCGTCTGCGGCGGGGCTTTATCAAACGCACCCCAGGCAAGTCGTACTTCCTTGTTCTTGCTATTGGTCATCTCGCCATCGATGGCCTTCAGGTCCCGCATACCCAGGTACTCGTAAATCATCGGCGGCGTCGGCTCCGGAATTTTGTCGGGCAGATGCAACAATACCGAAGTTAGTAACAAGTTTTCTGACTCCTGCCAAAAAGGATCAGCAACTGAATGCTTCGTTCCTTCCAGGCCGATCATCGTTGCAGCCATCTGACTCGCAAACTCAGAATCACCCTTACAATCAGGAATGAAATTCCACCTGTCAGAAGACTCAGCGTTCAGCAAATCCAGACGATAGACATCATTGAAATAATGGGCCGTCTGCTCGTACAACTCACCTTTTGGATCGAGCACAATCGCAGACGCCCCGCGCGACAAATCGCGCAATATGTTCATCAAGAATGTTGTCGATTTGCCGGAACCTGGCGGGCCAAAGATTACTATGTGGCGCAACCACTCAATCTCATTTAGAACCAGGTGGTATCCTTTTCGCAGCAATCCAATACGGATAGATCCTCGATCGAGCCCTTCAAGTGTGGGACCAAGTTTCAAAGCAAGCTTGGTATTACGTAAATAACTTTCATCGGCCCATCGCGCTGTTCCGTAAGTCAATCGCTGTTTGATTCGATAATATGGCATCACCTCATACGCAGCTTCTGATAAGCCAATCGTAATGACCAAAATGATCCCCATTACGAAATACAATTTCACTTGCTGCGACACGTGAAGGAACCCGGCTGATTTCCAGAGCAAATATGCTGATACAACGCCACACGCGATGGCCGCGATCATCAATACCACGTGCATCATAATCCGAAGAAAAGCATGGAACGGCGGCAGGTGCTGAAACTCAGCCGGCCTCGGAATACCGTACTTCGAGTCGTAATTCTCGATGAACTTAACGAAATTCATAGTTGAATAGGCCTACCGTCCAAGCCACTGCCGTCCCTTATCCACTTCGGCTTCTGAAACCGCCGCTGTCTTGAAAGTGTTCGGCCGCCATCCCGCGCGAATAATGTCTGCCGGCGCCGCGAATGCTGGCGGCACTGAAGCCCCGACCGCCGGCGCTGTGTAGTAAGTCAACGCATCCTGAGAGAACTCGTCATCAGGCAGCCGAATCAACATCGCCGGCCCACAAAGCTGGCCTTTACACACCGACACCACTTCCACACCCAACGGCTCTTGCCGATACCGCATGTAATAATTCGCGTACTCCGAACTCAACGCTTTACTCCCACTGTCAACGACTACCCCCGGCGGCACCAGCCCCCCTGAATTCATCTCACCCAGGACGCCTTCGACGCTGGCCAACGGTTGCTTGTCCAGTTTCTTATTCACAGCCGCGAGCATCCCCCCAATCGCGATCGCAGACGCTTCCCGCAATCGCTCCGCATCGGAATAGACTTCGCCTTGAAAAGGAAACATGGTTTGGTTGTTCCGAGCGGCCTCGGAAGCGCGCCGGTCCTTATCAGATGTGAAGACACGCGCCTCTACTGCAGGCGACCAGAAACCGCCCCTGCGCGCGTAACCAAGAAAGGCGATTGCAAACACAACAATTCCCGCGACTCCCAGGGCGATAAACAACGGCGAGGACTTCACAATTCCAAATAGCGATGTTTGTTTTGTTCGCGCCATCCTAAGCAACCATCGTTAGCCTTTCCTTGAATTCCTGGGCCACCCAGCCGTCGATTTCACGGTGAGGCAGATTAATGTCCTTCTCTACACGCGCGAGCGAAAGCGCAAGGTACTTTCGGTCAGGCTCTCTTTTCGCAATCAAGCACAGGTACGCTTTCAGCACGTCCTCAGTGACCTCAGTCACCTCGTCCCGCGCCCACGCCTGTAACAACGCAATCCCTTCACGCAAAGCCGGCTTGTCCACTACGCCCGGAATGGCCCGCACCGAATCAAGCAACTTCGCGCCGTAGGTCACCAGCTGCGCCGAGGCCTCCGGCACCCGAGTCTTCAGAATCAGAACTTCCTCTCGTGCCGTCGGCAACTCCATCCAACTGTAAACGCACCTCGATCGCATCGGCGCCGACAGGTCATGGCGAATGTTGTTCGAAAGCAAAACCACGATCGGCCACTTGGTCGCATCCTCTACGCCAATGTTTCCAAACCTCGGCACGTGCGCGTAGCCACGACCAAAAAGCTGCAACAGCATGTCTTCAACGGTTTCAGTCAGCTTGTCGATCTCATCAACAATCAAGATCGGTACAACATCATTCCTGGCTGCGTAGTCGTAAGCGGCTAAGGCCTCTCCCAGAATTAAGTATTCGTCTGACCACTGCTCTTGACGCGCTTCGCGCAACGGCATACCGCTCGCTACAGCTTGGCGCACATACTCGGATTGACTCTCCCGGTCCCAACTGTAAAGAATCTCATCCAGCGTCAGGCCCTCCATTCCCTGTAAATAGAAAAGGGGCAGATTGCACCCTTTGGCCAAAGCCTCTGCCAACGCCGTCTTTCCCGCCCCACGCGGACCTTCGATCAAATGAGGCGCGCCACCCTTGATCGCCTGCACCATGTCTCCAAGAATCCCTTCCTGGATCATGTAACCAGTGCCGGCTAAATGACGCGCCAATTGCTTCGGCCCTCCATGACGAAGGACCTCTCGCGGATTGATAATCCCTTTGCCAGGCTTTACTGGAATCATCTTCCGTTTCCTTCAGCCACAACAGCTTCGGCTACTCGTCGCATGTCCGCAGTCATCCGCGGAAACGCAGCCTTGATACGCGCCGGATCTCCGGACTGCAACAACTCTGCCAGCTCCCGCTCCGAAATCCCGGTCGCCTGACGGCGCTGATCCGAATCCGCTTTCTCCTCGAGATCAGTCCGCGATAAGTTAGCCAGCGCATCGACCCCCTGAACTCGCTCAGGCAAGTCAGTGATCATCACGTAACACATCGTGCCGGCCACGATTTCAAGGAAGCTGTCTTTGTTTTGAACTACTACTCCATTGAACTCACTCTGAAAACGCGCCGCAGTCTGTCCATAGGCGTCTGAAATAATTACCGGACCATTGCCAATCGAACCCGCTACGCGCCCGGCGATATCCAGACCGGCAGTGGCCAGCTTCTTAAAGGCCTTTGACCAACTGCTCGACATTTTTCTGCGCTTGCCGCGTACGCCCTCGGCACCGTCCGATCCCAGCAGGTTGCCTCCAACCTGGACAAACTTCCCGGAGTCCGCATCAATGAACCCCACTAACGCAATGTAAGCACGATCGTATTCCGACCCCCGCAACGCCCCGACCAGCACCGTGCCATGCGGGAGAGACCAGCCTTTTCCACTAACGTCTCGCGTTAATTCGAAACGCGCCAGCGCTCCGGATCGAAGGCTGTAAATGACCCCAAGCGATCGTACCGGCAACATACTTCCAAACGACGGAACGGGAACCCCGCCCGCCTTCTCATCGCGCTTCGAACCGTCTCCACTCCGCTTCGGACTGTCCGGCTCGCGCCGCGCAACCACACTGTCTTCCCCAATGCGCACAGAACGCTCGCCGTTCCGCCCCGAAGTCAAAACTTTGGCTACTGAACTGTTGCCCGGCCCACTCGCGGCATCGGTCGAAATGTTTGTATTCGCCGGACGGTCCGGCCCAACCGTGCTCGAAAGATTTGTGGGCGTCTGCGGAAGCTCCGTAACCGCCAGCGTAGACGTGGAACTCTGCGTCGGGCTGGCCGTGGGCGAGGCCTGCGGTCGAATAAGTGTTCCGTCACTCAAAGTCACCCCAGCACCGTTTCCGTTTACCACCTCGATCGCCTGCCGGGTAGTCGCATCGTCAGTCTGGGAACTTCCATTGGTTTTGTTGACCGCGACGCGCGCCTTCTTCGTTGCACCGCTCCCACTAATGAACCAAAACGACAAGATGCCAGTAACCGCAACCACCAGGAACAGAATCGCCCCAACAATCCGCCGCTTTCCCTTGCCGGGAACCTTCGACCCACGCTCCCTCTCAACTTCATTGATCATGTCCGCGGATTCGTCGACTACGACGGACGGCTTATGCGCTCTCTCCTCACTTAACGGCTCGGCTTGCGAATGATCGAAGACCGATTCGGCACTACCTTCACTACCAGCCGACTCGAATACCTCTTGACCAGCCCTGTGCCTGTTCTCGTTATTTATTTCACGCTCTCTCAACATAACGGTAACCTTTCAACCAGCTACTTTCGTTTCGTCTCGCCGTTTAATGACTTCGAAACCGGCTCGTCCGCAGCGTCAGTCTGGCTAACCGACACTCTTAAATGTTGCCGCGCTCCCATCACCGGTGATTCGTAAACGATCGCGAAATACGCTACCTCGCCAGCCGCAATCTTGCCGTCAAGCGAAGTGCTTTCGACGTGAAGTTTCTTGACTTGCTCGATCTGTAAACTCTTTCCCTGATCGTCGACTGTTTGGACATACAACTCAGGGTTCCCTTCCAAAACGCCTAAACTGCCCTGGCTATCGTTACGCACCCCGACCACCAGCAATCTCGTTTGCGCGTCCAAATCAACCGCAGGTGCCACAGCCAGACTTAAACCGTGACCCGGTTTTGAAAACGTCCCAAGCTTGCCTGGCGACTTAACCGCATCTCGCAACGCGTGATTTGCCGCCTCAGAGACTTTCGGTTTTTTCTTCGACGCTTTACCTGAACGGGCGCGCGCATCCGCTTGCTCAGAATTCACATCAGCTGTAAGGCCCGGCTTCTTGCCGCTCACTAACAGCGTCGATGCTCCGTCAGTCTGGTCCGGGTATTCGCCAAAACGCACCGCACCGGTTTGTTTAGGCGGCCGTGGATCGTTGCCATCTAAATTAACCGCCAAACCAGCAGCCCGTCTCGAGGCGACCACTTCGTCGCGGTTGTACATCACCACACACCTGTGCGCGTTCTGTGAAAGATCCCTCACCGGATAAATTAGAAACGTCACCACCAACCCGGACTGCATCTGCACGCTGACTGACGCCGACGGCCCGCGCGACGGAGATCCAGGAACAGGGGCGACAAACGATGTGCCCGGCCGCAGCACCAGTGACCGATGGCTCTTTTCGGCCGTCTCTTGATCGAAAGCCACCAAATCAGAGTTTCCCGGATGAATCATGAAGAAATAATCCGACGCCGGAAACTCAATAATGTTTACGCCGTTCTGCGCCAGACCCAGCCGCACTATCGGATTCTGATTTCCCTTAACGGAAATATTCACTTCACCAGACAGGTATTCAGCAGCCCCGCTGTTAACCAGCACCACTGGCAGCGCAGGGGTCGGCGTGGGCGAAGGCGTAGCCGCAGCTTTGTGCGCAGCCGCACGGCGACTTGCGGCGCTTCTTTTGGGCGCAGATTGCTGCGCACCCACGCCCGTACCACCAGCTAGGAACACAAACAAAAAGCAAAGGGTCATGTATTTTCGAAGCATATAAACTCCAGCTACCGTTATTGCGAGTCCTTTAACGCGGTTACAGGCGTCATCCTTTTGCCTGACTGACCATCGCCCGTTTCCGTCGCCGATGGAGCTGCGCTATCAGGTAGCTCATGCGCGTCAAGCATCGAAATCAAGAATCCCGATCTCAGATTTCGATCTGCCCGTCCGGTCGGATCCGCGACAAGCTTCACGCTCAAGCGAAGTTGCTTGGTCTCTTTCTGCGTCGCGCCGCCAACTACTTTCGTGATCTCTTGCCTGCCAATGACACTCACGGTGTAGGGATCATTTTTGTCGACCGAGATATCCATGGGCGTCCAAAGGGACTGCCAACTTTCAGCGCTCTGCTGATCAAGCACCCCTTTTTCTTTCATCCACTTGGCAAACTTAACAGCGGAAGACGGCACCATCATCGTCAGCGCCTTTTCAATGTCGCGTTGTCTCGTCGCAGGATCTATCTGATACAGGCGCTTAGTAAACTCACGCGTCGCATAAAGCTTGTCATCCGCAGTCAATCGATCCGGCCCAAATTCCACGTTCTCTTCTTTGCCGTAATTCCGATCATTGATAGAGAGGACCCGGCCAGTCCCACCGTCCACCACAATCCGATCCGGGCGCCGGTAATATTGATAAATGTTAGCCACCCCACTTCCGACGATGATCACAGCCAACACCATCAGAATTCGGGTCAGATTGAATATCGTTCTTACGTCGTCTGGATCGCGGTAGACCGTGATTGCCGACAACGCATCCCCGGACGGTCTGGCGGGGATCCGCTCGGTCTTTGCTGAATGGCCATTACGACGAGGTACGGGAACGACTTCAGCGCCGCAATCCAATGCCGCGACCACATTCGGAAGGTCTTCGATCTCAATCAGCACGTCATCGAAGACGCCGTTGCGTCCCGTACTCTCATGCTCGTTTGTTACCATTAAGCTCACTTACCCCTTTCGGCTGGTTCCAGCGGGCGATGACACCAACATAGTCGCAAGTCAATCAATTCTCGCGCATTCCAAAGTAAACACTTTTGGTTACTTCACTGCGTCCGCTCTCAACCGTCGAGCCGTCAACCGCCGCCTCGATCGGTTTAACAATCCGGCCAGACTTCACCAGGTATCTGGTCCCCGAGTGAACATCGAAGAACACACTGTCAAAACCCTGCTCGGTTGCAGGGTCAAGTTGCTTGGGAGTTGCCGCAGCTACAACGCTAGTTGGCGCAACGTTCCGGATCGCATTCAAGATCGCTGGCGCTCCACCTAATTCGCCCAGCTCGTTATTAACGGAAACAACCTCACCTGCCGTGGCTGCGATTCTTGGAACTTCCATTGCGCGGACATTCGCAACCAACTCAGGGGGAAAAACTGCCGCCGAGGTTACGCGCGTAAAAACTAACAATCCGCGTCTCACATATTTCTGTGTTTCGGCATAAGGAGGAATACCACCAGTGCGGACGCCTCGAGGATTAATAAGGCGGCCCGTTCGCGTTCTCACCGTCTTCCCATTTAAGAAACAATCAACCGCTGTTTCTCCAGAGTTATAAGAAGCCAACACCAGATCCAATCTTCCATTGAACTGTTTGCTTAATACAGCGAGATACCGCGCAGCTGCATCTATCGCCTCGCTTCCGTTATAAGGATGAGCTAGGTTGAACCGCTTCGCCGTCGTCGGTATGAACTGCATCAAACCCTCCGCGCCCTTGGGAGACCGCTGGTTTGCACGAAACCTCGTTTCAAGATAAGCGATTGTCCAAAGCGCGCGAGGATCCACTTTGTACTTTGCTGCAGCAGCGGCGATCAAAGGCTCGTACATCAAAGCCCGCTGCCGCATGCTACTCCGAGAACGCCGGGCAAGTTGTTGACCTTTAGTCACACCTACTGACCCCTTAAGATCTCGGCCACTGAACCGTAGTGCCTCGCTACCCTCACGCGTCTTGCCCTCGGTTTTTGCTTTAACTTCGGCCTGCCAGAGCAAAAACACCAGCGCTATACCCGCCAACTTTGCCGGTAAATATTGGTTTCTTTTCATAACTGCGTAGCCTCCGAACGTTCGCTCTGCAATAGCAATGCCGCCATCGTCAGCGATGGTCTGTAACACCACCATGGACGTTTGGCACGTGCCTTGTAATACGACCCCGCGTGACCGCGCCGGGTCGAGATTAATCTCGGGCAGTAAGGAAGCTCGGCAACAACGAAAACCGAATGTGATCTCGAAGGATAAAAGAAGATGAAACGAGTCAAACGAATTGATATGAGAAAGTGGTTGCACGACCGCGCAGGCGACGTGGCCATCGACGACAACCTTTTACAGCGCTCACGTGCAGCCCGCATCGGTAAGCGCTTAATCCAGGCTAGCGCCCTTGTTCACGCGCTCATGCCAGTGCTGCTCTTTGTGGGATTGCTTGTCGTGGCGGCGGCGCCGGCGTACGCACAAGCGCCCGGTGGGAGCATCTTTGGCGGGAACGATCAAACCATCGGAAATGGCGTAAGAGAGGCGATAAAATGGGGCCGCAATCTCTTATTCCTGCTTGGCGTCTTCGGCGTCATGTGGGCCGTCCTCAATTACATGATGGAAAAGAATTGGTCGAAACAGCTTATCGGCGGCATCGCCTGTTTCTGTTTCGGCGGTGTTGCCAGCTTGGCCTATTCATTCTCTCAGGGACAGGCAGTCAACCTCGACACCAATCTGGGTAACTGAAAAGAATCGCGCTGGTGCAGACACGGCGCGGTAGAGGGGCTGCAGGTTCCCTTCGGCCTTCGCTCCACCCCTTCCGGTTTCTCGCAAACGTAATCCCCCAAAAAGGGAGCGACGGAGCAAGCTAAAGGGAGCCCAGCAGCCCAAACAAAAGGGAATCCACGCAAATGAGGGCACGACCTATTCGTTCTCAAATTTACTTGCCGGTGACGCGGTTCGGCGTAGTCGATGCCGACTGGAAGTTTGTTTTTATCACCACGTTTCTCTGCTACACGGTTCCCTTCATGCTGGATCTTAGACTTCTCAACGTTCCAGTAGAACTTTGGGCCAGCCTGCTCGGCCTTGTCAGCAGTGTGGCTTTTTTCAACTACGTGCGGATAGGACGGAAACCTTTCTGGCTTCAGCACCAAATCACTGCTCACCTGCGCTCGTCCTGGATGAGATTGTCCCTTCCGACCGACGCGACTGGAAAACCGTGGCTCATAGAGGCTAACAAGTAGTCATGACTCCAACATCGCTCATTCTGCTCGCACCGTTCGCCGTTATTGTCGCCTTCGCGATCGGCGCCGGGTTCAAGGCTGTCCGCGTACACAACGCTACCAGACCCCAGTTGTCGAAACTCGACGCGACGGAAACGCGAATTCAACAGGACCGGCACGGCTTGCGACTTCTGTCCAAACCCGCCGGCACGAAACGGGATTCCTCCATCGCCGGTCTCGTTAAGAACTTGCTACGCCATACAGACGGAAGCTATACGAAGGCCTACCATGTGGGCCTCAGTCCCTCGATCTTTGATCACGACGATCGTATTGAAGCGCGCATAGACGAATTAGCTAGGCTGCTCTCAGGGAGAAAACCGGCGAACACCGTCATCCAGTTCCGCCTATCTGTCTCGACTGACCGCGGCCAGGCAATCCAGCGTCACCTTCGCACCAAGGACAACAAAGACACTCCCACTTCTCCCAACTTGCTTCACATGATGAATGTCGAATTCTACGACACAGCAGCGGCTGAAGGGGCTTTCCGACAACATGTCCTCTCGGCTTGGGTCCGCGTTCCGGTTCAACACCATAATGACCAGAACCGAAAGGGGTTCGGCTCGTTTCTTCCGGCCCTGAAACGTGAACGCGCCGCGCGCGGTACATTTGGATTTCTTACGGCGCTGTTCATCGCTCTTCGCGCAACCGGAAACGACTCCACTACACAACGAACGATCGACGAAGAGCGACACTCAATCGAGGAAGCGGAAAAGACTTTTCGCCAAATCGAACATCAAAGCCCGCTCAAACTTGTTCCCTTTACCCGCGCGGAACTCTGGGAAGCAATCTACCTGGGCCACCGGCAAAACAGCGAATCCGTGCCGCTGCTGCCGGAGAATCCCGGCTGCGACGTTAAAGATTATCTTTGCTGCGAGACTATCGCCGGCGATGGCCAATTCGTAATGCACGGCAACTACCCGGCAGCCGTCATTTCGCTTTTCGTTCCGCCTCAGCCCGATATCTATGCAGACTGCATGAGGATCATGACGACCGACCCGGCGCTTTCCTTCCGTCATACGGTCGTCACCGAATATGTGCATCTCGATCAGAACAAAACCCGGAAACGCCTTGACAAGAGAATTCGCCAAGTGAGCCGTGCAAATAAAACAGGGCGCCACGGTTCCTTCGAAGCCCGGAAAGCCCTAACTCAGCTGGCCACCGTGCGTGAAGAGATCACCGGCGATACCCAGGCTCTTGTTAAGGCACGTCTCTATGTAGTCATTTACAGCGAGGCCGCCGCCACCAAGCATGAACTTCATCAATCGCTGAGGAATCTGGATCGCTACTGCGAACAAATGGTCACCACCATCCGGCGCATACCCGGCGCAGACGCAGCTCGCGAAGAACCTGCCGCACTTCGCTTCGTCTACCATCGCTCACTCGTAGGCGAGCTCGACTACAAGGACACTGGCCGCGAAATCATAGAGACCGCCGATTCACTTGCCCCACTCACTCCCACTGAATCCGCGTGGACCGGCAGCCCGCGCCCGCACACGCTTTGCACTACACCCACCGGCCATCTTACCGGTTTCGATCTCTACGATCGCAATCTGGTTACGAGCCCACTCATCCTGCTCATAGCACAGCCGCGCGGCGGCAAGTCCGTATTCATGTGCAAGATCATTACTGACGTTCTGGCCACTAAAGCAGGCGTACGCGTACGCGCTGTCGATTACGGGAAATCGCTGGCACCGCTAGTGGAAGTCGTAGGCGGGAGATATCTGCGCTTCGACGAACAGAAAGACAACGACAAAACCACAGTCCGAACCATCAATACCTGGGACTACCCCGGACTGGAAGAAGGTGTGATGCCTTCAGATTTGCAAAAGGCATTCGTAGTTGCCGATCTCATGCAACTCTCTCGCAGCAGCGATAACGTTTCAGAAGAGATCTTCACAAAGCTGGTAGGCGAGGTGTATCAGAACCACGTGCCGCGCAATCAGCCCGGACGCGACAAGCACGAACCCAGACTATCCCACGTGATCGAACTGCTTAAGATCGCGCCCTTTCAACACAACCTTGTTAAAGAGCGCTGTGAAATGCTTAGTCTCGCCTTAGACAGCTTCCGAGATGATCCGTATCTCGACGCCACCACTCATCCTGATTTCTTGGTCGATTCGCGCCTGGACGTTTATGAAATCGACTCACTTTCCGCTCTCCCCGATCGCGTCCGTGAATCCATGGCCTTTCGCATTGCCGCCCACGTAATGCGCTCCATTGGACAACAAAACGAGGACGGCACTCGCTCGCCCGTACTCCTCGCCTTCGATGAGGTTTGGGAAATCGTCCGGCGCTACCCCCGCATCCTTCAGGTGATCGAACGCGCCGCCCGAACCGGTGGCAAAGAAAACACCGTTACGATGCTTGCCTCCCATGCGTACGAAGATTTCACCGGAACGGCGGAAACTCCCAACCCTATCGGCATCTCCATTGCCAAGACCGCAGGAGTCAAGCTTATCGGTAAACAGGTAGGCGACTATTCCCGGCTCGTCAAAGACACTCGCCTATCTAGAACCGCCGAACGGTGCATTGAAGGTATTCGAAACGTCGCCGGCGAGTTCGCGCAATTTGTCTCGGTCTGGGGAGGCGGCCGGGACGGTATCGTAGAAATGCTGAAGGTCGATCTTTCTCCTACCGAACTTTGGACATACACGACTAATCCGGACGAGCGTAATGCGCGGGCACGAGTAGCCCGCCTAAAACCAGAGTGGCCCATGGTGCTCGTTGTAGCCTACCTGGCCCAACAGCACCCGCGCGGCCTTACAGCCGAATCACTTACGGAAATTGACGAATCACTGCTTGCAGACCTAAGCGCAGCGACAGCTGCTTGATAAGGACGTACTCATGAGACTGCTTCGTTTCTCCAAACACACCCTGATCGGGATTCTTCTCGGGTTGCTCCTAACACCTGGCCTCCTCACCCCGCCGCCCGCGCAGGCGCAGTGGCTGACCTTCGACCACCCGAACTTTCTTCTCAAAGTGCAGGACATGGCCCAGCAGCTCGACCGCTGGATGAAGACTGTCCAGCATTACACGGATATGTATGACAAGGCCGTAAAGCAAGTGACATCACTTGGCGGGATTCTCACTACTCTCGACAAACAGTTGGCCCGCAACAAAGATCTGGTCGCCTCGATAGCGGAAATTGGCAAGACGGTTCGACAGGTTTACCAGTTGAAGAGACAAATCGAAAACATGGTCCAGTGCCGCATTCGCGCTGTTAAATCACTCGACTCGAGACTACGAGCAGGAATATTCGATCCACAACAAGATCTCCAAGACCTCGAAGAATATCTGACAAATTCCATCGGCCGCACCAGCCAGGACACGGTAGCCAACGCTGAACGTCTCGCCAATGCGGACAATGAATTCGAGCGGATGCGGTACGAACTGCAACTTGCGTACGGCCGGCTGGCCGAAGCTGAAGCAGCCCTGAAGCAATTCGAGAAGATGGTCGACGCGGAACTCGCGAAGCCTGAGAATGAGCGATACAACCTCGGCGTACTCCAAAGTCAAATCGGAACCGTCAAAACTCAGATCGAGCTAATCAAAGCGCAAATAAACGACCTCACCGCGAAGCTTGCCGCCAAGATGCAAAGCTTTGGTATTCAACTGACCATTCGTAGCGATTATGGGCAGATGGTTCACAACACCACCAAAGCATGGGAATCGACAATACCGGTACGCCAGGACATTCTCAAAAAGATTGACGATGAGTTTGCCCAGGATGAAGGGATCGATAACGACCCCGCAGACGGACCCTGACAGTTGCAAAGAACACCTGGACGATATCTGGAACAATCGGACTCAAAAGGCGAAGAGGAAAATCGATGAAGGAGCGGCTCACAAAACTGCTAGGAAATAACCCAGCTCTTGGAGCTGGATTGTGTTTCCTTGTCGCGGGCTGCTCAGGCGCGGTCTACTATTCCGCGACACATCAAACCTTCAATGTCGGCATTTGTGCCGCGCTGATCCTGGTAAGTGTGATCGCTCTTCGCCAAATTAACACACCTCGCGACAAAACAGTCATCGGCAAACGCCTGAGCTTGCCGATGCTTGTTTTAATATTTCTTTTTTTGCCGGCCATCGCGACGGCGCAAAGCCCCTCACCCTCTCCGCCAGTTCTACAACCACAACCAACCCCTTCGTGGGAAGCTGGCTTGCCTGGCGGCCAAATGACCGAGCTGCTTGATCACGTGCGCGAACTCGTTCCATACATTCGACGACAGGTCGAACGCCCGCTGATGGAAAAGTTCAATACCCTGGGAATGATAGTCGCCAGTCTCGTTCTGCTCTTTTCCTTCATTCGCATCATTCGCGAAAACGATGGCGCTTCGTCTGAACTCTATTACTGGATCGCTCGGGCAGCAATCTTCATGTTTCTCTTTACGCTTGCACCCTCGATCATCAGCACGATGTACAAAGTGGGGAGGACGCTGACCACACCGCTTGAAAACGGGATCGAAGAAAGACGAAGCGCCTTTAACGACACATACTATGAATTTATCCACGGTACGATGATCGTGAAAGACGGAAACCACGTCTTCAACGATCCGCTTGCCCTTAAACCGGGAGAGGATGGCTGGGCCGCTGTGCTCACCGACGGCGAATCCGGACACGGAAAGCTCAAAGGTATACAGGAACTCAATAAAGCTGCCGATATGACCTCATGGCACATGGACTGGCTTTTCTTCCTGCTCAACATCGCTCGCGGCATTTTGCAATTCGGCGAAGTCTTTCTCCTACTTCTCAGCGGTTTCGTCATGATAGCCCTTCGACTTGCATCGCCTATTATGGTCGCAGTGGGCACGGACAAGAAACTTGCCGAACGAGTAACTTATCCCTTTGTCTGGGGCACAGTAGTCTTCACCGCGATCTTTCCCGTCGTTCGTGACGTCATCATTTATCTTGCTTATACAGTCGGAAGCTTCGGTCTCATGCTCTACAAGGGCGAGGCAATCTATACCATAGATGATGAGACGGCTGAGCTTGTCAAAAACAATTATTACGATCCTAAATTCATCATCATTATTAGTCTGGTAACGATGACGGTAAGCGGCCTCTGCCTATGGCTCTCTCCTTACATTGCTTACAGGTTCGCAACCGGACAAGTGTTCGAAGCCGTCTCATCAACAGCTTCCGGATGGATGTCCGCGATCGTTGGCTCCGCTATTGAATTTGCTGGCCTGAAGGCCGGCGCATCAATCCAACGCCAGGCAGAGAACACCCAGATTCAAGGTAGTTACGGCGCCGAAATGACCAGGGCAAAAGCCACCTTGGAAGTCGGAAATATTGGCGCACAAGCCCGACAGATTTCCGGCCTCGCTTCAATTCAAGGGGGTTTGGCAGGACAGCTCGGTGCAATTTGGGGCGGCGCGCACACCACGATAGGCACCGCCATGCAAATGCGAAATTTCACTGTGGCCTCGACCAACGCACAAGTAGGCGACAGCCAAAGACAAACAGGATACCGACGCGACCAGGCTATCGGCCAAAACAACATCAACTATGGCGTAGAGACGGTTCGCCTGTCAGTAGAAAACGAAGCCAAAAAGGGCGAAAACGCCGCACAACTTGTTGGCGGCGCATTCCCGTATGGCGGCGGCACCATAATCGGAGAGCAAGGCTTCTTTGCCCAAAGACAAAGGAATATTGGACAGAACGCAGCGCTTTCGCAGCAACGCATGTACTCGAACATAAATGAGTTCCATACCTCAGACAAAATCCAAGGCAGCCAGGAAACTTTCCGCGGAAACATTCAGACTGCCGCCGACAATCAGTATGCCGGAATTGTCCAGGCTACAAATGAGGGCGCTGGGATGGCAGCTGGCGCAGCAAAGCACGGAGCAGGGATCGCCTCTGGCGGCGTTAACAAAGCCTACCAACTTGAACTGAAGGCCAATGAGGTTCAATTCACCGGGACCAAAGACGCTGCCGCCATTACGCGTGATGCTGGTTTCGAAGCAGCCCGCGATCGCCAGATTGGCACCGTCATTACCAGCATGTCTCGTGATATGTCTCGACGCCTCGAAGAGGCAGGAAAACAACGCTACTAATGCGTCTCTAGTCTGGGTAAATAGAGGAGAGTCAGGCCAAAGTGCTGGAGAACTTTTTCTTTGATTTCATCTCTGTTGATGTTGAATGCAATCAAAGGGCGCACATCAGATGCCGATGCAAGTCACAAATCAAGGCGATACCATCCCAAACTGGAGCTATGCCAAATGAGCTTATTAAAGAAACGATCCCTAGCCCAGCCGCAAACCAGAATAAGCGCCAAACGAGTTGCTGAAATATTGGGCTGCGCGGAAAGAACCGTGTTCAATGGCGGCGCCGGCACAAACCAACTCACCAGAATTCGAAACGGCTCCCGACAACTTCGATTCCTTGAAGTCGAAGTGATAGCACTTGCCCTCCAACAGGAAGAAATTTTCCGCCCGTCCCAACGTTAGGAAAGTCGGTAGACAAAGAAATGATCTCGCCATATAATCCCCCGCACAAATCAAAGAGCAATAGAAATAGGCGGCAGCCAAACCATAAGCTCAGACAACTTTCGCCTGCACAGCCAAAAGGGGAAATGGCAAAGAACTTCTATCAATATATAGGTCCGGGAAACCAAACGCTCTATGGATACGAGCGCCAATACAATGGGAAACAACTTCGGAAAAAGGGCTTCACATTAAAGAGCGCAGCCGAGAAACATCTTCGGCAGGCTATGGACGATATCGACGACGCGGCAAGAGGTAATCCCAGACTCAAACCCACCACTGCGCAGGAAGCGCTGGAAATTTACCGACACGTGTTAGAAGTAAAGGCCCGTGACAAAAGCGATGGCTACGCGCGCAATAACAAGTACAAATGCGGGGTTATTCAAGAATTCGTCGATAAATTTGGACCAACCAGGCCGATTCGAGAATGTACTCAAACCCATCTACTCGAGTTCTACCAAACACTTTGCTTCCGCCCTAGTCTAGAAAAAAATAGCGCCGGCACTCTAATGGGATCCATTAAAGGAATGATCAAGGCCGCACAGGAAGCAAAACCGGATCTCGCTAACTGGCAACGTCCAAAACTCAAGACCTCAACTGACTCCAAATACGAACGTCGCGTTGTGGAACCGTGGGAATACGCGACACTCGTAAGAATTCTTCTTGATCCACCTTTCATACCGTCACCACGTCGACGAGCTCAACGTCAAAGTTCGTGGCGCGATGCGGCCGACGCCGTACAACTACTTCGTATGTGCGGCGGCCGTCTAAACGAAGTGCTACGCATGAAACTCGATCAATTCATGTGGCAAAAAGGTAAATTCATACTCCACGCCACAAAAACTGAAAGTAAACGAGACCTTCCACTTTGGAACCCCATAAAAGATGTAGTCCAACGTCGCATCCACGAAGGTCTAACGGACGGCGAGTACCTCTTTGCGCGTGCCGCGAAGAGCCCGAAGTCCTTCGACACGATCATATCCCACGCCTGCCTACAAGCCGGAGAAGCAGCAAAACTAGACTACGGCCGAGCCAACGGCTTCACGTGCCACAGCCTGCGCCACACCTTTATCACAGACATGATGAAAGCCACCGACAGAGACATTAAACTTGTCATGTCGTGGAGCGGACACAGATCGCTCGAGTCCTTTAAGATATACCTCCACCCCACTGAAGAAGGCCGTATACTTGGTGCACACCACACCGATAGCGTTGCGGACTTCTTGCGGACTTTTACGGGACACGAGGTCGAGGCGGGACAACAGGCAGTTATTTCAGAGTTTGTTAAACCACTGAAACAACAGCAAGTTACTGCATAGGCTAAACTTATTTAAAATACCCAGCATCTTCTAACAGAAAGACGCACAAAATGTGAAACTCGAACCGGGCGGATGACTACGTTCGGACGAACGCAGCCCGGCAGCGGCATAAAAAAACCGCCCGGTGGATCCCACACCGAGCGGTGAATCA
>Ga0070708_100000806_pt1 | contig 23628 bp, 21 predicted proteins | sample KBSK5503metaG_FD_65469 | JGI IMG/M metagenome (GOLD analysis project Ga0070708, IMG submission 65469) | Corn, switchgrass and miscanthus rhizosphere microbial communities from Kellogg Biological Station, Michigan, USA - KBS K5-50-3 metaG | ecosystem: Host-associated > Plants > Roots >... | reverse complement strand
TCCGCATCCACGCCATCGACATCGTCCAGCCGCCGGGCATCGGCATCTCGCCCATCGCCGACATGGACTCGCCCCAAGCGATCGTCAGCGCCGCGCTAGTGGCGAAGAGCAGCGCTGAGACACCGAAGAAGGCGTGCTGGGACCATCGCTCGGAAGACATGCGTTGTGAGAGCTCCCGTCCCGCGGTTGCGTCACGACAACCGCGCCTTCGCTCAGCCCTTGTTGTACTCGTCGTGGCGGCGGCCAAACTACTCCTTATTCAGATAGTTTTTTTCCAGGAATTCGGACCTGAAATTTTGTGGCGGAGTGGGAATGTCTGGCCGACCCTCTGGCGTAAAGTCCATGAGATTCCAATACGGCCACACCGTGTCGACATGATTCCCCGACAGTTCAGTTCCCCAGAAATGAAAGATTTTTCCATCCTGCTTCCTAAATACATGCATCACTGGCAATTGCATATCATCAGAGTCTCCCTGGCATTTGTAATCGGCTTGATAGGCAGAGTCCGATCCAGAAACTAACGCAATCTGGGACCATCCACGTCGTTTGGCCCACGCATTGATTCGATCGGCCGGGGCTTTGGCAATTGCGACAAACGCGGCGTCTCGAGTGACCTGATACCAGGTTCGATCAAACCCATCGACCAGCGACGTACAGGAAGGACAGGGATTGTCCCAGTTCGGACCGTACATAAATGAATAAAGCAGCAGGGTGTTTTTCTCCGCAAATAGCTCGGAGAATTTCACGCTCTTCCCTACTTTTCCATCGTTGGCCCATTGGAAGACGTAGTCCTCCTTCAACTGCCCCCCGAGAGGGAGATTGCGGCGTCTTTCTGCCACAGATTTTACTGTGTCGACAAGCTCTTGTTCGTCTTTGAGCAATGATTCGCGCGCATCGCGATACTCTCTACTTTCGTTTGGATACCGTAGTTCACTCATGTTCGTCTCCTCTTTGTAATTATTGCGTTCATCAGGCTTACACGCCCATCTTGAAGCTGCTGAACCTTCCTCAGTTCATCAGAAGGGTTCCATGTCGGCTGACTTTGGTGAATGACTTGTGTGTTCATCCGTGTGCTCCAAAAAAGATCGTTGGGTGCACTACCGCGAATCAGCCGCGAACTCTCGAACGACGCTAGGCGTTGACCTTTGCGGCTGCTGCAGCCGTCAACTGACGGTTTCGGGTCAGGTGAGGAACGATGCCAAGCAATCGCTCGATCACCGTGAGCTGCGCTCGGTGATGCATTTCGTGCTCTTTCGTGCCAAGCAGCACTTCAAAGTGGCTCTTCAAAGTGCCACCTGGCATGCGCACCTGCTCAGTCAACTCCGCCTCTGGAATCGTTTCCAGCCATTGACACCAGCTTTCCCCTTCAGCGCGCAGGAGCTCAACGATCTCGTTCTTTGAACGTGGACGCTGCTCCTCGATCTCGGACTTCCTGACGAGTTCCCCAAAGTTGAAGTTCTCCAGGGACGCTTCCTTATGGAGAAGACGAGCGGCCTGCGACAGCAGTGCGATGTGAACTAAGGTCTCGGCGACCGAGCGGCTCTCTCTCGTGGGCCGATAGCCGTAGTCCTTTTCGGGAATATCTTCCGCGATCAAAATTGTGTTCTTGCGCACGGTGCGTGCGCTCTCTACCAACTGCTCTAGTCCGTATAGATTCATGGTTCCTCCTATGATAGTTGTCTACTCCCTGACGCACAGTGTTGCGTCAACTGTATGCGGGTACACCGGTCATCGCCTGCTGCATCGCCGTGCGCGCAGCTGCAAGGGTCTCCGCGTCTGCCAGGTCGGGACGACCCGTCCCATACGGCGGCTGTGGCGCGTACTCCATGATCAGTCCCATGATTCGCCCCATGCTCTCTCCAGCCCATTGCCCTGCCACGGTGATACCGAAGTCGACGCCCGCCGTAATGCCGGCTCCGGTGAGCCGATTGCGGTCGACGCAGACGCGCTCGGTGCTGGGCTCGGCGCCGAATTGGATCAGGGGCCTTGGATCCTTGGAGCCCGCTTTATCAAAGTAAATCGGGTAAAGAATATCATCTCTATATTCCGTTAAGGGCCAGGATCCCTTGAACGTATCATCGCCGGTTCGAGCAACGAAGGCGTGGAATTCATTTGTACCCTTGCGGGCAACTGCGAAAGCCTTAGCAGGGTCTAATACATATACTGTTGCATTGTCTCTGAGGCGCGGCGGCAGTGCGCTCAGGGCTAGCTGAATTTCCAAATCTCGCGGTAGCGGCTCGATTTTATTCATCACCTTGGTAGTCTGCTTATTTTCCGCGCTCGCTGTCAGCGAGAACAAGAGACCTGCAATTACTATCATTGTCTGGATCTTTCTCATCTTGATCTCCATTATCGATACGACTTGGTGGTTGTTGCTCATTGAGATAATCTTAGCGCCGGTTATCCGAACGATGGGAGTTACAAGTGTGACGGGATTGCGATGGACTCGCTGATCACTGCCGCGGCGCGTGCGCTCGCGGCGGGCGATCCCCTCGGCGCATTGAAGCGGGTCGCCCTGCGCGACGACGCCCCTGCTCTCGCGCTTCGAGGCATCGCAATGGCGCAGCTCGGCGATCTCGTTCGAGCGAAGGTCCTCCTGAGACGTGCTGAGCGTGCCTTCGGTCGGAAAGAGGCCGTGGCCCGCGCGAGGTGCGTCGTCGCCGAGGCCGAGGTCGCGCTCGTCTCGCGCGAGCTGGGCTGGCCTGCGAAGGCGCTCGACGCGGCACGGGCGACGCTCGAAGAGCACGGCGACCGGGTGAACGCCGCGCATGCGCGGTATCTCGAGGTCCGGCGCCTCCTTCTGATCGGGCGCATCGACGAGGCCGAGCGTACGCTCGCCGAGCTCGACCCCGCGCCCCTCCCTCCCGCGTCGAGAACCGTCCACGAGCTGGTGGTCGCGGGGATTGCGATGCGGCGCCTCCAGACGAAGGCGACGCGCGCCGCGCTCGCTCGGGCCGAGCGTGCCGCGCGCCTTGCAGGTATCCCTGCGCTGACGGCGGAGGTCGAAAGCGCATCCCTCGTCTTGAACACGCCCGCGGCGCGCCTGATTGCGCATGGCGAGGAGCGACTCCTCCTGCTCGAGGAGGTTGAAGCGTTACTGGCGTCGAAAGCATTCGTCGTGGACGCTTGCCGTCATGTCGTACGTGACGAAAACAAGCTGGTCTCACTCGCAAGGCGTCCGGTGTTGTTCGCGCTTGCACGTGCGCTGGGCGAATCGTGGCCGGGAGACGTAGCGAGGGACACGCTCATCGCGTGCGCATTCGGATCGAAGTTCGTCGATGAATCGCATCGAGCGCGGCTGCGAGTCGAAGCCGGGCGGCTTCGCACGGTGCTTCGGACGCTAGCCGACGTGAGCGCGACGAAGCGAGGGTTTGCCCTGGCGCCGCGCCGCGCACGCGAGGTAGTTGTCCTGGCGCCGCCCGTCGAAGAGGAGCATGCGGTAGTGCTCGCCTTCCTCGCCGACGGTGAATCGTGGTCGAGCTCGGCCCTTGCGCTTGCGCTCGGAACGAGCCAGCGCACCGTGCAGCGGGCGCTCGACTCGCTTGCGACAGCAGGCAAGGTGCAGTCGTTCGGGCGCGCGCGAGCCCGTCGTTGGATGACCCCGCCCGTACCGGGATTCACGACAACCTTGTTACTCCCCGCTCCTCTGCCGATTGACTAGGATGGAAGCATGAGCCGATCAACCGCCGAGATCGTCCGTGAGTATGGACCCTTTCCGGGTTTCGACCGCGTGCATGGAGTCACGTATGACGGTCAGAACGTCTGGGTTGCTGCTGGAGACAAGCTGATCGCCTTCGATCCTGCGAGCGGGAAGGCGCTGCGCTCGATTGATGTCGCCGCGCATGCAGGAACTGCCTTCGACGGCCAACACCTGTTTCAGCTCGCAGAGGATCGCATCCAGAAGATCGATCCGCAGACCGGCCGTGTGCTCGCGACGATCCCGGCGCCCGGCGGCGGCGGTGACTCGGGGCTCACGTGGGCCGAAGGGACGCTCTGGGTGGGGCAGTATCGGGACCGTAAGATCTATCAAATCGATCCCCAGACAGGGGCGATTCTTCGGACAATCGAGTCCAACCGCTTCGTCACTGGGGTCACCTGGAGCGACGGAGAGTTGTGGCACGGCACCTGGGAAGGTGACGAGAGCGATTTGCGGCGAGTCGATCCTCGAACCGGAGAGGTTCTGGAAAGGCTTGAGATGCCACCTGGAGTGAACGTTTCGGGGCTCGAGTCCGATGGCGGCGATCTGTTCTTCTGCGGAGGAGGAAGTAGCGGCAAGGTGAGGACCGTCCGCCGGCCCAAACGAGGCTCCGCTACGGGCAGCGGCTCCGAGATCCCCGTCGACTCCACGAGGAAGTAATCGGAGCGGCCCTCGCGGGCGCGCTTAGATACCTCGACGAGCAGGTCTTCTCGGAGCGTGCAGCAGGGAATTGACTGCGGCTGTCGTTTGACGACTCTGCATAGATCTTTGCTTCCCAAAAAAGTAGCACTTTTCGATACTTAACTAATTTCCTTCCGCTCTTCGACCACGATCCCTCGGCGGGCTAATTCGTCGAAAAACGATTGCGGGTCGAAACAAGCCTCCGGCGCCATCACTCCCGTCCGGGTGAATTCTCCTGATGCTAATTTCTGCGCAGCTATGGACGTGGGGATCCCGGTCATTTTTGCGGTGACAGCCGTGCCCCAGTTAGCGCGAAGCGGATGACTGGTAATGTATTCGAGCTTTAATGACCGACTGTCCTTTTGGCCCAACACTTGAACGTTAAGAAAGAAAGCCCACTCTCCGTCACCGTCAAAATCAGCCGCGTGTTCCAGAATGTGTGCGCGAAGGAATTGTTTCATTGGCAACGACTGGCCATTGAATTGAGTTGTTATCTCCGCAGTCAGCCCTAGATCGGCAAACACGCGCAAGGCGCGCATGATGCCAGGCCCCCACGTGCCGCGTACATCGACCAGTCGAACACCCTTATCAATAAAGCGATGAATCGTATGTGTTTCTGAGTGAGGCACGTAGTAGGTCTCAATTTCGCCGACAGGTTCAGCAAAACGCACCTGCTTTGCGCCAGAGAAGGCCGGCACTTCGATGAACTCTCCCTCTTCCCAAAAGAAACGACGACTACCCGGACTGAATTCGTCAAGGACGGTATCAAGCAATCCTGGCGAAGGAGCGATTGACCGAAAAGAAGCAAAAGCTATGTGCACCTCGTCAACGAGATCTAGTTGATCTGCACCGCGCCGGGCCATCAGATTTGTAACGCCAGGGGTTGCGCCGCAACCAAGACACACTGTCACGCCAGCCCTGCGCGCAACTTCATCAAGTTCGAGTTGCCGCGGTGTGTTGAATAGTCCTCCGAGATCCAGGTAGTTGACGCCGGCCTTGATTGCTGCCCGGGTAACCGTGAGTCCAAAGTGGTAAACGGTGCAGTTGGCAACTACGTCAAAACCGAGCAGGCTTTCGGTTAAAGCACCTTCATCATTCGCGTCGGCATGAATTGCCCGCACGCGACCGCCGCCCAGCTCTGCAGCAAGCGCTTGCGCTCGTGGCAGGTCAGCGTCCGCGATCACTATCTCTTCAAAGTCACTTGTTGTGGCAAGGTCGCGCGTCGCTTCGGATCCCATCGCGCCACAACCACCCAGGACAATTATTCTCATGGTTTCTGCTTATTGATTTCGAAATTCACACCAGTCTCTTGAGACAAATTGGGCAATCTTTGGCGTCCTTACGCGAAAGCCTCACGCACAGGAGTTAGAGCCTTCGGAAAGACTTCTTTTCAGTCAGTCTTGCGGCCCTTGGACCAGTCGTACGGATACCAATATGGTTTCATTTCGAGCTTGTAATCGAGATGGACATGCTTAGTTTCACGAAACTCTTCAAGTCCTTCGGCGCCGAGTTCGCGGCCGCCGCCTGACATCCGCATACCGCCGAACGGACCAGCATCGTTGTCCGTAAGCGGGTCGTTGATCCAGAATGTGCCCGCCTTAATCCGCTCGGCTGCTTTCAGAGCATATTCAAGTTTAGTAGTCAAAATGTTTGCACCAAGCCCGTACTCAGAATCATTTGCCAGGCTGATGGCTTCATCAATATCCTTTACTCTCATAATCGGCGCGACGGGTCCGAAGGTTTCTTCGCGCATCAAAGGCATGGAATGGTCAACGTCGATGACGACCGTGGGCTCGAAATAATAGCCGCGCGTCAGACCCATTGGTCGCTTGCCTCCGCAGACCACCGTTGCCCCCAATTCGCGCACCTGATCGAGTTTGCGTTCAACCTTTTCGCGTTGCGCATCTGAGATCATCGGGCCCAGGTCTACATCGGGCCCCATCGGATTACCAATCCTTAATAAGCCAGTGAACTGAACAAAGCGATCGATGAACTGATCGGCGACGGAATCAAAGACGTAAAAGCGCTCACCTGACGTACAGACCTGACCCATGTTCAGATATGCGGCCCACACCGCGCTGTGGACAGCAACTTCCAGGTCGACGTCATCGCAGATAATAAAGGGATCGTTGCCGCCCAGTTCAAGGTTAACTTTCTTCACTCGTTCAGCTGCGATTTGCGCTATGCGTTTCCCGGTTGCCACACTGCCAGTGAAGGCCACTACATTAGTCTGTTGGTGACCCACCAGCGGCTCGCCCGCCTCCTGCCCGTACCCGGTCACGACATTGATGATTCCTTTCGGCAAATCCTGAAAAGCAATTTCAGCGAGGAGCAATGTGGACAGCGGCGTGTGCTCGGACGGCTTAATGATCACAGCATTGCCGGCTGCGATCGCGGGAGCAACTTTCCAGGACATCAACAGCAGCGGATAGTTCCAGGGAACAATGCATACCACCACGCCATATGGTTCCTTCATCACGAAGTTCATCTGATGATGCTGGACAGGTGGAATAACACGTCCGGCCTCATGGCGGCCAATCTCTGCATAGTAGTCAAAGCACGCCGCCACCCACTCAACTTCATCCATGTTTTCAATAAGCGGCTTGCCACCTTCTTCCGTCAGTAGGGTCGCAAGGGCCAGCTGGTGGTCGCGTATATTTCGAGCCACTGCATGCAGTAGTTCGCACTTTTCAATACTCGGCACGAATCGCCAGTCGTCCTGAGCTTTGACTGCAGCCAGTACTGCTCGATCAACGTCGGCACTGCGGGCTCGTGGTACCTCAGCTATTTGTTCCTCGGTCGCGGGATTCTCAACGGCGAAAGTTTCACCCAAAAGACTCTCGACGAATTTACCGTCGATAAACATTTTCCGCATCAGCCCTGGCTCTCCTCCTGCAAAGAATCTTCGAACCGTTCAAGCGCTAAGTCGACCAACTTTGTTGTAATGATCAACGGCGGCTCGATACGAATGACTTCCGGCTTGTTCAGCGTGTAAGCGATCAACACGTTGCGATCAAACATGCGTTGCGCGAGCGATTCGCCCACTCTGGCGTCTACGATTTCCACACCGATGAGCAAACCTTTCCCGCGCACGTCACGAATGATCGCTGGGTAAAGTTTCTGTAGTTGCTCCAGGCCCGCCTTGAAGTAGTTGCCGATTTCGGCTGACCGCGCTACGAGATTCTCTTCCTGAAGAGTCTGAATGGTCGCGGCTGCGGCAGTTGTGGCCATCGGGTTCGCGCCAAAAGTTGACGTGTGATAGAACGGATTCTGGTGAAAGGAATTGAAGATCTCGTCGGTAGTATGGAACGCCGCACAAGGAATAACACCTCCGGAAATCGCTTTGCCCAAACTCATAATATCGGGTACTACACCCGAGTGATTACACCCGAACATCTTGCCAGTGCGTCCGAGCCCGGTCTGGACTTCATCAAGCAACATCAACACACCCCGCGAAGTGCAGATTCGTCTCACCGCTTGTAGGTAATTGTCGGGAGGAACAATCACGCCGCCCTCACCTTGGATCGGCTCCAGGATTACAGCGGCGGTGCGATCGTCGATAGCGTCGTCGATTGCGTCAGCATCGCCGTAGGGAACAAACGTGGCCTCGAGCAAAGGTAGGAAGGGCTTTCGAAATAGATCTCGACCGGTGACGGAAAGCGAACCCAGGGTTTTGCCGTGAAACGAATTGATTGTAGAAATAAACTTGCTCTTGCCCGTGTAGAGACGCGCAAGCTTCAGTGCGCCTTCCACTGCCTCTGTGCCAGTCGAGCACCAAAATGTCTTGCGCAAATCTCCGGGAGTGATTTCCGCAAGGCGTCGCGCGGCATCTGCAGACCGCGGGTTAAGCATCCACTGGGAGTGCAGCGCCAGCCTGTCCATCTGTGCCTTGACCGCCGCCACCACTTTTGGATGACGATGGCCCAATGCGAAGATGCCAAAACCGCCCAGGCAGTCGATGAATTCTCGACCGGAAACATCGCGCAGCAAACAGCCTTCACCGAACCATTCGACAACCGCGCCGTCCACCGGCTTTGGCTCGGGCCAGCGATTCAGATATTCGTTAAAGCTATGGACAGTCTCTTCAATGATTCGGGCTTGTTGTTCCGGCGTCAGCGCGCCGGGGAAGTTGAAGTCCATGACTGGAATCTCAAGTGGGGTAGGAGCGAGACGACCGCTCTCACAGAATCATTGGGCGGAAACAGAGTTGTCCCCTGACAAAAGAAGTTAACTCCGAACCCGTGGCGCCGCGGTAGATCGCGGCTTCGTACAGAGCCCCCGTCGAAGCCCGTCGCCAATTCACCCATTTATCCTATTAACCGGAAGGCTGTATGCTAGTGCCGAACCCTTGAAGCGTCAAGAACTCTATCAGCCGGCTCCAGTGAGATTCTTGAAGCTACAGTAAGAAATCAGAAAGCATGCTTGACCGTTAGGGCATAGGAGCGGAAAAGGCATCCGAGAGACCTATTCCCCTGAATGCGGAACTCCCATATTTGATTGGAATCCTAATAGGCAGCTTCCATTTCGAGAAGCGTTTTGCACACTTCTTTGTAGGTCGGGTGTTGATGCGAACGCGCCTTGACACCACTCCCGGGCGGTGATAGCGTTCGCTCACTTTTCGTTATCGTCCTCTTACAGTCAAAACCTCTCCGAGGCTATTTCCCAGGAGACGCCTCATGCAGGACTCGTTCACAGCAACAGGGCTGAGGTGCAGCCCTTTCATTCCTGTCGCAAAAACCTTCCGACATAGGAATTGCCAAAGGCAGTAGTAGTTAACCATTCTCTAAAAGATGAAAAGGAGGTCAAGATGAAAAGAATTCTCATAATTGCCGGAGCGCTTGTCGGACTCGTTCTGATTGTGGCGCTAATGGACGGTACGCGTGGTAAGGCACAGAGTTCAGATTCAGATAGCAGAATTCAACAGGGCTTTGCCAACGCACCGGTTACCCTGCAGCTAAAAGGGAAAAACCGGGCGCTCGTCGGCTTAGGCAGCTACCTCGTCAACGTAGCGGGCGATTGCAATGCTTGCCACAACGCCGGCCCTGGGAACAACCAATTCGCCTCAGGAGGAAACCCATTTTTTGGTGAGCCGAAGAAGATCAATCAGGCAACGTACTTGGGCGGTGGCAGGAATTTCGGTCCGGTGGTGCCAGGTGCTTCTGCGAACATTATCTCCCGCAATTTGACACCGGACAAAACTGGGCTGCCTGAAGGGGGTGAAACGTTTGAAGACTTTCTTATGATCATGAGAACTGGCGTGGACATGGATCACCTCCATCCGACCTGTCCGGTTGGCGTGATCAATGCAGGCTGCGTTCCGCTTCCGTACGACGGTGATCTTCTCCAGGTAATGCCGTGGCCCAATTTCGGAAACATGACTGACCATGACCTGCGGGCCATCTACGAATATCTAAGCGCGATCCCCTGTATCGCTGGCCCACCGGCGCCAAGCCCGCTGCACCACGACTGCCATTGAAGAGGACGCGGCAATTTGATGTTAAGTCATCAGTGCGACAGATTCACTGCCAGTTAGTGTTCGCGCTGTAGATCCTGCATTGTTTGGCAGGCCGTGCATCGAACTGTTTGACGCAATGCTTTTTCAGATCTTGCTCGACAGGCTGAGGGGCAGGTGAGTTGGCGTCCCAAAGCAATCCGAGTTGGAACCAAATCGTTGCTTGGCTGCGCGAGATGGAATGCCTCCGACAAGCAGCCGCATAGCCTGACCATTAGGATTCTACCCGCCATTATGGGCGGGAAGCCTCCATTCTATCCCTCCCTTGATTGGAATAGGACAGTTGCCTGATGAGCGGACACCTCGGTCAGGATTCTCTTCGTCCATGGCGTTTATTCGACGTCTTCACTGCACGATCGCGTGCTAAGGGCGGCGGCTTACTCACTCTCCGCTCTTGAGCTGTGATTCGAGTTGGTGTTGTTCCCAAACTCAGCTCCGTGTCTCAGGTGAGGGAAACTCTTGCTGTCTCCACTCCTCAAGGCGGCCGCCTGGGCGGCCAACGGCGCCTCCTCTTCGCAAGCAAACTGGCTTTGATCTCTCGTTCAGGGATGGCAGTAATCTGCCACAAAGAACGGCACACCTCTCCGATGCGGCTTGTTTCTTACTTTTCTATGATGATATGCGCAAATAACTAGGGACGTTTTGCTTACCAAACAAGGATCTATTTGCAGCTCGTGCATGTCACCCGATCCCATCAAATGAGCGCCCCTGCTCACGAACAACCCGGCTCGGCAGCTGCGATGCTCGCTGCGGACTCTCCCCATCGCCAGTGTATGTACGAACTATTTGAGGAGCAGGTTGAGCGCACTCCGAATGCTCCCGCCGTCGTCTTCGGAGATTATCAATTAACTTATAGTGAACTGAATCGAAGGGCAAATCGGCTTGCTAATTATCTTCGCAGTCAAGGCGTTGCGCCGGAAGTGCTGGTGGCGATCTGTCTCGAGCGGTCTCTCGAGATCCCAATAGCGATCATGGCTATCCTCAAGGCAGGCGGAGCGTATGTGCCGCTTGATCCGGATTTCCCCCGAGCGCGGCTTGCTTTCATGCTCGATGATCTTAAGGCGCCCATACTCCTAACCGTAGATCAGCTTGTCGCTCGACTGCCTGAGCATAGTGCTCATGTAATATGTCTCGACACAAATTGGAGTTCGATCGAAGCTTTTGGTCAGGAGAATCCTCCGCATACAAGTCTTCCCAGTAATTTGGCCTACGTGATTTACACTTCGGGTTCAACTGGGAGATCTAAGGGAGTAGCAATCGAGCATAGGCAACTCGTTAACTACACCCGCGCCATTACAAAACAATTTAAACTCCCAACGATCAGCCACTACGCCATGGTATCCACATTCGCGGCGGACCTTGGCAACACGGTTCTTTTCCCATCACTGGGTAGTGGTGGTTGTCTCCACCTGTTGTCGCAAGAATGCGCCGCCGATCCTGAGGCAGCAGCTGAACATTTTAGACACAAGACGGTTGATTGTTTGAAAATTGTGCCGTCTCATTTGTCATCTCTGTTGACGTCCTCCGATGCTCGTCTAGTTTTGCCACGGCAGCGACTGATACTTGGTGGTGAAGCGCTCAGTTGGAATCTGGTCGGCAAGGTTAGGCAACTGGCGCCCGACTGCACGATCATCAATCACTATGGGCCGACCGAAACGACGGTCGGAGCAATCACTCACGAGATAGGGAGAATGGAGACAGGCAACGATTTGAGTTCTGTGCCCTTGGGCCAACCAATAGACGGCGCTGAAGTCTTTATCCTAACCGAAGACTTGCGCTTAGCCCCGCGCGACGCGGCAGGTGAGATTTACATCGGTGGTGCTGGCGTCGCGCGGGGTTACTTAAATCGCCCAGAGTTGACCGCAGAGCGATTCGTTCCTGATTCATTTAGCGGTGAAGCCGGCGCGCGTTTATATCGGACCGGAGATCGGGCGCGCTATTTTCCTGATGGGAATATCGAGTTCCTGGGTCGCGTTGACCATCAGGTGAAGATCCGCGGCAATCGAGTCGAACTGAGAGAGGTTGAGGCGGTTCTCGCAGAGCTCCCCGAAGTTCGGGATAGTGTAGTAATCGTTAGAGAAGATGAACCTGGAGAGAAACGTCTGGTGGCTTACATAGTCATACGGGACCGAGGGCAGAGCGTCACTGAGCTGCGCGCGAAACTGAAAGAGAAACTGCCCGACTACATGGTGCCGTCCCCAGTTGTACTGTTGCAGAGTCTTCCTTTGACGCCGAACGGAAAGGTGGATCGCAGTGCCTTGCCCAAACCTGATCTGAGACCCGAGTTGGATCCGATTCGGGTTGATGCGCGCGACTCTCTGGAGCTGCAATTAGTCGATATTTGGGAGAAGGTTCTATCTATACATCCTATCGGAGTCGACGATGATTTTTTTGAGTTGGGTGGGGATTCCATTTTAGGCGCCCGACTCTTTGCGCGGATTGAAAACAGGTTTGGTAAGAGACTACCGCTGGCTACGCTCTTTCAAGTTGGTACGGTCGCAGGTTTGGCCAATTTGCTGCGCCAGAAAGGCTGGTCTCCCAAGTGGTCGTCACTGGTCGCAATTCAGCCCGAAGGCTCGAGGCCGCCGCTTTATTGTGTGCACGCATGCGGCGCGCATGTCTTTATTTACCGACCGCTCGTTCGTCACCTCAGTTCGGACCAACCGGTCTATGGCCTGCAGGCGCAAGGTCTGGACGGCAAAACGGACTCGCTCACTCGCCTTGAGGACATGGCTGCGCACTACGTAGCGGAGATTCGTGAGTTTCAACCACACGGACCATATTATATCCTGGGTGATACCTTGGGGGGACTCTTTGCGTTGGAGATGGCGCATCAATTAGGTATTGCCGGGCAGGAGATTGCCTTGCTGGCGATGCTCGACACTCATTGTCCGCTACCTCAGTCGGCAGGCCAAAGGATGCTCTCTCATCTCAGTCATATCAAGCAATTAGGAGTAAGCGAATATCTTCGAGCTGCGGCGCATGGTGTGAAGAAGAGACTGACGAGGAGGAGCGAAAGCGATGACGTCGGTCTTCCTCTTACTGCCGAGGAACAAGCGTACGAACAGAAAGTTGTCGTTGCTGAAGATCCTTTGGCGCGCATTGAGTGGGCTATTTATAAGGCAACGCAGATCAACTATGTACCTCCAAAACGGATCGCAGCCAGGATCACCTATTTTCTTGCTCGAGAGAACGAGTACAGAAACCGATTTGAAGACAATCGGCTGCGTTGGAAAACTGTTGCTGGCGGTGGCTTCGAGGTGCACGTGATTCCTGGTCGTCACGACACGATCCGGGAAGAGCCTCATGTGGGCTATCTGGCAAAGAAACTTACGGCCTGTCTTGAGAGGGAACACTGAACTGTCTCCGAGTTATCTTAACTCAGCGAAAAAAATATCCGCCTTTCCTAACGTATCCAGAATCAAGAAGACCGTAAGAAGACCCGTAAAGGGAGAATAGTGCCGGCGAATACCGCTGCGTGGTTATTGGTGGCTTGGCAAGCAAAAGCGAAATGAACCTTTGGTTGACGGTGGTTGGCGTCCCGTACGGGAGTCGAACCCGTGTCGCCGCCGTGAAAGAGAAGCGATTCACTGTAATTCAAGGAAACTTCGCGGCATGGATAGTTTCAATGGGTTCGTCCCAGTGGTCGAGTATTTTCTTGACAAGGGACTCGATCCCAATGGGGGAGCCAACACAGGAATGAACGCCTTTCAGTGGGTGGCTGACCGCGGGACACCTGGAAGTTGTCGAGATTCTGATTCGGAACAAGGCATCGCTTGAGACCAAAAACATGTACGGGGGAACGGTCTTGGGCGGTAACCATGCATGGGCCGCTCCGCCAACAAGCTAAGAATTACGAGGTCTGAAATCGTCAATCTGGTTTGGTTGGCAGGCTGCCGCTGCTTAACGGATGGAGGATTTTTCCGCTTGACAGGTTTGGCCACGCCAATTATTATAGTATCACTAGTCCAAATCAGACTAGACGGGCAGTCAGGAGGAGAAAATGAATGCAATGAGGCCCAACCGTAGATTGAATCGAAAAGCCATGACCGTCTACTTCGCAGTTTTCGCGCTTGCCGCAGTGGCCGCCGTCGCCGTAGCGCGTTCGCACGAGGAGAAGAAGAGAATGATCAATAAATCCACGCCAGTGCTGCACGTTAAAGCCGTCGAACCAAGCCTGAAGTTTTGGACTGAGCGGTTCGGATTCAAAACCACCATTCAGGTTCCCGAGCGTGATCACATCGGGTTTGCGGCGATTGACAACGGCAGTGTTGAGCTGATGTACCAAACGTACGAGGGCATGCAGGCGAATCCGTCGGACCCGCTGGCCAAAGCGGCTGAGCAGGGACCCACCTTCATTTTCATGGAGGTCCCAGAGATCAATGCCATTGCTTCGGCGCTGCATGAATCTGAAGTTGTGAAAGGCATTCATGAGACGGGTTACGGCGCGAAGGAGATCATTGCGAAGGAACCGGGCGGCCATTACGTGATCTTTTCGCAATTGCCCACCCAAACGAAGCAGTAAACAGAGGAGTGCCATGCCCAAAGAAGAACGCAAGTTAATAGACCTGGGGTCGATTGGCCCAGCGATGCTGGAAGACTTTGAGTTGCTCGGAATTACGTCGGTGAGTCAGCTTCGGCGGCGAAGTCCTCAGCGAATGTACCGCGAGCTATGTCGCTTGAGAGGTCAATGGATCGATCCTTGTTGTCTCGATGTGTTCGTGGCCGCGGTGGCGCAAGCGAAAGATCCAGACCTGCCAATTGAGCAACGTCAATGGTGGTATTGGAGCAAGCTTCGCAAGGCCGGCCAGAGCACCTAGAGCCTGTCCATACCGAAAATATCATCCAGCCTTTAAATCCTTACAGTTACTGCTTCCAGCTCACTGGGCAATCGCGCAGGGTTAGGGCGGAGGATCACGGTCGATCCCTCCCGAACGGTATTGTCAACTTAACTGAGAAGAAAACACAACAACGGTGTCAGGTTAGATCAACCCGTGCTTCCTCACCTTATTGATCGACGATCTCACTCTTCAAGCCGCTGCTTGAGCCGCAATCATCTCTTCCCAAGTCACGAACCTCGACTTCATCACCTCCTTGCAACTACGGCGAGTTAACAGGTGCCTGCCAGGTCGGAAGTGTGAGGTAATGATCCCGAAGACCGAGAGGAAGCGCTGGGCGGGCATTGTCAGGCTAATTGTTCAATGAGGCAATCTGCCAGTTCGTGCGGCATACTGCACGCATGCGCACCGTCTCTCTTTATCATCGTCATCGCTTTCCAGCCGAGATCATCGGTCATTGCGTTTGGTTATATTTTCGCTTCGCCCTTAGCTTTCTCGACGTCGAAGAAATGTTAGCGATGCGGGGCATCTCTCTCACCTACGAGACCGTCCGAGAATGGTGCCTCAAGTTCGGCCAGACTTATGCCAACGACTTGCGACGTAGATCTCCGCGGCCTGGCGACCGGTGGCATCTTGATGAAGTGTTCCTCAAGATCAATGGGCGCATTCATTACTTATGGCGTGCAGTTGATCAGGATGGTGAGGTATTGGATATCTTGGTCCAAAGCAGGCGCGACAAAAAGGTCGCAAAGAAGTTCTTCCGCAAGCTATTAAAGTATTGCGTTACGTTCCGCGTGTGATTATCACAGACAAACTGAAGAGCTATAGTGCGGCGAAGGCTGAAGTAATGCCCATTGTCGAGCACTGCCAGCAGAAGTATCAAAACAACCGAGCCGAGAATTCTCATCAGCCAACCAGGTTGCGGGAGCGATTGATGAGACGGTTCAAGTCATCTGGCCACGCGCAGCGTTTCCTTTCGGCCTTCGGAATCATTGCCTCGCACTTCCGAGTGGGGAGACACCTGTATAGAGCTGCTGACTACCACGAAGTGATGAAGCTGAGATTTGCCGCTTGGGAACAGGTGATTTACGTCGAGTTGGGGCTTGATTATGCGTGATCGTGATTAGCTACTTAACAGGATTACGATCCGTCTTGTTAAAGTGGGGGCCTCATTGCTTCACGACGTTAAGTTGACAATGCCCTCGCGATGGCCGTCAACTGGCTCTAACGCGCGGCGATAAGATCTCGAATGTTGTTCTCTTCAGCAATCTCAAGTGAAGATGGGTAAAGAGGTCGAAGCCAACACTACGCTGTCGCACTACCGCATCGTCTCGAAGATCGGCGCGGGTGGAATGGGCGAGGTGTATCTGGCGCAGGATACGGAGCTGGATCGCACGGTGGCGATCAAGATTCTTCCTGAAGCTCTAGCTTCAGACCCGGAGCGATTGCGGCGCTTCATCCAGGAAGCAAAAGCAGCTTCGGCTTTGAATCATCCACACATCCTCACCATCTATGAAATCGGCACGACTGAAACTTCCCGTTTCATCGCGACCGAGTTCATCGACGGCGACACACTGCGTCAGCGCATCCATGCGGGAATGAAGTTAGTTGATATTCTCGACATTTCGATTCAGGCGGCCGGCGCACTCGCGGCCGCGCACGTCGCCGGCATCATCCATCGAGACATCAAGCCCGAGAACATCATGGTCAGGCCCGACGGCTACATCAAGCTGCTCGATTTTGGCCTCGCCAAGCTGACCGAACCACAGGATTCCATTACCGACACCGAGGCGAAGACCAGAGCCAGGGTCAACACCAGCACCGGTACAGTGATGGGCACCACGAATTACATGTCACCGGAGCAGGCAAAGGGAATACACGTCGATGCGCGCACAGACCTATGGAGTTTGGGCGCAGTCCTCTACGAAATGGTCTCCGGACACCTGCCTTTCGCGGGCGAGACTCCAAACGAGACTATTTCTCTAATTCTCCAGCGAGAGCCTCCGCCTCTGGCGCCTTACACGCAGGAGGTGCCCGCTGAACTGGAACGCATAATCACCAAGGCACTCACTAGAGATCGTGAGGAGCGCTATCAGACCGCGAAGGATCTGCTCATCGATCTGCGTAACTTCAAACGCAGGTTGGAAGTTGATGCGGAAATCAATCGCACGGCGCCGCCGGAGTTCCGCGCCGTTGGGTCAACCAGGTCAACGAGCAGCGGCCAGAGCAGGCAAGCGACTGGCTCGGGCCTGGCAGCAGGGACGGTACCACCAGGCATTGAGCATACCGCTTCGAGCGTTGAGTATCTCATCTCCGGAATCAAACAGCACAAACTTGCCGGGGCCATTGCCTTGCTCGTCCTTGTTATTGGCGTCGTCGGTCTCAGCGCTTATCTGCGCGCGCGAAACACCAAAGTCGAAACCGAGTCCATCGCCGTACTCCCGTTCGTCAACACGAGCGGCGATGCGAACGTGGAGTATCTCTCGGATGGCATCTCTGAAACTTTGATTAACAGCTTGTCGCGAGTCGAACGGTTACGCGTTGTGGCTCGCAGCACTGCCTTTCGCTACAAGGGCAAGGAAGTCGATCCGCAAGCAGTGGGGCGCGCCTTGAACGTGCGCGCGGTATTGATGGGGCGAGTGCGCCAGGTGGGCGACTCGCTGAACATTCAGGTGGATCTGGTTGATGCGACGACTGGCGCCCAGGTTTGGGGTGAGGAGTATGACCGCAAGCTTTCAGACGTATTGACTGTCAAGCAGGACATCGCGCGCGAAGTCACAGAGAAGCTCCGGCTGAGTTTGACAGGTGAACAGCAAAAGCAAATGACCAGCCGGGACGCTACTAACACCGAAGCCTACCAGTTCTATTTGAAGGGTCGTTATTACTGGAACAAGAGAACCGCGGAAGGAATCAAGAAAGCGATCGAGCAGTTCCAGCAGGCGGTGGATAAAGACCCCACTTACGCTCTGGCTTACGTCGGACTCGCTGATTGCTACTTGATACTGGAACAATATGTTGGCGCTCCGGCAAGCGAGTTATACCCGAAAGCAAAAGCTTACGTGCAACGTGCGCTTGAGCTTGACAGTTCGTCAGCCGAGGCGCATGCGTCGCTGGGATTGATTAACGACTCCTTATGGCTTTGGGACGAGGCCGAGCGAGAATACCAGCGCGCGATTGAGCTAAATCCGAACTATCCGACGGCGCACCAATGGTACAGCATCCATTTTGATTACCTGGGACGTTTCGACCAGGAGATGGTTGAGCTCAAACGGGCGCAGCAGCTTGATCCGCTCTCGCTCATTATCAGCACCGATCTGGAAGAGCTTTACCTGACCCTCGGCGATCTCAATTCCGCGCTCGAACAGTGCCAGAAGACTATCCAACTCGATCCGTATTATCCGTCGGGTCATGGGGATTTGGGCTCGGTATACCTAAAACAAGGCCGCCACGCAGAGGCCCTCAAGGAATTCCAAAAGGCAGTTGAGTTGTCGGGAAGGGCAAGCGACCTGCTCAGCAGCCTGGGCGCGGGTTACGCGACTTCCGGCAAGCATGCCGAAGCGTTGGCGATCGTTAAGGAGCTTGAAGAAAAATACGCTAAGCACGAGGCCATCGGACAAAACCTTGCTCGCGTGTATGCAAAACTGGGCGATAAGGATCAAGCTTTCGCCTGGCTCGAGAAAGACTTTCAGGCTCGCAGCGGTGTGTTGGGAAGAATTAAGGCTCTCACGGAACTCGAGCCGCTCCGCAGCGACCCGCGCTTTGCAGATTTGCGGCGGCGCACGGGCCTCGAGCCGTGACCTTTCGCTCGAAGCATATGCGGCCAGGTCATTTGAAAATTATCCAGCCTCAACTGGCATAGCTTGAGTAAGGTTTGGGGCTTCCTGAAATTCACTATGACCGCAACTATTACCCTGGGCCAGCACCTCCCGAATGATCGGTAAGATCGGGTGGGTCCGTGGCGGCGGCGGTATGCTTTTGGCTTTCGGTTCCGAACGTTCAGGGGGTTTCGCTTTCTGTTCACTTGCCCGTTGCAGTTGGGTTGCGAGCACGATGCCACTCTCCGCGAAATCATGCAGCAACCGAGCGCACCGATTCAGCGAGCGAGTAATCCCCTGGCGCGCAAGCTGCCGCTGAAGCGAAGCAGCGCTGTGGGGCGTGCGTCGCAAAGCCTGCAAAGCTTCGCCTTGCCACGGTGGTAGCAGCCACCAACTTGTATTCACGAAATCAACCACTAGCAGACGGCCCTTCACATGCCAGTCTCCCCGCCGGGATACTATGTACGGAGCGGTTTGATAGAAGCCATTCGGCGCGCCCTTTCGACCATAGCCTCCCTGAACCAATGTCGGGACGCGCAATGGCTTGAGCGAGTGTGAGGATTCGAGCTGCTTTAACAGTCTCTGCAGGCCAGGCGCCGCTAAAAGGTTAACCGAACCTTTTCCCGAAGACTTTTCCGCGAGTTGCTCTTGCTCGTCCTGCTTTAGGAGCAGCGCGTATATCCAGGCGGCCGGTCCTTTAAGCCTCGCCAGGAACCAGCCTCCGGTCAGATGCTCAAAATCGAACTCCGAATGATTCAGCGGTTCTGCCACCTTATAGATGAAAGGATCTGTTTTGGTAGGCTCATCGGACTCGATGGCTTCGGCAATGTGCAGCCTTCCCAACCGCTCAATACCTTGATTGGCCCCCTGGACCGTACAGAATAAGGAAGCGGTGATGTCTCTGTACCTGGGAGCAATATCGAGGACCTCGTCGTCCCAAGGCACACCACACAAACCCATCTCATCCAGACGTGAGAAGAGCGGTTGCCCCGGCGATACAATAAAGGGCTCGACGTTAATTCGAAGCCGCCCTCGGAATTCTTGCTGGAGAGTGCGAAGCTGATCCGTCGTGTGAATAAACGCTTCTCTGCTATCACCCGGAAAACCGGGTATGACTCCCGCCACAACGTAAATTCCCGCACCCAGGAATGCGCGGAGCGCCTTTATGTTATGAGCCTCTGTCCGCCGTTTGTTCATTAGCGCGAGAGTCTCGTCCGACATCGATTCAATGCCGATGAATGCGACATCGCAGCCAGATCGGCGCAGCAGGGTCGCAGTCTCAGGATCCATCTCTGCACGCATGAATCCGCCCCAGGCGATCCGGAGTCTGCGCCGCATCATCCCTTCGGCAAGCTGTCGCAGTCTGCCGGGATGCCCATTGACTAAAGAGTCTGTGAACGAGATGTACTCGGCGCCATACCTTTTTTCGAGTTCACTAATCCCCGCTAAGGTTTGCCCTGCATCGCCTGGCCGGAACCGCCGCCAAAACACCCACTCGCTGCAAAACGTGCACTTGTCGGTACACCCTCGCGACAGGTGATAAGGCAGCGTTCGCGGGGCGCCCACTTCCTGGTAAGAAAGGAGCGGCATTTGATCGAAGGCTGGCACGGGAATCTCACTCGGCGATAAGAGTGGCCGTTCGCTTCCGCGTTGCACTTCATCTCGCTCGTTGAGCACCAGCGTTCCGGGCACGCCAACCGCTCGGCCAGCGCTGCTCGTAGCCCCACGCGAATACAGGTCAAGGAGCGATGCCTCGCCCTCCCCAGTAACCACGTAATCAAACAACCGACTGCGAAGTGCAATGGCGGCGCTTGAGCGGCTTTCCGTGAATTGTGGTCCACCACCGACGACAATGGGCGGTTGCTGAAGGCGTTTGAGGTGGGCCGCAAAGAGCAGCGTCGTCAAAAAGTTCGAGGTCCAAACAGAGCAACCAACGAAGCGAACCTCGGTGAGCGCTTCAGTAACGGCAGAGAAGTATTTATCAAGTGAGACAAGATACTCTCGTAAGTACGAGGCTGAGATGCCCCGCTCTCTACAGTACTTCTCGATGACGGAAGGAAAACCTGACGTGGGTTCTTTCCCGGAATCAACTGCTTGCACCAACGAAAGGACCAAAGGAAGGTCCGGCACGTCCATCACATAAGCGTCACCAAAAACACCGGTATGCGCGTATGTTGGCGCGTAAGCGTCAGGAACTCCCAGGCGCAGATCGCGGAAGCCAAAGTCGGAACAGCCTTGCTGATGCGCATAGGCCAGCAGGTAGGCAATGCCAGCGGGCGGCCCGAGCGAATAGGGGGGCACAACGCAGAGCAATGCTGGCTTGGATACTCTTAGTCGCCGTTGCGTCACGTGATCGAACCTCGACGGTTGCTCGCCGCTTAAGCTATTCCCTCAGCGAACTTCAGCGGAAGATCTCAATTGAGCAAGACCGACACTTGCTGAACGAAGCCATGCTTACGGCTGAAGGCTCTCAATTAACGCGTGAACCCGCAGAGAGGACGGCATCCCGAAATGGCGGCCCTGAGAACCTGGATTCACTGACGAAGGACCAAGCTCCAGCATGGCTTCTGATTCAATCCGTCTTCAACACGCGCCACATCCTGCTATTTCTTCGCGGCGGTTCTTGTCGATTTCCTGGCCGGTTTCCTCGCCGGTTTTCTTGCGGGCTTCCTCGCGGGCTTCTTTGCAGTCTTCTTTTTTGTTGCCATTTCGTCTTCCTTTCAATTGTGATGGAACTAGTGCTCTTGTCTAACGAACCAGGAAACTGACTGCCCTGATTCATCAAACATTCGGGATCGGGTTGCACACTCTTGAAGAACGACTCGTGACAATGCGAACGGACTCTAACGAGTTTCAAAAGCGCGCGGGTCAGTAACGAACTCAAAAAACTGCCGCACCATAGTACCAATGAAGAAGGATGTCAACATGTAAATCATTGATTCCATTGATCCTGATCAGCAGATGATATATGTCCGCCTGAGAACTCTACGACCTGACGCCTGAAGAGATCGCGATCGTGGCAGAAGCCAAACAATGATGCGCCGCGCGCTAACGGGCTCTGGCCCGCTGTCTAGCCTCATACTCGTAACTCAGATAGAATCCCCGGCGAACTGCGAATCGCGGATTAAGACTACAGCCCCTCGTCCATACCGAAAATTCATCTGGCACGCTGCCGTGGCTTTATGTAGGCCAGACTTCCTGTTCCCTGACCCGAGCTTCCGGCTGTCTCGCCCCACGCCGGCACCCAATCCAAGGTTGTCCTGCTACTTCGAGGTGGATCGTCTGCCTTCGACCCAACTTGCTGCGGTATATATTCGAGACAATCAGTCTTAGGCTGCTCGCAAGTAGCGATGGTGCAATCCGCCAACTTGCGGAAGAGAAATGATTTTGCCTTTAGCAGGTGGTTCGATCTCACGCGGCACCGGCGCATTCTTTTCTAAAGATTGAGGCGGTCGCACTTCATTATAGTAGGCAAAGTATTCTTGTAGAATGTCTCGTAACTGCCCTTCGCCAAGTACAATCAGATGGTCGAGACACTCACGCCGAATACTACCGATCAATCTTTCAGCATAAGGATTTTGCCACGGTGACTGCGCTGAAATGACAACTTCTTCAATGCCCATTCCCGCAACCCGCAAGCGGAAGAGGCCGCCATAGATTTGATCGCGATCTCTCACCAGGAAGCGAGGTGCGCTCTCTTCCGGGAAGGCTTCAATGATCTGCTGTGCGGTCCACTGGGCAGTCGGATGGGCCGTCACATTGAAATGGACCACGTGCCTCCTGTCGTGCAGCAGTACGACGAAGCAGTACAAGACATTGAAAGTCACAGTAGGCACGGTGAAGAAATCAATTGCTGCGATCTGGCCAGCATGAGTCCGAAGAAAACTCTTCCATGTAGGCGAAGGTGGTTGACGATTTCGGACTCTATACTTCGCAACAGTTGAGTCTGCAATCTCATAGCCAAGCAGATGTAATTCTGCTTGAATCCGCGGCACTCCCCAACTCTGATTCTCACGGAACATTCTTCTAATAAGATCTCGAATCCTGATTGAAGCAGTGGCCGCCGTAACTTGTTGAGAGTGTTTGGCGTCCCGTACGGGAGTCGAACCCGTGTCGCCGCGGTGAAAGAGAGGCGACCAATTGTAATTCAATGGAACTTCGCGGCATGGATAGCACTCTACCGCACTCTACGGACTTACGGGAGCGCTTATTGGACCTTTAATGGACCCGCGCTTGCTGTTGGGGAGCGCCGCTGATTTCGTCAGCGGGCAACGGATTTTAAGTCTCAAAACGGCTGTTTCCGACTGTTCACCTACATTCGGGTTTGCACTGATTCATTAGTATTTTCGCAAAATCTCTTCGGGGGTTCCGGTTGGTAGAGGTCGATTTGGGAGAGTTGGCATACTACTGGCACACTCGATCCGCAATAGCTGATTGCTTCCCGCCATCGAGTACAGACATCCCGCCGAAGAAGTCGCCCGGCTCGAACTCCGAGAAGGTCACCTCGTTTGCGTCTCCATCGCCGGATGAGTGCGGCGTCCCCAAGTCGCCTCGCGCGCGAGCGTCCGCGTGAAGAAACTCAATTCCAGAATAGCGGGCTTAACAACTGTGTCTCGGAACTTAGACGATAGTCTCAAAGCCGATTGTCTATCGCACAAATTTGTAGAATGACGTTTTCTGGTGCGGAAATTTGGGCGTGTAGCGCAGACTTTCTCACCCCGACCATGGCGCAGGTTTGCGCACCTAGCGAAATACCCTAGCCAATCTCGCTTACCTTCCTTTTTGCATCCCACTGGGGATTTGTTTCTGTCCGGCTTGCAGCGAGAAAGAGTCGGTCAGATTTCCGACCATTACATCAAAATCACCGGCTTCAACCGTCGGCTTGTTGTTCGCGCCGATGAAGGAGAGATCATCGCGGCGCAAAGTGAAGTTAAGATCACGGCTTTGTCCCGGCTCAAGATAAATCTTGGCAAAGCGTTTCACCCGTTTGCCTGCCGGACTGAGCGAGGCAACGCGTTCGCGCACGTAGAGCAGAACCACTTCCTTGCCCGCTCGTTGCCCGCTGTTCGTCACCGTCACGCTCAA
>Ga0070708_100000804_pt1 | contig 23664 bp, 24 predicted proteins | sample KBSK5503metaG_FD_65469 | JGI IMG/M metagenome (GOLD analysis project Ga0070708, IMG submission 65469) | Corn, switchgrass and miscanthus rhizosphere microbial communities from Kellogg Biological Station, Michigan, USA - KBS K5-50-3 metaG | ecosystem: Host-associated > Plants > Roots >... | reverse complement strand
ACCGGATGCCGGCACTCAACCAGCGTTTTAAGAGTTCTTGTGATTATCGAGTGCCGGCATCCGGTTGGGGTGCCGATCATGTTGGTATCCTTCCTCACTCGACTGACTTTTCACACAGTCTTGGGAGCTAACGGGTCAAACGCGCCCAGGACTCACCAGCCTTGTGTGCCCAACTTGTATTCCTGGCGCGTGATGGTAAGAACGATAGTTGAGTGCGACTCCAGATTGACCCGGTCGCTCCTCGGTTCTGTGACGACGAGTCGGTTCGGGAGGCTTTGGTCAGCTTGATTCGCTCGGCGGGTCTAAGTGTGGAAACGTTTGCTTCTGCGCCCGAGTTTTTGAATAGGCAACAGATCGATGAGCCAAGTTGTCTGGTGCTCGATGTGCGACTGCCGGGGCTAAGTGGACTTGACCTGCAGCAACGTCTGGCGGAGATCAACGTCAGCCCTCCAATTATTTTTATTACCGGCCATGGCGACATCCCAATGTCCGTGCGTGCGATGAAAGCGGGCGCGGTTGAGTTTCTTACCAAGCCTTTTCGTGATGAGGATCTATTGAATGCAATCCGAGAAGCTATCCAACGCGATGGCTTCGCGCGTCGTCGTCAGGCAGAGATCGCAGAGCTGCATGACCGCTACGAATCTTTGACTACCCGCGAGCGAGAAGTGATGAATCGGTAGTTTCCGGGTTGCTCAATAAACAAGCGGCTGCTCAACTCGGCGTGAGTGAAGTCACCATCAAGGTTCATCGGGGCCAGATAATGCAGAAGATGCGAGCCTCGTCCTTTGCGGACTTAGTTAGAATGTCTGAGAGGCTCGGGCTGAGCGAAGCAGACCTTGGCGCGTGATGGCGCGCTTCAAACCTACCTTCTGACTATACCTCACCTATACGAAAGTACAATATACTAAAGTACAATAGTTTTCGCTCTCAAACCCTGCTATTCACATCACGATATCAGAAACGAAAGTAAGAGATGTCTGATCCACCGGTTATTTCGGTTGTCGACGATGACGACTCTGTACGTGAATCGCTTCAGGGGTTCATCAGGTCTGTCGGGTTGGCGGTCGACGTATTCGCTTCAGCCGAAGAGTTCTCAGCTCGAATCGTCTTCCCGATACGAGCTGCCTGATTCTCGATGTCCGGATGCCGAAGATGAATGGATTGGAGCTTCAGCGTGAGTTTGTGGCGAGGAACTGTGAAGTCCCGGTCGTTTTCATCACGGCACATGGTGATGAAGCGGCGCGCGCACAGGCGATTCGGCATGAGACCGTTGATTGGTTGTCGAAGCCTTTCAAGGAGGAGTCTCTGCTAAATGCGATTCATGTGGCTTTAGATCGAGCCGTCAAATAGAACTGAACGGACGATGCGGCGGGACTACCAGAAAATACTTCGTCTCGATGGCCAATCATTCGTCACTGGTCCAGGTACATGGCGCGCTCGGGTAAAGGAATATTCAGCTCCGGTTTCTGCCCGAGCTCTGCTGCACGTCAAGATCGAATTTGAGCGAGAGGCGTCGAATAAGAGACGCGCATTAGATCTTTGGATTGAAAATGCGTCAGATGTAACGTTGGTCGCCGAGTCTGTGGGAATGATTGAAGCAATCAAGCGCTGGCTCGAAAAGGCTCAGGGGGATGACCAACTCTTGTATGACTCTTCCGTCGAAGAGTTGGTGCGACTTGAAGCGCGAGTGTAAAGTTTCGCTCTTGTCGAATAAACCGTTCAGGAAAATGTGCAATTAGCGATAACGTCGGAGTGACAGCATGTCCATATTCAGCACGACTAAGTGTGGATTGAGGATACTGTCCCTGCTGATTCTGACGCTGCTCGCGCAAAGCCAATCGCGGGCGCAATCGAACACTAATACTAAGATAACTGATCGGCAAACGCCGGGCGCAGAAAAGTCTAGTAGCAGCGAAGTTTCAAAGAATAACGACACAGAGCCGGAAGAGAATTCGCCTACAATCTTTCCCCATTCTCAAACAAGTCGTTTTTGGATCTCCGGTCAAATCAACACAATCCTTCAATGGCACCCTTCATTCAGGGCAAAATACAGCGGCGACAACAGCCTTAGGCCCCAGGCCGAGAACGCCACGTCGCGCGTCTTGACTCTGTACACAGGGGTACAACTTACCAAGAGAACTGAAATTCTGTTTGATGTCGAGAGCGCTGGCGGTCGAGGCATCAGTGACGCGTTGGGTCTCGCCGGCTTTACGAATCTTGATGTGGTTCGGAATCCAAGTTTGGGCTCCAAGCCGTACCTGGCCCGCTTGATGATCCATCAGATCATCCCCCTCAGTAAGGAAACAACCGACACCAAACGTGGTCCATTCTCGCTACCAACTAGACTGCCAATCCGGCGGATTGAAATCCGCGCCGGAAAGTTCAGCATGGCAGACTTCTACGACGTTAATTCCGTTGGCAGTGATAGTCACCTGCAGTTCATGAACTGGACCATCGACAATAACGGCGGTTATGACTACGCCGCCGACACACGCGGCTACACATTCGGCCTGTTGGTGGAATATCAGGATCGAAACTGGGGCGTGCGTTTTGCCGAAGCCCTGATGCCGAAAGTAGCCAACGGCATCAACCTCGAATGGAACCTGCATCGCGCTCGCTCTGAGAATTTGGAACTAGAGTTTCGTCACAACTTCATTCCGGGGCGCGCAGGAGTCCTACGCTTATTGACCTACATGAACCATGCAAACATGGGCAGCTACCGCGAAGCGATTGAAAACTTTCGCGCAGGACGGACATCTGTACCTGACATTACGGCCCATCCTGCGCAGACGCGAATTAAGTACGGGGTTGGCATCAATTATGAACAAGAAGTGACAAAGCAACTCAGGTTCTTTGGCCGATACGGTTGGAACGAGGGCCGGCACGAATCATTCGCCTATACGGAAGTCAATAATACGGTGGCGTTGGGTTTTGACTTCACGGGAGATCGATGGCGACGGAACCATGACAAGATCGGTGTCGCCTTTGTGACCAACGGCATTTCTGCTGATCACCGATTGTATCTGGCGCTCGGCGGGAAGGGATTTCTGCTCGGTGATGGGGCTTTAACCTACGGCCGCGAGAATATTCTCGAAACTTACTACACGGCGCACGTCTGGCGCGGCGTATTCACCTCGTTTAATCTGCAGCACATCAACAACCCGGGTTATAACCGCGACCGTGGACCTGTGCTCGTTCCTGGGATGAGACTGCACCTGGAGTTCTAAACGGCTCTAAGGGCGTAAGTTGAGTTCGGGGTTTAGTCACGACCTTGTTTCTTAGTTCGGCTCACATGGCAGCGCTACCGCCTGAAACAGAGATCTAAGTCATGAAAGCTTCCGAAGAGCAGACGAGATTTCCACAAATGCTGCCGGCGCGCGCCGCGTTGCGGCGATTGCCGTTCGGTGTTGCAGACGTCGCCGTGCTGCTGGGCGCGCTTGGCTTCCTCTATCTGGTTGCTCGCGTCGGCGCCGGCGCGATGGTGCGGTTTAATCCGCCGGAAGTCTTGCCGAGCGTGACGCTCGACCCGCGCTATCTTCCTTACTACGCCGCGCGCTCCACGATGCGGATGTTTGTGGCGCTGTTCTTTTCTTTCATTTTCACGCTGGGCTTTGGTGAAATATCCGCTCATAACAGAAGAGCCGAGCGCGTGATGATTCCACTGCTCGACATTCTTCAGTCCGTACCCGTTTTGGGTTTTCTCTCGATCACCGTAACTGCCTTCATCGCGTTGTTCCGTGGCAGCTTGTTGGGCTTGGAGGCAGCTTCGGTCTTCGCCATTTTCACCAGCCAAGCCTGGAACATGACCTTCTCGTATTACCAGTCATTGACTACGTTGCCGCGCGAACTCGATGAAGCCGCGCGACTCTATCGACTGCCGTCTTGGCAGCGCTTCACTCGTCTCGAGGTTCCGGCTTCAATGATCGGCCTGACCTGGAACGCATGATGAGCTTTGGCGGTGGGTGGTTCTTTGTCGCCGCCAGCGAAGCGATCAGCGTTCTTAATAAGAGCTACACACTGCCGGGAATCGGATCGTACGTCACGCTTGCGGTGGAGAATCGGAATTTTCGAGCGCTACTTCTTGCATTGCTGACTATGACGGTTGTCATCGTTCTCGTGGACCAGTTGTTTTGGAAGCCGCTCGTGGCGTGGGCCGATAAGTTTCGGCTGGAGCAGAGCGCTGCCGTCACTGCGCCACAGTCATGGCTGCTCAAATTCACAGCGAAGTCGGATGGAGCGAAGTGGGCCACACGGCTGTACTCGGTTCGATTACCTTCGTGCGCGTGGTTGCCTTGCTAATCCTCAGCACCTTCGTGTGGACGCCAGTCGGCGTGGCTATTGGATTCAACCCGCGTCTGGCCCGCTTGCTGCAACCAGTCGCGCAACTCCTCGCCTCGTTTCCGGCCAATTTCCTTTTTCCGTTCGCCACGATCTTTTTTCATTCGCGCAGGCATCGCTTTGAACTGGGGCGGCATTCTGCTCATGGCGCTCGGCGCGCAGTGGTACATCCTTTTCAATGTGATTGCCGGTGCGATGAGTATCCCGACCGAGTTGCGCGAGATGGCCGCGAACATGCAACTTCACGGCTGGCACCTGTGGCGCAATCTGATCATCCCCGGCATTTTCCCCGCTTGGGTGACTGGCGGGATCACGGAGGCAGGTGGCGCTTGGAACGCGAGCATCGTCGCCGAGATCGTTTCATGGGGGGATCGAACTCTGACAGCGACAGGTTTGGGAGCTTTCATCCAGAAGGCAACCAGCGTCGGTGATTGGCCGCGCATTGTTCTCGGCGTCAGCATGATGAGTTTGTTCGTGGTCGGACTGAACCGCATCTTCTGGCGCAGACTGTATCGACTTGCGGAAACAAAGTTCCGCTTGGGATGAGTGAGGTGAGTATCGATGGCTGATGTACAAGCAACAAACGACGCGCTGATTTCCGCTGAGCGAGTGAGCAAGGTCTTTCCGCTGCCTGAAGGTCATGGCACCTTCAACGTCCTAGTGGAATGGTTGCGTCATGCGCGTCTGAGCTTAAGCTTACAACCCTCATATGAATTCGGGGGCTTGACCGATGTAGCACAGGCACCGCTCAGCGGCCCTTATCCGCGGCGATTGATATCGCCTGGAAAAGCTTCAGGGTTGCAGCTTCGCGTGTAGTATACTGCCTGCCGTTCACTTGATGTCTTAGCTTCAACTGTTTGCGCCCAAGTCTACTTTTTTAAAATGCGTGTCTTAGGAATCGATCCCGGCAGCCAGACGACAGGTTGGGGCGTCATTGAAGGCAACGGACGCCACTATCGCCTGGTTGACTTTGGGTTCGTCCGTGCTTCATCAGGACTGAAGTTTTCCACTCGGCTTTTGAAAATGTGCGATGGGATCGAAGAAGTCATCGCGCGTCATATTCCTGATACATGTGCTATCGAAGACGCTTTTCTCGCGACGAATGCAAAAGTTACATTGAAGCTAGGCCAGGTGCGCGGAGTAATGTTATTAGCTGCGGAGCGCGCGGCCCTCGATATTCATGAGTACTCACCGCGACTCATCAAGCAGACCGTAGTTGGTTATGGCAATGCCGAGAAACTCCAGGTTCAGGAAATGGTGCGTTTGTTGCTTTCACTCAAAACCATCCCTGAACCACACGACGCGGCCGATGCTCTCGCGGTGGCTATCTGTCATTTTCATCATGCGCAATTCGCTCAAAAACTGCTCGCTGCGGACGTAGAACTCGCTGCAGCGCTTGCACCTCGTCGACGCGCAACACGCTAGACCTCACGCGTCCTACGAGCCTTGTTCACTTCAGTCAACCTCACCTTGCAAAGGAGGCAGGGCCTTGAAAACTAATAAGCACACTTTTCGACTTGCCGGATCACGAGCAACAAAGAAGCGGTGGTCGCTATGGTTATTAACTTTTCTTCTGCTTCACGCATCATTCTTCCAGGTCAATGCTTCTGCGCAGCGAAGGAGGCCGCCGGCGGGCGGGCGTCTGGCTGTAGTTGTCGATGAACGATTATCGGCACTCAGGTCGACACCTCGATTGTCAGGAAAACTTCTGCACCGACTTGGTCGTGGCAGGCTGGTCGCAATTCGCGGCATTAAGAGAAGCCAGGACGGAATTGTTTTCATTCTTGTGAATGTAACATCCAGAACTCACGGTTGGATTCAGCGCGAGGCAGTAGTTTCCTCTTCCTCTCGAGTTGATGAGCAAAGGCTGCTCGCTTTAATAAAGGGCTCTGGTGAGTTTGATCGTATCGCGCGCGCGAGAATTTTTCTCGATCTGTTTCCGCGTTCGTCCCTGCGTTCTGAGGTCTTATTAATGTTCGGCGACATGGCGGAGGAAGCAGCGGCGCGGCTGTCACGCGATGCGTTGCGCAGAATAAATGAAGGCGAGATACGATCGTTGGACGCGCCAGTCTTCAGTTATTTTTTGAACTATAGCGGTCTGGACCGTTATAACCGGCAAGGTGTAGGGTTTATCTTCGTTAGTTCCACAAAGCGGTTTCACTACGACGGTACCTCCTGGCGCGAAATCGTGCGACGTTATCCTAAGACGCCCGAGGCCACGGAAGCACGAAAGAGACTGGGGGAACTCGCGGCAGTTGTACAGAATCCCGATCCGTAGAGATCGCTTATTGCAGGGAAAAAAGAAGCGTTGCAATCATTTCACCACGAGTTCTTGAAATATTCAGCTCAGATCCACTATCGAAAGCTGTGCGCCTTAGGCACGCGGCTCGCTTGGCTTAATTGCTATGAAAAATTCTCGACAGTGAAGGAGCGACTATGAGATTTGCAGGAAGTTTCGTCGGACGGAATGTGGGGCTCTTATTACTGGGCATTTGGTTAATTCTGACAGGGTTGTTGCCGCTGTTGAATGTGAGACTCTCCTCGACAATGTTGACAGCCTTGGCACTGCTAGCCATTGTCGCAGGCATTCTGATTTTGCTGCGACGCTAAAAGCGGTCTCTGGTGGGAGATAGCAACCCGAGGCCCGCTACAGCCTCGGGTTGCCGGTGTCCGATATGCTTTATTAGCTTGTTGTTGAGTCTCGCACGAAGTCTTCGTCGCATGAAAACGACAAGCTAATAAAGCATATCGGACACGGTGCCTTCACCTGGGCCGGACCACGATGGCTATAGTCTCGGGTTTAATCGCATGCTGCGCGAGTTCACGTTCAGATTTTTGTTCCCGAGTGAATTTGAACAACTCGCGTCCAATGATCCTTCCCGAGATCCAGATCTGGAATAGGAAAGATGCTCATCATAATCATGGTTTTCAAAGTTCGAGTTCTCATAGGTTCTCCTCTTGAGGCTCAGGTTCCTTAATTATGGGCTTCGAGCCGGTCGTTTAGGTTGTAGATGCGTCGTGAATGATCTCGTCGGTTTTTCAGCGGGCTGCTAGAGCTTTCGTAGATAAGCCAACAGCGCCGGTCGCTCATCCGCGGTTACGAACCCGCGATCGACGACGAGTCCATTCGATGAAAGGAGCGGCGGCAAGTTCGGTGGCGGATTGAGTCGAGCCACGCGTCGGAAGAATGCGTCGTAGTGGTCCAGTACCTCCTCGAGTGTCGCGGCGGAGTTATTGTGAAAGTAGGGTGCGGTTCTGCTGATTCCACGCAGCTGGGTTACGTCCATGACTCCAAGGTCAGCGGGTTGCCCCGTGAGGAGCAATCGCCCGGGGTCAGAGGTTGTAACGAACTGGAACGTGCCGTTCGCGAGTGTGATGCGATACTTGCGCGCATTGCGCTCAAGACGCTGCGGACACGGCGCATCGCCATCCGTCGAAAAATGAGGACAAGCAGTTTGAATATTGTGATAGCGCACGAGGGGACGTACGAACGCCGCCTCGGCAGTGGAACCACTCGGATGCAACGTGCTGCCGTGGCATTGGGCACAAGCGCGGATGAAGACTACTTTGCCGTGCTGTTCCAATTCATTCAGCTCAGGGTCAGGATCGGGAAAGGTCGATGAGCCGGAAAGAATCGAGTCGGCTAGTAGTTTGACCCCGGGCGAAGAAAATAGCGTCTGCTGGAAGGCCGCGATGTCGTCGAGCATGCGCTCCGGAGGTTCAACCGAGACCTGGGCATGCGCGAAGAGAGCACCGCGGGCTTGTTCCTGAAGCGTTCCGAAGCGCGCATCGTGCTGGTACCCACCCTGCCGGTTGGGGCCATTGGGATCTTGGCCCATGATGGGGGGACGTGGAGCGCCCGGTGGCCAGATTGGTAACACGTTGTCCGGTCCCGTGATCGCAACGTTGCGTACAGGCATAACCGCGCGCCAGAGATCGACCGAGGTCTCGTCGGTGGGCTGACCGGTGACTGTATCGATCAGCTTAACGTTTAGCGGCAATGGCATAGTGATACGAATGAGCCCGTTTTCCACCAGGTTTGAGAAGTCGATCGCATTGTCTCCGTTTATACGGAAGTCGTCGGCGTCTACCGGCCGGAAGAGAGGATCGTCCGCATTCTTGTTGTGCTCCCGCTTCGCCTGCAGAGCGTCGAACCGGGCCCTTGCAGACGCGGGAGAGAGCTGGAAGTTATCCGCTGGCATGTGACAGTCGGCGCAGGAGCGTCCGTTGCCACCGAGTTGGTTCAGATTTCGGTCATTGAACGCTGCACGACCTCGCGCCACCGCATCGCACGGTTGCACGTCGCAATTAAGCTGCGTCGCGCCGTTTCCTACTGAGACTTGTCCGAAGCCCGTATGCGGCGCGACAGCAACAGTCACGCTGATGAGGGTAAGTAAACCAAAGAAGGCGATGACAGAGTTCCTGAATTTGTACATCTCTTTTTCCTTTCGACCAGCGGGAGAGTTAAGACTGTCCTCGACCCATACCGCGCGAAAAGGAGCGAAAAACTATCAAGGTCAAATCGATCTGAATGGAATAGGTGTGAAAGTGGGGCTTTGAGGACTATAATCCGCGCTGAAGAGTCAGCCAAACATTGGATCTCGTAAGTTCACCCCTTCCGACAAGTCCTCGAAATGACGACAGCTCCGCCAAATGAAGTAACTCAACTGCTGATAGATTGGAGTGGTGGTAATCAGGCGGCGCTTGATCGGTTGATACCGATGGTCGATAGGGAACTGCACCGGCTGGCTCACCATTACATGCGGCGGGAGAACGCTGGTCACACGCTTCAGACCACTGCTCTGGTAAACGAGGTTTACCTAAAGCTGATCGATCAAAAAAATGTCCACTGGAAAAACCGTGCACATTTCTTTGCCCTCTCTGCACAGTTGATGCGACGCATTCTCGTGGACCACGCGCGTAACCGGCAATACGCAAAACGTGGTGGAGGTGCTCAGAGGGTCACATTTGACGAAGCGTTGGTTATCTCTTCCGAGAGAGGCGCTGACTTGGTTGCCCTCGATGACGCGCTGAGCAAACTGGCATCCATCGACCAGCGGAAAGGCAAGGTGGTAGAGCTGCGTTTCTTTGGCGGTCTCACTGTCGAGGAGACGGCAGAGGCACTGCAGATTTCGGCTGTCACCGTGATGCGCGAATGGAGCATGGCAAAAGCCTGGCTCTACAACTCACTCAACAATGAAACCTGAACGCTGGCGAGAACTCGATAGGCTATTTAATGCTGCTCTTCAGTGCGAGCCTGCTGCGCGCCCTGCGTTTCTTGACGAGGCCTGCGCTGGTGACAAGGGCTTGCGCAAAGAGATCGAGGCGCTGCTTGTTGCTCATCAGGAGGCCGGAAGTTTCATTGAGTCCCCGGCCCTGGAGGTCGAGGCTCAATTGCTCGCGGATGCTCATAATGAATCGGCTGTGGGTCAGACTATCGGCCATTACAAGATCATATCTTCACTTGGAATGGGTGGGATGGGCGACGTCTACCTTGCGCATGACAATGTCCTGGGTCGCAAGGTGGCACTCAAACTCCTCCAAGCTTATTTCACCAAAGACACCGACCGGGTGCGTCGTTTCGAGCAGGAGGCCCGGGCCGCCTCGGCCCTGAATCACCCCAACATAGTCACCATTCATGAGATTGGACACGATAGCTCGTTCCACTTCATTGCCCAGGAATTTGTAGACGGGGTGACCCTGAGAACTTACCTGAGCAGTAAAGGACTGACATTGAATGAAGCGCTGGAAATAGCAATGCAAGTCGCCAGCGCCTTGGCCGCCGCCCATGCTAAAGGAATCGTGCATCGCGACATCAAGCCCGAGAACATTATGGTGGATAAAGGAAGTCATCTTGGCCGGCAACACCACGTCAAGGTCCTGGACTTTGGGATTGCCAAGCTAGCCAACCTAAGTGCGACTGGGATGAAGGCAGAAGCTACGACCCGGATGTTGATCAAGACAGGCGAAGGTATAGCGATCGGGACTGCACCCTACATGTCACCAGAGCAAGCGCGCGGAGAAAGCGTCGATGCGCGAACAGACATCTGGAGTTTGGGAGTCGTGCTGTATGAAATGCTCACCGGCAAACAACCCTTTGTCGGTGCGACCTCACAGGATGTCATAGCCTCTATTTTGAGAGATGACCTTTCACCAGTCCCTACAGAGTTTCCGGACAATGTGAGATGGATGCTGAAGAAGGCGTTGCGCAAAGAAACTGGGGACCGCTATCAGACAGCGCGGGAACTGTTCTCCGATTTGCGCGACCTGCACGCCCAGTTGCAAGAGATTGGAGCAGGCGTAACACACGCCGTTCCCGCGACAGCAGACATAGAGCACGGTGGCCAAACAGAAGCCGCTGACGCTCAGGAGCCGGCGGTCACGACCAGACAACCACAAGCTCGCCCAACGTCCAGCGCCGAGTACATCGTGGGCGAGATCAAACGTCACCGCAAGGCCGCTATCGCCGGGTTCACAGCGCTGGTGATTGTGATCGCGGTCATTGCGTTTGGGTTGTACAAATTCATCGGTCAGAAACAGAACCAGACTAGCCAGAACCAACCTAAGCCCGCGTTGCCGTTCCAAACCATGAAGATTTCGAGGCTCATCAGCACCGGCAAGGCAGTTGATGCAGCCATCTCGCCCGATGGCAAATATTTGGTTCACGTGGTGGATGACGGCGGGCAACAAAGTTTGTGGATGAGACAAATTTCGACTTCAAGCAATGTCCAAATCAATCCGCCTCTTGATGTGTCCTACCTCGGATTGACCTTCTCCCCCGGTGGTGACTACCTCTATTACGTTGCATGGGACAAGAAAAACCCCTTCAAGCTCTATCAAATGCCCGCGCTTGGAGGTACTGCGAGAACCCTAATTACAGATATTGACAGCGTCGTCACGTTTTCACCTGATGGCAAGCAGTTTGCCTTTTTGCGCGGGTATCCAACGCAAGGGGAAATGGCAATGGTGGTGGCGAATGCCGATGGTACCTCAGAGAGGAAACTCGCAGTACGTAGCCTGGTCCTTGGCCCTTTTGGCAACCCGGCATGGTCCCCCGATGGAAAGGTCATTGCCTATCCTGTGGAAAATACAGCTAATGGTGATTTCATGACTCTAGTTGAAGTGCGGGTCGCGGACGGGTCAGAAAAACCAATTAGCTCACAGCGGTGGTGGCGGATTGGGCCCATGGCCTGGCTTCGGGATGGTAGCGGACTCATATTTACTGCGAGCGAGAGCGTCGCAAGTCCCTCTCAAATCTGGCGCCTCTCATATCCAAGCGGCGAGGCCCACAGGATTACTTACGACTTGAACGATTACGTGGGCTTGAGTTTGACGGCAGACTCTTCTGCCCTGGTTACTGTTCAGTCTGAACAGGTTTCGAATATCTGGATCGCACCCAACGACAATGCTCGACATGCTACCCAGATCACATTCAGCAAGTTTGACGGAGTAGAAGGAATTTCGTGGACTCCCGACGGTAAGGTCGTGTACGCATCAGGCGCTAGCGGTACGCTGGATCTCTGGATGATAGAGGCAAATGGAACAGGACAAAAAAAGCTCACCGCGGACGCTGGCAATAACAGTCGACCATCAGTTTCACCGGACGGCAGGTATATTGTTTTCATTTCCGACCGCACCGGGACTAATCATGTCTGGAGAATTGAGGCAGATGGGAACGATGCCACGCAATTGACGAATGGTGATGGCGAGTTAAATCCCCAATGCTCGCCCATTGGCCAGTGGGTGTTTTATCAGCTCGCGACCGGCAAGGTAGGGTTGGGTAAGGTTGCGATTGGTGGGCGGGAAACTGTACAGATAGTCGATAAGGCTTCGTCAGGAGTAGCCATTTCTCCCGACGGTAAGTGGATTGCCTCTGCCTACTTTCTACCATCCGACGTTAAAATTGCGATCTACCCCATTGAGGGAGGAGAGCCATACAGGATTTTGGATCTATTGGGCTACGACTATTTTCGGTGGACGCCCGATGGGCGCGCGCTGGCCTACGTGGACGAAAGGAACGTGTCAACCATCAACAGCCAGCCGATAGGTGGCGGCCCACCAAAACAATTGACCGACTTCAAGCCTGATCGAATTTTTTCTTTTGCCTGGTCGCCGGATGGGAAACAACTCGCCCTTGCACGGGGCACGGTGAACAAAGATGTGGTCCTGATCAGCAATTTCAAGGATCAGAAATAGAGTCTCACAAGGTTCGGTCCGCACTGCCATAGTAATTTGTTTGACTCCAGACGAAAACGAGATAGGATTAGCCCAGCCAAAGATGTGTGAATGGAAGGGCAAGCTCGTGAAGTATTAAAACTGCCGGTACCGTTATGGCCGAATCGAGAACCGCAGTTAAGCGTAGTGGTTTAGGAACCACAATGCGGCGTGATGCGTGGTGGCTCGAACTGCTCCCGGTCGTGGCTGTACTTGGCGCCTTCAGCGTCTATGCCACCTGGCGAGCCTTAGAGGGTGCTTACTATGAATGGGGTCCCTACCTCTCGCCATTCTATTCACCACTTATCAAGCCCCGTTGGTGGCCCTTCTCTCCCGCAATTCTAATTCTTGGTGGCCCACTAGGTTTCCGCGCCACTTGCTACTACTACCGCAAGGCCTATTACCGTTCGTTCTTTCTTGATCCACCGGCTTGTTCGGTTGGTGAGTTTCGCTCTCACAAATACCGTGGCGAAACTGCGTTCCCGCTCATATTACAAAACCTCCATCGCTACTTCCTCTACCTTGCTCTCATCTTCCTGATTATTCTCTGGTACGACGCGATTCGCGCTTTCTGGTTTGAGGGAGGCTTTGGGATTGGAGTCGGTTCCCTCGTCTTGCTTACCAATATTATTCTGCTCTCGCTTTACACATTCTCCTGTCATTCGCTAAGGCATATTGTTGGCGGCAAACTTGATTGCTTTTCGTGCGCCGCCTTTGGTGGCCAGCGTCATGCGGCGTGGCGTGGAACCAGCTTTCTCAACGAGCGCCACATGCTTTTTGCGTGGCTGAGTTTGTTCTCGGTCGGTCTGTCTGACCTTTACGTGAGGTTAGTGGCAACAGGCGCGATACGCGATCTGAGGTTGCTATGACGTATGCACATGGAGAAGTACGAAACACACGAACATGATGTGCTGATTATCGGGGCAGGGGGCGCTGGCTTGCGTGCGGCGATCGAGGCGCTTGGTCAAGGAGTAAAGGTTGGTGTCGTCTGTAAATCGCTCCTCGGCAAGGCGCACACTGTCATGGCTGAAGGCGGCATCGCCGCAGCGATTGCCAATGTGGATAAGTCTGACGATTGGCGCACCCACTTTCGCGACACGATGCGCGGCGGGAAGTTTCTGAACAACTGGCGGATGGCCCACATTCATGCGCAAGAGTCTCCAGATCGAGTTCGCGAGTTGGAACAATGGGGAGCGGTGTTCGACCGAACCGGCGATGGGGAGATTCTGCAACGAGCATTTGGCGGTCATACTTTCAAGCGTCTTTGTCATGTTGGCGATCGCACCGGCCTCGAGATGATACGCACCCTTCAGGATCGCGGCGTTAATCTGGGCATCGATGTTTATATGGAATGCGCCATCACGCGGCTGCTTAAAGATGGAGAGCACATCGCGGGGGCGATCGGCTACTGGCGGGAAACGGGACGTTTCGTGGTTTTCAAGGCGAAGTCGGTTGTGATCGCAACAGGCGGCATCGGCAAAGCCTGGCGCATCACTTCAAACTCGTGGGAGTACACGGGGGATGGTATGGCACTGGCTTACGATGCCGGCGCTGAATTGATGGACATGGAGTTCGTTCAGTTTCATCCCACGGGCATGGTCTGGCCTCCTGGCGTGCAAGGCATCCTCGTGACCGAGGCGGTGCGCGGTGAGGGTGGAATACTGCAAAACAAGGATGGCGAGCGGTTCATGGAACGCTATGATCCAGAGAAGATGGAGTTGTCAACGCGCGACGTTGTCGCACGCGCAATCTATACGGAGGTACGCGAGGGCCGAGGCACCGAGCACGGTGGCGCCTATCTCGACATCTCCCACAAACCAGCCGAATACGTAAAGCGTAAACTGCCGAGCATGTATCACCAGTTTCGTGAGCTCGCGGATGTTGATATAACCCGAGGGCCGATGGAGGTTGGGCCAACCTGTCATTACATGATGGGCGGGATTCGGGTCGAGGCGGAAACGGAACAAGCCACGACGCCGGGCCTGTTCGCAGCTGGTGAGGCTGCCGCCGGACTTCACGGGGCAAACCGATTGGGGGGCAACTCGCTTTCAGATCTGCTTGTATTCGGTAGGCGCGCCGGTATCGCTGCGGCCGAGCATTCAAAGCAAGTTGATTCGCTGGAGATTGACCCACAGCAAGTCGAAGAAGCCGAGCGGGAAATGCTTGCGCCATTCGAGCGGACTGATGGTGATAGTCCGTACGAGATTCATCGCCAGCTGCAGGAAACAATGCAGGACTACGTTGGTATCTTTCGGAATGAAGAAGATCTGAAGTTGGGACTAGCCCGGATTCAAACACTGAAAGCGCGCGCTGGGCGAGTGCGGGTTGAGGGTTCGCGGTTGTTCAATCCAGGCTGGCACCTGGCGCGGGATCTCAAATCAATGATCACTGTGTCGGAGGCGGTCGCCTTGAGCGCTCTCGCACGCGAAGAAAGCCGCGGTGCGCACAGCAGGATTGATTATCCCAAGTATGACGATAGGTGGGGGAAGCAGAACAACATCATCGTGCGCGCCGGGGAGGAGATGACATTGAGGCAAAGGGAAACTCCAGACATGCCTCCAGACTTGAAAGAAATACTTGCGGAATAACTCTTCTCCGTGCCCTCTGTCTCCGTGGTGATTTATCTGCAACCAATCATCACCACTGAGACACGGAGAGCACGGAGACAGACAGGGTTGTATTAGCTCGAGGAGCCTTGAAATATGGCTGACGCAACATTCAAAATTTTTCGTGGTGACCGCGACGGCGGCGAGTTGATCGAATACCAAGTGCCTATCGCACCAGGGATGGTCGTGCTGGACGCACTCCATTACATTCAGGCAAATCAGGCGCCCGATCTTGCTCTTCGCTGGAATTGCAAGGCGGGGAAGTGCGGCTCATGTTCCGCGGAAGTTAATGGCCGGCCAAGATTGACGTGCAAAACCCGTATGGATGCTTTACCTCCCAATGAACCCATTACGGTCCAGCCGATGAAGAGTTTTCCGGTTATCAGAGATTTGGTTACAGACGTATCCTGGAACTACAGAGTCAACAGGAAAATCCCGCCGTTCACGTCCCGCCCGGATGTTGAATGGAAGATGTACCAGCGCGATGTCGACCGCGTCCAGGAGTTCCGCAAATGTATCGAGTGCTTCCTCTGTCAGAACGTCTGTCATGTCTTGCGGGATCATGAACAGCAAGAGCAGTTTGGTGGTCCGCGCTTCTTCGTGCGCGTCGCCGGCCTGGAGATGCACCCGCTCGACAGCCTCAATCGCACTGAGTTGCTGAAGAAAGAGCTTGGAATCGGGTTTTGTAATATCACAAAATGTTGCACGGAAGTCTGCCCAGAAGACATTCATATTACGGACAACGCAATAATTCCGCTAAAAGAGCGCGTGGTTGACAATTATTACGATCCAGTTCGCTGGTTCTTGCGAAAGTTGAGGAAACGTGGTGAACGTGCGCCAGTGTAACTGGGCCACAGGGTATAGAGCAGGAGGCGGGAGCACAATCTCCTGTCTCTGCTTTATGCGTTTTTAATCGCGGAAGGAGGCCCAATGCAACTAAACCTTAAGGCAATCTCAAGGGCTGGAATCGCGGAGGCATTCTCCAAGGTTGAGGTCTATCGATATCTCAATGAACCTGGCGAAGCCGAGTCGATTTGTCGCGACATACTTGCAGTTGAGCCCGACAATCAAGCGGCTTTGCGTTTGCTCGGCCTCGCAATCACCGATCAGTTTAACGGTGCGATTTCTGATCGTTATGCGGAGGCCGAGAACGTGTTTCGGAGCCTTACGAACGAATATGAGCGTGTTTATCACCGCGGTATTCTTCACGAGCGCAAGGCCAAGGCCCAACTGAAAGCTGGCCGCTTACCCCACACGGTCCTACCAATCTTTGAAGAGGCGATGAGATATTTTGAAGATGCAGAAAAGATCAGGCCTTCGAATAACGACGATGCAATCCTGCGTTGGAATCGCTGTGTCCGGTTACTGCAGAGCCGCATGGGTTCAGAGTGGCGTAAGGAGATGGATGAGTTTGACGCCAGTGAGGGCCCGCCAGTGTAGTACTCGATGGACTCGCGCCTATAACTGGTACATTGACTATTCTCCGTGCTCTCTGTGTATCTCCGTGGTGAATTATTTGCAACCATTAATCACCACGAAGGCACGGAGAGCACGGAAACAGACAGACATTTTTTGTCTTAGGTGAGCATGCTTTCTCGAAGGGGCTATGAAGTCTACAGAATTATCATCAGAAAGGGTTGGCAATATGGGCCTCACACATGTTGCGGTGAAACTAAGAAGCTTTGTCTCTAACGCCAGTTATGAGGCGCAGTTTTTGGTGGATTCAGGAGCTACAGATTCGCTTGTGCCCGCCTCAGAACTTACCAAAATCGGAGTTCAACCAGTTGGAAGGATGGCCTACGAACTCGCCAATGGCACGGTAGAGGAGTGTCAGTTTGGCCTTGCTGAGATTTCATTCATGAACGAGGTGACCGCTGGGCGAGTCATTTTTGGCCCAGACAATGCCGAGCCGATTTTGGGCGTGACGGCTCTTGAGTCGGTGGGAGTTGTTATCGATCCAGCTAATCGTACGTCGAAGCGATTACCCGCGATTCCACTGAAGTAGCTGGTGACATGCCAAATACCATCAAGGCATTCTGTAAGTGTCTGAATTCACTCATTGCCAACCTAAGCTTTCAAGTTAGTAACCTCTCAGGGAAGGCGGACCCTGTCCCCTTCAAGTTTGAATGCCATTCAAGCTCGGAGCGGGGACAGGGTCCACCTTCCCTACCTGAGAGGTTAAGGGTGAGTGAATTAGTTTGATGATGAGGGGCTTTCAAGCTTGAGGCGGGGACAGGGTCCACCTTCCTTACTTGAGAGGTTGCTGAACTTTAGTTATTGCTTGAATATTGAATGGCTGCTGAGCTTGAAGCGGTCAGGATCCACTTAATAACCCGAGACGTGGTTGCAGTTGATGTTGCTGACCTTCGTTTCGTAATCGAGAGATCCTTTTGGGTCGACCTGGCCACAATCTTAGGAATTCTGCCGCACGGTTGTTAATAAACCCGCCCAACGACCGTTTATCAGGTTGGAGACGGAGGAAACACCTTGCAGGCAGCCGTTAAAACATTGCGATTAGTCACAGAATCTCCGGGAGAGATGGAAACTCTCTTCCGGGCCCATCATGGACGCGTTTTTCGCACAGCTCAACGTATCACCGGCAGCGCCGTTGATGCCGAGGACGTGCTGCAAAACGTCTTCCTGCGATTGATCAAAGGGCAGGAGGCTTACGATCTTTCGCAAAACCCGGAAGCATACCTTTCGCGCGCCGCGATCAATGCCTCGTTGGATTTATTGCGTAGTCGCGTGCGATTGAAGTCAGTCGGGCTGGACGACGTCGACTCCGAGTCGCTCGCAGGCAGGTCTCGCAGTCCGGAAGCGGAGCATGCAGATCGCGAACTGCAAACTTTAGTGCGGCAGGCTGTCGCTCGTTTGGGAAAAACTGCCGGTGAGATGTTTGTTCTTCGTTACTACGAAGGTTATGACAATCACGAGATTGCCGGCCTAATGAAGACTTCCCCGCTTGTGGTGGGCGTCGTCCTTCATCGCGCTCGCACAAAACTAAGAAAAGAGATTGGGCACTATTTGGAGAAACATCATGACAAGCAATAATAAAGAAAGCATCCTCGACAAAGTTACTGGTGAAATTCGGAATGAACAGATCGATCCCGCGGCGGTAACAGCGGCAGCAGACCGTGTTTGGGCGCGCGTCTCCGTTGCGGCGGCCGGCGAGAACCAGTTGCTAATGCCAGAGGCAAACAAGATTCAGGGTTGTAGCGATTTTCAATCGCTCATACCCGCCTACTTAAATGGCAAGCTTTCTGCAGCACGCTCATTGCTGTTGGTGGACCACACACACGAGTGCATCCCATGCCGAAAGGCGATGAAGGAAGCACGCTCCAGCCGGCTCGGATTCGCGAAGGCTCCCGCCAAAGTCAAACGCTACAGGCTGCAACCCATCGTTTTGCGTTGGGGTATCGCTGCCGTGTTAGTGATCGGCTTTGGTCTTTTGGCGCTTCCTTTTATTCAACGTTATTTGCCACTGGGAGGCTCGTTTGAGGCGACAGTGCAGGCCGCCGAAGGTCAGGTCTTTCAAATTGCCGACAGTCGTAGTCTGCCTGTTGGCACAGGGGCTAAGTTGCAGAAGGGCGAACGAGTGCGCACTGCCAAGGATGCGCATGCGTTTGTTCGACTGGGCGATGGCTCAATAATCGAGATGAAGGATAGCTCCGAGTTGTATTTGACGAAGAACGGATTGGGCACGACCGTTCATCTCGACCGCGGCAGCATTGTCGTGGAAGCTGCGAAGCAAGGCGGCGGACATCTTTTTGTGGATACAGGCGACTCACTTGTCTCAGTTACCGGCACAATCTTCTCGGTCAACAGTGGCACGAAGGGGTCACGCGTTTCGGTAATAGAGGGCGAGGTACACGTGGACCATGCCGGGACCGATCGTCTGCTTCGGCTTGGCGAGCAGGCCACAACCAATCCTTCGATTGAGACAATTCCTGTTAAGGATGAAGTGGCCTGGAGCCGAAAAGCTGATCGTTATGCAGCAGCCCTGGCGAGCTTAAATTCGCTTGGGAACGAACTGAAAAAGGTAGCGCAGCCTGGTGTTCGCAATTCCACACACTTGCTCGACTTGATGCCGGAGAACACCGTCGTGTATGCAGCATTACCGAATCTGACGTCTACGATTGCTGAGTCGGATCGCATTATTCAGGAGCGCATCGGCCAGAATGCAGCGTTGCGCGAATGGTGGGAGAAGACAAGAGAACGATCCGGACGTGGCCAGAATATGGAACGGGTGATCCAAACCATTCGCGAGTTCGGCGACTATCTGGGTGAGGAGATCGCGGTTTCGGTCGCCATGGATGACAAGGGACAACCGGTAGCGCCCCTGGTGCTTGCCGACCTAAAGAACTCATCCGGTTTTCGTCAGTTTCTCGAACAGCAAATAGTCAAGTACGGAGGTGAGCAAGGCAGACCGAAGATTCAGTTTGTGGAGAATCCGCTGACTGCGACAATCGACTCTGCTGAAACGGGTGCGAAAAAGGAAGAGTTGTACGTTTGGATTCAAAACGATCTATTCGCCGCAAGCCCGAAGCTACAACAACTACAGGAACTGGCTACATTGAGAGCAAATGGCGGCAGCAGCAGCTTCGCCGCGACTCCTTTTCACGATCGCATAGCAAGTGTTTATCAAGAAGGCGCCGGATTGGTAGTTGCCGCGAACCTTGAAAAGGTGGTGGCCCAAACCAAGGCGGAAAGATCAAAAGGCCCAGACGCGGAAAAACATGAAAACGCTTTGAATCAACTGGGACTTTTGAGCGTGAAGTATTTTGTCCTCGATCAGAAGGATACTGATGGCAAGACGCACACTCAAGCGTCGCTTTCTTTTAACGAATCGCAGCGCGGCATTCCCTCGTGGCTTGCGGCTCCCGGACCTATGGGATCTCTCGAATACATCTCGCCGGAGGCCAATGTGGTTGCGGGATTTGTAGTCAAGAACCCGGTATCGCTTGTTGGCGATCTGCTGGGAGTTGTAGAAACCGTCTCTCCGGAGTTGCGAAGGAATTTAGACAAACTGCAGTCAGATCATGGTCTAGATATTCGCAAAGACATTGCCGCCCCGTTAGGCGGAGAGTTTGCCTTTGCGATAGATGGACCTATTCTGCCCACGCCTGCATGGAAGATGGTTTTCCAGGTAAACGATCCTGAGCATTTGCAACAGACGCTCGAACGTGTTGTTGTCGAAGTCAACAAAGAAGCAGCGAAGTTCGGCAAAGCAGGACTGGTTTGGGACCAGGCGGAGATATCCGGCCGCACTTATTATACACTTCGGTCCGCCGATTTCGGCGTCGAGGTTAATTACGCTTATGCCGAAGGCTACATGGTCGCTGGTCCGACCAGAGCGTTGGTTGAAAGATCCATGAGGTTACGCGAAGCCGGGTCGACACTCTTGCATTCTGCGCAGTTCCGCGCGGGCTTGCCCACGGACGGGAACACAAACTTTTCGGCAGTCTTCTATCACAACCTCGCTCCGCTGGTGCAGCCTTTTGCCGACCGCATCGCCAGTGCGGCAAACAATCTGCCGCAGGAACAACAGCAGGCGGTTAAGGCAATGGCCGCAAACATGCCGCCGACACTGGCTTACGCCTATGCTCACGGAGACAGCATCACCTTTGCAGCCAATACCGAAGGTGGCCCGTTTGGTCTGAGTCCGGCGACGCTGCTCGGTATGCCCAACGCTCTCGAGATGCAAAGCATAATCCAGCATGGCATGAGCGGGAGGAAGTAAACAAAAAGCGGGTCTTTGGTCTTGGGTTAAAAGACATCATTGGTCATATATCATTTGACATTTGACATTGTCCGTCGACAGTTGCCTCGGATTCGTTCAGCGTCTTACCGATTTGGAGTCTAAGTCTTGGAGTCTTGCCAAGGCACTGGAAATTTCTGAAAATGACAAATGAAAAATTATGAAAAATGTCAAATGATATATGGAAGATGATTGTTTTGCGCAAGACCCAAGACCCAAGACCCAAATCTAAGACCCAAGACCCATCAATACAATGAAACTTCTCTCCATCTCCCTCGGTTCGTGGCTCCTTGGTTTGCTTTCAATCCTGTTGACTTTTTCTCTCGTCAACGGCGAGGGCCTTAGCAGAACAGACATCAAAGGCGCCATGCTGACATCCGTGGTTATGGCCGCGCTTCTTTTTTCTCTGGCTTATGCCCCGGCGTTGTTCTGGCTGCGACGGCGCCTGGGAGGTTGCAAACCAAAGCTGCTTTTTCTTCTCGCTTCCGCAGTGCTGCTCAATACCCCTGTTTTCCTGATCGGAATCCTGGCAATTGGTAGAACTTTGGCGCCCTCTGAAGCGTTAGCATTGGCGGGCACATTCCTACTGATGGGCACCGTCTTTGGACTGGGATTTCTTTGGAATTATCAGGACAGAGCGATATAAGAGAAGCATGGCAGTACCCGCAGCAATTCAGGAACAATCCATTCAAGAGCAGTCGGCTAATAGCGACGCGGTCATCGATCTTCACGGCCTGAGTGTTAATTTTGGCCGGCGACCAATCCTCCAAAATCTTCGCGGTGACTTGCGTGGCCGGGCCATCGGTCTCTTAGGTCCTAACGGCGCCGGCAAGACGACCTTGATCCATACACTGCTTGGTTTCCATCCTCCTTCCTCCGGCACTGCGCAGATCTTTGGTCTGGATATCGTCAACGATGCCAATCAGATCAAGTCGCTCGTTGGCTATATGCCGGAGCGCGATTCGTTCATCGCTCAGATGAGCGCCGTGCATTTTGTTCGCCTGATGGCCGAGCTTTCAGGACTGCCTCCGGAAGCGGCATTGGAACGTGCTCACGAAGCACTCTTCTACGTTGGATTAGGCGAAGCGCGTTATCGAAAACTCGACACCTACTCGCTGGGCATGAAGCAACTAGCCAAGCTCGCGCAGGCAATCGTTCACGGACCGAAACTTATCTTCCTCGATGAGCCCACCAACGGACTGGATCCTCCTGCGCGAGCGCGAATGATCAAGTTGATACGCGAGATTCGTGATAGTGGCGAAGCCCACATCGTTCTATCGTCCCACCTGTTGTTGGACGTGGAGGAATGCTGTGACGAGATTCTGATCCTGCGAGACGGGCAGATTGCCGTCTACTGCAATCTGGAAGAAGAGCGTAAATCAAATCGCAAGTTTTTGATGATGGAAACCCGCGGCGAGCAAAGTAAATTTGTCGAGGCGATTGCCGGACTGGGCTGTGAATATGCACTGACGGGCGATCATCGCTTGAAGGTTGTCCTGCAGGAAGGTGTCGAGGTCCGCGATCTGTATCGACTGGCGGCAGACAAGCAGGTGCAGATTCGCCGCTTGAGTTATAAGCGAGATTCTCTGGAAGACATTTTTCTTAAGGCGATGGAGAACGGTCATGGCAGTCTATGAGCAAACCTACAAGCGTTATGCCGGTCCGCTGACCCCCGAGTGGAGCCGGTTCTTCATCATCCCGCGTCATGCCTATAGAGGAGTTTTCAAATCCAAACTCTTCACGGCATTCTTCGTTATCTGTTTTATTCCGCTCCTTGTCGAAGCCATCCTTATCTATTTACAGCACAACGTCAACGCTCTCGGAATTTTGCGAGTAAACGTCAGAGAGTTGATACCGATTGACGCTTCATTCTTCGAGACATTTGTAAATCTTCAAGGGGGCTTTGCTTTCTTTGTCACGTTACTCGTTGGTCCGCCTCTAGTTTCTCGCGACCTGCGAAATAACGCTCTCCCGCTCTATCTTTGCAGGCCTTTCTCGCGCACTGAATACGTGCTCGGAAAAATGTCTGTCTTACTGATCCTGCTTTCTTTAATAACCTGGATACCCCAGTTGCTATTGTTTCTCTTTCAATCGTACCTGGAGGGAGCCAGTTGGTTTGTCAACAACCTGTGGATCGCCAGTGCGATTTTTATTGGCAGCGTCGTGTGGATACTCTTGCTCGCGTTGCTTTCGCAGGCCGTGTCTGCTCTTGTTAAGTGGCGCGTCGTGGCCAGCGCGGCGTTGCTTGGAATATTTTTCATTCCGTCGGTTTTTGGTGAATTTATCAACGTTGTATTTTGGACGCGCTGGGGTCACATCGTTAGCCTGGGGGCCCTGATGAAGAATGTTTCGGACGGTCTATTCGGAACGTTCGTGCGAACTACCGGTCGCATAGTTGGCTTTGATGGAGGCGTCGCGCGTGAAGTGATCTTGAACGAGCCGCCGCTGTGGTGCTCATGGGCGGCGCTATTTGTAATCTGCGCAATTTGCCTGGCCTTGCTTTCCAAAAAGGTCAAGGCCTACGAAGTGGTGCAATGACACTCAATGCAGAACCGCGAGCGGTAGCGACCGGGTCGGTGTGAGCAGACTCATTAACCGCTTATTGTGCACTGAGCGTTATGGAAAGGGCCCGGTCGCTACCGCTCGCGGTTCTGCATTGAGTGCTACGGAAAGGACCCGGTCGCTACCGCTCGCGGTTCTGCATTGAGTGCTACGGAAAGGACCCGGTCGCTACCGCTCGCGGTTCTG
>Ga0070708_100000802_pt1 | contig 23729 bp, 17 predicted proteins | sample KBSK5503metaG_FD_65469 | JGI IMG/M metagenome (GOLD analysis project Ga0070708, IMG submission 65469) | Corn, switchgrass and miscanthus rhizosphere microbial communities from Kellogg Biological Station, Michigan, USA - KBS K5-50-3 metaG | ecosystem: Host-associated > Plants > Roots >... | reverse complement strand
GGCCGGCGCTGCGTGGCTGGCGCACAGCATGGACTGCTGCGCGGGTGGTTACTGCCCCATCGCTGCCCATCATCACAAACAGCAGCCTGCGCCGCTGCAACAATCGTCTCCGCTGGATTGCGGACATGACATGAGTGCCTCGGCCGGGACGATGCAGTGCTCCATGTCTTGCTGCCAGGACCCAGCCCGTCCGGCACTCATTCCGGGGTCATTCCTGCTCCCGGCGATAATTTCTGTTCCGTCTGCTGAGGAAGCGGCGCGTCTTGTGCAGATAACCAGGCCACTCCAACTCTCGCGATTCATCGTACCCCTGTCTCCTCCGCCTCGATTCTCTTCTCCAGCCCTGTAAAGGGCTGCTCGCTCCCCACGCACGCTTATTCACCCACGTTGCGGCTTGGCAGCCGCGCAAGAACTATTCCATGAGAAGAGAGAAAAGCTTATGCAAAAAGTTTTGCGGACATTCGTAGTAATCCTTTTGCTGGGAGCTGCGACTTTCGGCACGGTTTTTGGCACCGTGCGCGGGATCGTTCACGATCCGCAGCACCGGCCCGTTCCAGGTAGCGAGGTTGTTCTAAAGGCCGAGTCGTCCGATTACACGCAAAAAACCGAAACCGATGCAAATGGCGAGTTTCATTTCGATGCCGTCCCGCTCGGGGCATACACGATTACCGTCACGGACGCTTCTTTTGCCGGGCAAGAACAGAGGCTCACAGTCCTCTCGGGAACGGCGCCGATATTGCATTTCGAACTGCACATTGCGCCGCAGAGCCAATCCGTCACCGTCTCGGCGGAAGCAGCGCCGGGGCAGACCGAGTCGGTGACGCCTACGACTCTTGTCGACCGGGCGGAGATTGAGCAAACGCCAGGCGCGGCACGCACGAATAGCCTGGCCATGATCACCAACTACATGCCCGGCGCCTATGTAACCCACGACCAGCTTCATGTTCGCGGCGGACATCAAGTGAGCTGGGTGATTGACGGCGTGGCCATCCCGAACACGAACATCGCCAGCAATCTGGGCCCACAAATAGACCCGAATGATATCGATACGCTCGAAATGCAGCGCGGCAGCTATGCCGCGGATCTTGGCGATCGCACGTACGGCGTGTTCAACGTAGCGCCTCGCACGGGGTTCGAACGCAATAACGAGGCGGAACTCGTCGTCAGCGCAGGGAACTTCTATCAAACGGATGACCAGCTCAACTTCGGCGGCCACAGCAATCGCTTCGCATACTATGCCAGCCTAAACGGCAACCGCACCAATCTCGGCTTGCAAACGCCGACCTCGGCGGTTATTCACGATGCGGCCAACGGCTTTGGCGGTTTCACATCGCTGATGTACAACCTGAACTCGCAGAACCAATTGCGTCTCGTCGCGCAAACTCGGCGAGACTTCTATCAAGTGCCTTTCGATCCCAACGATCCTGACACGCAGGACCAGTTCTTGCAGGACGCCAACCGCGAAAAAGATTCCTTTGTCACTTTGAGCTGGGTTCGCACACTCAGTTCTGGTTTGGTTCTCACCGTTTCGCCTTTTTACCACTACAACAGCGCGAATTACGAAAGCAGCCCGCTGGACCTGCCGAGTTCCACGACGCAACACCGATCATCGAACTATGAGGGCGGCCAAGCCACGGTGACTTGGGTCGAGAATCGCAACAATCTGCGCGCGGGTCTATACGCCTTTGCGCAGCAGGACTCTCAACTCTTCAGCTTGATCTTTAATTGTCCGACGCCTCCCACTGCAGCTTGTCCGGAAACCAGCGCGTCGAATCTGACTCCCACCAAAGTGAATCCAATCGGCAGCCTGACGGCGTTGTATGTCGAGGATGAGTTCAGAGCAAATTCATGGCTTACAGTCAGCGCCGGCCTTCGCCAAACACACTTCTCCGGGAACGTAGTTGAAAATGCGACCAGTCCACGGGTTGGAGCTTCATTACGAATTCCAAAACTGAACTGGGTTTTTCGTGGCTTCTATGGCCGCTTTTATCAGGCGCCTCCCTTACTGACTCTTTCCGGTCCCCTGCTGATCGCCGCCAACAACCAGAATCTCGGTTTTGTCCCGCTTCACGGCGAACGCGACGAAGAGCATCAATTCGGCGTAACGATTCCATTCCACGGCTGGACCATCGACGCCGACAACTTTCTCACGCGCGCGACGAATTTCTTCGATCACAACAATTTCAACGACTCCGACCTGTTCTTTCCCGTCACGATTCAGGGCGCGCGCATCAACGGCTGGGAACTTACTTTGCGTTCCCCGCGCATCCGCAATCGCGCGCAGGTTTATTTGACGTATTCGAACCAGCTGGCGCTCGGCTTTGGAAACATCAACGGCGGCTTGACGGACTTTTCCTTTGGGGACGGGTTCGGACTCTTGGATCATGACCAGCGGAATACGCTGCACATCGGCGCGCAATACACGTTGCCGTGGGGCGCCTACGCGTCAACCGACATCTCCTACGCTTCGGGCTTCACGAACGGCAATTCTCCCCCGGACCCGAACGATCACCTCGCGCCTCATACGACATTCGATCTTTCGCTGGGCAAGAGCTTCGGCGAACGATTTTCCCTCAACGTACAGGGCATAAACGTCGCCAATCGCCGCGTGCTTCTGGACAACAGCTTTACCTTCGGCGGGACGCACTATCTGAATCCTCGCGAGATTTTCGTCCAACTGCGATTCCACTTCCACTATTGAGCGGCCCTGGGCATGGTCTCAGGGCATCGGAGAATCACCGCCTTCTCGCGCGGCCTCTGCATGTAACGAACGCAATTTGACTTCATCGCAAGCGCGATTTAGGCTGGCGCGGTGAATCTCTCGGCGGAGTCGAAGTGTGCCGTTTGCAACGCACAAAAGGAGCGTGTGATGCGAAGAGTTTTGATGGCTGCGATGGTGTACTTGCTCGGCTCGCTTGTGGCGTCCGCTGCTCCACCTCCAAGAGTGGTCTATGTGCGCTGCGGAAAGCTGATCTACGACGCCGAAAAACCGCCGATCGCGCAAGCAGTGGTGGTCATAACGGACGGAAAAGTGACCGCCGTCGGCAAAGATATTCCGGCGCCCGCGGGAGCGGAGCAAATCGATCTTTCGAGTTACACCGTTACGCCTGGATTCGTGGATGCGCACATCCACATCTGGTCCGGGCCATTCGGGCAGGCCGTTTCGGAGCCGCTAGCCGCGCTGCGTGGAAGCAAAGCGATGAGCTACGCGCTTTCTTCCGGCGTAGTAGGCGCGCGCGTTCTCGCCACGCAGGGCTTCATTGACGTTGCTCTAAAAGATGCGATTGAGGATGGCACCATTCCCGGGCCGCATCTGGTTCCCGCCGCGCACGCGATTACCATCCCTGGCGGCCATGGCGACTTCTTTCCGGCGCCTCCTTATATGCCGATGGAAGATTTCTATACGCCGATGCACGGATTCATCAATTCGCCCGCCGATGCTGAAAAAGCCGTTCACCTGCAAATCAAGTATGGCGCACGCGTGATAAAAGTTCTGGCTTCGGGTGGAGTGCTTTCGCCGCTCGATTCGCCGACCTCGGAGCAGGTTTCGCTGGAGGAACTGCGCGCGATCGTCCAGGAGGCGCACATGGGTCACGTCAAAGTGGCGGCGCATGCCGAGAACATACGCAGCATTCGCTCGTCTCTGGAAGCCGGTGTCGACTCCCTCGAGCATGGATCGGAGCTCGATCAAGCGGCGGCCGACTTCATGAAGAGCCACAACATCGTGATGGTTCCCACTGTGTTTGTGGTGGATGAAAGCGTGGCCAACGGCCAGAAAATGCACTTCCCCGAATATGTGATCACGAAGATTACTGCGCTGGCGAAAACGCATTTTCCAAGCTTCCAGCTCGCGTTACACACGGGCGTGACGATTGCGGCCGGTTCGGACCATTCCTACGCGCCCGGAACTGGAACAGTGCGCGACGAGATGATCACGGAAGTGAAGTACGGCATGACTCCGCAGCAGGCGCTCGTTTCCGGGACAAAAACCAGCGCGGCCTTGCTTGGCCTCGAGCAGCTCGGAACCATTGAAGCCGGCAAGGAAGGCGATCTTGTAGCCGTCGAAGGCGATCCGCTGAGTGACATTCATGCGCTGGAAAAAGTGCGCGCCGTCCTTTTCCAAGGCAGATCCGTGACGCCAGCCAACCGGCAGTAGGAGAGCGGGCAAAAGTCCATCCGGGCCAGCACGGGAGAGGCGATTTGCCTGCCTTATAAATGAGGAACAGCGGTCGCTACGACGTATTGCGTCGAGGAGCAAGCGGCGGTAAGCTTTGTGAGAACAAGAATTCGAAGGCGATGGAGTTCGCCTAAAATGGGCCGATGGACATAGTCGGCTCTGATGACTCCTGGCAGCCACGTGGCTCCAGGAGTTTTTTGTTTCACGCCGCCATGGCTGCCGGATCGGAGCTATTTTGCGCATTCTACTAATCGCGATCTTTGGGGCAGTGGGCACGCTAGCGCGCTACGGACTGCAAGGCATCGTCCAAGTTCGCGCGGGTGGCGCGTTTCCCTACGGCACTCTGCTGATTAATCTGACAGGCTGCTTTCTACTGGCCTTGATCGGCCAGTTCACTTTGAACCGCATGCTCATCTCGCCGGTCTGGCGCGTGGCGATCACCGTCGGCTTTTTCGGAGGCTACACCACGTTTTCCAGCTTCGGCTGGGAGACGGCCAAGATGCTGGAAGATGGCGAGTGGCTGCGCGCAACAACGTACGTGGCCGCCAGTGTATTTGTGGGCTTGTTCTTATCGATGGCGGGGATTCGGCTGGCGAACCGCTTTTAGGAGCCGCGATGACACACGAAAAATTCGAAGGCGAGCGGACGCTGATGCGCATCCATATCGGCGAGTCGGACAAATGGCACAGCAAGCCGCTGCACGAAGCGATTGTTGAAATGCTTCGAAAAGACGGCTTTTCCGGCGCGACCGTCCTGCGAGGCGTCGGCGGCTACGGAGGCTCGAGCGTCTACCACACGGACAAAATTCTCCGGTTATCGCAGGATCTTCCCATCATTGTCGAAGTGATCGAATCGACGGAGCGAATCGAGACGATTCTTCCGCGGCTGGATGAGATGGTGGAGGGCGGACTGATCACGCTAGAAAAGGTACGGGTCATTCTGTATCGAGCCGCCAAGAAATGAGCGAAGACAAGTGAACTACGATTCCCACCGAGACGGACCGCAGCATCTCTTGAACATAGAATATTTTCTGGCTGAATTGAGGGCTCTCGACGGTAAACTCTCCTTCCATGCCGGATGAATCGCAAAACAAGTCCTGGCTGAATCGGACCGTCCTGGGCATCGGGCTCACGAGCCTTTTCAGCGACTGGAGCCACGAAACCGCAACGGCAATACTGCCCGCATTTCTTGCCGCCATTGGAGCGGGCCCTGCCTGGCTCGGCATAATCGAGGGCATTTCCGATGGCCTCTCGAGTTTCACGAAGCTTGCCGCCGGCCACTTCACGGACCAATTGAAGCATCGCAAGCCGCTCGCCGTGTTCGGCTACCTTGTTACAGCGCTCGCGACCGCTTCTTTCGCGTTTGCAACGCACGCGTATCACCTCCTGATCGGCCGCGCGGTGGCCTGGCTTGGCCGGGGCGTCCGTTCGCCGGTCAGAAAGGCGCTGCTTGCCGCGGATGTTTCGCCGAGTGCTTATGGGCGTGCTTTCGGCCTCGAGCGATTGATGGATACTCTCGGAGCCATCGCCGGGCCGCTAACAGCGCTTTGGCTGCTGGAAAAAACTGGCCATAACTATCAGAAGATTTTTTTGTGGACGCTGCTTCCCGGTCTAATTGCCGTCGCGGCTTTCTGGCTCTTGGTGCGGGAACGTCCCATCGCATCGAAACCGAAGCGTTCCTTCTTGACCGGCATTCGCGATCTGCCCTCTCCTTTTCGGCGATTTCTGTTCGGCGTTGGCGTCTTTGGCGCAGGTGATTTTTCTCATTCGCTGCTCATCCTCTATGCTTCGCGGATGCTCGCACCGCGGTTCGGGGTGGCGCGCGCGGCCAGCATCGCCGTGGTGCTCTATACCGTGCATAACGTGTTTTACGCCGGCTCCGCGTACGCAAGCGGCTGGCTAAGCGACCACGTTCCACAACGCAAAATTGTTCTCTCGGGCGGCTACGCTTTGGCCGGAGTCACGGCGATTTTGCTCTGCACGGGCACACACTCCTTGTGGCTGCTCGGCGTGATTTTTGTTCTGGCAGGGCTTTACGTCGGTACGGAGGAAGCTCTTGAAGATTCCGTCGCGGCCGAGCTTGTGCCGAGAGAGCAGCACGGCATGGCTTTCGGCACACTGGCCGCAGTCAACGCGGTTGGTGATTTCTTGTCGAGCCTTTTGGTGGGGACTCTGTGGAGTGCGATTTCCGTGCAAGCCGCTTTCGCCACGTCTACCGTTCTATTTTTCGCGGGCGCACTTCTAATTCTTCGCCCAGCCGCTAGTCGGATCTCTAGCGCGAAGGAGTGAACGCACGCCATCTACTCGGGCGGAGGCATCGGCTCCGGCCATTGCGTGACGCCAATCCTGCCGTCGGGTGCTAGTTCAATCGCCGGAGCATAAAGCCCGAGAAACTTGCGCCGCCACCACAATCCGTGCTCCCTTTTTTCCGCCATGGACGTAAACCAGTATTGCCAGAGGACTGCGCGAACTTGCCGCGGCGGTCCTTGCGGGAAGGGATTGGCAGCGAAGAGCGCGAGCACGTCCGCGTTTTTCGAAAGCAGCCGCCTTTCGGTGCGCAAGACGAGCGGATTGTCGCGCCACTCGCCGAGCGACGCGAACCACAAGTTCCAATCGAATCGCGGCTGGTAAGGTGCGTAGATGCGCGGCGCTTTGTCCAGCTCCTGCGGTTTGTGACGGAAGGGATACGCGACCCAGGTTTGGCCGTCGTTCGAGCCCTGGAATTCGATTTCGTAACGGTTGCGCGTCATCACCGCGAACAGTCCGTACCGGTTGGCGATTCGAAACGGATCGAGCAGGGCTACCGGTGAAGTGGGGAATGGCGCTGGCGTAACCATCCAGATCATCTGGACAGTGGTTGCGTAGAAAACCCACACGAGCATGACCGCTGCCGCCGACACACGCAGCGGGGCGAGCCATGAGCGGAGGTTGGCTGGCCAACCTCGTCGAGCCTCTTTCGTGGCCAAACCTTCGTCGCTGGATGAACTCGATGGCGTCACCAAGATCGAGAGCTGGTCACCGGACTGCGGCTCCGCCTCAACGGAAAGAACGGCCGCTGGAGGGAGGAGCGGTTTTGTCCATTTCGCGGGGAAAAATCGCATCAGAAAGCGGTCGTCCAGCAGCAGAAATCCCAGAATGAGGACCAAATAATTCAGAAACGTATAATTGGCCGTGAGAATGATGCCAATCTGCCAGGGCGTCACAACGAAAAAGAGCGCGATTCGAATGCGGCGAGGAAGAAACGCCGCCCAGATCAAGACCAGTTCGAGCGCAAGCGTGAAGAACGCCGTTGCGGCGTGAAACCAGTGCGGCAGGTGTTGCAGGTACCATCCGATCCACGTTGGCAGCGGTCCGTTCTGGTAATACTCGTCCATCGCCGTGAAGTTCCGCCATTCGATATCGCCACTCGCGATTTTTGCCACGCCGGATTCAAAATAAATGCGGAACCATTCCCAAAGGACCAGATAGAGCGCGGCTCGAACAGGCGGCCGCGTTTCACCCAAACGTGGCCGGAGTCCACCCGGCACAAGAAACAGTGAGAGGAATCCGGCCTCGAGCAACATGCCATCGGATTGGTACCCAGAGAAATCACCCGCCGCGCTGACAAAAGAAAGAAAGCAGACAAAGCAAATAACCAGCATTCCGCGAGGCCAAAAATTGAATACAAGCAACACTGCGGCGGCCATGCCCACCCAGCAAAGCACCATCAGCATGTGCGACCCGCTCGAAAACCACAAAACGCTGGGCGCGTACCAATAACGCGCGTAACCGACTTGGTCGGCGATATTTTTCAGATACTCGCGGGCGGGCAGAATCCCTTCAGGGCCGATGAGTCCGCGAATTTGAAATACGAGCGAGAAAAAAGCCGAGAAATAAATCGCGCCAAGCGCCCGCAGGAAAATCCAGCGCGGCAGTGAGCGGTTCGAAGGCCCGCTGTTTGAATCGAAGAGCCAGCGGATGACGGTCGAGGGTGTCCAATCCATAGACGCGGAACATTATACCGGGGGAGCGAGGCGGGCCGATTACGTCAGGGTCTGCTGCCGGCGCTTTTCCCGCCGTTCGAACGTTTGTCGACGTGCAAGGCGCAGGTTCCATCCTCGCAAAGTTCGCGATTCCAACGATAGCGATTGCGTGCGATCCAGCAGTAGAAACGTTGCGCAACAAAGTGAATGCCAGGCACGAGAAGCAGCCACGCGATTAACTTCCAACCCGGCAGCGCTAAACCAATGCGCGCCCAGGCATCCGCTCCAGAATAAACACGGCCACGCGGATCGACAGCCTGCATCAAACGCATCGCTTCATCGATATCGACTTGGGGAAATCGCGCTGGCACATTCGCGTCGCGCAGGTCTACCAGCTCGATGAATCCGTGCCGGTCCATTCGGCGTACACGCTCGACGCTTGAGCGGCACAGGTTGCACGCGCCATCGTACAGAACGGTAAGCTTGGCCACTCTGCTCCTTGCAGCTGCATTGCGGCAACCAAACAAGCATGCGTACCACATCGCGTCGCAACTTGATGCGACCACTGCCGATTTTATTCTAGCAAGCAATCTGCAGCAGCGACGGTTCGGTAATCGTCATAACTGGTCTCGTCTCGGCTAGAATTCTTCGAGATCCCAGGGAACAAAGTCTCATTTCTCTGTTGCGGCCGCAATCGCAGCGTGCTAGCCTTGGCGAACAAAAGGCGAATCGCAGGAGGGCCTTTCTATGTCCCATTCTCTGGCCGTGCGGGCTGCGACCTTTGGCTCGCTTGAGCCAGGCGCTGGTTCGTCGCTCACGCACGTGCGCGAAGTCCTCGACTCACTCGCTACTCGCGACGTCGACGGCGACGTGCTCACCGCCGTGCGCTACTTCCCCGCGCGAGAAGCGCAGTGGGCTCAATTTCCAGCATGGGTCCACGCGGAGCTCGTCACAGCTTACGGCGCCAAGGGTATTCGCCAGCTCTACACGCATCAAGCCAGCGCCGCCGAAGCTGTCCATGCCGGAAAGAACGTTGTGGTGGTTACTCCGACTGCTTCTGGAAAAACGCTTTGCTACAATCTGCCGATCCTGAATTCCATTCTCGAAAACCCTGACACTCGCGCACTGTATCTCTTCCCCACCAAAGCGCTGGCGCAGGATCAGTTGGCGGAACTTTACGACCTCAATCAGCGTCTGGATAACCGCTTCGGCGTCTTCACCTATGACGGCGACACGCCCGCCGACGCCCGCAGAGCCATCCGCGAAAAGGGGCACATGGTGCTCACGAATCCGGACATGCTGCACACCGGAATTCTGCCGCACCACACGCGATGGACCCGTCTTTTCGAAAACCTCCGCTACATCGTGATCGATGAGCTTCACACCTACCGCGGAGTTTTTGGAAGCCATCTATGCAATGTGCTTCGGCGGCTGCGTCGCATCGCGAATTTTTACGGCCGTGATCCACAATTCATTTGCTGCTCGGCGACCATCGCGAATCCTGGCGAACTGGCAGCCAGGTTGCTCGAAAACGAAGTGGAAGTACTCGACGGCAACGGCGCACCCGCCGGCGAGAAAACTTTCGTCTTTTACAATCCGCCGGTCGTGAATCGCGCGCTCGGCATTCGCCGCAGCTATATCAACGAGACTTCGCGAGTCGCGCAGGAATTCCTGAAGCACGACCTGCAGACCATGGTCTTCGCCAATTCGCGGCTACAGACTGAAGTTCTTCTCACCTATCTCCAACAGGCCAATCCTCAGCCACCGGGCAAGCAGGAAACCATTCGCGGTTATCGCGGCGGCTACTTGCCGAACGAACGCCGCGAGATCGAGCGCGGCTTGCGCGATGGCCGCATCCGAGGCGTGGTAACGACGAGCGCGCTGGAACTCGGTATCGACGTCGGCTCGCTGGACACCGTCGTCATGGCAGGCTACCCCGGCTCGATTGCCGGCACTTGGCAACGCGCCGGTCGCGCCGGCCGCCGCAGTGGAAGCTCCTGCGCGGTGATGGTTGCCTCTTCCTCGCCGCTCGATCAGTTTATTGTGCGCCATCCGGACTACTTCTTTGGCAACACGCCGGAGCACGCCTTCATTCAGCCGGACAATCTGGAGATTCTTATCAATCACCTGAAATGCGCCGCGTTCGAATTGCCTATCGCGCCCGGCGAGCGATTTGGGGAAGTCGACCTGCCGGATATTTGCGCGCGGCTTGCCGAGGCCGGTTTTCTGTATTTCGCCGGAGATCACTATCACTGGACGCAGGAAGCCTACCCCGCCGACACCATCAGCCTGCGCTCGATTACCAGCGACAATTTCATCATCATCGATGTAACCGGCTCACCCAACGTGATCGGCGAAGTGGATTTTACGAGCGCTTTGGTCTTCCTGCACGAAAAAGCCATCTACATTCACGGAGGGCAGCAATATCACGTCGAGCATCTCGATTTCAAAGAGCGCAAGGCTTATGTAAGACAGGTGGACGTTGATTATTACACCGACGCTGTTCGCTACACCCAGGTCCGCGTCCTCGAAGCCACCGAAACAGCCGCGTCTGCTGCTTCCGCAAATTCGCGTTCGCACGGGGATGTTCTCGTCCGCTCACAAGTTGTCGGCTTCAAGAAAATAAAATTTTTCACGAATGAAAACATCGGCGATGGAAAGCTCGAACTTCCCGAGAACGAAATGCACACGACATCTTATTGGATCACGCTGGAGAGGCCGCTGCTCGAATCTCTTCCTTACAGCGTGAGCGAGCGCCAAAGCGGAATGTTTGGACTGCTCCATGCTCTCGCGTCTGTCGCCACGCTTCTCCTTATGTGCGACGGTCGCGACCTCGGCACCGCCATCGGCGAGCGCCCCCCGGCACCTGAGGCAGGCGCCGAACTTGTAGGGACGCAGCACGCTGCTCCCGTGCACGGCCCCGGCGTGGGCGCGATGGATGATTTCACGCCTTCGCGTTTCAGAGACGCGTCTGCCTCGAACCTGAGAGAATTCTTCGAACCCAATCTTTATCTCTACGACTCCTACCCCGGCGGCATCGGCTTTTCGGAGCCGCTCTTCCGCGCGCACGGCCCGCTCATTCAAAAAACTCGCGAGCTGATTGCCGCGTGCGCCTGCGATCAAGGCTGCCCATCGTGCGTCGGCCCCTCCGGCGACCTTGCCGCGCGTGCCAAAGAAGCCGCTCTTACCATCCTCGACAGGCTCTGTAAGTAGATGTCCGCCTCCCTCGATAAATATTCGCGGCTCGCGGCGCTCCGGCCCGCGCGCTCTGCGCCGCCACGTCCCGCCGCTCTGCGTGCGCTCGATCAGGAAGATTCTCTCGCTCATCTTCTCGGCGCAGGCGTCGCAAGAAATCATTTCGGCGAGCATCTCGCGATTCGAAACTGGTTTTCCACGCCCGAATTTTGCGAGCCCTCCGCCGTCGCTCTCGAACTTCTCTCGCGCACACGCGATTCTTCTGTCACTCGCCGGACGCGCGTCGCTCTTGAAGATCCCTCCAGGTGGCTCTTTCTCGACACGGAAACCACTGGGCTCGCAGGCGGCACCGGCACCTATCCATTTCTTGTGGGCATTGCCTGGTGGGACGCGGGGGGGCTTCAAGTCGAACAGTTTTTCATGCGCGATTTTTCCGAAGAGCATTCTCTTCTTCATGAACTCGCCGCGCGCCTCGCGGAGCGCCCCGTTCTCGTCACCTTCAACGGTAAATCTTTCGACTGGCCGCTCCTCGAAAATCGCTTCACCATGACGCGCGCCATTTCCACGCCGAGACTCGCCGCGCATCTCGACCTTCTTCATCCTGCGCGCGCTCTTTGGAAACTTCGCCTCGGCTCCGTCCGCCTTATCGAGCTCGAGCGCCGCGTCCTCGATGCCACGCGTCTTGGATGGCATCGTGAAGACGACATCGCCTCTGCGCTCATTCCGCAGTATTACTTCGACTATCTTCGCGGCGGCTCTTCGGAACCGCTTGCCGGCGTAGCCCGCCACAATCAGATGGATTTGCGAGGGCTTGCCGCTCTCTTTGGCAAAATTAATTCTCTTCTTGCTTCGCAAGAAGAGGAGCGCGATGGAATCGACAGCCTCGATCTATTTGGCCTTTCGCGGTTCCTCGAACGGCGCGGCGATTCCCATCGGGCTCGGATCGCTTGCTCGCAAGCTCTCGAAGTGGGCCTGCCAGCCGAATTCCGTCCACGAGCCCGACGCGAGCTTGCGCTTCTCGCCAAACGCCGTGGCGACCACGCAGCCGCAGCCGCGCTTTGGCTCGAACTCGTCGTGGATCCGCAGGATGGTGTTCTGGCGTGTGAACAGCTTGCTATTCATTACGAGCGCCGAGCAAAGGATTCAGCTCGCGCCACGGAATTTGCTCGCCTCGGCTTGGCCAAGCTTCAGCGCATGCGCAGTAACTCGCGCGATCCGTACGCCGCAGCGCGCGCCGCGCGCCTTGCGGAAAAATTGTTGAGTCGAATCAACCGCCTGGAACACAAGCCAAGCTCGAAAAACCGGGCGGGCGCATGCCTGTCCGTATTTAACCGGTGTGTTAAATAATCAATTGACTTAACCTATTTAACCTCTTGGTGTCACGTTATGCCTTCAGGGCTGTGCCACAGGACTGGGTTCCTGCTTCTCCATGAAAACAATAGGGTTATTCGCCAAGTGTTCCGGACTGGCTTCCGTCACCTGGTACCCGGAAGCGAGGGCAGGCCAACCAATCATCCCATTGATGCCGTCAAACACAGCCCGGCTCGTGCCCTCCACCGAGAGGCACTCGGTCTTCACGCAGCGCAAAAATACTCCGCCTTCCGGCGTCTCAAAAGAAAAGAAATTGGCCTGGCCAGGGGCATTCACGTGCATCCCATACTTTTTTTGAAGCGCTTCCGAATACTCTCCCAAAAAACGCCCGGCGTGATCTTCGCTATCCAGCCGCAAGCGCGCCACCAAGATCAGCTTTTTCGTTTTTTTCTGCTCATATAGGATGTAATGGTCCCCCTCCCACGCGGCGGCCATGGGCTTGGCTCTCTCCTCATCGAGAAACTGCTTCAGAATTTCCTTCCAGCCGAATTCGCCCATGACATTTTCATCAATTTTCGCCCAGTCCGAGCCGATCAGTTTCTCGACCGAAGGTATCGTGACCGCAGCAGGAGCCCTTCCCAATTTGTAAAGAGCGGGATGCATGATTTGTTGGGTGGAGAGCGGCGGCTTCATGAAAACGGCCGACAGGCCGTTCCATCCCGCCGGCTTGAGGACCGCCGCCGAAAATGTCAATCCTGCAAAATAGGGAAAGGTCAGCGCATCCTTCAGAAACTGAGGCGCTTGTTGGAGCTTAGGAGTCTTCGACAAATCGCCGGCAAAAACGGAAGGATCAATTTCAGGCAAATCTTCAACTTTGCGCCCCGTTCCCTTTAACAGGTAATCGATCATTGCGGCCATGGCGCTGCCCTCGAGCACGGCTTCGCGGGCCAGCTCCGCGTCGTCGTTCGGCCGGACCGCTTTAACCCACGCCTCGATCTGAAAATGCTGGTCTTGCAGCGCGTGGGTCAGTTCATGAGCCATGACCATGCGCTGATCTTCCAGCGGGATCCAATCCGCAATGTAAAATTCCCTGGCTTTGGGGTCGTAGAGACCAGCGATCTGCTCGGTCAGCAAATCCACCATGAAGGTATCGAGATCGAATCCTTTGGGTATCAAGCCGAACGCTTGGGCGCTCTTCGTCTCTCCGTACCGCTCCGTCGGGTTTTTCTCGTCATCCATTTCGCGTATGACATAGGCGCGTATCTCATCCCGGGATCGCAATGTTTTCTTCAGCGGTGTGAGCAGCTTTAGCCCTGTAATCTCGCTGACTTCCTGGAGCACTTCATCCGCCGCAGCCGCAAACTCGGCATTTTCTGCTTTCGGCTGAGATATCGGGGGCGGCGCCGTCGCAGCTTGCTGCGCGCGGAGGGTCTCTCCACCCGAAAGCCACAAAGCGGTCAAAAAAAACGCACCGAGGAAGCCAGCGGCTCTTTTGGTCGGAAGAAACATAGTCTTTGCAGAATACCAGATAACGACAGAGGATGGCCGCAGCCAGAAGAGGGTGGTGCGGGGAAGGAACCTCGGACCTTCTCGAGTACAGGTTGCTGCTCCGTCCGAGCTAAGGCTTCAGGAGTTGCAGCCGGAGCCCCAAATTGGGACAAACGAAATGAGGATCGGGATGGACGTGGAGTCCTGAGTTTGGGCATGCAATTTTCTGTTGGGCCAAGTGAGAATAATTCATCCGAAGGAATCTACGGTTCGCTGTTCTGATTCCTTAACAGAATGATAACTCTGTTATACTCTGCGGTGTTAACTCCCTGCTTTTTCGAGGAATACATGCTGCCCGGACTTCGTCTACGGCAAGCCCGTGAACGACTTGGTTTTACCTATCGCGACGTCGAACGCGCCAGTTTTGAATTAGCGGCGCGACGCGGCCGTCCGGAATTGATTCTTCATATTAGCCGACTGGCGGATATAGAAAACCGCGGTGTAACCCCAGGACTTCACAAGCTTTACACGCTCGCCGTCGTTTACCATCTGAGTCCGCTCGAAATATTCCGGTGGTACGATGTTCCCATCGAAGACTGTTTCCCAGACGGCGGAGCCTTTCATGCGCCCCAAACGCATCTTGCCGCGCCACCCTTCTCTCTCAAAACTCCCTTGCGATTCGATCCGGCATTCGATCCAAAGCGAACGGAACTGCTATCCCGCATGGTCGAGCAGTGGGGCAGCCTCGAAGGGGTGCTTACGAATGGAAGTGCGCGCCATCGCTACGGTTACATAGGTTTGTCGGACCGGCGCATGGTGCCATTGCTGCGACCTGGCAGTGTGGTTCTCGTGGATGTCAGCGTGCGGCGCGTGGAAGACGACAATTGGGCCAACGAATACGACCGGCCCATGTATTTTGTCGAAGTTCGCGACGGCTACCGATGCGGATGGTTCCATCAGGATGGGGCCCGCCTGCTGATGCAGCCACATCCGCTTTCGCGCTGTGCGCCGGAGGGTTGGCACCTTCCAGAAGAAGCGGAAGTGGTCGGCCGTGTCGTAGGTATGGTTACCCGGCTGAATGAGCCTTGGAACATTCTTCCTGGAGAATCTCCAGCAGCGCGCGGAGATTCGAGCAGAAAAGTTCCTTGAGATAGCCGGGAGCGCGCTCCGGCATCAAGACCCGGTAGGCCTCCATTCGTTGCCAGTGCGCCAGGACAGGGCAGAGGCCACCTGGCATTCGTCCGAGACATTCCTTCAAGTCGATCTCCTGCCGCTCCAGGGGAGTCTCCAGGACGCGTTCGAAGATTTGTTCATGACAGAGCCGCAGCGCTTGCTGCATTGCCTCATCGGGATAAAGGGCAGCGAGTCCCGCATGCTCGTATCGTCCTGTCGAGAGATCGCGCAGAGAGGCCATGTAAGTTAGACGGCCAAACTCCCCTGAAATTCCAGCAAGAGTAGTCAGCGTGAAATCCTGAATGATCCGGCGGTTTTGCTGCAACTGGGAAATCATTTTCAACCCTTGCAGCGTTCTGTAGACGGAACGCTTTCTATCAATCCCACCAAGCGATCTGTTTCTTCTTCATGGTTGAGCCAGGAGGGGTTCATCCATGACGAAAAACATGTTAGTTCGGTTCGGTCTGCTTGTCTGCGCGATTTTGATCGTACTACCTGTTAACAGCTCGGTCAAACACTTATCCAGTAATCGCTCAGCCACGGTATCCGTAGCTGTTTTAAGCGGCTCACCCATTCCAATCCCGCCCCCGCCGGGACGGATTGCATAAAGGCAGAGAGTCTCCCGGCTCCGCAACCCGCCACGCAAAGAACGACGGGTTGCGGAGTATTTTTCTCAGAAGCTTCTAATCCAATATAACGTTTCCGCTCCCTCCACACACAGGGAAGCGTGCTAGGTAAAACTGTTCTCATTCCCGCGCTCTCGATCGCGCTCGGCGGGCCGGCACCCGTCAAGTTTGTAAATTCTGCAAAGCCTCGGCACCCAGTGGTGGTTACAGTACCAACTGTGTATCGCCGCCGATTGAGGTAATTTGTTTACCTGCCAGTTAAGACATGCTAGCATTCAACGGCAATGGGCAGCATGCCTCTCTACCTCCAATCGACCTGGGCCTGCAGCATCCTGGGCCAATTGATCGTGCTGGTTCTCTTGTTCTTGAAGGGGAATCTCCGGAGGGTGCCGCTTTTCACTGCCTACACAACACTTAATATTTGCCAAGCCGGATTCATCCTGCTCTTGTACGTTATTCCTAGGATTAGTTCCGCCACCTTTCTCACCCTCTCTTGGGCTTCCGAATTCGTTACACTCGTCGCGCAGGCTCTGGCCACGACTGAGATTCTACGCATAACTCTCAAACCGTACCCGGGCATTTGGGGACTCGGATGGCGCACGCTTGCTTCCACTTCGGTGCTCGTCGTGATTGTAGTGGCACTGACAAGTCGCGGCCATACTGCTGGGGAGCGGTTGTTCGAACTCAACCGCGGCTATCATCTCACTTTTGCGACCGCTGTTATCGTCTGCCTGCTCCTTGTTCGTTACTACTCTATTCGGGTTCCCACCGCATACAAAATGATTCTCGGTGGATTTTGTCTCAATTCCTGCGTTGAAGTTTTGATTTATACCTTTATTCAAGCCTTTTTTCGCAAGGACTTCGATCTCCATCAGGTGAGGTGGGAATTTCTGACTACGCTGTCGTTTGTAGTTGCCTTGGCCATTTGGGTGGTGGCTGTCAGGAAGCCCTTCCCCGCCGAGGATCGGCAAATTGCCTGGCTCTCGGATTCCGAATATCAGCGACTCTCTCCCGAAATCGATGAGCAATTGCGCCGGGTCAATGAAAAACTCCTGCGACTCTGGAAACTGGAGGCACGTCCAAATTGAATATCGCGCTCATGTTGTTGGCTGGTTTTGCGATACTCCTCTTGATTCTGCTCGTGGGCGTCCTGCGTGAACCTGAGAGGCACGGGAAGCCCGAAAACGACCTCGCCTTCCTGGAGGAATCAGGACGGAGTCACGCGACCTATCTTAGGCAAGTGCAGCAGGCGATGGCGGCGGAAGATTTCGACTTCCTTGCGGCCCGGGGCTCGCGCGAGTTGAGCAAGAGGACGCGAAAAGAGAGGAGGAAGATTGTGCTGGCGCATTTGTACTGCCTGCGCAATGATTTCCTCAAGTTGTGGCGTTTGGCGCGCGTTATTTCCACTATGTCGCCGAAAGTCGGCGTGGGACAAGAATTCGCCCGGCTGCGCCTGGGGCTGATTTTTTTCTTGCACTATGAACTGATCCGCATCAAATTCCGCTTCGGGTTTGCGCCGCTTCCCGAGTTAGGCTCACTGAGCGAGGTTGTGAGCAGGCTGGCGGTAAGATTGGAAACGGCGATGAGGGAACTTGGGGAACGGGCTGCCATGCCAGCAAAACTTGCTTCAACCCTGGACGGGCGCCGTTTGGACTCCCGCTAACACTCCATCCACCGCGGCAAGCAGGTCAGCCGCCTTAAACGGTTTCTGGAGAATTTGAGTCCCCTGGTGGGGTGCCTCGTGCGGAGACTTGCTCAGCGGGGCGGCTCCACGCATCCATATACAACGCTTCGTCAAACCTGGCCTGCGGGCAATGATCCAATCATGAAGAATATTGCGCCCCGCCGTGGCAGCGAGGTCCAGATCCGCGACAACCAAATCGAATTCTTTCTGCTCGAGAAGCGCCATTGCACCTGCTGCGCTCTTTGCAGTTTCCACTGCATGCTCCCGTCCAAGCAAAATGGCTCGGACCGCTTCCAACACTGAATCGTCCTCATCCACCAGCAAGATACGGGCTTCCCTCGCCTGCTCCATCGGCTGTAGCGAGTCGGAATTCTTTAGCGGCTTAACGGATTGGTGCGGCACTTCGATGGTGAACGACGCTCCCCGCGGAGGAACATTGCGCACGCGGATGGACCCACCGTGCTCGGTAATAATGCCGTAACAGATGCTGAGACCAAGTCCTGTGCCCTTGCCCACGGGTTTAGTCGTGTAGAAAGGATCGAAGACCTTCGATGCATCCTTTACGCCCGGGCCACTGTCTGTGAATTCGATTAACAGCCGGTCTCCATTGGCGCTCGTTCGCACCCAGAGATCTCCTTCGCTGGAGTGTTCCAGCATGGCGTCCACGGCATTGTTAACCATGTTCAAGAACACCTGCTGAAGCTGGTGAGGGTCCGCGGAGGTGGGAGGGAGGTCGGGAGCAAGCTCGAGGTGAACCCGAATATGATTCATGCGCAAGTCGTAGTCGCGGAGGGCAAGGGTTTCTTCCAAAATCATATTCAACTGCACCAGCACGCGCTCCGGTTTGTGCTGGCGGGCAAAGCTAAGCAGGTTTTGCACGATGCGGTGGGTTCGCTGCGCCTGTTTATAGAGCTTGTCGGAGTATTCAAGCCCTTGCGGCCCCATCTGTCCGCTGGAAGTGAGCAACTGGCTATACCCGAGAATTGCCGTGAGAGGGTTATTGAGCTCATGCGCCACGCCCGAAATTAATTGACCGACGGCGGCCATCTTTTCGCTATGCAAGAGCTGCTCTTGCGCACGGCGCAAATTTTCGTACGCCTGCCTAGCCTCTTCATAGAGCGTGCTACGCTCGATGGCGCTCGCAAGCTGGCTGCCGACAGCAATAAGCAGATTAACGTCCCCCGGTGAGAATTCCTTCGGCGTGCGGCTCCCGACCGTCAGGCCTCCAATAACGCGGTCCTTTGACCAAAGCACCACAACATAGGCCGACAGGAGCTCCTCTTTCCTCTGAGTCTCGCGAAATATGGCAGGCAGCGGCAGTCCCTGTACCGATAGAAAAGTCGCGTGCACAGCCTTGATGTGGTGCAGCAACTCCGGCTTGACAGCGACCGCGGGGAAATTCCTGGCGTACTCAGACCGGTGACCCACTGCCGCCACTCGCCGGATTTTCGACCCTTCCTCCTCAAAGAGGTAGAGCGCGCATGCATCGAGGCTGAACAACTCGGCCATTTGCCGCAGCGTGCGATGCAACGAATCAGCCAAGTCCATGGACTCCGTGAGTGTCTGACCTATAGAGTTCAATACCAGGAGCTCTCGATTTCGCCGCCGGACTTCCAGTTCCGCGCGCTTTCTTTCTGTAATATCCAGCAGAAAGCCCTGGTAGGCAGTGACAGCTCCGGCCGCGTCCTTGACCGCGATGGAGGACTCAATCACTGTCCGAATCTCGCCGTCCTTGCGCCTCATCTCGAACTCGAAGTCCGCCACGGAGCCGTGTTCCAGAAGCAGTTTCTTAAGCCGGTCGCGGTCCGCAGGATTCGCATACATCGTGCCCGGAATGTCCGCTCCCAGTAACTCGTCGCGGGTGTCATACCCCGTCATCCGCATCATGGCGATGTTGAAGTCCAGGAATCGCCCCTGAGGAGTAGAGATGAACACACCTTCCTGGACACTAGAAACAAGCGTGCGGTATTTTTCTTCAGCGCGCTTTCTTTCGGTGATGTCTTTCAGCACATGCACAGTCCCAAGCAAGTTTCCTGCGGGATCGGTGAAAGTGGAGTTAGAGGCAAGAAAGTAGCCTTGCAGCCAAGGGTCCGGATCATCTCCTTCCCCTGCGACGCCCTCGCAATACGGGCACTGTTTGTAAGAAATGTTCTTTCGCGCGAGCAGGTCAGTGACTCCACGCCCAACGAGCAGTTGCGAATCCCTGCCTAGCAGATGTCCCAATCGCAAGTTACAGCGAAGAATGCGTCCTTGGCGATCGTGAACCAGGATGGGGTCACCAATAGAATCGAAGGTGTAGGCCCACTGCTGCTGCACAGTGGCCACTTGTTCGAAGAGACGGACGTTTTGCAGCGTCAATCCCAGCAAATTGCTTATGTTCAGGAGGTAAGAAATCTCGTCGTCCTGGAACTGCTCGCTTCTCGTCGAACCGATCGCGATGATCCCGAGCGGTCCATCCTTGCCCGGCAGAGCCAAGGTAATGACGTTGACGATGCCGCTCTCTGCCATTCTCTGGCGTACCCCAGGGTCCTGTTCATCTTCCAAACGCAAGAATTCGCAGTCTTTGTTCAAGACCTGCTGAGACCACGGTGTTTTTGCGGGAAGTGTTCCGTACTTTTTCAGATACTCCTGCTGAAAGCCCACAGAAGCGTGCACCACGAGCTGGGCCTTGTCTCCTTCACCTTCGAGCAGCCGCACCAACCCATGCGTGGCTCCCAAGCTCTCCACAAGATGAGCGAGGACCCGGTCCAGGACTTCCTGGACGGACAACGTTTGCGTACTTGCAGTCGTCAGCAGAGTGAGTCGGCGCAATTTCTCGTTTAGTTCCACCGTTCTTGCCCGCGCACCTTCCAAGACCACCACCACCATGCCAATGCCCAGGGCCACGCCCAGCAAGTGGTCAAACGCCACGCGCAACAAGAAATAAGGGTGCTGTAGCCACAAGGGACGGTCCATGCCGTGCAAGCCGCTTAACAGGAAAATGCCCCCCAGCAATCGCACACCGTGCCCGCCTTGCAATGGCCGCGACCTCCACAACACCATCCCAGCCCAAAGGGAGACTGCGCTCGCCAGCAGCACCGTTCCCCACTGCACGTTCCCATAGGCTGGCATGACGCTGCGCTGGAAGTAATACACTCCGAAGAGAACGACTCCCGCGAGCGGAAGAATGGGCAAGCCGCGCTTCCCAGTTCCGGTCGTAAATTGCACAATGGAGGCGGAAAAAAGGAGCATCGCCGCCACTCGTCCCATGACCACAGCAAGCCACAGTTGGGGAAGATCGCGGCCCAGCATAACAACTTCGGCGAGCGAGGCCAGGGTGAACACGAGCCACCCGGCCACCCACAACCGGAAATAGCGATTGATATGATCGCGCTGGAAGATGAAAAAGAGGACCAGCAGAACAATGAACGCCGTCGCTTCGAAGAAAGCGATGCCGAGCAGGCCTTGGTTCACCAACACGATGCGCTGCCTCCCGACCTGAATGGCCGCCGCCCCGACATAAAAACCCTTTGATATCTTGTAGCTGACGGCACGAAGCCTTCTCTAGAGCTTCCTTCGACGCTAACATGCTGTTTTCTTAATGGGCAAGGCTACCTCAGTACTGGTGTGCCGTCCCGTATAATGGCGATGGGGGCAAACACTTGTGGAGCTAGAACAGATACTGGTCGTAGACGACGAAGAGGCGATTCGAGAAGTAGTTTCCACCATGCTCGAATCGAAAGGGTATCGGTGCACGGCCGTGAGCAATGGGCGTGCTGCTCAGGAGCAGGTCAAAAAAGCCACACCGGATCTTGTCTTGAGCGACATGATCATGCCCGAAATGGATGGGATCAAGTTGCTCGACTGGTTGCGCGAGTACGACCCGGAAGTCCCTGTGATCATGGTCACAGCCATCCACGACATTTCCACGGCGCTGGAAGCGATTCGCCGCGGAGCATACGACTACATCCTAAAGCCCTTCGAGAAAGACCAGCTTTTTCTTGGAGTTGGACGAGCACTTCAGCACCGCCGACTTGTCGCGGAAAACCGGAGTTACCAGCTTAAACTCGAACAACAGGTCGAGGAGCGCACTGCGCAGCTCACGGGTGCATTGGCGCAGCTGGAACAATCCTACGACGACACGCTGGAAGCTCTAGGCAGCGCGCTGGACTTGAAGGACGCTGAGACGGAAGGTCATTGCCAGCGCGTCACGGCGTTCACTATTTCGATCGCCAAGGCCATGCCCGTTCCAAATCACTACCTGGCCATTCTCGCGCGCGCGGCGTTCCTACACGACATCGGCAAGATGGCCATTCCCGATGGGATCTTGCGGAAGCCGGGGCCGCTCACCGACGATGAAAAGCAGATCATGCGCACGCACTGCGAGATCGGCTATAACATGCTGATCCGCATCCCGTTTCTGCGGGATGCTGCGGAAATCGTACTGGCCCACCAGGAGTTCTTCGACGGGACTGGCTATCCGCGTGGCCTGAAGGGCGACCAAATACCCCTCGGAGCCCGCATCTTCACCATCGCCGATTCACTCGACGCGATGATTAGCGACCGCCCTTACCGCCGCGCTCTGCCTATGTCCCATGCGCGCGAAGAAATTCGCCGTTGCTCCGGTACGCAATTCGATCCAAAAGTCGTCGAGGTTTTTTCCACCATTCCAGAGCAGCACTGGGTTGATCTGCGTGAACACCTAGGCTCACCGTTCCGGCTCGCGCACTTGAAAAATCTCTAGAGTCGGAGTGCCAGTCCTCGAGTAGTCATTCGGCTGCACCAAGGTTTGCACCGGCATTCGCGTACCGCCCAGCTTGGGGGACGGCCGCATCGGCGTTCTTGGTTCCCTTGCAAAAAAGCTCACTTCAATAAAAAGGGAGGCCGCAATCGCGGCCTCCCTTTCTTCTTTCGGAACTTCTTAGTTAGAACGAATACTTCAGGTAGATTTTGATCTGCCGTTGGCCCGCGACGGTGGATACGATGTCGCCAAATCCGCCGCGATGCCTTCCCCCGCCGATCCTCCCTGCCGCCTGCGATAACTCCTTAGCCCTTACGTTTGGCACGAGCCTGTTCGGAGTGGTTTCGATATCCATCTCAAAGAAAACGGGGCCTAGCCCGAAGGCCAAGCCCCGCCGGAAATGCTAGTTGTGGTCTCTTCAGCTTAGAAGATGATCTTTGCTCCCAGAATCATGCGGCGGCGGCCCAAACCATTTAGCACGGAGTTGGAATAGCCTCCCCCTTCGACCCCCGCGCCACCGCTGGAGTTGAAGAAATTGTTACCGAACCCGCCCGCATTGGCGAGGTTACCATCCTCGATGAGCGGATCAGGAACGCCGCGGAACATGTGGTTGAACAGGTTGTAAACCTGAGCCTCGAGTCGCACTGAGAGTCTCTCGGTCATCTTCGTGGTCTTGAACAGGCTGAAATTGACAGCGCTCACAGCCTGCCCACGAACCCCGGGGTTTCGCCCAACATTGCCGTACGGAGTCTTAAAGAAGGCCGCCGCCGTGTTGTCGTTATAGATCCAGCGCGCGGCTGTGATCGGCCCGCCGGTGTAGAAGTCTACCAGCCCGCAGTTCGGCAGTGTGGCATTCGTGCACTGCCCTACGGTGTCCACTGGCGCCGATGGGCTTCCCGCGAACGGACGGCAAGTGGAAGCGCCATAGAAGGCATTGTCGAAGCTCGTCTGACACGAAGTGTTGTTTCCCGCTAGCTCGATCGGTGTCCAGACTTGCCCGGTGGAGTACCGCCAGGTCGTGTTGGCCTGGTAGCCCCCCAGGAGCTTCCCGAGGAAACCATGCTGGCTCTTGTACATTGGGAATTCGTAGATCAGATAGAGCGAAGCGGTTTTCGGAAAGTCAAGACCGCTTAACCCCTTTTCCCCGTTCGTAGTGTCGAACGGGTTCTGGGCGCCAGCAATCGAGTTGCCGCCGGCAAAAGTGGAGAAGATTTCGCTGGAATTGTCCAGTGTCCTGCTCCATGTGAAGGAACCAGCCCCACTCAGTCCATGCCACTGTTGCACGCGGAATTCAGTCTGCAATCCGTTGTACCTTGACCAGGCTGAGTTTTCACGGTTACGGACGTTGGTGAAGTTGCAGTCCTCGCGCCCACTCGCAGCACCCGGCGCCCCTG
>Ga0070708_100000801_pt1 | contig 23743 bp, 19 predicted proteins | sample KBSK5503metaG_FD_65469 | JGI IMG/M metagenome (GOLD analysis project Ga0070708, IMG submission 65469) | Corn, switchgrass and miscanthus rhizosphere microbial communities from Kellogg Biological Station, Michigan, USA - KBS K5-50-3 metaG | ecosystem: Host-associated > Plants > Roots >... | reverse complement strand
GATCGCGCACACGATCGTGAGCGGCACGATGGTCTGCCGGGCCCAGCAGCCCCAGTCGTAGACGTTCAGCGGGAACCAGGCGGGCAGGTAGATCAGCTCGGGCGGCATCACCGGCAGGTCGTCCCAGGACCACTCGCCGAACAAGGCCAGCCAGATCCTGGTGAACACGCGGGTGGCCGGGATCCCGCCCTGGGCACAGATCCACTCCGCTGCCCTGGCCATATGCCGGGCGTGCGGCAGGTGCCCGGCCAGCCGGAGCGCGACGTAGGCCTCCACGGTCGTGGACAGGTCGCCGGGACCGCCGTAGAAGTTGGCCCAGGTGCCGTCGTCGCGCTGCTTGGAGGCGATCCACCGCGCCGCGGCCTGCGTCTGCTCCGGCGTCCTGATGCCGAGGAACTCCCGCAGCATCAGGTCCTCGGCGTCCATGGTGACGTTGGTCTCCAGCTCACCCTGCCACCAGCCGTGGTCGTGCTGGAGGCCGAGCAGGTGGTCCCTGGCACGCGCGAGCGCCTCCGCAGCGGCGTCGCGGGCCGCGGCCTGGCCGGACGGCCGAGGGTGGGTGACTGTCATCGGCTCCTTACTCCTCACCACTGCCGTGCGGTGATGAACTCGGCGATCCCGGCGAACTCGGCCCGCACGTCCTCGGGCATCGGGGTGTCCGCCAGGCAGGTGTGTGCGGCCGCGAGCTGGGTGGCGGCCTTCTCCTCGGTCCAGCTCCTGCCGCCGGCCTCCTCGACGAGGCCGGCGGCGCGGGCCAGGTCGTCCTCGCCGAGCGCGTCCTCGCGGCCCAGCACCGCGGCAAGCTCGGCGGCGGCGGGCGTCCCGGACGTTAGCGCGGCGACCACCGGCAAGGACTTCTTCCTCGTGCGCAGGTCCGAGCGGACCGGCTTGCCGGTCACCGCGGGGCTGCCCCAGATCCCGAGCAGGTCGTCGGTGAGCTGGAAGGCGAGCCCGACGTGCGCGCCGAACCCGGCCAGCCCCATCGCGACGGCCGGCGGTGCGCCCACGTGGATCGCGCCGATGCTGCACGCGCAGGCCATCAGCGCGGCCGTCTTGTCGCCGGCCATTTCCAGGCATTCGGCCAGGGTGACGTCGTCGCGACGCTCGAAGGCCAGGTCCGCGCCCTGGCCTGCGATCAGCCGCTGCACCGCGGCCGACAGGCACCGCGCCGCCCACAGCCCCTGGGGCGCGGTGTCTTCGAGCAGGATGTCCTGGGCGAGGGCCAGCATGGCGTCCCCGGCCAGGATCGCCGCGCCGACCCCGTAGACCGTCCAGGCGGTCGGCCGGTGCCTGCGCTCGGTGTCGCCATCCATGATGTCGTCGTGCAGCAGCGAGAAGTTGTGCACGAGCTCCACAGCGACCGCGGCGGGGACGCCCCGCTCCGGCGCCGCCATGGCGGCGCGGGCGGACAGCAGCGCCAGTGCGGGGCGCAGCGCCTTGCCGGTCCCGCCCGGCCTGCCGGTGGCTCCGGCCTGGCCGTTGACCATGGCCGGGGATGGCAGGCCGACGGCGGCGCCGTCGGCCGGGGCGGGAGGAGGGACCGGGGATGGCAGGCCGCCGGCGCCCGCGCCGGCGGCCGGGGCGGGTGAGGCAAGAGCCAACCCCAGGTGGTACGCGGCGACCGTGCGGACGTCCGGGCTGAGCCGCTCCACGGCGGCGGCGAGTGCCGGGCCCACCAGGTCGCGCGCGGTGGCCACGCCCGCCGGCATGACGGCCGTCATGCCGGCGCGCCCGTCGTAACAACGTCCCTCGCCCGCAGCCCGGGCATGCTCCGGCGCAGTTCCCGCGCCGCGTTCAGTCCGCTACGCACGGCACCCTCCATCGTGTCGGGCCACCCGGTGTCGGTCCAGGCCCCCGCTAGTGCCAGGCCGGGCACCGAGGTCGCGGCTCCCGGTCGCAGCCGGCCGCAGCCGGGTTCCTGGCGGAACGTCGCGCGCCGTTCCCTGGTGACGAAGCAGTCGGCCACCTGCGCCTGCGCCGCCGCGGGGAACAGCTCCTCCAGCGCGCGCAGGAACCCGTCGCGCAGCCGGGCCGCCGGGACGTCCACGTAACGGTCCGCCGCCGACAGGGACACCGCCAGATACTGCCCGGTACGCAGGCCGGATGGGCCGGTCCGGTCGAACACCCACTGCACGGGCGAGTCCACGGCGGCCGCGAACGGCAGCCTGGTGACCCGCCTGTCGTAGATCACATGAACGTTCACGATGGGCGAGGAGCCGAGCTCCGCCCACCGGCCGGCTCGGGTCCGTGACTCCCCGGCCGGCATGAGCCGGGCGGCCGCGTCCGGCGGCACCGCAAGGACGACCCCGTCGGCCCGGATCACCTCGCCGGCGCCGTTCCCCGCGGCTTCCCCGCGGCCGGCGAGCCGGACCAGGAACCCGCCGGACGGCAGCGCCTCCACCGCCCCCGCTTTCGCGCCGAGCCGCACCCGCGCGCCGAGCCGGCCGAGCAGGTCCGCGGCGGCCTGCCCGTGCAGTTCGCCGAGCGGCACGCCCGGTACCCCGATGTCGGCCGCGTCCCTGGATGACAGCAGCGCAGTGCGCACCACGGTGGCGGCGAGCGCGAGGTTCGCGTCATCACCCGGCACGTTGAGCGAGGACACCGTGAACAGGTCCCACAGCACCCGCCGCGCCCGCTCGCTCTGGCCGTGGGCGGCGAGCCAGTCGCCGAGACGCTTGCCATCGAGGTCCGGATGAGCCGGATCGAGGCGGGTCATGGCGAGGGCGGCGGGCACCACGCGGAGCCGTTCTGAAATGGAAAGGTGACCGTAGCCAGCCAGCGCCCAGCCCATGTGCAGGGGGCCGGGGAGAATGGTGCGGCGGAGCGTGGCGCGGCCGCCCGGGCGCAACACGGTGACGTCGAACCTGTCCTGGAGCGTGACCGAGCCGGTCATGCCGAGCCGGGCCAGGAGCCCCCGGTACGCGGTGCAGCAGCGCAAGAACACGTGCTGGCCGTTGTCGATCGATAGGCCCCCGCGGCTGAACGAGGTGGTGGCGCCGCCGAGGCGGGGCCTGGCCTCGAGCAGCGTGACCCGGTTGCCCGCTTCAGCCACAGCGATCGCTGCGGCGATGCCTGCCAGCCCGCCGCCCGCCACGACGACGTGGGCCCGCGCGGCCGCGGTCATCCGGCCCCTCCCGCCGGCGGGGCCGGCGAGCCTGGCCGGCGCACTACCGTGGCCGCCAGCGACCGGGCGGCCACGAGGGCCTTATCCCGGGCGGGCAGCGACACCCGGCGGGTGAGCACGGCGGCCGGGCTCGCCGCGATGTGCTCGAGCAGCCGGAGGTAGATCCCGGCCATGGCCCCGGCACACGCGGCGCTGCGCCGGTCGAGCAGGGGCATGAGCGCCAGGCCCTTGGCGTACCAGGTGCGGGCGCGGTTGGCCTCGAACTCGATCAGCGTGGTGAGCTTGCCCGGGTCAGGGTCCTCGGCCGGGTCCCGGCTCAGGGTGGCGCCGAACCGTTTGAGGTCCTCCGCGGGAAGATAGACCCGGCCGCCCAGGTAGTCCTCGCGGATGTCGCGCAGGATGTTGGTGAGCTGCAGCGCCACCCCGAGCGAGTCGGCCAGTGGCACCGTCGCGCCAGGATCCGTGGTGCCGAACACCCCCAGTGAGAGCCGGCCGATCGACCCCGCCACGCACCGGCAGTAGTGCAGCAGGTCGTCGAAGGTCAGGTAGGTCACGCCGCGCACGTCGTCCGCGCAGCCGTCGATCAGCTCGCCGAACGCGGCCAGCGGGAGGTCGAACCTCGCCGCCGCGTCGGCCAGAGCCACGAGCACGTCGTCGTCCGCGTCCGCCCGGCCGGCCATGAGCCCGGACAGGGCGGCGCGGGCCTGCTCCAGCGCGGCCAGCTTCTCCGGGGCGGGCAGCGTCCCGTCCCCGATGTCGTCGATGCGGCGGGCGAAGGCGTAGACCGCCGCCAGGGCGTGGCGCTTGGCCGGCGGCAGCAGCCGGATGCCGTAGGAGAAGTTCCTGGCCTGGGACCAGGTGATCTCCTCGCAGTGCCGGTACGCGGCACTCACGTCGGTGGTCATGTCACCTCCCCCGCACCTGCGCCGCGAGCAGTTCCGCCGCGACGCGGCGCTTGCGCGGCCTGGGCGCGCCCGCGAGCACGTCACAGCCGCTGGCGGCGATCGCGGCCAGCGCGGCCCGGCCGCCGGCTACGTACCCGGCCACCGCCAGCCGGGCCGCGCCGCGCAGCGTGCCCACGAGCGGCGCCCCCTGGTCCAGCAGCCCGCGCGCCCGGCGGACCTCGAACCCGACCAGCGCCCTTACTGGGGGCGGCGTCGCCGGGGCGGCGAGATCGCGCTCGGTGACGCCGAACGCGTTCAGGTCTTCGACGGGCAGGTAGATGCGGCCGGCCCGCAGGTCCTCGGCCACGTCCTGCCAGTGCTCGGCCAACTGGAGCCCGGTGCAGATCAGGTCGGACAGTTCCTCGCGCTCCGGCGTGGCGGCGCCGAACACGTGCAGCACGATCCGGCCGACCGGGTTGGCCGACAGCCTGCAGTAAGCCAGCAGGTCGGCGAACGCGGGATACCGGGTTATCACCTGGTCCTGCCGGTTGGCCTGAATCAGGTCGAGAAAGGGCTGCTCAGGGATCGCGCACTCGGCCACGGCCGGGGCCAGCGCCCGGACCACCGGGAGCCGGGGGCCCTCGCCGCCGGGCCCGGGCCGGTAGAGCAGGGCGACGTCGGCCTCAAGCTCATCGAGCAGGCTGAGCCGCTCCGCGGCCGGCGCCTCGTCCCCCATGTCGTCGGCCGAGCGCGCGAAGCCGTAGACGGCGGCCAGATGCCGACGGTACCGCCCAGGGAGCACGCGCAGGGCGACGGGGAAGTTCTCCGCTGCGGCCTGGCCCGCCGCCCGGGACGTGATCACCCTGGCAGACATGCTGGCCACGTCCCGGGTCATATCCCTATTCCTTCACAGCTCACAGATGAATGCAAACAATGACGTCTATGTCACCTGACACTGATGTCGGGGAACACTCCGAGCACACGCTCGGTCACCGGCACCGGCAAAGGCTTTTATTGTACGGCCGCCGCTGCGGGCAAACCTTCCGGTTCCCCAATACGCCATCCGCACCGTCTTTAGCAAGCCATTTTCCCCTCGTCCGGGAAGGTTTGGGTCAACGTGTTTCCCGTGCGCTGCTACGAACCACTATGGGCGCACCCCCGCAGGTGAGCAGGCATGTACCGGTCAGCCATCGACCGGGGCGGCCAGTGGCGGCGTGACCGGACAGTGACACCGCCGTTGCCGCCCGGCGTTTCAATTCCGGCGCGCTGCAAGCGGGCGGCGGCCGGGCGACAGGCCGACGGCGCGGACTGGTGCGGCCATCGCCTGGAAAACTGACGCGGGTGTCATATTCTCCCGGCGCGGGCCGGCGCCCGGTAACTGACGCCTATGTCAGTTTTCCTGGGCGCGGCAATGGAGGTCCCGGGGATTCCGCACGCGAGAAAACCTGTGTCGCGCTCGCCGCTCCCTGGAACCGTCCCGGTGCGGCGCCGATTCATGCGCACTTTGCGTTTTGCCCAGAAGGGGAGCCCAATCGGGTGGAACACGTGAACTGGCCGGGATCCGGGCGTTCCCGCGGCGCTGGCGGCGTTCAGCCGGGAGAGTCCCGCGGGGCTAACCGCGCCAAATGAGCGCGAGCGCGCGGTCGTCGCCGCTGCCCACGCCCGCCGCCATGGCCCGCACCAGGTCGGCGGCCCCGGCGCGGAACCCCGTCGTCACCAGCCGGTCCGCCTCGCCCAGCAGCCGGTCGGTGCCGTAGTCGATGTCGTGGCCGGGTGATTCGACCAGCCCGTCGGTGTAGAGCATGAGGGCATCGCCGGGCCGCAGCGTTCCCCGCTCGGGGACCAGGCGCAGGTCGCCCACGACGCCGAGCACGATGCCGCGGGCCGCGGTGAGGCGCCACGTGCCGCTGCCCGCGTCGAAGTGCGCGGCGGGCGGATGACCGGCGGACGAGACCACGTAGTCGCCGGTGGTGAGGTCGAGCGCGAGGTGGATCGCGGTGACGAAGCCCTCCCGGGCCGTCCCCCGGTGCAGGTAGGCGTTGCAGGCGGCGAGGAACTCATCCTGCGGCACCGAGCCGAGCAGCCCGCCGAACGCGCCTGACAGCAGCAGCGCCCTAGTCCCGGCGTCCACGCCTTTGCCGGCCACGTCGACGAGCGCCACCTCGAGGGTCTTCCCGTCGCAGGAGGACACCAGGAAGTCCCCGCCAAACGACGAGCCCCCGGCCGGCCGCAGCACCGACACCGAGCCCCAGCCCTCAGGCAGTTCCGGCAGGGTTCCCTGGGCCCGGATCCGGTCCCGCAGGTCGATCAGCATCGTCTCGCCGCGCAGCCCCAGCATGCCGAGCTTCTCCCTGGTCCGGGCGAGCCTGTCGGCCAGCACCGCGGTCACCACGATGGTGGCCACCAGGCCCGGGCCGGCCTTGTCCTCGATCACGTCATAGACCAGGCCGGCCGCGATGAGCACGAACAGGATCCGCAGCGCGCGCGGCCACAGCAGCAACCCGCCCGCCAGCACGGGCAGGATGAGCAAGCCGGGTGAGAACCACGACTCCGACACGTGCACCGCGGCCACGCTGATGGCGGCGGTCACGACCGTGAGCCCAAGGGCAACCCGGCGGTTCCCGGTTATCAGCTGACGTCTCACCCACCCGGTCGCCCTGCGCAGGGCGGTGCGCACGGCGATCAGGGGACGGGACAGGCCAGCCGCAACCATGATGGCCGCACTGTATCCGCACTCGCGCCCGTCTGGCACCCCCAGGTCAGCCACCTGCGCTGATCCGGCTCGATAAACGGTTGGCCTTTATACCACTGGCCCGGTAGGAAGACGAGCATGGCCACCAGCTACCGGATCCGCCCGTTCACGGGCGACGAGTTTTCCACCTTCCTCGTCGTGGACCAGCACGCGTTCAACGAACCGCCATGGCCCGAGCGTGCGGTCACCAACCTGCTCGCCCGCGTCGAACTCGACCGCACGCTGGGGGCGTTCGACGGCGAGGCGGTGGTCGGCGGCACGGGGGTGTTCAGCTTCCAGATGCGGGTGCCCGGCGCTATGGCCGCGGTCGCCGGGGTGAGCATAGTCGCGGTGCTCCCCACGCACCGCCGCCGGGGCGTCCTGTCCGCGCTGATGCGGCGCCAGCTCGCCGACATCCGCGAGCGCGGCGAGGCGGTGGCCGCGTTGTTCGCGTCCGAGGCGGGCATCTACGGGCGGTACGGCTACGGGCGGGCCTCCTGGCACGCGACCTACACGCTGCGCGCCGGGGAGGGCGCGCTGGCCGCCGGCGCTCCGTCCGATCCCGCCCTGCGGCTGCGGATCGCCGAGCCGCAGTCGGCCAGGGCCGAGCTGGCCAAGGTGTACGAGCTGGTGCTGGCTGACCGGCCCGGCCTGTTCGCACGCTCCGAGCCGTGGTGGGAGCGGCTGATCGCGGACCTAAACGAGGACAGCGCCCCGGCCAGGCCGACCCGGTGCCTGGTGGCCGAGGATGACTCGGGCCCGCGCGGGTATGCGCTGTACACCGCGAAGGGACGTTGGAACGAGGCCGAGTTCCTCCCAGGCGGCCGCATCGACGTGCACGAGGCGATGACCACCGACCCGGCGGCGACCGCCGCGCTCTGGGAGAACCTGCTCAGCCGTGACCTGACCGCCGAGTTCCGCGCCTGGATGCGGCCGGCCGACGACCCGCTGCCGTTCCTTCTGGCTGACCCGCGCCGGGTCCGGTCCCAGGTCAGCGACGGCCTTTGGGTCCGGCTGGTGGACGTTGGCACCGCCCTGGCGCAGCGGCACTACGCCTGCGCGGTCGACGTCGTCATCGAGGTCGCCGACGAGATCTGCCCGGGGAATCAGGGCCGTTGGCGGCTGACCACCGCGTCCGCCGTCGGCCCGGCGGGGTTCGCCGCCACCTGCGAGCGGACCACCGTCCCGGCCGACGTTGCGCTGCCGGTGCAGGCGCTCGGCGCCGCGTACCTCGGGGGCACCCGGCTCGGCCCGATGGCCGGGGCGGGACTGGTCACCGAGGCCACGCCCGGCTCCCTCGCGGCGCTGTCCACCGCGATGACGTGGGAACCGGCGCCGTGGTGCCCGATGATTTTCTAACGCGACGCCAGGAGAACCGTCTCCGCGAGGTCCTGCTCGTAGTAGGTCTGCATGCTGGTGAAGTCGGGGCACGAGTTGACCTCGAGGACGCGCGGGCCCTGGCTGGTCCGCAGGATGTCCACCCCGGCGTGCCCGAGCCCGGCCGCGCGCGCCGCGCTCAGCACAAGCCCGGCCTCCTCGCCGGTCAGCTCCACCCGGTGCTGAGCCGCGCCGCCCGCGATGTTGCTCCGCCACTCCGGCGCGGCCGCCGTCCGCTCCGTGACCGCGAGCAGCCGACCGCCGGTGATGACCGCGCGCACGCTGCGCCCCTCGCACTCCGTTATCTCCGGCTGAACCAGCAGCGCGCCGGGTCCTTCCACGGCAAGCTCGGCCTGCGCGGCGGCCAGCGAAGCCGGGTCCGTGGCCCGGCGCACCCAGCGGCCCTGCGCCCCGTGGGCTCGCTTCACCACCACCGGGTAGCCGATCCGTTCCGCGGCGGCGGTCAGGCGGCCGAGGTCCTGGGCGCAGATCTCCGTCCGCACCTGGGCCACGCCCGCCCGCGCCAGCCGCAGCGCGGTCGCCGCCTTGTCGTCGGCGAGCAGCACGCCGTCGACGGGGTTCTGAGTGCGCGCGCCGAGCTCCAGCGCCCGGAGCGCGGGCACCGCGGCGGGGAAGCCGAAGAGCAGGTAGGGAGCAAGGCTGCCGACGGCCAGGGGGCCGCCGGAGTCGGCCGCCGTGACCTCGCCGTCCGGGCCGATGCTCAGCCCAAGCGAGGGAAGGTCGATCACCCGCGCCGGGATGCCGATCCGTTCGGCGGTGGCTGTCAGCCGGTCCGCGACGTTGCTGGCGTGCGGATTCCTGACTATCCCGACGGTCATCCGGGGCCGGCCTCGGCGCGCCGGCCGGCCGCGAAGTCGAGGATGGCCCCGGCGACGTCCGTGCGGGTCGCCCGCGTGATCCCGGCGAATCCAGCCCAGGCGTCGACCTCGAGGACCCGCAGGGCGCCGTCGTCGTCTTCGACCAGGTCCACCCCGCCGAAGTCCAGGCCGCACGCCGTCAGAGCGGCCGCCGCCAGCCGCGCCGCTGGATGGGTCAGCGCCAGCGGCGAAGCGGTCGCGCCCAGGGCGAGGTTGGCTCTGATCTCGCCTGGTTTCGCGACCCGCCGCATCAACGCGACGCAGGAGTTGTTCACGACGTACGCCCTGATGTCCTGGCCACCGCCGCCGACCAGGGGCTGTGCCAGGTAATGCTCCCGTTCCGCGTGGTAGCCCGCGACGGCCGGCCTCGGGCCGCGCCGCTGGCAGGCTGCGGACAGCGCCGCGGCCGACGCGAAGGCGGCGATGCCCTCCCCGCGAACGCCGCGCCCGGGCTTGAGAACCAGCTCCGCCCGGCCCAGCCCCGCCAGGTGCACCCCCTCCGGCTCGTCGAAGGCCAGGGTCGGGACCACCGGAACTCCCGCGCTTGCCAGGTCCACCGTGGTCAGCAGCTTGTCACGGGAGCGGAACGCCGCTTCCGGGTCATTGAGAACCAGGGTGCCGTCAGCCGCGAGGCAGGTCAGCACCGGGACGAGAATCCCGCGGAACGGCGCCACGGTCCGGTGCATCACGATCTCCGGCCGGGCCGCCTTCCCGGCGTAACAGGCCTGCTGCTGGCCGTCGGCGCACCACAAGCCGAGCAGGTGCGGAGCCCAGGTAACGAGGCGCACGCCCCGTTCCCGGGCGGCCTTGCGCAGCAGCGCCCAGTTCTCGGCCCGCTCGCCTGGGTAGTGCACCACGACTATCTCGGTCACGGCGAAGATTATTCACCGGCAGGCGCCACTGGCCGCGCTCCAGCCCGTCGGCTGGTCACGTAGGGTCGTCATGCCGGCCACGACGTCGAAGGCGGTGCCGACCATGTCGCTGGAGATCAAGCGGTTGCACCTCGCCAGCCTGCGCGGCGTCGACGGCCTGGAATGGCCGGTCCACGGCTTCGTCGTCACTCACCCCGCCGGCGCGCTGCTGGTAGACACGGGGGTTGGCGGCCCTCAAGAGGTGCTGAACGACTGGCGGGTGGTGAACCGGTCCGTCGCGGACGCGCTTGCCGAGCTGGACATGACCCCGGGGGACATCGACCTGGTGATCAACACGCACCTGCACTTCGACCACTGCGGCCAGAACGCGGTCTTCGCCCACGCCGCCTGCTACGTCCAGCGCGCCGAACTGCGCCGTGCCGAGCGCGAGGACCCGGAACTGCGCGACTGGTTCAGCTGGCTGAACGCGCGGTGGGAGCTGCTCGACGGGGACACCGAGCTGCTACCCGGCCTGTCGGTGATCACAACGCCCGGGCACACCGTGGGTCACCAATGCGTGGTGGTGCAGACCGCCGACGGACCGGACCTGCTGATCGGGGACGCCGCCTACACGCCGCGCCAGTACGCGGGCCCCGCCGACGAGGACCTGGTGCCGGGCCAAGCCGACGACCCGGTCGCGTGGCGCGCCTCGCTGGACCGGATCCACTCCGCCGGGGCCGCCCGCGTACACTTCTGCCACCACACGGCCGTCATCCACAGCTGATGCGACCGGGCAGCTCCTTGGGTGTCACCCACCGGGCCAGGGGGACCCCGCGCCGCAGCACACCACTTGGCACGACGCCGATCGCTAGCTCCGTGCGACACTGGGGCGGGAGGCCGCCATGCCCGGGATGAAAGTTACGGTGGACGCCGCGATGCGAACGCGCGACGTGTCCCGGCCCCAGCCCGAGCACGACGCGGCAGCCGAGGCGGCCGTCGCCGACATACCGGCCCTGCGCACAGCCCCAGGAACCCGGGTCACGCCGGTCCCGGCCCCCGCCCTTGCCCGCGAGCCCGAGAGCCCCCGCGCTGCCACGCCCGGCCCGCCGCCTATGCCCCGGCCCCGTCCGGGACCGCCAGTCCCGGGTCCGCCGACCCGGCCCGTCTCGTGGAGCGGCGAGCGGCCAGCGCCGGAACCCGCGCCGGAACCCGCGCCGGCGCCCCCGCCGACCACGGCACCGAACGCCGCGCAGGCTAGCCCCGGACGCGCGCCCGAGGCAGGCCAGCCTCAGCCTCCGCCGGCGGGCCAGCCCGGCCGCGCCGGACGCGACGGCCGCGCCGGACGCGGCGCGCCTGCCTCCGCCCGGGGGGGCCGGCGCAAGCGGGTCCGCCGGCGCCGGTCGCACGGGCGCTGACGAACGCTCCCGTCACTCCCCGTCAGGCAGCGGCGGCAGGGTCCCCGACCGCTCATACCCGGCGATCTCCGCCAGCCGCCGGACGTGCCGGGCCTCACCGGAGAAGGGGGTCTGCAGGAACAGCAGGGCGAAGCCGATCGCCACCTGTTCCGGGTGCATTCTCGCGCCGAGGCTGAGCACGTTGGCGTCATTGTGCTGCCGCGCCAGGCGCGCGGTCTCCTCGTTCCAGGCCAGCGCCGCCCGGATACCACTGATCTTGTTCGCGGCGATCTGCTCGCCGTTGCCCGACCCGCCGATGACGATCCCAGCGCTGCCCGGTTCTGCGGCGACCGCGGCGGCCGCGCGCATGACGTAGGGAGGGTAGTCGTCATCCCCGTCGTAGGACGGTGGGCCGCAGTCGGTCACGTCATACCCGGCCGAGGTCAGCGCCGCCACGAGTGCGGACTTCAGCTCGAAACCGGCGTGGTCGGATCCCAGGTAAACACGCACGCGCGACAGTCTGGCACGACCCGGCGCTTAAGGATCGGCGGCAGGTCAGGTTTCCCCTCAGTCCGCACGGACAGGCTTATCACATGCCAGCGCGCGCACACCGGGCGCAACCCGTCACCTCTGGCAGCCACCGCCACGCGATCCGCGCCCAGCGGCAGGTAAAGTTAAACGAGAAGTCAGCCGGGGTGACCTCCTGCTCGCGCGCGTCACTCCAGGCGGCAGGGGGGAACTTGGTGCAGTCGGCCTTGCCATGGGCACGCCGCTGCGTGACAACCGGCCCGCCATCGATGACATTGCGCCCCAGATGCGAGGATGCCCACAGCCCGGAGATCCCGGGCCGGGACAACGGCGCCACCCACGACGTGGCTGAAGACGGATGAAGGGACCACCACGTGGCAGGCAATCTCACCCGTGACGAGGCAAACGACCGGGCCGGCCTGGTCGATGTCCGCTCCTACCACGTGGAACTCGACCTCACCGGCGGCGAGACGACATTCACGTCGGTGACCACGGTCACCTTCGCCTGTTCCCGGCCCGGCGCCAGCACCTTCGCCGAGCTGACCGCGCCAGCGGTGAGCACGATCACGCTCAACGGTGACCCCGTCGGCCTGGAGTCCTTCGACGGCGACCGGATCACCCTGGCGGACCTCGCGGCCGACAACGAACTGCGGGTGACCGCCGAGTGCGCCTATTCCCGCAACGGCGAGGGGCTGCACCGGTTCACCGACCCCGTGGACGGCGGGGTGTACCTCTACACGGACCTGGAGACCGCCGACGCGCACCGCGTCTACGCCTGCTTCGACCAGCCCGACCTCAAGGCCACCTTCGAGTTCACCGTCACGGTTCCGGCCGGCTGGCGGGTGATCTCTAACATGGCACCGGATGTCGCCGGTGAGCCCACGGACGCCGGGCCCGGGATCGCCCGTTGGCACTTCCCGCCGTCGCCGGTGATGTCCACCTACATCACCGCGGTCGCGGCCGGCCCCTACCACGAGGTGCGGAGCTCCTGCGACGGCATCCCGCTGGGCCTGTACTGCCGGCAGTCCCTGGCGCAGTACCTGGACTCGGACGAGATCTTCGAGGTGACCGGGCAGGGGTTCGGCTTCTTCAACGCCAAGTTCGGGATGCGCTACCCGTTCGGCAAGTACGACCAGCTGTTCGTGCCCGAGTACAAGGCGGGCGCGATGGAGAACGCCGGCGCCGTGACGTTCCTCGAGGACTACCTGTTCCGGTCCCGGGTCACCGACTTCCGCCGCCAGGCACGCGCCGAGACGATCCTGCACGAGATGGCGCACATGTGGTTCGGCGACCTGGTCACCATGCGCTGGTGGGACGACCTGTGGCTGAACGAGTCGTTCGCCACCTGGGCGTCCGTGCTCGCCCAGGCGGAGGCGACCCGGTGGCCCGGTGCCTGGACGAACTTCGCGCAGCTGGAGAAGGCGTGGGCGTACCGGCAGGATCAGCTGCCCTCCACGCACCCGATCGCGGCGGACGTCCCCGACATGCGGGCGGTGGAGGTCAACTTCGACGGCATCACCTACGCCAAGGGTGCCGCCGTCCTCAAGCAGCTCGTCGCCTACGTGGGGCTGGACAACTTCCTGGCCGGGCTGCGCCGCTATTTCAGCCAGCACGCCTGGTCCAACGCGACGCTGGGCGACCTGCTGGAGCCGGTTGCCGCAGCCTCCGGGCGGGACCTGGCCGGGTGGTCCAAGCAGTGGCTGGAGACGGCGGGGGTGAACACGCTGCGCCCCGAGTACACGCTCGCCGGGGACGGCACGTTCACCGAGTTCGCGATCCGGCAGGAGGCCCCGGAGGCCCACCCGGTGCTGCGCGACCACCGGATCGCGATCGGGCTCTACGACCGGACCCCGGCGGGCCTGGTGCGCCGCCGCCGGGTCGAGACCGACGTGTCCGGCGAGCGGACCGTGGTGACCGAGCTGGCCGGCGAGACCCGCCCGGACCTGGTGCTCATCAACGACGACGACCTCACCTACGCCAAGATCCGGCTGGATCCGCACTCGATGGCCACGCTGCTCGCCAGCATCGGCGAGTTCACCGACTCCCTGCCGGCCGCGCTGTGCTGGGCCGCCGCCTGGGACATGTGCCGCGACGGAGAACTGGCCGCCCGTGACTACGTGCGCCTGGTGATGTCCGGGATCGCCCCGATCACCGACATCTCCGTGACGCAGACGCTGCTGCGGCAGGCGGACGTGGCCCTGCGCCGCTACGCCGACCCGGCGTGGCGCGAGACCGGGCTCGGCTACGTCGCCGCTGCGCTGCGCGGCCTGCTGGACCGTGCCGAACCAGGCTCCGACGTCCAGCTCGCCTACGCCGAGGCGTTCGCCTCGGTGGCGATCTCGCCGGATGACCTGGCGCTGCTGGCCGGGCTCCTGGACGGCACAGCAACGGTGGACGGCCTCAGCGTGGACACCGAACTGCGGTGGCAGCTGCTCCAGCGCCTCGTGAGCCGCGGCGCGGCCGGGGAGCCCGAGATCGAGGCCGAGCTCGCCAGGGACGCCACCGACGCCGGCGAGCGCCAGGCGGCGACGTGCCGCGCCTCGGTCCCCAGCGCCGCGGCCAAGGAGGCGGCCTGGGCCCAGATCACCAGCGGCACGCTGCCCAACGCCATGTTCCGCGCGGTGCTCGCCGGGTTCGAGGACCCCGATCAGCCCGCCCTGCTCGCCCCCTTCGACGAGCGGTACTTCGAGGTCGTCTCGGACATCTGGCGCGACTGGAGCTCGGACATGGCCCGGTGGTTCGTGTCCTACGCCTATCCCATAACGGACAGCCCGGCGGTGATCGCCGCCACCAGCGACCTCATCGCCAAGACGGACCCGCCCCCGGGGATGCTCCGCCTGCTCGTGGAGGGCCGGGACGGGGTGCGGCGGGCCCTGCGCTGCCAGGAAAGGGACCGGCAGGCCACCTGACACTCCTAGTGGTCAGGCGCAGGTCACCGACTGCGCGATTTCCCGTACGCCCGGGTGCGCGTCCAGGTCTTCGAGCAGGACGGCCCGGCCGTCGCCGTCGCCGAGCGGAACGCGCCAGTTCGGGTACTCGTCCGTCGTGCCTGGCAAGTTCTGGGGGCGGCGCTCCCCCACCGCGTCTGCGAGCGACACCCCGATCAGCGCGGCCGGTGTCCGGGCGAGGTAGCCGTAGAGCGCCGCGGTGACCTCCGCCGGGCCGGGGCGGGCGTCGCTGTCGAGCAGCCGCTGGCCGGCGAGCGCGGCCCGCCAGGCGGACATGGCCGCGGCGGCCCGCGCCCGCTCGGCCTCAAGCGACCCGGTGAGCAGCCCGAGGCGGACGCGCAGCGCCACGTGCTCGCCGGTGACGAACGCCGCGGCGGGCGGCACGTCGTGGGTGCCGACGGTCGCCAAGCAGTCGCGGCGCCACCGGTGCGGCGGGAGCGGCCTGCCGTCGGGCAGGCGCTCGAACCAGAGCATCGACGTGCCGAGCACCCGCCGGGCCGCCAGGTAGTCGCGGATCCAGGGGTCCACGGTCCCGAGGTCCTCGCCGACCGCGAGCGCCCCGGCCCGGGCCGCCTCGCCCGCGAGCACGCGGACCATCGCCTCGTGCCGGTAGCGGACGTAGGTGCCCTGCCCGGGCGCCATCCCGCGGGGCACCCACCAGAGCCGGAACAACCCCATCACGTGGTCGGCGCGTAGCCCTCCCGAATGCCGGAACCCGGCCCGGACCAGGTCCGCCAGCGGCTGGTAGCCGGCTGCCGCCAGCCGGCCGGGGTGCCACGGGGACAGCGTCCAGTCTTGCCCGCGCGGGTTGAACTCGTCCGGCGGCGCGCCCGCGCTCACCCCGGTGGCCAGCGCGCCCGCCAGCGCCCAGGCGTCGGCGCCGCCGGGGTGCGCGCCAACCGCAAGGTCGCCGATCACGCCGATGCTCATGCCCCCGGCGCGGGCCGCCGCCTGCGCCGCGGCCCGTTGCTCGGCCGCCGCCCACTGCAGCCAGGCGTGGAACGCGACTCTCCCGCCGAGCCGCTCCCGTTCTTTCAATACACCGGCAGAACGGACGGTCCGTAGCTCATCTGGCCACGCCCGCCAGTCGGGCCCGTGGACCTCGGCCAGCGCGCACCAGGTGGCCCAGTCGTCCAGCGGCTGGCCCTCGGCGATGCGGAACCGCTCCAGCGCGGCCCGGCGGGCGGGCGGCAACGGGCATCCGTAGATGATCTCCAGCGCGGCGCACTTCGCCGCCCAGACGGCGTCCCGGTCGATGAGGTCGTCGCTGGCGTTGCGGGCACGCAGCGGGGCGGCCTGGTCCGCGATGCGCCGGCGTTGCCCGGCTGGCAGGAGCGCGTACTCGGGTATGTCCTCCACCCGCAGGTACAAAGGGCTGATGAACCTCCTGCTCATCGGCAGGTACGGGGACGGGCTGAGCGGCGGCACCGGCTCGGCCGCGTGCAGCGGGTTGATGAGCACGAAGGCCGCACCGAGCTCGCGCGCGCTCCACGTGGCCAGGTCGGCCAGGTCGCGCAGGTCGCCGTGGCCCCAGGAAAGGCGGGAGCGGACCGAGTACAGCTGGACCGTGAACCCCCAGGCCCGCCGGGGGCTCGCCGGCGCGACCGGGTCCCAGGACGGATGCGCCCCGGGTGGCGGGGTCGGGGCCGGCAGGGCTGATTCAGCGCCCAGCGCGTCCAGGACGGCTAGGAGGGTCTCGTCGCTCACCTGCGCTCGGCGGCCCCGCCAGTCCCGGTAGGAGGTGGTCACGCCCCGCGCCTCGGCCCGGCGCCTGAGCTGTGCGCTGGTCACCCTGCCATGATCCCGCGCTGAAGACGCGCGGTGCGGCGCGGGTTAGGAGAGCCGGGCCGGCTCCGCGGGCACGGGCTCCGCGGGCACGGGCTCCGCGGGCGCCGGGTAGGGCTCGCGGAACGTGAAGGCCATGGGACCGGGGCCGGCGCTGCGCAGCAGGTCCAGCCGGGACAGCGCCTCATCAAGGCTGGGCATGTGGCCGGCCGGGATCCACCACAGGACCAGGTGCTCCCCGGCCATCCGGTGGAACCACTCCCGGCGCCTGCGCATGAAGTCGAGGTGGGGCCCGTTGCGGTAGACGAAGTCCCGCAGCGCCTCCAGCGACTCCCACACCGACATGTTGACCATGAAGTCGGGGCCGCGCGGCCGCAACCCGGTGGCGCCGGGACCGTCGCCGTCCTGCAGCCGCCACACGAATCCGGCCGCGGCGTCGGCGATGGCGTTGACCGGCTCGATCCCCGCCATGAAGCCAGCCAGTTCCGGGGCGTCGGTGGAGGCGCGCGCCAGCCCGACGTTCAGCTGGGCAAGGTGATATCCGGTCACCGGCCCATCAGACCATCGCGCGAGCAAGTATGTCAAGACTCATTAGTTTTAGAGCTGGGCAGTTCCTCGGAGACCCGCAGCGTTACGCAGCACTCCTCAGGGCGTGGGTCCAGCCTGGCTTCCAGCCCGGTCACCGCGGCGCCCTCAAGCAGGCCCTCCACCAAGGCAAGGTTCATCCCGCAGATCAGCGGCGGGTACCGGCTGGCGAGCACGTGGAACGGGCAGTTGCGCAACCGGAAGTCCGCGCCGTCGCGGTAGGGCTGGTAGCCCTGCGCCTCCAGCGCGCCGGTGACCAGGTCGCCGTCGGGTGCCTGGGGGGCCTGCCGCCGGGCGAGGCGGCCGCAGGCCGCGCCGCGGCTCCGGGCGGACCGCTGCAGTTCCGGTTCGGCGCCGGTCACGTCGACGACCTCCGCCAGCAGTTCAGCGGCGCCGCGGTAGTCCCGTGGCGGCACGCTGACCTGGTGCTCGGCCGCCGCGCGCCGGTAGAGCTTGGCCGGCCGCCCGGCGCCGGGCCCGGTCCGCCCCGCTGGTCTGCGGAACGACACGTCCACCAGCCCGGCCTCGGCGAGCCGGTCGAGGTGGAAGGCGGCGAGCGTGCGCTGGATGCCGACGGCCTCGGCGGCCTCGGCCCGGCTGACGCCGTCCGCCTGACCGGCGACGTAGTCGTAGAGCCGGCGCCGCACCGGGTCGTCAAGGACCGCGATCACGCTGAACTCACTCACCCAGTAATTCTAAAACCAACAACTCCTGACTATCTACCGGAGCAATACCTCCTGCGGCGGCGGGTGCGGGCCCGCCGCAGGCGTGGTTCTGGGCAGGACAACGTGCGCGAGGATCGCGGTCAGGCCGCTAAGGACCACGACGACGCCCAGGGCGGCCGGCAGACCGACGACCTCGGCCAGGCCCCCGATGATGGCCGGCCCGACGAGCGTGCCCAGGTATCCGCTGGAGGTGACCAGTGCCAGGTTGGGCCCGGGCCGGCCGCGCCCGGCGGCGGCGCTGAAGACGAGCGGCACCACGACCGACAGCCCGGCGCCGAGCACCGCGAACCCAGCCATCCCGGCCCACACCCGGCCGATCAGCAGCGCCGCGCCGAAGCTGCCCGCGGCCACCCCGGCCGACAGCCGGACCAGGCGCGCCGGGCCGATCCGGTCGGCCAGCCGGTCGCCGGCCAGCCGCCCACCGGCCATGGTGGCCGAGAAGACCGTGTAGCCGACGGCGGCCAGCCCCACCGGCGCCCCGAGCGAGGTGTGCAGGTAGACCGCGCTCCAGTCGTTGGCCGCGCCCTCGGCGAGGAAGCTGCCGAACGCCATCGCCGCCAGGCACGCCAGCGCCCAGGACCACTGCGGCCAGCGGGACGGCCGGGGCTGCTCCGCGGCGTGGTGGACCGGCCGCGACGTGAACGCCTGCGCGCTTGCCCCGCCGGCGACCAGCACTACCGCGCCCGCGATGAGGAAGTCCGTCCGAGCCGCGACGCCGGACGCGGCCGCGATGCCGCCGAGCCCGGCTCCGGCGAGCCCGCCGACGCTGTACGCGGCGTGGAAGCCGGACATGACGCTGCGCCCCAGCCGGTCCTGGACGGCTGCGGCCTCGGTGTTGATGCCGACGTCGACCACGCCGAGCCCGGCGCCCCAGCCGGCGAGCACGGCAAAGAGCTGCCAGGGCGAGGACGCCAGCGTGGTCACCGGCAGCAGCCCGCCGAGGGCAAGCAGCCCGAGCTGGACGATCCGCCGCGGCGGCACGGTGGCCAGGGCGGCGCCCGCGGCGGGCATGGCCAGCACCGAGCCGAGCGCCGGCCCGAGCAGGGCCAGGCCGAGGATCCCGGGCGACAGGTGCAGCGCATCCTTGATCGCGGGAATCCGCGCCGCCCAGCTTCCGCCGGCCAGCCCGAGCATCACGAAGACGGTGGCAACCGCTGCCCGGGGCGTCCCGCCCCGGTCAGCCACGCCGCACCGTCACCTGACCCAGTGTGGGGCACCGGCAGAGCGGGTGGTGCCCCCGGGTCCTCGGGGGGCACCACTCAGTCCATTGTCCCCCAGGTCAGTGGTTCATCAGAATCGCGACGAGGCATCCGTTGGCCATGTGCCCTATGCCATATGGATGCGCCCGGCGCCGTTTCGGTTGCTCGCGCACTAACCAGGTTCGGCCGACCAGGTGAGGGCCGGTGGATGGACGCGGGCACTGCTGCGGCCTGTGCCGTCCCCGGCGCCCCGCCGCCGCTCGGGTATCACCACAAGGGCGGGTGCCGGTCCTTCCATGGGCGGGCCGCCTCGACCTGGGCCGACAGCGAGAGCAGCGTGGCCTCGTCACACATCTTCCCGGCCAGCATGACGCCGATGGGCAGCCCGGCAGCGGTCCAGTACAGCGGCAGGTTCACCGCGGGCTGCCCGGTCACGTTGTACACGGCCGTGAACGGGGTGAACCGCTTCTGCCGCTCGAAATTCTCCGGCGGGTCAACTTCCTCGAAGTAGCCCACCGGGGCGGGCGGCTGGGCGAGCGTCGGCGTGAGTACCACGTCGTATTCGTTGAGAAGCTGCCAAGCGCCGCGCACCATGATCTGCAGGAAGGCCTGCGCGAAGATCAGGTCGGCCGCGCTCAGCGCCCTGCCGCGCTGCCGTAGGTAGCTGGTCAGCGGCAGGAGCACCTCCTCCTGGGCGGCGTCCAGCGGGACCAGGGTGGCCAGCGCGCACCACAGGGTCTCGAACGGGGGCACCACGTCCGGGCCGAACGGCGGGTCTATGTCGACCACCTCGTGCCCAAGGCTGGCGAGCAGCGCGCTGGCGTCCTCGTAGGCCGTCGCGCAGTCGGGGTGGACCATCCCGTCCGCGACCGCGTGGGTCTTGGTGCGCCCGATCCGGAGCCGCCCCGGGTCCCGGCTCGCGTAGCCGAGGAACGTCTCGCCAGGGGGCAGCGGTGGCTGGGTGTACATGTCGCCGTCCCGGTTGCCGACCATCACATCCAGCAGCAGCGCCGCGTCGGCGACCGTGCGGGTGAGCGGGCCGCCGGTGCTCAGCCCGGCCAGGTCCGGCTCGAGCGGGGCCTTGGAGATCCGGCCCCGGGTCGGCTTGATGCCGAACAGCCCGCAGACGCTGGCGGGGATGCGGATCGACCCGCCGCCGTCGCTGCCCTGCGCCGCGGGGGCGAGGCCCGCCGCGACCGCCGCGCCCGCACCGCCGCTCGACCCGCCGGCCGACCTGGACAGGTCCCACGGCGTCCGGGCCGGCGGCCCGATCGCGGTTTCCGTGTAACAGGGCAGGCCGAACTCGGGGGTGGCGGTCTTGCCGGGCAGCACCGCGCCCGCCGCCCGCAGCGCGGCCGTCACGTGATCGTCCTCGGCGGGGACGTTGTCGGCGAACGCGAGCGACCCGAGGGTCTGGCGCACCCCGGCGACCATGTTCAGGTCCTTGATCGGGATGGGCACGCCGGTCAGCGGCGGAAGCGAGCCGGGGTCGCTGGCGCGGACGACCGCCTTCTCCGCTTCGGCGGCCTGATCGCGGGCCGCGTCGGCGGTGACGGTGAAGAACGCCCCGACGTCCGCATTGAGCGCCTCGATGCGGTCGAGGTAGTGGCCGGTGACCTCCACGGGGGAAAGCTCGCGCCTGCGGATCGCGGCCGCTATTTCCAGGACGGTCAGGTCGTGAATCTGGGTCACGACCCAGAACGCTAGCCGCTGCGCCCGCGCGGGTCCATCAAGGGTGTGGTCGCGCCCGCCGGACCAGCACACCGAGCCGTATCGTGCAGGCCGTCTTCGCACTCCGTAGTCGAACGACTACGCTGAGGGGGTGAATCGGGTAACCGGACCAGTCCATGGCAAGCCCAGATCAATGAGCGCAGGCCCACCGGGCGGCCAGGGGGCGCTTGCGGCGCTGACGCCGGCGGAGGCCCTGAAGCGGCCACAGGCCGTGGCGCGGGCGCAGGCCCCGGAGCCGGACACGCTGGACCACACCATGCCACTGGTGCCGTTCACGCCGATCGCCGCGCTGGCACCCGTTGCTCCCGCGACGCCGGTCGCAGCCCTGGACGCCCGCCAGGCGGGAATGGCGGTGCTGGGGCCCGCGTCCGGGCTGGCGGTCCCGGCAGAACTGGCGGTCCCGGCCGGATTGGCGGTCCGGGGCGCTCGCGCCGGTGTCGCCGTGCCGGAGATGACCGGCATCCTGGGCCAGCTTTGCCGGCGCGGTTCGCCCGCCTGGGCCCCGCTCGCCAACCTGGCCGGTGATCCCCGGCTGACCCGGTGGGTGCGGACCGCCGCGGCCTGCACCGTGGCCGGCGTCGCCCTCGGCGTCCTGGTCGACTGGCGGCTCGGCCTGGCCGCCGCCGCCCTGGCCGGCGGCGCCGATCGACTCTACCGGGCTAGGACCTCAGCGGTCATCCCGCCATCCGTCCGGGCTTGCTCGGCCCAGCGGCGCACCAGGCGGCGCCTGGCCCGGCTCGGCCCCTCCGGTTACCTGTCCCTGCACGCGCGCGCCATCCCGGGCACCGACGCGGTGATCGATCACCTCGTGGTGGGCCCGGGCGGGATCTACGCGGTCGGCTCGGAGGTCTGGGACCGGCGGCTGCCGGTCCGCGCCACCCGCGGCGGCGGCCTGTTCCACGGCCCGTTCGACCAGGCGGCCCGGCTCGAGCGCGCTCGGTGGGATGCCGCCGAGGTGGGCCGGCTCCTTGGCCCCGCCCTCGGGCAGGCGGTCGCCGTCCGCCCGGCGATGGTGATCTACGGGCCCGCCGTGCCCTGGATCATGATCAAGATCAACGGCGTGGACGTGTTCTGCGGCCGACGGCTCCGCAAGTACCTGCGCCGCGAGGCCTGCGGGAACCGGGTACGGCTGGACGAGCAGCAGACCGAAGCCCTCCACGCGATCGCCGCCCAGGTCTTCCCCGCAGCGCTCTGACCTCTATTGCTCTCAGGCGGCCTGTGCGCGGATGGCCGTGATCAGCGCGCGGGCCGTGGCGGAGATCCGGCGGCGCCGGGGATAGCACAGAACGAGCTCCCGCAGGGCCAGCGGCTCGCGGGGCGACAGCCAGGTGAGCGCCGGATCGACCGCGCGCCGCGCGGCCAGGCGCCCGATGCAGGCGTGGCCGAGCCCGGCCGCCACGAGCCGCTGAAGCGCCAGGTTGTCATCGGTGCGGTAGACGATCTTCGGCGCGATGCCCAGCCGCTGCCAGGCGTCTTCGAGCTCGAGCTGCGCCATCCAGGTACGGGTCCAGGCGACCACGTCCAGCCCGTCCAGCACGTCGAACCCGGGGTTCTCCAGCTCCGCGATCTCGCTGTCGCGCCGGGTGAGGATCACCCACGCGTCTTCGAGCACCGGGACGGCTTCGACGAACTCGTCCGGCTCGGGGTTGTAGGAGAAGGCGAGATCGAGGTCGCCCCGGCGCAGCGCATCCCGGGCGCCCTTCGCGTCGTCCGTCTCGCTGAGCACCACCTCCACGCCCGGATGCTCCTCGCGGAAGGCACGCAGGGCGGCCGGCATGATCTCGGCCGCCGCCGTCTGGGAGACGCCGACCCGCACTCGCACCCGCTCACCGCGTTCCGCGCCCTCGGCGTCGGCGGCCATCGCCTCCACCTCGCTCAGCACCCGCCGCGCCCGCCGGCAGACCGCCTCGCCCGCGGGCGTCAGCCGCACCTGGGCGCGTCCGCCCGGGCGGTGGAAGAGCGGCCAGCCGATCGCCGCCTCGAGCGCCGACACCTGGTGCGAGAGCGCCGATTGCGTGTACCCGAGGCCGGCCGCTGCCCGCCGGAACGATCCGAGCTCCGCCACCGCAAGGACCGCTCGCAGCTCGCGCAGGCCCAGCCCAGTTTTGATCTGAATTATCGATCGTACTTGGCTCATTATTTCATTTTAGTAAAACTTTCTCGCATAATAAGCTGGCCGCGCCGATTGATTGCACAACACCGAGGGGGCACCATGTCGTCGGCCGCCGGAAGCCAGCCAAGGGACAGGCTTTTCCGCATCCTCATCTACGGCCTCGTGCTGGCCAGTGCGGCGGCGCAGTTCGCGATCGTGCCGGTCATGCCGGTCTACGCACACCGGCTTGGTCTCTCCGGGTTCGAGCAGGGCATCGTTCTCGGCGCGACCGGGCTGGCCATGCTGGCCGTCTGCGTGCCCGCCGGGGCCCTGTCCGACCGCCTCGGCGCGCGCCGGCTCACCCTGGGCGCGGGCCTGCTGATGGCCGCCGCGCTCTTGGCGCAGTCGCTGGCGGGCAGCTTCCCCCTGCTCCTGGGCGCGCGGCTGGCGTTCGGGGTCGGCTACGGGGTGGTGTGGACCGCCGGGCTGTCCTGGATCGCTGGCACGGTGGGGAGAGGGTCGGGCCTCGGCGGGTCGGTTGCCTGCGCCGGCGTCGGCGGTGTGGCCGGGCCCGCCGCCTCAGGTGCGCTGGTCCAGTACTTCGGGCTCGCGGCACCGGCGCTCGCCACCGCCGCGGGGTTCGCCCTGATCACCGCAGGGCTCTTCGCACTCCGGACGCCGGCCGGCCCAGTTGCGCCCCCGTCGCCGGTGGCCGCGAGCCTGCGGGCCGCCCTCTCGGATCGCGCCGTGATCTGCACCGCCGCCGCGATCGTCGCCGCGGGCGTCACGACCGGGGTGACCGCTCTGCTGGTGCCGGCCGAACTGCACGCCGCCGGGGCCTCTCCCGGACGTATCGGCCTGGACTTCTCGGTCGCCGGGATGCTGTTCGCGCTGGGCAGCATGCTCGTCGC
>Ga0070708_100000799_pt1 | contig 23764 bp, 22 predicted proteins | sample KBSK5503metaG_FD_65469 | JGI IMG/M metagenome (GOLD analysis project Ga0070708, IMG submission 65469) | Corn, switchgrass and miscanthus rhizosphere microbial communities from Kellogg Biological Station, Michigan, USA - KBS K5-50-3 metaG | ecosystem: Host-associated > Plants > Roots >... | reverse complement strand
CAGCCGGCGCCGACCAGGTGGTCGTGCTCGTGCTCGACGGCCTGGGCTGGCTGCAGCTCGAAGCGCGGCGGGAGCTGGCGCCGAATCTCAGCGCCCTGGCCGGCGGGGCAATCACCACGGTGGCGCCGTCGACGACGGCGACGGCGCTGACGTCGCTGACCGTCGGGGTGACCCCGGCGCAGCACGGCGTGCTCGGCTATCGGCTTCGCGTCGGTCACGACGATGTGCTGAACGTGCTGCGCTGGCGCTCGGCGCGCGGCGACGCCCGCGCCGCGATTCCGCCCGAACAGTTCCAGGTGCTGGAGCCGTTCGAGGGGTCGCGCCCACCGGTCATCACCCGCGGCGAGTTCGAGGAGTCGGGCTTCACCGGTGCTCACCTTTCGGGGACGCGTCTGCGGGGATGGCGGATGCCCTCGAGCGTCGCCGTGCTCGCCCACGAGGCGGTCGCGCGCGGCGAGTCGTTCGTCTACGCCTACTACGACGGCATCGACAAGGTGGCGCATGCCCACGGGTTCGGCGAGCTGTACGACGCCGAGCTACGGGCCGCCGACCGCCTCGTCGGCGAGCTGCGGGAGGCGCTGCCGAGCGGTGTGGGCCTCGTCGTCACGTCCGACCACGGCCAAGTCGACGTGGGCTCGAATGTGGTCGCGCTGCACGACGACGTGATGAAGGCGTCGACGATGCTGTCGGGCGAAGGCCGCTTCCGGTGGGTCCACGCCCGCCCGGGGATGCAGCAGCGCCTGCTCGATGCTGCTCGTAACCACCACGGGCGGGAGGCGTGGGTGCGCTCGCGTGCCGGTGCGATTGCCGAGGGCTGGTTCGGCGGCGATCCCGGTCCGGTGGGAGAGGATCGCCTCGGAGACGTTGTGCTCGCTGCCGCCGAGCCGGTTGCCTTTCTCGACCCTGCCGACCTGGGCGAGGTGCGCATGCGCTGTCGGCACGGATCTCTCACTCCGGAAGAGATGCTGGTGCCCCTCGTCGGACTTCGTGTTTGACCATCGCGTGCGCGTGCCAAGATCCGCGTATGTCCGACCCCACCCACAGCGCCGAATCGCCCGAGATCGTGATTCCCGGCGGCTCACCCGACGGACCGTCACCGACGGAAGTGGTCGAGCAGCCCGCGAGGGTGATGCGCATCGGCGCCATGGTTCGCCAGCTGCTCGAGGAGGTTCGTCGCGCTCCGCTCGACGAAAAGGGCCGGGCTCGTCTGCGGGAGATCCACGAAACATCGGTTCGCGAGGTCGCCGAGGGTCTCTCGCCGGAGCTTCAGGAGGAGCTCGCGCAGTTCTCGTTGCCGTTCTCGGATGATGCGCCGAGCGAGGCCGAGCTGCGCGTCGCGCAAGCGCAGCTCGTGGGGTGGCTCGAGGGCCTGTTCCAAGGAATCCAGGCCACGTTGTTCGCGCAGCAGATGGCCGCCCGCTCACAACTCGAGGAGTTCGGCCGTCGCGGCCTTCCCCCGGGGCAGCAGGGCGGGGGGCAGTCGCGCGGCCCCGGTTACCTCTAGTAACGGGGGGAGGGCAGGCCCTCCCCCCGCACTCCCCTCCCGAAGTGCTCGCTGCGCTCGCGTGGGGCCATCCGTTGGGGCCGCCTTCGGCGGCGTGTGCGGCCGGCTCGGTTTGATGCAATGCCGACGGCTGCCTCTGCGCCGGAGCACGATTGAACTCGCCCGAACGCCGGCTGGTCTCACGCTCCGCTCGCTCCGCGAGCTCCGATTCGCTCGCCGGTTCGAGCGAAGCGAGTGAGGGTGAAACTAAAACTCGACGGAGCGGAGGCGCCGGCAGGCCTGGACCAGGAGCTGATAGGTCAAGGCCGGCTCCTCAAGCAGCAGCGCACGGAGGTTCTCGGCCGAGAGTGACGCCGAATGCAGCTCCGACGTGGCCGTCACCGTCGCCGAGCGCGGCATGCCGTCGAGCACGGAGATCTCGCCGAAGCTGTCTCCTGCCTTAAGGGCGATGGACCGGCCGTCGGCGGTGACGACCTCGGCGCTGCCTTCGAGGATCACGTAGAAGCGCGCCCAGGACGCGGCGTCGTCCTTGGCCATGATGACGTCGCCCGCCCGGAAATGCGCGGGCTGCATTGCCGCCCGGATCTTGCGTAGGGCCGCGGGCCGGAGGTCGCGGAACAGGCCGATCTCGGCCAGGGCCTCGACGTCGGGCTTCGTGGCCTGCCGCGTCACGGAGCAAGCCTGACTCACCGAATCTGGTGTCGCACACCCTTGGCGCGGCTAACCTAGTTACACCGTTGTGATTCATCCACAGGGCGGTCCACAGGGGCTGTGGACAGTGGGGAGCATGCGTGGCTGACAGCTTTACGCACCTACACCTCCACACTGAGTTCTCCATGCTCGACGGCGCCGCCCGCGTCAAGGACGTCGTCAAGGCGGCGGCAGCCGACGGACAGCCGGCGATCGGGATCACCGACCACGGCAACATGTACGGGGTCCTCGACTTCTACCGGGCGTGCCGCGACCACGGCCTCACCCCCGTTATCGGCAGCGAGCTCTACATGGCCGCGGAGTCGAGATTCGAACGACCTGTCCGGCGGGGGCGCGTCGACGACACGGGTGGCGACGGCGATGAGGGCGAGAAGCTCTACTACCACCTGACCGTTCTCGCGGAGTCGAACACGGGCTACCGCAATCTGATGAAGCTCTCGAGCGCGGCCTACCTCGAAGGTTTTTATTACAAGGCCCGGGTCGACTGGGAGCTGCTCGAGCGGCATCACGAGGGCGTGATCGCCACCACCGGATGTCTCGGGGGCGTGGTGCTCCAGGACCTCCTTCGCGACGACTACGAGGGGGCGTTGAAGAAGGCCGCACGCCTTCAGGACATCTTCGGCAAGGAGCACCTGTTCGTCGAGCTGCAAGACCACGGCATCGACAAGCAGAAGCGCACCAATCCTCACCTCATCGAGATCGCCCGCCAACTCGGCGCGCCGCTGCTCGCCACCAACGACAGCCACTACACGACCAGGCGCGACGCCGCCGCCCACGACGCCCTGCTCTGTGTGCAGACCGGCTCGTCGATGGACGACCCGAAGCGGTTCCGTTTCGAAGGCGAGGAGCACTACCTCAAGACCGCGGCGGAGATGCGGTCGCTGTTCGCCGACTGGCCCGAAGCGTGCGACAACACGCTGTTGATCGCAGAGCGGGCCAACGTCGAGATCGAGTTCGGTAAGCCAAAGCTGCCGGAGTTCCAGCTGCCGCCGGGATTCGATTCGCAGGACGTCTATCTCCGGCACCTCGTGTACGAGGGCGCCCGCCAGCGCTACGGCGCCGAGTTGCCAGCGGTCGTGATCGAGCGGCTCGACTTCGAGTTGAACGTCATCTCCGATATGGGGTTCTCGGCGTACTTCCTCGTCGTCTGGGATCTCATCCACTATGCCCGCGAGAACCGTATCCGCGTTGGCCCCGGCCGGGGCTCGGCCGCCGGCTGCTGCGTCGCCTACTGCCTCCGCATCGTCGACGTCGACCCCATCAAGTACGACCTGCTGTTCGAGCGCTTCCTCAATCCCGGGCGCAAGCAGATGCCCGACATCGACATGGACTTCGACGAGCGCTACCGGGGCGAGATGATCCGCTACGCGGCGGAGAAGTACGGCTGGGATCACGTCGCTCAGATCGTCACGTTCTCGACGATCAAGGCCCGGGCCGCGGTGCGCGACGCCGCCCGCGTGCTCGGCTACCCGTACGCGCTGGGCGACACGATCGCCAAGGCCATGCCGCCGCTGATCATGGGCCGCGACACGCCGCTGGCCGCGTGCCTCGAGAAGGAGCCGGGCCACGAGGACGGCTACAAGATGGCGGCCGAGCTGCGCCAGCTCTACGAGGCCGACCCCGAGGCCCGCCGGGTGATCGACGTGGCTCGCGGCCTCGAGGGCCTGCGCCGCCAGGACAGCATCCACGCCGCCGCCGTCGTCATCACCGACGAGCCCCTCACCGAGTACCTGCCCATCCAGCGCAAGCCCGAGCCAGGAGCCGACCCCGAGCAGGCGCCCATCGTCACCCAGTACGAGATGCACGGCGTCGAGGAGCTCGGCCTGCTGAAGATGGATTTCCTCGGCCTGCGCAACCTCAGCGTGATCGAGCGCACACTCGAGCTGATAAGCGAAGGTCGGGACGTCGACGTCGACATCGACAACCTTCCCCTCGACGACGACGACACCCTCGCCATGCTGCGCAGGGGCGATTCGATCGGCGTGTTCCAGCTCGAGGGCGGGCCCCTGCGCGCGCTCATGCGATCGCTATCGCCGACGTCGTTCGACGACGTCGCCGCTCTTGTCGCCCTCTACCGACCAGGGCCGATGGCGGCGAACATGCACAACGACTATGCCGACCGCAAGAACGGCCGGAAGCCCGTCGAGTACTTCCACCCCGACGCCGAGGAGATCCTCGCCGACACCTATGGGCTCTTCATCTACCAGGAAGGGCTCATGCGAGTCGCGCAGAAGTTCGCCGGCTACTCGCTCGAAGACGCCGACAACCTCCGGAAGTCCGTCGGGAAGAAGCAGAGGGATCTCATCGCAAAGGAGCGGGAGAAGTTCGTCGCCGGATGCCTGGAGACGGGCTACGGCGCCGACCTCGGCACGCACCTCTTCAACATCATCGAGCCGTTCGCCGATTACGCCTTCAACAAGAGCCACTCGTATGGCTACGGGCTCGTCGCGTACCAGACCGCGTACCTCAAGGCCCACTACCCCGTCGAGTACCTCGCCGCACTGCTGACCAGCGTCAAGGACGACAAGGACCGCACCGCCGTCTACCTCAACGAGTGCCGCCAGCTCGGTATCAGCGTGCTGGCCCCCGACGTCAACGTGTCGGCGTCCGAGTTCATCGCCAAGGGCGAGTCCATCCCCTTCGGCCTTTCGGCCATCCGCAACGTCGGCGAGGGGATCGTGAAGCTGATCATGAACGAGCGGGAGGCCGAGGGACCGTTCGCCGACTTCTACGACTTCTGCAACCGGGTCGACCCCTCGGTCCTCAACAAGCGAGCGGTGGAGTCGCTGATCAAGGCGGGCGCCTTCGACTCGCTGGGCCATCCTCGCAAGGGCCTGCTGGCCGTCTTCGAGCCGATCGTCGACAACATCCTGGCCCGCCGCCGAGAGCGCGAAGTCGGGATTATGTCTCTTTTCGACGACGGCTCCGGCGACGACGCCGTCGTCATCCACGACGAGCGGCTGCCTATCCCCGACTTCGAGTTCGAGCGCACCGAACGGCTGGTCCACGAGAAGGAGATGCTCGGCCTCTACGTCAGCGACCACCCGCTGATAGGCGCCGACGAGCTGCTGCGGGCCAACACCGACTGCACGATCAGACAGTTCCGCGAGCTTCGGGAGGGCGACGTCCGGTGGGTCGGCGGCGTCGTCACCGGCCTGCGCAAGCGCTACACCAAGCGGGGCGAGCTGATGGCCACGTTCACCCTCGAAGACCTCGAGAGCGCCGTCGAGGTGATGGTCTTCCCCCGCACCATGCACGAGTACGGACCGCTCCTGGCCGACGACGCCATCCTCTGCGTCAAAGGTCGTCTCGACCTGCGTGAGGAACCTGCCAAACTTGTGTGCGTAGAACTGAAGCAACCCGACGCGGCCGCCGGGCCCCCCGCCTTGCGGATCAAGCTCGCGGCCGAGTCGGTCACCGAACCTGTCATCAACCAACTCCGATCGGTGCTCCGCGAGCATCCGGGACCGTCCGAGGTGTTCCTCGAACTCGGTGCCCAGGTGGTGCGCCTGTCGCGGGAATTCCGCGTCGATGTCAGGAACGGTCTTTGCGCCGAGTTGCGCGTTTTGCTCGGAGCGAATGGACTAGTAGTCGAGCGGTAGAGGAAATCAGGAGAGCACGACAGCAATGGCGATCGAGGTCCAGACCAAGGACTGCACGGCACTCAGCGACGCGGAACTGTCGGAAATGGCCGACATGTGCGCCGATGGAACTTCCGATTACGAAGTCGGATTGCTCTCCAAGCAGCGCGACGAGTGGGTCCTGGTGACCGTCGCGCGCGACGGTCGCAAGCTCGCCGGCTTCTCGTTCTGCACCCTCGAGCGCATCGGCGGGACGCCGTGTGTCCTGATCGGGCTGGCCTCGGTGAAGCGCACCAGCCGGCGCGACGCCGCCCTGCGGGCGCTCGTCAACGACGAGCTGCGCCGTTCGGTCCTGGCCTTCCCCGACGAGGACGTGCTCGTGGGCGCCAAGTTCAGCGATCCTGCGGGCCTGCAGGCGCTCAAGGGCCTGCAGGACGTCGTTCCCAGCCCCGGCCACAAGGCCAGCGGCGAGGAGCGGGCTTGGGGACGGCGGCTGGCCAAGCGCTTCGGCGCCGAAGGCCGCCTCGACGACCGCACGTTCATCCTCTCCGGCGACGGCAACCCGCCGTGCGTGTTCGACCACGAGGCTCAGAAGCCCGACGGCACCGAGCGCGACGTGGCCGCCTTCTTCAAGGGGTTGAACGCCAAGCGGGGCGACGCCCTCATCGCTTTCGGCTGGGCGATGGCCGAAGACCTCGCCAATCTCCTGAACCGCTAGGAGACCGACCGCTCTGGAGTTCCAAGACGTCATCCGCCGTCGGCGGATGACAAGGAATTTCGAGGATCGCCCGCTCCCGCGTCAGGTCGTCGACCGCATCCTCGACAACGCCCTGCGCGCGCCCTCTGCGGGGTTCACACAGGGATGGGCGTTCCTGGCCCTAGAAGGCCGCGACCAGACCGAACGGTTCTGGTCGGCGAGCTGGGTCGATCCCGCGAAGCGGTCGGCCTTCCGCTACGAGGGCCTGTTCCTGGCGCCCCTGATCGTCGTCGCCCTCGCCAACCAGCAGGCCTACCTGGATCGCTACGCCGAGCCCGACAAGGGCTGGACCGACCGCGACCCGGCGCGGTGGCCGGTGCCGTACTGGCACGTCGACGCCGGGTTCGCCGCCCTACTGATGCTGCTGACCGCGGTCGACGCCGGGCTCGGCGGGCTGTTCTTCAGCGTCGCCGAACCCGAGCGGGTCCGGGCGGCGTTCGGGATCCCGCAGGTCTACGAGCCGGTCGGCGCCCTCGCCATCGGCTACGCCGCCGGCGACGAGCCCTCTGCCTCGGTCCTCCGCGGGAGACGTCCCGTAGAGCAGGTCGTGCACCGCGGTCGGTGGCGCCACGACTGACGTGGCCGGCTGCGTGAGCTGGGTGACCAGCTCGTCGACGGTCGCCGCCGGCCGCTGGCACGCGTAGTCGCGGCAGACGTAGGCGAATCCGGGCATGCGCCCGTCCAGCAGGGGCGAGGGAAAGCGCTCGCCCCACGCCAGCACCGCCCGCGGGAGATAGCGGGTGTGGACCGCCCGGACGAGGTCGGCGCGGTCCCCGACGACCGCCACCTCGGTGATGCCGGCGTCGGCGAGATCGACGGCCGCCAGCAGGTGGGCGAAAGCGGTGGGGTGTTCGGCGGCCGGCCCCGACAACAGCCGGATGATCTCTTCCGCTCGCCGGCGATAGAGGTCGACCCCGGTCAACGCCGCCAGCCGAAGCAGCGCCAGCGCCGCGGCCGAGTTCGCCGACGGCGTCGCCCCGTCGAGGACGTCTTTGGATCGCGTGATCAAGCGTTCGGCGTCGCGGCCGGTGGTGAAGAGCCCGCCCCGCTCGGCATCCCAGAACAGCTCGAGCACGCCGTCGGCGGTCGAGCGGGCCTCGGTGATCCAGCGCGCCTGGCCGGTGGCCTCGGCCAGACGCGTGAAGGCATCGATGAGCGCGGCGTAGTCGCCGGCGTAGGCCAGGTGTTGCGAGCGGCCCCCCTGCCACGAGCGCAGCCAGCGGCCGTCGGGGCGACGGAGCTGGGAGAGCAGGAACTCGGCCGTCGCTACCGCCGCCGAGACCCACCGGCTGTCGCCTGCAGCCGCGCCCGCCTCGGCCAGAGTGGCGACGAAGAGTGCGTTCCACTCCGTGAGCACCTTGTCGTCGAGCCCGGGACGGATTCGGGTGTTGCGCAGCTCGAGGAGCCGGCGCCGGGCCCGCTCGATGTCGTCGGGCCGGCGGATGTCGCCACGGATGGGGCGGTGGAGGATGTTCGCGCCCTCGAAGTTCCCGCCGGCGGTCACGCCCCACCACGCCGACGCCGCGGGGGCATCGGGCCCGAGGGCGGCGGTGATCTCGTCGGTCCGCCAGACGTAGAACTTGCCTTCGACCCCCTCCGAGTCGGCATCCTCGGCGGAGAAGAGGCCGCCCGCGGGATGGCGCAGGTCGCGTAGCACGTACTCGATGGTCTCGGTTGCCACCTGGAGATAGCGGCCGTCGCCGGTGACCTGCCAGCCGTGAAGAAAGACCCGCGCTAGCAGCGCCTGGTTGTACAGCATCTTCTCGAAGTGGGGGACCATCCAAAACGTGTCGACCGAGTAGCGGGCGAACCCCCCGCCGAGGTGGTCGTAGATGCCGCCCGACGCCATCGCGTCCAAGGTCGTCGTGACGACCTTCAGCAGCTCGGGGTCGTTTCGCTCGGCGTAGGCCCGCAGGACGAGCTCGATGCTGGTCTCCTGCGGGAACTTGGGGGCACGGCCGAACCCGCCCCAGGTGCCGTCGAACTGCGAGCCCAAGGCGTCGACGGCCGCCGACACCGTCGACGAGCGGATGGGCTCGGCCGCCGGCGCCAGCTGTGAGACCCGGCTCAACGCGTCGGTGAGGCGGGTGGCCTGCTCGAGGAGCTCGTGGCGGCGGGTGCGCCAGGCCTCGTCCACCGCCCTGCACAGCTCGACGAAGCCGGGCAGCCCGGCGCGGGCCTCCTTGGGAAAGTACGTCCCGCCGAAGAACGGCTCAGCGGTGGGTGTGAGGAACACCGTCATCGGCCAGCCGCCGTGGCCGGTCATGGCCTGGACGGCCTCCATGTAGATGGCGTCGACGTCGGGCCGCTCCTCGCGGTCGACCTTCACGTTGACGAACAGGTCGTTCATGAGCCGGGCGGTGTCGGCGTCCTCGAAGGACTCGTGGGCCATGACGTGGCACCAGTGGCAGGAGGAGTAGCCGACCGACAGCAGGATGGGACGGTCTTCGGCCCGTGCCCGGGCGAGCGCCTCGTCGCTCCACGGGTACCAGTCGACGGGGTTGTCCTTGTGCTGTTGGAGATACGGGCTGGTCTCTCCGGCCAGACGATTCATGATCGTGCGAGCATAAGGTGCGGGCCATGGATCTCCGACTTGACGGCAAGGTTGCGCTGGTCACGGGGGCGTCGAAGGGCATCGGGCTGGCGATCGCCACCGCCATGGCGGAGTCGGGCGCGCAGGTGATGCTGTCCTCGCGGAAGCAGGAAGGGCTGGAGAAGGCAGCCGCGGGCGTCGACGGCGATGTGGCGGTGTACGCCGCCAACGCCGGCGAGCCCGACCAGGCAGCCGCGTGCGTGGCGGCCACGATCGAACGGTTCGGCGGGCTGGACATCCTCGTCAACAACGCCGCCGCCAACCCCTACATGGGCCCGGCCATCGACATCGACCTCCCGCGCTACGACAAGACCTTCCAGGTGAACATCCGCGGCCCGTTCGTCTGGACGCAAGAGGCCTGGGCGCAGGCGATGAAGGAGCGGGGCGGCTCGGTGCTCAACATCGCCTCGGTCGGCGGGCTGACCTACGGCGGCTATATCGCCGTGTACGACATGACCAAGGCGGCGCTGATCTTCTTGACCAAGCACTTCGCCGTCGAGCTCGCCCCCGGCGTGCGGGTCAACGCCATCGCCCCTGGTTTGGTGAAGACCGACTTCGCTCGCGCCTTGTGGGAGCCCAACGAGGAGGGCGCGGCCAAGCTGATGCCTTTGAAGCGCATCGGCCAGCCGACCGACATCGCCGGCGCCGCCGTCTTCCTCTCGAGCGACGCCGCCTCGTGGATCACCGGCGAGGTGATGGTGGTCGACGGCGGCCTCTACCGCAAAAGCGGCGGCGGCTAAGACAGTTGCGCACCGCAGTGGCGGCACTGTGGGTACGCGCGCGAGGTCGGGCGACCGCACGCCGGGCAGCGGTTCACGCGGACATGTCCCCGTCGCACGCGGACGACCGCCGACCAGAGGATGCCGCCCACCGCGACCAACAGGAGAAGCTCGACGAAGTCGCGAGCGGCGTTGTCCACCGCGGCGATCTAGCGGCGCTTCGCGAGGTACTGCCTGTAGGCCTCGGCCATCGTCCTGAGCTCGGGGTCGGCCTGGAAGCGCGGCTCGAACTTCTCCCAGGCCGTGGCCTTCTTGGCGGGGAAGTACTCCGTTGGCCAATAGCCCTCGTGCGGCCGGTACTGCTTGAGCACGTTGCGGGCGACGGTGGCCTTGTGGACCTCGTCGACGCCGTCGGCGATCCCCATCGTCGGCGCGGCGGCGTACATCGCCTGCAGAGGCGTGAGGTCGGTGGTGCCCAGCGACCCGAGGATATGGAGGGCGTTGTACGACACCTCGCGCAGCACCTTGGCCATCGTGTACTTCACTGCGGCGATGTCGGTGCGGGTTTCCTGCGTGCTGGTGTTGTCGATCTTCCACGCGGTCTCGAGCACGAACAGACGGAGCATGCGGATGGCTGCGTAGGAATCGGCGATCTTCTCCTGCACCATCTGGTGCTCGGCGATGATCTTGCCGTGCGACTCGCGGCTCAGCGCCCGCTCGCACATCATGTCGAAGGCCAGCTTGCACTGGGCGATCGTGCGCATGGCGTGGTGGATGCGGCCGCCGCCGAGCCGGCGCTGGGCGAGCACCTTAGCGCCGTCCTCGGGGCCGAGGAGGTGGTCGAGGGGCACGCGCACGTCGTTGTAGATGATGTGGTTGTGGAGGCGGGGCTCGGGCTGGATCTCCACACCGGGGGTGTCACGGGGCACGACGAACATGCCGTTCGTGCACATGACGAAGAGGATGTCGGCGTAGCGCCCGGCGCTCGTGAACCACTTCTCGCCGTTGATCACCCACTCGTCGCCGTCGCGGACAGCGTGGGTCCGGAAGAGGTTGGGGTCTGAGCCGCCCTGGGGCTCGGTCATCGAGTACGCCGACCACATCTCCTGGTTGAGCATCGGCGTGAGCCAGCGCTGCTTCTGCGCGTCGGTGCCGTAGGCGGCAAGCAGTTCCATGTTCCCGGTGTCGGGCGCTGCGCACCCGAACATCTGCGGGGCCGACGGGTAGCGGCCGAGGATCTCGTTGAGCAGGCCGAGCTTGAGCTGCCCGTATCCGGGGCCGCCCAGCTCCTCGTCGAGGAAGATGGCCCACAGGCCTTGGTCCTTGATCTGGTCCTGCAGCTCCTTCACCAGCGCCTTGATCTTGGGATCCCTCGAGCGCACCGCGTACGGGAACACGAACTCGAGCGGCTCGACCTCCTCGCGGCAGAACTCATCGACCCAGTCGAGCTTCTTCTGGAACTCCGGATCCGTGGAGAAGTCCCACGCCATCAGCCGGCCTCCTTATTTTCCAACGCCGCAGTCTTGGCCCAGCGATAGTCGGGCTTTCCTGACGGCGAGCGGACGATGCTGTCGACGACGACAAGGGCGCGCGGCACCTTGTAGCCGGCGATGTGCCGGCGGGCGTGCTCGGCGGCGGCGTCGAGGTCGACGGTGGCACCCTCGCGCAGTTGAACCACAGCGGTGACGCGCTCGCCCCAGCGTTCCTCGGGGACGCCGACGACCACGGCGTCGAAGATCGCCGGGTGCGCCTTCAACGCCGCCTCCACCTCTTCGGGGTAGACCTTCTCGCCGCCGGTATTGATCGAGACCGAGCCGCGGCCGAGGAGCACGACCGTGCCGTCGTCCTCGACACGCGCCATGTCGCCGGGCACCGACCAGCGCACGCCGTCGATCACGGGGAACGTCGCCGCGCTCTTCTCGGGATCCTTGTAATACCCGAGGGGAACCCGTCCCCGGCGGGCGAGACGGCCGACGACGCCCGAGCCGGGCTTGACCGCCTGAAGGCTGTCGTCGAGCACGGCCGTGTCCTCGTTCATCACGAAGCGGGGCGGGCCTACGCCCGTTCCTGCGCCGATCATGTTGCCCTGGCCGCCCGTCTCCGACGCGCCGATCCCGTCGATCACGACAACGCCCGGCAGCAGCCGCACGAGCGCCTCCTTTACCACCGGCGACAGGATCGCCCCGCCCGACAGCAGGATCTTGAGCGCCGAGAGATCGAAGTCGTCGCCATCGACTTCGAGGGCGTCGACCAGCGGGCGGGCGAAGGCGTCGCCGACGATCACCAGGAAGTTGACCCGCTCGTCGGCGACGAGTTGCCACAGGCGCCTCGGATCGAGTTTGCGGTCGGGGGACACGACCACGACACCGCCGCCGAAGAGAGTGGCCAGCGCCGCCCAGTGGGCGGTGCCGTGCATGAACGGGCAGGCGGGCAGGCAACGCGTGCGTCCGTCGACGGCGCGGGGCCCGATCTCCTGTGGTGCGCTCAACGTGGCCGCGCCGACCAGGCTTTCGAGGGCGCCGAAGAAGATGTCCTCGGCCCGCCACGTCACACCCTTCGGCATCCCTGTCGTCCCGCCGGTGTAGAGGATGTAGATGTCGTCGGCGGAGCGTGGTCCGAACGCGCGCGTGTTCGACGCTTCCGCCAGCAGCGACTCGTATTCCTCGCCAACGCCGATCGCCGTCTTCAACAGCGGGGCGTCGGCCCGGACGTCGTCAAGCAGGGGAGCGAAGTCGGGCTCGTGGATGACCGCCTTCAGGTCGGCGTCGACGAAGAGGTAGCGCAGCTCGTCGGCGACGTAGCGATAGTTCACGTTGATCGGAACGGCCCGCAGCTTGAATGCCGCCAGCATCCCTTCGAGGTACTCGTTGCCGTTGTAGAGCCAGAGGCCGACGTGGTCGTCGGGGCCGACGCCGCGGTCGGCGAGGCCGTTCGCCAGCCGTGTGGCGCGCTCGTCGAGCCCGGCGTACGTGAGCCTGGTGGTCCCGCAGACCAGCGCCTCGCGCTCCGGGATCGCGTCGGCGACCGCCTCGAAAAGGTCCGCGAGATTCCACTCCATGTGAGGAGCCTATGGTGACGCCCCGTGCGCATCCTCGTGACGGGCGGGACCGGCTTTCTCGGACGGGCCATCACGCGCGAGCTGCGCCGGCGCGGGCACGACGTCGTCACCGCCAGCCGTCACGGCGAGGTCACGATCGACGTCCGCGACGCCGATTCGCTGCGGGCGGCGTTCGACGGCGCCGACGCCGTCGTCAACGCCGTGCAGTTCACCAACTACCCGGTGGAGGATCGTCGCCGCGGGCTGACCTTCGATGCCGTCGACCGCGCCGGAACCGAGCGACAGGTGCGGGCGGCGGCCGACGCCGGCGTGCGCCGCTTCCTCTACGTCTCGGGTGTCGGGGCCGATCCCAACGGGCCCCGCCACTGGTACCGGGCCAAGGGCGAGGCCGAGGCCGCCATACGCGCGGCGTTCGACGACCATTTCATCCTGCGACCATCGTGGGTGTACGGGCCCGAGGACGCATCACTCAACCGCTTCGTGCCCCTCGCCCGGCGGCTCCCGATCCTTCCTGTCGTCGGCGACGGCACCCAACACCTCGAGCCGGTCTTCGTGGGGGATGTGGCGTGGGCCTTCGGGGAGGCCACCGACCACGTCACGCGGGGCACGTTCGAGATCGGCGGGCCCGAGCGCCTGACGATGGACGATGTCGAGCGAACCCTCGTGGAGGTTCTCGGGCGTCGGGCCCGGCTGGCGCATGTGCCTGCCGGCCTGGTCCGGGCGGTCGGGCGGGTGGCAGGGGTCCTTCCTCGGCCCCGCCTTTCGGCAGACGCGGTCGAGTTCCTGGTGGGCGACGCCCTGGCCGACACCACTGCCCTGCTCGCGGCCATGCCGGCGCTGCCCCGAACCCGCCTGGGGGAGGGCCTCCGTACCTACGTCGGAAACTCCATTCACCACGGCCGCCTGGCGGGTCGTCGCCGGGTTGGCTAGCCTGGCTCTCCGTCGGGGTAGGCGCCGGCGTAGGTGGGTCGTTTTCCGGCGCCCCGGGGCAGACAACCTGACTCCGGCCATGCTCAGCGAGAATCGGAGGAATGACGCAATGACCGATCGGATTCGAGGACGCCGAGTGGCGATCCTTCTCAGCCTGGCTGCTGTGCTTGTCGCAGCGGTCTCAGTCCTGTTCGCAGGTGCGGCGTCGGCCCAGACCGTCGCCTGCCCGGCCGGCGGCCGTGGCGGAGCGGGCGGCGATGCCGGCCGCAGCACTGGCGGCAACGGCGGCCTGGCCTTCACCGTGGCCGGCACGGCCAGCAACACCGGCGGCGCGTCGGCAGCGGGCGGCAACGGCGGCAGCGCCCGCGGCGGCCGCGGCGGCCGCGGCGGCACCGGCATTCTGCCCATCTGCAACCAGAACACCAACGGCGGCGGCAGCGGCACGGCCCGTTCGGCGGCGGCGGCTCCTCGCTACGGCACTGGCGGCCCGGCCGCTAGCGCTGGCGGCGGCGGCGGCGCCTATGGCGTCGGCGGCGGCCTCGCCCGCACCGGTTCGCACACGTCCACCGAGCTCGGCCTCGCAGGCGTGGCGTTCGTGATGGGCGGCGCCCTGCTGTTCTTCGGCCAGCCGGTGCGCCGGCTGACCAAGGTGCGCGGCTAACCCCAAGCACCAAGAGCTAACTGATCAAGGGGCCCCATGGGGCCCCTTGATCGCGTCTGGAGCTCGGCAGCCCTATTCGTAGTAGCGGTAGATCACCTCGGCGATGCAGGCGGGCTTGGCCTGGCCCTCGACTTCGAACGTCAGCTCCAGGGTCGGCTGGACACCGCCCGCCACCTCGTCGAGCGCCTTGAGGGTGGCGCCGACCCGCAGGCGCTTGCCGACCGGCACGGGCGCGGGGAAGCGCAGCTTGTTGATGCCGTAGTTCACGCCCATGGCGAAGCCCTCGACCTGGAGGACTTCGTGGAGGATCCCCGGGGCCATCGACAGTGTGAGGTACCCGTGAGCGATGGGCCCGCCGAAGGGCCCGCCCTTCGCCCGCTCGGGGTCGACGTGGATCCACTGGTGGTCGCCGGTGGCGTCGGCGAACTGGTTCACCCGCTCCTGGGTGATCTCGTGCCAGTCGCTGTACCCGAGGTGGTCCCCTACGCGGGCCTTGAACTCGTCCGTGCCTTTGATCGTGGTCGTCATGACCGGACCTTATTTGGAACGGTTCAAGCAGGTCCGCGTATCGGCTGGCGGTGGGCGGCGGGGGGCCGACGACGACTACGCCCCCCCGGGCTACTTGAACCAGATTCGCTGGTAGTCGCGGCTCTGCGGGTGGAGGAGCAGGGCCACGAGCGCGACCTCGAACATGAGGTTGACGATGGACGCGCCGAGCAGCCCCTCACCGGCCAGCAGGCGCAGGGCGAACGGGAGGACGGCCATGGCGATCCCCAGGCCGTAGCCCCACTTGCGTTCGTTGGCGATGCCGAAGCCGGCGCCGACGCTGCCGGCGATGACGGCGATGCTGAATGGTGAGCCAAGGCCGCCGTAGATCAGGCTGAAGAACGCGTTGATGTAGAGCAGGAACACCGCGACCTGCAGAGTTTGCGGCTGCGTCGGGTTCACCCAGCGACGGTTCTCCATGGGCAACAGTCTGGCATCGGTCAACCAGCTCGTCGGTGTCGTGCTGGCCGCGGGCGCCGGCACGCGGCTCCGCCCGTTGACCGACATTCGGCCCAAGGCGCTGTGCCCCGTCGACGGCGTAGCACTCATCGACCTGGCCCTTGAGCGGCTTGTGCGCGTGACGCCCGAGGTCGTGGTGAACGCGCATCACGGGGCCGGCGAGATCGCTTCATACGTCGACGGTCGGGCGCGCCTCTCGCTCGAGGAGCAGGCCCTGGGTACGGCGGGTGCGCTCGGCAACCTCAAAGAGTGGATCGATGGTCGCGACGTCGTCGTGCACAACGTCGACAGCTGGCACGACGCCGACCTCGACGCGTTCGTGCAGACCTGGGACCGCTCGCGGGCCCGCTTGCTCACCGTTGAGCGAGGTAGCCCGTCGGACTTCGGTACTCGTCAGTACGCCGGCGTCGCCCTACTGCGGTGGCGTGACATCGTCCCGCTCGCCGCTGAGCGGTCGGGCCTCTACGAGGTCGACTGGCGGCACCGCCGCCCCGGCGTCGACATCGAGCTCGTCGACCACGCCGGGCGGTTCTTCGACTGCGGTACGCCCGGCCGCTATCTGGCCGCCAATCTGGCGGCATCGGGGGGAGCATCGGTCGTCGGCACCGGCGCCCGGGTCGAGGGTCGCATCTCGCGCTCGGTGATTTGGCCGGGCGCCCGGGTCTGGCGGGCCGAGGCGCTCCACGGGGCCATTCGGGCGACCGACCAGGTGACTGTTCTCGTTCGGTGAGCAGGTAGCGTCGCTTCAAACGGCCACGGGCGGGGCTGGGGCCCCCGCCTCGTGGAGGAGGCGGGTCTAGGGCCCCGCCGGGAAAGGAAACATGGCTCGCACGCATCAGCTCCGCCGCACATCCGAGGCCATGCGCCACGGCGAGCACCACCACCGCAACGTCGCGGGGGGCGCGGCGCGCGCCGCCGTCTTCGGCGTGAGCGACGGCCTTGTCACCAATGTGTCGGTGATTCTCGGCGTGGCCGGTGGGGCTCACTACGATGCCGGCATCGTGCGCCTCGCCGGCCTCGTGTCGCTCGTGGCCGGCGCGATCTCGATGGCCCTGGGCGAGTACATCTCGATGACGGCTCAGACCGAGCTGCTCGAGGCCGAGCTGGAGCTCGAGCGCACCGAGCTGCGGCGGCGGCCCGATCTCGAGCACCGGGAGCTCGCCCAGATCTACCGGTCGCGAGGCGTCGATCCCGAGCTGGCCGACGAGCTGGCAACCGAGATGATGAGCAGTCCCGAGCTCGCGCTCGAGACCCACGCTCGCGAGGAGCTCGGCATCGATCCGGGGTCGCTGGGCTCGCCCCCCAAGGCGGCGGCATCTTCGTTCGTCAGCTTCGCCATCGGTGCCCTCGCCCCGTTGCTGCCGTGGTTCTTCGGCGGAGGGCGAGGGTCGGTGATCGCGTCGGTCGTCCTCGGCGCCGTCGCCGCCGTCAGTGTGGGCGCGGCCCTGGCCCGCTTCACCAAGCGCTCGATACTCCGATCTGCGCTTCGCCAGCTGGTGCTGTCGGGCGCGGCGGCGGCCTGCAGCTTCGGCATCGGCTCGGCCGTCGGCGTCAACGTCGGCTAGGGCTAGGGGACTGCGCCCTCTCCGTAGTACCCGCGGTCGACGTGGTCGATGGTGAACCCGAGGCTGCGGTACATGTTCAGCGCGGGCTCGTTGGTGGCGTCGACGTACAGCATTCCCACGCCGATGCCCTGCCGGGAGAGCCACTGGAGCCCCGCGAGGGCCAGCGCTCGGCCAAGGCCCAGGCCGCTGAACTCGGGGTCGACGCCGATGACGTAGATCTCGCCCAGGGGCGGGTCGCTATCGCGGTGGATCTTGGTCCAGTTGAAACCCGCCAGGTGACCGTCGTGCTCGTGGAGCAGAAAGCCGTTGGTGTCGAACCATGGCTCGGACATCCGCCTTCGCAACGTCTCCAGGTCCCATCGGCTCTGCTCGTGGTGTCCGGCGAAGGCACGGTTGTTCACCCGCAGCCAGGCCTCCTCGTCCCGATCGACGCGAAAGGGCCTCGTGACGAAACCCGCGGGAGGGTCGTCGGCAGGGAGGGGACGTCGCATTTGGTAGATATCGCGTCCCGGCGTCAGCCCGGCGAGAGCCGCCATCTGGTCGTGCTCGGTCGCCGGTCGTGACACCCATACGCTGACATCGCCGCCGGCCGCCTTGATCTTCCTCAACACCCCTTCGAGCAGCCCCGCGGCGGTCGCGGGATCGCCGTTGCGGGCGGCGTCGTCGGCCTTGGCCGCCACCGCCGCGGCCTCGGCAGTGAGTTCGCCGGGGAGTTGCCCTCGCGTCTCGACCCTCATCGTGGTGGATATCTTGCGACATGGCGCGTCCGCGAACCGCGAAGGGACGGGCGCGCGAGACGATCGTCCGCCTCGCCGAGGATTACCCGGGGGACGAGCGCCAGCTGTGCGCGCTCGAACACAGCAACCCCTTCCAGCTGCTCGTCGCCACCATCCTCTCGGCCCAGACGACCGACGAGAACGTCAACCAGGTGACGCCGGCGTTGTTCGCCGCCTACGCGACGCCCGCCGACCTGGCTGCTGCCGATCCCGCAGACGTCGAGCGGATCATCTATCGCACAGGATTTTTTCGGAGCAAGACCCGCAGCATCACCGGGATGGCGCGGGCGTTGGAGGAGCGCTTTGGCGGACAAGTCCCCGATCGGATGGAGGACCTCGTCACCCTCCCCGGCGTCGGCCGCAAGACCGCCAACGTCGTGCTTAGCGTCGGCATGGGCAAGCCCGGCCTTCCCGTCGACACCCACGTGGCTCGTCTCGCCCGGCGGCTCGGACTGACGACCGAGAAAGACCCGGTCAAGATCGAGCAGGATCTCAATGCGCTCGTCCCGCCCGCCGAGCGCGGAAAGCTGAGCCTGCGGCTCATCCTCCATGGCCGCAAGGTGTGCGCCGCCCGACGACCGCAGTGCGAGGTGTGCGTCCTCCAGGACTTCTGTCCGTCGTCGCTCGTGCCCACCCGCCGAGCAGATCGGCCCTAACACTTCCATCACATCTGGATCAGGCCCTGTTCACCGGCGGTCCCGATACTGCAGGTATCACCACACCCCGCATCGCACCTTGGAGGTCGAGATGTTCAAGAGACATGCCGCCGTGCTCCTGATCGGAGCCCTCGTCGTCGGCGTTGGCGCCTATGCCTGGGCCCAGGGCGCCCCCGACCGACCGACGACGACCGATCAGGCCGCTCCCCGGAAGCCCGACGGACCGAGAGGGCAGGGCGCCGGTCGCCGGGGCGGCCGCTTTGGGCACCGGTTCGGCCCGCTCGCGCGGGCCATCCACGGCGACGTCATCGTCCGCGCCCAGCAGGGCAACGGCTTCGAAAACGTCACCTTCGACCGAGGCGAGGTCACCGCGGTGAACGCATCGTCGATCACCGTCAGGCGCCCCGACGGCCAATCGGTGACCAAGGCCATCGACTCCAACACCCGCTTCCGGGGCGTGCAGTCGGCCGCCGAGGTGAAGACCGGCAAGCCCGCCCTCGTGGTTTCCAAGGGCGGCACCGCCACGCTCGTGGCTCAGCCCAACCGCGACCGGCCCAACCGGGACGGACAGGCCCCACCGGCACAAAGCGGACAGTCCTAAGAATCGGCGAACTCCGGGAACGATTTCGCCAACCCCGGCGTTACACAGCCACGCGGACAGGTTCCCGCCACCTGATTCCGCCTCGGCGGTTCTGAGGCCCCGCCGCCCAGACCGCCTCTCGACCAGCGGCGCCCTCCCCCCCGGCGCCGCTGGTCCTTTTCGAGGGGGGAAGGAAACCTTCCCCCCTTCGAGCTCCCCCCATCGGGATGGGCTCGCTGCGCTCGCCCGAGCGCCCAGCCGTCGGGGCGCCTTCGGCGCTCGAACGGCCGGGGAGCTAAAGCAGGTTGGCCAGCCTTCTCCGGGCTTCGTTCAGGGAGCGTTCGACTTCGTAGAGGTCATGGGCAAGGGAATCGGCGTCGGTGCCCGAGTAGCGGTCGGCGAGCTCGGTGACGCGCGCCGCCAGCTCTTTGAGCGCGGTCGACATCGATGAGAGCTCGGCGGTCGGCGCCCGGTCAGCCATGAGCGCGTTCCTACCACCGGTACCGCCACTACCCTTGATTGATGCTTACGCGCCTCGACCTCCGGGGCGCGGGCGACGATCTCGCCGCCCGCCTGCCACGCCCATCGATGGGTGAAGCCGCGCCGCCGGCGGCCGTGCGGGAGATCCTCGCCGAAGTGCGCAAGCGGGGCGACGCCGCCGTTCGCGAGTACACCGAGCGTTTCGACGGCGTTCGCATCGACGATCTGCGGGTGCCTTCGGAGGAGGTTCGTGGCGCCGTCGATGCCATCCCCGGGGCGCTGCGCTCGGCGTTGGAGGCGGCATGCGAAGCGGTGACCGATCACCACCGCCGCCAGCTTCGCCGTGACGAGACCTATGAGCGCGATGGCGTCGCCATTGCTGAACGGAGCCAGCCGGTTGACCGCGCCGGTGCCTACGTGCCCGGTGGTCGGGCGCGCTATCCGTCGACGGTACTGATGACCGCGGTGCCCGCCAGGGTCGCGGGCGTTGGTGCCGTTGCCCTTTGCGTGCCGCCCGACAAGGACGGCGCCGTGGGCACCGAAACGCTTGCCGCCGCCGCGCTGGCCGAGGTCGACGAGGTGTACCGCATCGGGGGTGTGCAGGCGATCGGGGCGCTGGCGTACGGGACCGAAACGGTGCCGGCGGTGGACGTCATCGTGGGGCCGGGCAACGCATGGGTGGCCACCGCCAAGCGCGAGGTGGCGTCGGAGGGGGTCGTGGGCGTCCCGTCGGCGTTCGCCGGTCCGTCGGAGGTGATGGTCATCGCCGATGGGAGCGAGCCCGCCGACTTCGCCGCCATCGATCTCATTGTCCAGGCCGAACACGGACCCGACGGCCTGGCGTGGCTCGTGACGTGGTCCGACGACGTCGCCGACACCGTGACGGCGGCGGTCGAACGGCTCGTCGCCGGCGCGCCCCGCCGCGACGACATCGAGGCCACGTTGCGGCGAGGCGGCTACGCCGCCGTGGTCGACGGCCCCGAAGAGGCCATCGCGGTTGCCAACCTCGTCGCCCCCGAGCACCTCGAGCTCATGACCGAGGATCCCGCGGCGCTCGTCGTGCAGGTGCGTCACGCCGGCGCGGTCTTCTGCGGGCCGTGGTCGCCGGCGTCGCTGGGCGACTACGTCGCCGGGCCCAGCCATGTGCTGCCGACGTCCGGCTCCGCCCGCTACGCCGGCGCGCTGAGCGTCGAGGACTTCGTGAAGCGGGTGCACGTCGTGACCGCCAGCCGGGACGGCCTCGAGCGGCTGGCTCCGCACGTGATCGCGCTTGCCGAAGCCGAAGGGCTGGCGGCCCACGCCGAGTCGGTACGCATCCGCGAACGCGACGGGTCATGACCCTCGAGCGCGAGGACATCAGCGCCCTCGAGGGCTACCACTCGCCGCAGGTCGACGTCTCGGTACGGCTGAACACCAACGAGTCGCCCTACCCACCGCCGCCGGCGTGGCGGGAGGCGTATCTCGAGGAGCTGGCAGCACTGCCCTACAACCGCTATCCCGATCGCGACGCCACCGAGCTGCGGTACGCCATCGCCGAGCTCCACGGCGTGACGCCCGCGCACGTATTCGCCGCCAACGGATCCAATGAGATCCTGCAGTTGCTATGCCTCGCCTATGGCGGGCACGGACGGTCGGCGGCGGTATTCGAGCCGACGTACCGCCTGCACTCGCACATCGCCAAGATCACCGGAACGGATGTCGTCACCGGGGAACGCAACGCCGACGACTTCACCCTCGACCCCGCCGAGGTCGAGCGGGTCATCGAGGCATCGTCGCCGGCGATCACGTTTCTCTGTTCGCCCAACAACCCGACAGGACTCGTGGAGTCGCGCGATGTGGTCGAGCAGGCGCTCGCACTCGTTCCCGGCATCCTCGTCGTCGACGAGGCCTACGGGCAGTTCTCGCACTGGTCGGCGCTGTCGTTGGTCGACGAGGCCGAGCCCTTGGCGGTCGTGCGCACGTACTCCAAGACGTGGTCGATGGCCGCCTGCCGCCTGGGCTATGTCGTCACGTCGCCGATGATCGTTCAGACGTTGGAGAAAGTCGTCCTGCCGTACCACCTCGACGCGCCCAAGCAGGCTGCCGGGCGGCTGGCGCTGCGTTTCCGGGCGGAGATGGAAGCCCGGGTGGCGGCCGTCGTCGAGGAGCGGGGCCGGGTCACCACGGCGCTCTCCGACCTCGACGTCGACCTCTGGCCGTCGGGAGCCAACTTCATTCTCTTCCGGCCGCGCCGGCGCGACGGCGACGACGTGTGGAGTTCGCTCCTCGAGCGGTCGGTGCTCGTGCGCAACTGCGCCAGCTGGCCTCGTCTCGAGGGCTGCCTGCGTGTCACCATCGGAACGCCGGACGAGAACGCCGCCTTCGTGCAGGCCCTGAAAGAGACATTGAGCCGATGAATCGCAACGCCAAGGTCACGAGACAGACGAAGGAGACTGACGTCTCGGTCACCCTCGAGCTCGACGGCTCGGGGAACTCGCAGGCCCGCACCGGCCTGCCCTTCTTCGATCACATGCTCTCGCAGCTGGGCAAGCACGGCGGTTTCGATCTGGAAATCGACGCCACCGGCGACCTGGAGGTCGACGCCCACCACACCGTGGAGGACACGGGCCTGGCGCTGGGCGACGCGCTGCGCGAAGCCCTGGGCGACAAGGCCGGCATCCGCCGGTTCGCGTCGATCGCCCTGCCGCTCGACGAAGCCCTCGTGGAGGCGTCCCTCGATCTCTCGGGCCGGCCATTCCTGCACTACGAGCTCGAGGTCGCCGGCGAGGGTCTCGGCACCCCCCCCTTCGAGCCCCAACTGGCGGAGGAGTTCTGGCGGGCGTTCGCCACCAACGGCGCCCTGACGCTGCACGTGCGCATGCGGAGCGGCAAGAACCCCCACCACGTGCTGGAGGCGTCGTTCAAGGCCGTGGCCCGATGTCTGCGCGACGCCGTGCGGGTCGAAGGCGACACCGTCCCGTCGACGAAAGGCACGCTCACGTGAGCGAGCACCGGAGCGAAGCGGAGGAGCGCAGCTCCAAAGGACATTGCGCCTCGGCTATCGCCGAAGGCGCCGTAGGCGCCGCCCGGTGATAGCCGTCCTCGACTACGGGATTGGGAACCTGCGATCGGCCCAGAAGGCGCTTCAGCACGTCGGCGCTGACGCGGTGCTCACCGACGACGCCAAGGTCGTCGAGGCGGCCGCGGGCGTCGTGCTGCCGGGAGTAGGGGCGTTCGGGCGCTGCATGGAGGCGCTGCGCGAGTCGGAGCTCGAGAAGCCGGCGCGCGACGCCATCGCCGCCGAGGTTCCGTTCCTGGGCATCTGCATCGGGATGCAGATGCTGTACGCGGCCTCGGAAGAAGACCCGGGCGTGGCCGGCATCGGCGCGCTGCCGCAGACCATCCGCCTCATCGCCGGGGACGTGAAGCGCCCACAGATGCAGTGGAACGTGATCGACCGGCGCCGGCCCTCGGCGCTGTTCGCGGGCCTCGACGACCCCATCTGGACCTACTTCGTGCACTCGTACGCCCCCGAGGACTCCGACGATGTCGTCGCCACGTGTGAGTACGGCGGGCCGGTCGTGGCCGCCGTCGAGCGCGGGCGGCTGTGGGCCACCCAGTTCCACCCGGAGAAGTCGGGGGCGGGTGGTCTGCGGGTGCTCAGCAACTTTGTCGCCGCTGCCGAGGGCTGATTCTCGTGGAGCTGTACCCAGCGATCGACCTGCGCCGCGGCCGGGTGGTGCGTCTCCGTCAGGGCGACTTCGATCAGGAGACGGTGTACGGCGACGACCCCGTCGCTGTAGCACGCGCCTACGAGGCCGCCGGCGCTCGATGGATCCACGTCGTCGATCTCGACGCCGCCCGGCGGGACGGGTCGAACCGCGACGCGGTCGTGGCGATCGCTCGGGCCGTGTCGGTGCCCGTCCAGACCGGTGGCGGCGTGCGCGACGGTTCGCTGCTCGACGATGGCGTCGAGCGGGTCGTGGTGGGTAGCACGGCCATCGAGGATCCCGGCATCGTTCGGCGGCTGGCCGCCGAGTACCCCGGGCGGATCGTCGTGGGCCTCGACCATCGCGACGGCGAGGCGCGGGTGCGCGGATGGGAGCAGCGCAGCGGGCGCAAGCTCCTCGACCTGATCGGCGAGCTGGCGCTGCCCGGCGTCGCCGCGTTCGTCGTGACCGACATCTCGCGCGACGCCACCATGGCCGG
>Ga0070708_100000795_pt1 | contig 23811 bp, 21 predicted proteins | sample KBSK5503metaG_FD_65469 | JGI IMG/M metagenome (GOLD analysis project Ga0070708, IMG submission 65469) | Corn, switchgrass and miscanthus rhizosphere microbial communities from Kellogg Biological Station, Michigan, USA - KBS K5-50-3 metaG | ecosystem: Host-associated > Plants > Roots >... | reverse complement strand
TGCCGACCAGCCCCGCAGCGCCTCGATCTCCACGAGCGGCATCCCGTAATGGTCGAGCACCGCCCGCAGGTCGGCGTCCCGCGCGCCCTCGGCGCGCAGCCGCTGGTACTCACCGATGTACAGGCCCATTGCGGCGAACCCGGCCTCGGCGGCGGCCCGCACCCGCTCCTCGAACGGCCGGGAACGGCCGAGACTGAAATGGCTGAGGATCAGGTCGTCCGGCCCCAGGTCGGCGTACCCGGGCAGCGCCGCGAGCGCGTCAGTGGCGGCGGCGCTCGTGCTCGGTTTCCCGCTTGCCTGCGGGGCGCTCATGCCGCGCCCACCGCGCTCACCGATCCGCCACGACCGGCATGCCGCTGCGACCCGCCTCGCGGACCAGGTCGCGCCGGCTCGCCCACCGGCCGTGCTCGCCCGGCGCGACGTTTTCCCGCGACCCGGTCGTCAGGCCGCCGTCCACGACCAGGGTGTGGCCGCTGACGAACCCGGCGTCGTCGCTGGCCAGCCACAAGGCGGCGTGCGCTATGTCGTCGGCGATGCCGATCCGGCCGCGCAGCGGAGTCCGGGTCTGGAACGCCTCCCGGGCCTCGTCCATGGCATCCGGGTCGCCGACGACGTTCGCCGCGTTCATCGGCGTGAGGATCTTGCCCGGGGCGATCGCGTTCACGCGGATCGACCAGGCACCAAGCTCGGCGGCGACGTTCTTCGTCAACGCGATGACCGCGCCCTTGGCCGCACCGTAGATGTGCGGGCCGAGACCTCCCTGCAGCCCGCCGATGCTCGTCGTGCTCAAGATCACCCCGGAGTGCTGCTGCTTCATGACGCGGGCCGCGTGCTTCATCCCGAGAAACACCGACCGCAGCAGCACCGTCATCGTGAACTCGTACTCCTCGATCGGTATCTCGTCGATGCCGCCGTGCGTACCGACGATCCCTGCGTTGCTGAACATGCAGTCCAAGCGGCCGAACTCGCGCACGGCCGTGTCAACCGCGTTCGCGACGTCCGGTTCGGCCGTCACGTCGCAGTGCAGGTAGCGGGACCGGTCGCCTAGCTCGTCGGTGACCTGCTGCCCCCTGGTGTCCTGGATGTCGGTGAGAAGGACGGTCGCGCCCTCCGCGTGCATCAGCCTGGCGGTGGCCTCACCGAGCCCGCTGGCGGCCCCGGTGACGACGACGACCTTGCCCGCAACCCGTCCTGTCATGGCTCTCCCTGGCTGCCCGACCGCCCCGCCGGCGGCGCTACGCCCGCCGACTATCTTGTCACCGACTACAATAACCATCAGTCTGGGCCGGGTCGAGCCGGCGCGTCAGACCGTGACAACATCAGCGCAGAAGGCGGCGGCAGTTCACGCCGGCCGCCGGGTCAGGGAGCGGATGACCGTGGAGATTCTCATCGTCGGCACCATCGAGGTCGAGCCGCAGCGTCGTCGGGTGCTGCTCGAGGCTGTCCGCCCCTATGTCGAGCGCACCCGCGCCGAAGAACCGGGTTGCCTCGACTACGCGTTCATGGCAGACACCGTCGACGACGACCGGATCGTGGTCGTGGAGCGGTGGGCGGACGAGGAGTCGCTCGCCGCGCATTTCGCCCACCCGAACATGGCAGCCACCAAACGCGCGCTGCACGAGAACGGGTCGGGTGCGTCACACGTCGCCAAGTACCTGGTCGACCGGGCCGAGCCGGTACGTGACGCCGAGGGCCGCTACCGCGCCGACTTCGTCGCGGAGACCCCCACGTAGGCCACCGGAGCGGGCCGGTGAGGGGTCCTTTTCAACAGCAGCCGCCGCCTGCTGCTCGTGGCACCCAATCGGTGTCCGCGGTCATCCGCCACGTCAGCGGGGTGACCGACGCCACCTGGTCGCGGACGACCGCGTGAATATCCGTCCCGGGCTCCAGGCGATCCCAGTCGACGACCACCTCGACGGCGAACTGGTACGGCTCGTCGAGCCGGCGGGCTGAACTCGGCCGGCTGCGGACGTAATAGGGCTGGCGGCTCTGCACCGTCTTGCGCAACTCCGTCCGGGTCGTCGCGCTCCGGGGCACGTTGAGGTTGAGCACTGACACCCCGTCCGGCATGCCCTCGTCGAGCACCTGCCTGGCCAGGAGCCGGGTGAAGTGCCTGGCGGCGGCCCAGTCGACGGTGGCGAAGGTGCGCCACTCGCTGACCTGCGCGGTGATCGCCGCGGCGATACCCGGGATGCCGTAGGCTTCCGCCTCCAGCGCGGCACCGATGGTCCCGCTCACCCCGATGGTGCCGCCGATGTTCTCGCCGTAGTTGATCCCGCTGATGCACAGCCCGATCGGCCGCTCGGCGAGCTCGAGAACCGCGTGCGTCACGGCCATCACCGGGGAGCCGCTGATCGCGTACCCGGGCACGGTGCGCCCGGCGACGTGCATCTCGACCCGCTCGACGACGCCGACGTCCGCGTCCCGGACGAAGGCGCGGCTCATGGCGGTCTGCTGCGTCGCGGGCGCGGCGAGAAGCAGGTCGCCCAGGTCGGCCACGGCCTCCGCGGCGGCGTGCAGCCCGGGTGAGAGCAGCCCGTCGTCGTTGGTGACGAGGATCAGCGGTGACTGCGGCACAAGCCGAGCCTATGCGCCCGGGCGTCGGCGCACCCGCACCGGCAGGCCGAGGAGACCGCGGACCATGAAGCTGGCTGCATCTCAGTAGCCGATGCGCAGGGTGAACGACCCGTCCACGACAAGGTTCTGCCCGGTGACCCAGGACGCCATGGGGCTGGCCAAGAAGGCGACCACGTTGGCTACCTCGTCGGCACGGCCGAACCGGCCGGACGGGTGCCGGGCCTTGTTGGCCTCGTAGTAATCCGGCTTCTTCTGCCGGATCCGGTCCCACGAGCCGCCGTCGATGTAGATCGGGCCCGGCGACACCGCGTTCGCGCGAATCCCGTCCGGACCGAGTTCCTTCGCGAGCTGGCTGACGTAGTTGATCAGCGCCGCCTTCATCGGGCCGTAGCTGAGCCCGCCGCCGGGGTAGTAGTGGTTCTCGACGGCGGTGATCGTCCCGATCTGTACGATGCTGCCGGCCTGGCTGCGCCGCAAGAACGGCACCGCAGCGTCGACCAGCGTGACCGCCGACATCACGTCCACCTCGAAGTTTCGCCGCCACCCTTCGGGCGTGTGCGGGATGCCGCCGAGCGCGCTGGCGTTCGACACGACCACGTCGATGCCGCCGAGCCGCCCGGCCGACTCCTCCACCCACGCGGCGAGCGCCGGGTGGTCGCTGGCGTCAACCGCGGCGCCGATCACCTCACCGCTGCGCCCCAGCTCCTTGACGGCGAGCTCGACGCCCTCCGCGTTCCGCGCGCAGATCGCCACCCGCATGCCCTCGGCCACCAGCCGCTTGACCACGGCCCGGCCGACGCCACGGCTGCCGCCCGTCACCAGCGCCTTCTTGCCGGCCAACCCAAGGTCCACCCCGGGTGCTCCCTTCACCGGTGCGGTCACCGGCGCTATGTCCAACACTTGGTGTACATTCCCGCTCCGCGGCGCTCACGCGAACGGCCCTCCCGACCACCAGCGCTCGAACCGGGGCCGCACGGCGGCGGACACCGGCTCGAGCAGGAAACCACCCGGTGAGCGCACGTAGGTCATCGACCCATAGCCGTCCACCGGCGGGAGCTGCGCCATCTCCAGCGTCCACCCGACGTCGATCAGCCGTTCGGTCTCGGCTGCCACATCGTCGACCCAGACTCCCATGTGATGGACGCCGGGCAGGTCGGCGCCGTCCCACAGCGACCCGGGCACGCCCTGCAGCAGCTCGTCGTGCTGCGGACCCTCGCATGAGTACGTGAACCGGAGCGGGATCTTGTAGGCGCCCTCGCCGGGCGTCCAGACCGGCTGGTCCCGCTCGACAACCTGCGCCCACGTGACGTCGAGGCCACTTCCGAGCTCCGCCATGGCCGCCTCGAGATCGGGCACGCGTACGCCGACGTGATACAGCGCCTGCTGGTAGTCGAATGTCACACAGCCTCCTCAGCGAGAACAGCCGCGGTGGCCCATCGAGAATGCGTTGGCATAACTATAATGCGGTTTCGGTAAGTGCGACTAGGCCAGCCATCATTGCATGACAGCTGTCATCTCACAAGTGTCATCTGACACTTGTGATGCGGTCGGCCATGCGGCATCCTCGCAATATGCCCATCCAGGTTGACCGCGAGCGCCAACGCGACCAGGTCACCTCACTGGCCGCGCGTCTGGTCGCTCAAGAGGGCGTCGCCGCCCTCACGTTCCGCCGCGTCGCGGACGCGGCCGGCACCAGTACGGCCATCGTCAGCACCTACTTCACCGACAAGCGCGATCTGCTGCTGTCCACGCTCCGTGCCGCCGCGAGCAGAACAACGGTGCGGTTCGAGGCCGCGATCAACGCTGGCGGCACCCTGCAGGACTGCCTGGAGGCCTGGCTTCCCCTCGACGAGGACCGGCTGGTCGACTGGCGGGTCATCATCGCGTTCTGGGGCGTGGCGGTCGCAGACCCCGGGCTCGCCCGCATCCAGGACGGGCATGTCAGCCGCGCCCGCGCTCGCGTCGAGAAGCTCCTGCAGAGTGAGCGCCGCCCCGGCGCCGAATCACCGGCGGACCGAGCCAGGCTGGCGCAGCAGATTCTCGCGCTGACGCTCGGGATCGCGCTTCAGGCGGTCTTCGAACCCGCTACCTCCCCGTCACTGCCGCAGCGGACACTCCTGGCCGACGGGCTGGCACGACTAGCGGGAACGTAGTCGGCGACTACGCGGCATGCGCCGACCTCCAGGACGCGTCCACGGCGCTCGGCAGGCCGGTGAAAACGCCCGGTCAGTCATCGAGCATGTCCTGCACGGTGCGGTGGAACGCGGTGATCTTGCACTCGCGGTCGTTGAGAATGTTGCGGCGGTAGCCGAACGACTGCCGGGTCGCGGCGACCTCGTCCCAGATCTCGACGTCCTCGGCCACCACGCCCTTCAGCCGTCCCCAGTGCTCGTTCACCTTGGTCACGTACTCGTCGTCGCCATCGGGGTACTGCAGTTCCCAGCACTCGAAGCGGCTTCGGTCAACGGCAAGCGGCACGGACCGGAACAGCTGGATGTGCGTGGGGTTGCAGTTGAAGACTGCGGTCGGGAAGAGCGTGTAGTGGCAGATGGCCAGACCCTGGTGGTCCAGGGTCTCACGCAAGCGGGGAAGCACGCCCTTGTACGGGATCACCATCATCCCGTGCCGCCCCAGGACGAAGTAGGTGCTGAACCGGCCATCCCGCACGTCCTGCGGCTTGGTGTTCTTCGAGTGCAGGTGAGCAGCGTGGTAGTTCTCGTTGAAGGCGTCGACGATGACCTTCCAGTTGACCGGCACGTCCCAGACCAGTTTCTCGGCCAGCTGCATGTCCTCCATCCAGTACGCGCCGAGGTCGGCCGTAATGTCCTCGCCGAGCCACTCGAGCAGCGGCGGGGCGACGCCCGGCCCGGCCAGAACGGCCCACACCCAGCCACCCCACTCGGCGCACTCCACCGGCGGCGCCGCAAGCCCGTCGAGCTCCCTGGCGTCGAAGTCTTCACGGTCGGGCACGCCGACCACGGAACCTTGGAGGTCGTACACCCAGCTGTGCCAGCGGCAGGTGAACCGGCGCGCGCATCCCGAGGTGTCCTTGACAATGCGGGCGCCCCGGTGCTGGCAGACATTGTGGAAGCCGGCCACCCCGCCGTCCCTCTGCCGGGTGATCACGATCGTCTCGCCGTGCCCCTCCCAGGTGATGAAGTCACCCGGATTAGGGATTTCCGAGGAGCGGCAGATCACCTGCCAGCTCTTCCGTAGCACGGTGGCTCGTTCCCGCTCGAAGCGCTGCGGGTCGGTGTAGGCCGCTGCGTCGACCATCCCCGTCCCGATATCCGGAACCATCGGGACACCCGGGCCGAAGCGCAGAGGACCGTCACCGCGAGCAGGTACGTGAACCATGTCATCTCCAAGGGGCTGCGACTTGGATACCGTCGCCCAGAAGAAGTATTGCATGACAAATGTCAGATAACAAATGTCATATAACGGATGTCATGTGAACCGCGAACCTCAGCTGCTCGCGTCCTTGCTGGCGGGTGAGTCGCTGAAATCCCCGACTTCAGGCGGCCGAAGATGTCAAAGGCCGTGCTCGATGGGCACGACGCCCCGGCTGGCGGCCTTGACCAGGGCGGCGTGATCGGCCTCGGTCTGGTCTGCGTACAGCCTGGCGAACCGGGCCAGGGCGACGTCGAGGTGGTCGGAGGAGCCGGCGTAGCCGACGATCATCGAGGCCCCGCTGGTGCGGGCATGGCCCTTGGCCAGCAAGTGGCCGGTGACCGCGGCGTAGTCCGCCAGCGCCGGGCCGTCGATGGAGTCCAGGGCCACGCTGCCTTTCATGTTGCGGAACTGGCGCACGTAGTACTGATGCTCGCCGACGGTGGTCCAGCCCAGCAACGGGTCGCTGACCGTCTGCAGGGCCTGCTGGTATTCCACGACCCGCTGGCCCTGGTGGGCGTGCCACGCGGACTCGCCGTGCACGTGACGGGCCAGGACTGACCGCCGTGCCTGCTTCAGCTGCAAGAACACCACGTCATCGGGGCTGCTGCCCTCGAGCAGGGCCACGTAGGCGCGCAGTCCGACGCTTCCGACGCCGACGACCTTGTGGGCGATGTCGATCAGCGTGTAGCCGCCCAGGGCCCGTCGCCAGTGCGGGGCCAGGGTGCCCAGGTACTCGTCCAGTCCCCGGGCAATCTGATCAGCCTCGGCGTAGTTGACCCGGGTGACCAGCGGCGGGTCCTCGACGATATGCCGTTTGCCGTCGCGTTGGCTGGTGAACCTGGGCAGCGCGCGGTCGCTGGTCCTGCGGCGCGCACGCGCCGCCGCACGCTTGATCTCGGCCCGCAGCGACTTGTCGGTCGTGCCCTGCTGCAGATGGTCAACGTCCAGGCGCTGGTAGGACCGGGCCAGCAGCGGTGTTGAGGCCAGATCACCGACCTCGTCACGGTACCCGGCCACACACCGCATTACCGCTGATTCACATTGCTGCTCATTCGCGCCGTTCTGTCGTCCCGCTATCCAGATGCTCGCGACCAGCCTGCGGAGGTCCCACTCCCACCCGCCGGGATGCGCCTCGTCGAAGTCGTTCAGGTCAATGACGAGATCCTGCTCGGGCGAGGCGTAGAAGCCGAAGTTACCCATGTGCGCGTCACCGCAGATCACCGGCGTGATGCCAGTGGACGGCAACCGGGCGACATCCTCCGCCATCACGATCGCGGCACCGCGCAGGAACCCATACGGCGTAGCGGCCATCCGGCCGACCCGGACCGGGACCAGCCAGTCAAGCCGGCCGGCATGCGACTCGATGATCAGCTGCACCGGATCGGGCCGGTCTGCCCGCATGGACCACTCCCCCAGCGAACGCCGCGGAACCTGGCGCCGCAGTTCTTTGCCCAACCGGTATCGGTCGAGCCGCGACGTCGCCTGCCGCCGCAGCGACGTGAAAGCTTCGCTGTCGGCTGAGGCGAGGACCACGTGACCACGCACAGGGCCGGCGGTACCCGTTCGCTGCACCATTGGTTTTCTCAACCTTTCGCAAGAGATCCGTACTTCACCGTGACGACTGCTCGCCCGTCGCCAGAATCCAACCGCCATGACCCGAGTTTCTTAATACGCGCTACAATAACTGGGAAGCGGCGAGGTAGCATGGGTTCGTCCAAGCGAGGGGACTCGAATGGCCGGTCAAGACAGCGACCTCCTGCTGGATCCAGGCGTGCAGAGGAACCCGTTTCTCTACTATCGGCGCCTGCGCGAGCACGAGCCGGTGTTCCGGATGCCGGGGACCGGCTTTTACGTCCTTACCCGGTACGAGGATCTGCGGACCGTCCTGCTCGACACCGAGACGTTCTCCAACACGCTCGACCTGGAGGATCTCTCCGGAGAACGGTCCAGGAGGCTCGGCGCGCTGTTCAACGAGCGTCTCGCGGAGACGGGCTGGGCGCACGTTCCGACACTGCATCAATCGGATCCGCCCGAGCACACGCGGTATCGCCGCTTGCTCAACAAGGTGTTCTCGCCGGGCCGGGTCCGGCAGATGGTCCCCGGCGTCGAGCGCATCTGCGACCAGCTCATCGACGCGTTCGTCGACCGCGGTCGCTGTGAGTTCGTGTCGGAGTTCGCATTCCCCCTGCCGGGCATCGTGATCAGCGAACAGCTCGGACTGGCACCTGACCGGATCGGAACGTTCCGGCGCTGGGCTGACGCAATGCTCGCTCCCGCCCAGGGACTGCTGGCCGATGAGGACGCGGCGATCAGGTACGCGGACATCGAGGCCGAAGCACAGCATTACCTTGCGGACGTGTTCGAAGACCGCCGAGCACGTCCGACGAGCGATCTTATCTCCGCCCTGGTCGAGGCTTCGGACTCCGAAGAACGCCCGCTATCGATGCACGAGTTGCAGAATCTGCTGCAGCAGCTGATCACGGGCGGCTACATCACGACCGCCGATGCGATCACCTCCGCCATGTGGCTGCTCATCGAGAACCCGGAGCAGATGCAGCGGGTGCGGGCCGACCGGAGCCTGATCAAGGCGTTCGCCGAGGAATCGCTGCGGATGCTCGCCCCGGTACAGGGCCTGTTCCGCAAGGCAACACGGGACGTCGAGATCCGTGGTGTCACGATCCCGGCCGGAAGCATAATTCACGTGCGCTACGGCGCCGCGAACCGTGATGACGAGGCGTTCGAGAAGCCCGACGATTTCGACGTCACCCGTGCGCACGTGATGCGGCACATGTCGTTCGGACAAGGACCGCACGCCTGCGTGGGTGCGCCACTCGCGCGGCAGGAGATGGTGACCGCGTTCGAACGCCTGCTGGCTCGACTCGACGACATCCATCTCGACACCGGCCAGCAACCCGAGCGCAACGAGGGACTCCTGTTCTACTCCTTCAAGACGCTGCCCGTACGGTTCGATGACTACGGCCACCGCTGACGTCTTCTCGCCGGTCCGGGTCGGCACCATGTCGCTCGGCCACCGGCTCGTCGTCCCGCCGCACAGCGGCGGCGGCGGTGCGCTGCTGGGCACCGAGGAGCAGTTTGAGCGGATGTGCCGCTACTGGCTGGCGCGGGTGCAGGGCGGCATGCAGTGGGTGGGCGGAGGCCCGATGTTCGTCCGCAACCCGCTCATCCCGGGGTTCGAGCCGACTGGCATCGGGGCGAACGCGGATGGTTTCTTCCGGCATCCGCTGTTCGTCGAGCGGATGGGGCGGTACATGGACCGGCTGCACGGCGCGGGCGGTTTCGGAACCGTGCAGATGGTCTTGCAGGGCGGCATGCCGATCGCGCCGTCGCAGACGCTCTCTGGTTATCTCGATCACACGATCCCGCACCGGCTCGGCCTCGACGAGATCGCGTGGCTGGTCCGTGAGTACGGGGAGTCGGCGGCACTCGCGGCCGAAGCCGACGCTGACGCGATCGAGTTGCACAGCAACCACGACGACGTGCTGCAGTGGTTCCTGTCGCCGCGGACGAACCGCCGCGACGACGGATACGGCGGCGGCACCGAGGGGCGACGGCGGCTGCTGCGCGAGGTGTGCGAGGCGATCCGCCGGCACGTCCGCCGGCCGATCACGCTCGGCCTGCGGCTGTGCCTGGACGAGATGGTCGACGGAGGCTACGGGATCGAGGAGTGCGCCGCGTTCGTTTCGGCGTTCACCGAGGACGGCACCGTCGACTACTTCAGTTTCGACGTCGGCAACAACTGGGGGACGCCGAGCTATGTGCCGATCGGGCTTCATCCCGAGGGCGAGTGGGCAGGTCTGGCCGGCCAGGCCAAGGCGGCGACCCACCTCCCGACCGTCTACGCCGGCCGCGTGGTCCATCCGGAGGTAGCCGAGGCCATCCTGGCCGCGGGGCAGGCCGACCTGGTCGGGCTCGCCCGGGCCCTGATCGCGGACGCGCAGTTTGTCGAGAAGGCTCGCACGGGTCGCCGCCCCGATATCCGTCCGTGCATCGCGGTCAACGACTGCATCAACCGGCGGTCGGGTGAGGGATTGCCGTTCGCCTGCGCCGTCAATCCCGATGCGGGCCGGGAGTTCGAGGCGCCGGCTTCCCGGCCGGACGCAGTCCGCGACCTGCTGGTGGTCGGTGGCGGCCCGGCCGGCACCGAGGTAGCCGCGCTCGCCGCCGAGCTGGGACATCGGGTGACGCTGCTCGAACGCGAAGACCGGGTCGGCGGGCAGCTCGCGGTCGCCGCGCTCGCGCGGAGCAACCGGCAATACGCCGACTGGCTCGCCTGGCAGGAGCGTCGTCTGCAGAAGCTGCCGGTGACCGTCGAGCTCGGCGCGGAGGCGATCCTCGACGACGTGCTGGAGCGCCGCCCGGACGTGGTCGTCGTCGCCACCGGCGCCCGGCCGCGCGTACCGGACGTTCCCGGGGTGGAGCTGCCGCAGGTGGTCACCTTCGTGGCCGCGCTCACGGGCAGCGCGGTGCTCGGTGACCGGGTCGTCGTGGTGTCCGAAGACGACCGCGCCGCGCCGCTTGCCGTGGCCGATCACCTGGCGGGTGCCGGGCACCAGGTAACGCTCGCCTACCAGTCGCCGGCCCCGTCGCCGCAGGTCGGCAAGTACTCCATCGGCTCGATGCTGGCCCGGCTCGACGCAGACGGGGTCCGCCTGGTACCGATGGCGCGCGCCGTCGCCTTCGCACCCGGCGCCGTGGAGCTGTCCCATTGCTACAGCAACCGGCGCTGGACACTCGGCGGTGTCGACACCGTCGTCCTCGCCTGCGGGTCCGTCTCCAACGACGCTCTATACCACGAGCTGCGCCACCGGCACCCAGCGGTGCACGTGCTGGGTGACGCCTATGCGCCGCGGCGGCTGTCGTTCGCGACCCGCCAGGCGCGCGAGCTGGTACGGGCCGTGCTCACCTAGCGAAGCTCGGAACGCGCAGATAGGAGACCTGCCATGCCGGTCGGGCCGTCACCGCCCGTTGCTGTCGTGTCGGGCGGCGGGACGGGCATTGGACGAGCCACCGCGGCCGCGCTGACGGCCGATGGGATGGACGTGGTGATTGTCGGCAGGCGGGCGGATGTCCTGCGCGCCACCGCCGACGAGATCAACGGCGGCAGGCCGGCCGGAAGCGGGGAGCTCAGCTGGGCGCGCGCCGATGTGAGCGACCCCGCAGAGCTCGCCGAGGCGGTCGAGGTGATCCGGCAGCGCCACCCGGTTGTCGATGTCGTGGTCAACAACGCGGGAGGATCTGTCCGGGCCGGCACGGACCTGCGTGAGCTGGCTGCCGCATGGATGGAGTCGTACCGGAAGAACGTGATTACCGCGGTGCTGCTCACCTCGACGCTGCTGCCGCTGGTGCGGCGGCCGGGCGGGCGGGTGATCATCGTTGGCTCGCGGGTGGCGATAACAGGTGGCGCCAGCCCGCCCTACGTCGCGGCCAAGGCGGCACTCAACGGATGGGTCCTCTCACTCGCCCGGCAGCTTGGCCCGGAGGGGATCACCGCCAATGTTGTCGCACCGGGTTATACGGCCGACACCGAGCTACTGACCGGGCGGATGCCGGCCGAGCGGCACCAGCGAATCGTCGCCGGCATCGCGGCGGGAAGACCGGCGCAGCCATCGGAGATCGCGGCGGTAATCCGCTTCCTGGCGTCGAAGGAAGCGTCATTCGTCAGCGGCCAGGTACTCGGCGTGGACGGCGGCACCCTGCCGGTCGGCTGACCGGGACCGGCGGCGCGCCGCGTGCCGCCGCGTGCCGCCGTGTACTGCGGAGACGCCTTACCGGAGCTGCCGGAAGAACGCCCTGAGGTCGGTGACGAACAGTTCGGGCTCCTCCAGGGAGGCGAAGTGGCCTCCCGCTGGCATCTCGTTCCAGTGCGTGATGGTGTACAGCCGTTCGGCCCAGGACCTGGGGACTCTGCGCACGTCGCGCGGATAGATCGCGCATCCGGTGGGGACTTCCACCCGGGGCGGGCGGGGCGAGGTTCGCCTCTGCTCGGCCCATTCGGCGTACAGGCGGGCTGCGGACGCGATCGTCCTGGTCAGCCAGTACGTGGTCACGTTCGCGAGCAGTTCGTCCTTGGTGAAGCTGCGCTCCACGTCTCCGCCGCAGTCGCTGAACGAGCGGTACATGTCGACCAGCCACGCGGCGAGCCCGGCGGGAGAGTCGTTCATGGCGAACGCCATGGTGTGCGGGCGGGTGGTGTTCAGCGGGAGATGGATGACCGTGCCGGCGGCCTGGTGGGCGGCCCAGTCGCGCAGCCCCCGGCGTTCGCTGTCGGTCAGGCCGTCCTCGGGATCGTCCGTGCCCTCCGGCGGCTCGCCGAGCGGCATCGTGAGGTACAGACCGCACACGCCCGCGCCGGCGCCGGACCGGAGCAGGTCGGTGGTGATGATCGCGCCCCAATCCCCGCCGGCGGCGCCGTACCGCTGGTAGCCCAGCCGGTGCATGAGCAGCGCGAACGCGGACGAGATACGCCGCACGTTCCAGCCGGGGCCGACGGTGGGCCCGGAGAATCCGTAGCCGGGGATGGACGGGCAGATGACGTGGAAGGCGTCTGCGGCGCGGCCGCCGTGCCGGGCCGGGTCGCGCAGTGGCTCGATGACCTTCTCGAACTCGAAGACCGAGCCCGGCCAGCCGTGCACCAGCAGCAGCGGGAGCGCTCCCGCCTCGGGCGACCTAGCGTGGACGGCATGGATTCGCTGCCCGTCGACGTCCATCGCCACCTGGCCGAACGTGTTCAGCCGCGCCTCGCACGCCCGCCAGTCGAAGCCGGTTCGCCAGTACGCGCACAGCTCCTGCAGATACTGCCGGCTGGTTCCGTAGGACCAGCCACTGCCCGGGAACTCCTCTAGCCACCGGGTGCGGGCCAGCCGCTCGGACAGGTCATCGAGCTCGCCCTGCGGAACGTGTACCTCGAACGGGGTAATCCCGCTTGCCATGGGTCCCTCCCCAGCGGCCGGCGCTCAGCGGCGGCGGTACCCGGTCGCACGACCGGTTTCGTCGAAGCCGAACACGGCGACTCCATCGTCGTCGGTCTCGAGCCCGTCGGCGCCGTCGCTGCCCAGGGCCACGTGGATCTTCTGGGTGCTCCATTTGGTGATGTCGAGGCAGAGCGAGGCCAGTTCGGCCGGCTCGAACGACGTCCGGGCCTGCTCGGCCACGGTGTCGGACAGCATGTCGGGCCGGGTGATGAACGCGTCGGTGACGCGCAGGGCCACCTTGGCCCGGTCGGGCAGGTCGCTGCGTTCATAGAAGTCGATCTGCGCCGTTATCGCCTCGTCGACCCCGGCGGCGCGGGCGTCGGCGAGCCGCAGCGTCTGGCAGATCCGGCAGCGGTGGGTGCGTGCGCAGCGCAGCCGGACCAGTTCCGTGGTCATCGGATCAACCGAGCTCCCTCGCACCACCGCCTCCTGGTACGCCCCCAGCAGATCGGCCGGCGTCGCGTCGCCGGCGGCTGGCGAACCGATCAGGGGCGGTGACCATGCGTCATCGTCCAGCAGACGTGCGGCGATCATCTGCAGCCGCTGGGTGAACTCGACGACATAGATCGCCGACACTAGCTCCCGAGCGCCGGCGGCGCCGAAATGCCCGGCCAGCTCGGCGCGCGCGGCCGGGGTGGTCCCGCCGACGTCGATGACGAACTGCTCGGCAAAGGCGATAGTGTCCCGCTCGGCCGGGGAGAACAGCTGGGATCTCGGGTAGTCCGGCAGAGCGAGGATCTTGGATTGGGACACAGCATCCGCACGCGGGTACGGGGCACGCACCCGGAACGCTGCGGGATTCCCGATGAGCTGCGCCACCCGCAGGCGGACCAGCTCGAGCAGCGCGGCGTCGCTGACCTGCCAGACCCGCTCGTTCAGGGCGGCCAGCAGACCGCAGGCCTCGGGCCGAAGCTGGGACAGGGCCCGCGGCTGCGACCACATCGTTCCGCGGGCGAAACCTGCGGTGCTGGAGTAACTTGACACTATATAAAGTTACAACTACATACACTAATTATCAATTTATCAATGCAGCGCCGCCGACTTACTATAGCTGTTCTTAAGTAACTCATCGTAGCGGTACGGGGAGCGGAGGGAGGCTTCGTGATGGATAGGTGGATCACTGACGATGCCCTCATCACCGTGGACGGAACCGCGGGAACCGTCACCATCATGGCGCCAGCCGCGGGAGACAGGGTCGCGCCGTCGTGACCTCCGTCCCGGCGGGACAGCCGCAGTTCGATGTCGTGGTGCTCGGCACCGGCGCGGCAGGACTTGTGGCGGCGGTGGCCGCCGCGGAGCACGGCGCCTCGGTCGGGTTGTTCGAGAAGGCAGACCGCGTCGGCGGCACGACGGCTATCTCGGGCGGGGGATGCTGGGTTCCGTGCAGCGCCCAGATGGCCGCCAGCGGGATCGCCGACAGCCGGGATGACGCGCTGCGTTACCTCGCGTCGCTGTCGTTCGGGCACATCCGCCCGGGATTCGCCGAAGCCTTCATCGACGACGGACCGCGCGTGTTCCAGTGGCTGGAGGCGGCGGCCGGGCTGCGGATGAAGATCGTTTCCGGCTACCCGGACTATCATCCCGAACGACCCGGCGGTAAGCCCGGCGGTGGACGGACGCTGGAACCCGAACTGTTCTCCTTCCGGCAACTCGGCAGCTGGGCGGATCGGGTGGTGTCCAGCCACCGCAACCCGCACCTGATGCTGAGTGACACGACGCTGGGCGGCGGCACCGGGCATCTCGACGAGAAGGTCCAGGCGCAGCGGCACGAGAAGGATCTTCGCGGCTGCGGTGCCGCGCTGGTAGGACCTCTGCTCATGGCCTGCCTCGACCGCGGTGTCGAGCCGGTCACCGCCAATCGCGCGCAGGACTTGGTCATTGACGACCGCCGGGTGACCGGCGTCGTCGTCGAGCAGCCGGCCGGCACGGTGATCGTCCGCGCCGCGCGTGGCGTGGTTCTCGCCACCGGCGGCTTCGAGTGGAACCCCGAACTGGTCCGCAGCTTCCTGCGCGGGCCGATGACTTCGCCGGCATCGATCCCGACAAATGTCGGCGAAGGTCTGCTGATGGCCATGCGCGCGGGGGCCGCGCTGGACAACATGCCGCAGGCCTGGTGGGCGCCGGTCATCGAGATCCCCGGCGACATGTCGTTCGGGCGGCAGCACGCGACCCTGCTCAACCGGGAGCGGACGCTGCCCCGCTCGATCCTCGTCAACAAGCTCGGTCGCCGCTTCACCAATGAGGCCGCGAATTACAACGCCCTCGGCGGCGCGTTCCACCAGCTTGACGCCGCGCGCTTCGACTATGTCAACCTGCCGTGCTGGCTCGTCTTCGACGCCGGTTACCTGGCACGTTACGGCTTCAGGGATGTCCGTCCTTCAGATCCGGCTCCGGCGTGGATGACCCAGGCAGAGGGCCTGGACGGGCTCGCCGCCGCGATCGGCGCACCGGCTGACGCGCTGACGGCGACCGTCGCGAGGTGGAACTCGAACGTCGAATCGGGCGACGATCCGGACTTCCACCGTGGTCGCAGCGCCTACGACCGGTGGAGCGGCGACGCCGCGGCTCGCGGCGCGGCTGGCTCGACGCTCGGCCCGATCAACCAGCCGCCGTACTACGCGATCGAAGTGCGCAGCGGGACCCTCGGCACCAGCGGTGGCCCGCGCACCGACCTGCACGGGCGGGTGCTCGACACCCGGGGCAAGGTCATTCCCGGGCTGTTCGCCGCCGGGAACGTCGCGGCCGCTCCGACCGGCATGGTGTACGGCGGCGCGGGCGGCACCCTCGGGCCCATCATCACCTTCGCTTACCGAGCCGGGACGGCGGCGAGCCGGCCAGGCGACCCCGGCTGACGGCGCCGGCTCGGCACCGACCATCCTCACGTACCCGCAAGCCGGGCGACAACCGGCGCGAACGCTTCCATGGAGCGCTGCGCGACGTTGACGTAGCTGACGCCGAGTTCGCTGCGACGTTGCTCGAGCTTCTCGCAGATCTCGGGCACGGAGCCGATTAGCGCGTGCGGATGCTCTGACAGCACATCCGGAGCGACGCCGAACCGCCGCGCCATGGCTTCCTGAGCGTCCCTGGAGTCCTCGCTGATCGCAACGAAGTAGGCGGCGAGCTCGAGCTCGATGTCGTCGAAACGATCGCCGGCCCCCTCCCGGATCCAGCCGATCTTCTCCACGGTGGCGTCCCGGGTGGAGCTCGCCACGCTTCCCGACCCCAGCTTCCCGGCCGCGTTGTTGAAATTGATGCTGACGATGTCGGCCAGCCGGCCTGCGAGCTTCAGCACCCGGGGAGCGCCGCCCCCGATGAAGATCGGCGGATGCGGCCGCTGCACCGGCAGCGGCCGCCCGGCGAAGCCGGACACGTGCACGTGCGTGCCCTGGACATCGAGCGGCTTTCCGCCCCAGTGCGCCTTGAGAACCTCGACGACCTCGGCCAGCCGTTCAATCCGCACGCCGGGGCGGTCCATCGCGATGCCGAGCCCCTCGTACTCGGCGGCCACCCACCCGGCGCCGAGCCCGACCTCGAGGCGGCCCTCCGACAGCATGTCGAGGGTGGCGAGCTCCTTGGCCAGCACGACCGGGTTGTGATAGTCGACGCAGAACACGCGACAGCCCACGCGCAGCCCGGTCGTCGCCATCGCGGCCGCGGTCATCGCGGTCAGCGGCGCAACGTCGACCGGGCGGTGCCCGGACGCGTTCGAGATGTCCCCTGGGCCGAAGTAGTGGTCCGTCGTGAACAGGGTTGAGTAACCGAGGTCCTCGGCCCGCCGGGCGACGCCGGTCCACTGCTGGGCCGAATCCGCCTCGAACGCCTGCACCGAGAACCGGAACGGGCGCGTTCGCCGGTCGCTCATCTGCCGCTCCTCTCCGCGCTCACCAGATCGGCGCCGGTGCCGGCCGGGCAGATGTGCCGACGCCGGCCGCGTGCTGCCTGATCACCGGCCGGTACTGGTCATGGGTGAGGATCCAGAAACGGTTTGAGGTGATCGCCTCAACAACCTGCTCGGCAACATCGGCCGCGGTCAGCGTCGCGGCCGCCCCGGCGGTGGTACGAGGGACGTTCGGAGGCGGCGCCTCGTCGGCGAGGTCGGCGGGACGATTGCGCGCGCTGTTCGTGATGGCGGTGGCAATGAACCCGGGACAGAGCACGGACACTCCCAGCGATGATCCCAGCTGGTCGAGCTCGGTCTGCAGAGATAGCGACAGCGCGAGAACGGCGGACTTCGCCGCCGCGTAGGCGCCCAGGTTGGGCATCGGGAGCAGTCCTGCCATCGACGACGTGTTGATGATGTGGCCGCCCTCGGCCTGTTCGAGCATGCGGGGGACGAACGCGCGCAGCCCGTAGACCACGCTCCAGAAATCGACGTTCAGCACCCACCTCCAGTCATCGAGCGTGAGCTCCCAGACCCGGGCCCGCTTGACAACGCCGGCGTTGTTGCACAGTACGTGAACCGCCCCGTGGGCATCGAAAGCGGTCGCGGCCAGGTGGCCGACTGCGTCGACGTCCGCGACATCGGTCACCACACCGGTCGCGTCATGCCCGCCGGCGCGAAGCTCTCGCACGGCTGCGTCCAGCGGACCGGCTTCGACATCGGCCAGCACCACCTTCATCCCAGCCTGGGCGAACCGGTTCGACATCGCCAAGCCGAGGCCGCTCGCCGCGCCGGTGATCACCGCAACTCGGCCCTGCAGGTGCTCCACATCTCCTCCTCGCAGATCGCCCCAGACTAGGACCGGCGCGGGTCGACCAGTACCTTGATGTCGTCCGACGGCCCGGCAGACAGCCCGCGCAGCGTGGCCTCCAGCTCATCGAGCCGCACGGTGCGACTGTGCAAGGGCTGCGCCCGCACCCGCCCGTCGGCGAGGAAGGTCATGCTGCGGCGGAAGTCGTCATGGGTAAATGCGTTCGAGGCGACGACCGTGACCTCCTTGGCCAGCCACCGAGCCGCGTTGATGGTGGCCGGCTCGGCGAGAAAGCTGAGGAGCTGGACCACGCCGCCGGAGCGGGCCAGGTCGACCGCGGTCTGCAGCAGGCGCGGTACTCCGGCGCACTCGATGACCACGTCCGCGCCGATGCCTTGCGTGTGGTCCTGGACGTATTCGGCCGCCTCGTCCGGCGTCACGGCGTTGAGCGCACCGAGCTCTGTGGCCAGCCGCCGACGCGCAGGCGATGGCTCGATGACCAGCACATCCCCGGCGCCGGCGACCCGGGCGAACTGCAGCGCCAACAGCCCGATCGGACCGGCGCCCTGTACCACGACCGTGTCGCCGGCCGTGATCCCGCTGCGGCGCACTCCGTGGAAGGCGACCGTGGCCGGCTCGACCTGCGCGGCCACCTCGTCGGTCAGGTCCGGGTGAGCGCGCATGACCCGGGCCGCCTGGACGGTGATCGTGCCGGCGAACCCGCCGTGTGGCGGCGCGAGCGGATCTCTCCCCCTGGCCACCAGCGACACCGTACGGCAGTACTCGCCGAGTCCCCGCCGGCACTCCGGGCAGCGGCCGCACGCGGGCGGGACTGCGAGGACGACTCGGTCCCCCTCCTGCAGGCCGTCCACGCCGGTTCCGGCAGCGGCTACCGTGCCGACCCACTCATGGCCGCACACGGCCGGGCTGTGCAGGTGCCCGCTCCGAAACGAGTGGATGTCTGTCCCGCAGATCCCGCACAGGGTGATGTCAATGGTGACGCAGCCAGGAGGCGGTGGTGCCTGGGTGAACTGCCGGAACGTCACCGTCTCCTTCGCGGTGATAAGGGCCGCGGTGACATCTGACATGGATGGCGCCTTTCCGCGAGGTGGCTGCCGGTCATGGCGCGGCCATGGCGAGCCGCGCCGCCGACGCACCGGCCACCCGCCCGAAGGTCACGCAGTTGGCGTAGGAGTTGCCGCTTCCGACGTAGCGCGGTCCCACCACCCCGCCGGCGCTCTCGCCCGCCGCGAAAAGCCCGGGAATCGGCCGGCCGGACTCGGCGATCACCTGGGCGTCCCGATCGATCCGCAGGCCGCAGGCGGTGAAGCACACGGTCGCCGGGCGGATCTCGGCGGCATAGAACGAGGGGCTTGCGATCGGCTGGAGAAACTTGGGGTCCTTGAGGTAATCGAAGTCTTCGCCAGCCGCCACGGCCGCGTTGTACCGTTCGACGGTGACTTCCAGGTGTACCGCGGGCAGGCCGCATCCGGCGGCCAGCTCGGCAATGGACTCCGCGCGGTACACCTTGCCCGCGGTGACCATCGACTCCACGATGTCGCTGTTCCAGTGCGGGCTCTGTTTCTTGGTCGATCCGGGAACTTGCTGCTTGTACCGGGCGACACCGGCGGCCGTGGCTTCCTCGAGGGCGGCCCGGTCGAAGATCGCGTACGCGACGTCGCCTCGCTCTTGAATGAGCCCGTCCATGATCCCGTAGGGCGCGGTCTCGTCGCAGAAGCGCCGGCCCTGCCGGTCGACCAGGACCAGCCACCCCGGCAGGTACGCCTCATAGATCTTCGCGAAGTCCGCGTGCAGCAGCCGCAGCCCGCGGTTATAACCCGTCACCTGCGCGCCAACCTGAACGGCGAGGTCAAGGTGGTCGCCGCGGCTGCCCTCCGCTCCGATGTACCACGCCCATCCGGTGTCGGCTGCCGAAGGGAAGTACCGCGCTAGCTTCTCGGGATTATTGCCGAAGCCGCCCGTCGCCACCACCACTGCGCCGGCCGTCAGCGTGTCCTCGCCGACACCGGCCCCCACGACGGCGCCGTCCTCGGTGAGCAAGCGGCCGACCCGCCGCCCGAGTGCGATCTCGACTCCGGCACCGCGGCAGTGCCGGGCGAGCACGTCAACCACCGCCTGGCCGCGCCCGATCGGGCAGTGCACCCGCGGCACGCGCTCGTCACCGCCGAACACCAGCTCGTCGTAGAACTCCACCCCGAGATCGCCGAGCCATTCCACCGTCGGCCCGGCCAGTTCGGCCAGCCGCCGGACCACGGCCGACTCGACCTTCCACTGGTTGAGCTGCATGTAGTCGTGAAAGAGCGACCCGGCGTCATCCGCGATGCCCAGCTTGCGCTGATACCGCGTACCAGCGCCCATCATCAGCCCGCCCGACAGCCGCGACGAGCCGCCCACCAGTCCCTCGGACTCGGCGATCAACACGTTTTGCGCGCCGTTCTCCCGCGCGGACAGCGCCGCGGCAAGCCCCGCCGCGCCAGATCCGACCACCACGACGTCGACGTCCCGTCGAGGACGCATCTCTACGACCCCCTCTCTGGGATCGGCCGCCTCTCCCGCCTCAGGAACCCCGCGAACCGGAGCGACCCTTTTCTGCAACATATGTTGTACTACACTTGTTCTACAGGAGTGGTACAGTGCATGTCAATGCCCAGATACGTCGACCACGACGCCCGCCGCCGGCACATCGCCGCCACGGCCGCCGAACTCGTCGGAACGCGCGGCCTGGAGGCGCTGACTTTCCGTAATGTGGCTGAGGCCGCGGGATCGAGTACCACCGTACTCACGCACTACTTCACCGACAAGAACGACCTGCTGCGATCCACCTTCGAAACCGTCGCGGAGCGGTCTGGCGCCCGGTTCGACGAGGCACAGCGACACGGCGGCGGCCTCCGCGAGTGCCTGGAGGCGCTGCTTCCGCTCGATTCCCAGCGCCAGACCGAATGGCGCCTGCTCACGTGTTACTGGGGCATGGCCGTGAGCGATCCGAACCTCGCGCGTGCGGAGGCTCGGCACGTGCGCTCGGCGCAGCGCCGGATCGAGTCGCTGCTGCGGCAGCGCTACCAGGAGATAGCCGACTCCGAGGTGGAAGTCGTGGCACGGCGGCTCGTCACGCTCGTGCACGGGCTCGGAGCCCACAGCGCGCTCGATCCGGACCACTGGTCCCCGGCGGAACAGCGGCGGGTCCTAGCTCACGAACTGGGCTCTCTCGGCGGCCTCGACGTCCGTGACGGCGGCGAGCCCGCGAGAACCAGCTCCGACCGGCTACCCGCAGCGGCCGCAGGCCACCGCGCCACGCCGCCGAAGCGCGCCCGGGCCGCTCGTGACGCCGCAGCCAGGAGGCTGCGCAAGGACATACTGTCCGCCGTCAAGCAAGGTCCCAACCCCGTGGCCCGACGCCGCCGACGTCGGTTCTCGGCTTGAAGCTTGACCGTTGCGAGGCGTTGTTGTAGAACAGACGTTGTACAATGGGTCGCCGCGTCCGGAGACGGGAAGAACGCATGCAGGAACACGTGTACGACGTCGTGGTGCTGGGGACGGGCGCGGCCGGCTTGACGGCCGCCTTGCGTGCTGCGGCGGGCGGCGCGCAGGTCGGCTTGTTCGAGAAGGCGGACACCGTCGGCGGCACCAGCGCGTGGTCGGGCGGCACAGTCTGGTTGCCCAACAACCGCCACGAGGCGGAACTCGGATTCAGCGACAGCCGCGAGGAGGTGCTGACCTACCTGATGTCGCTGTCGCACGGTCTGATGGAGCAGCCGCTGGTGGAAGCGTACGTCGACACCGCCCCAGAGGTCGCGGCGTGGCTGGAGGACAACAGCCCGGTCGAATTCGAGACGCTGCGCGGCATGAGCGATTATCACCCCGAGCATCCGGGCGGGAAACAGGAGGGCCGGTCGCTGGAGTGCACGCTGTTCCCTTTCGCCGACCTCGGCGAGTGGGCGCACCGGGTCACCGTCGGCTGGCAGATCACCGGCGAGATCACCATGAGCGAGTCGTCGCTCGGGCGGAAGGCACCTGATGGCGTCCCGCAGGAAGAGCTTGACCGGCGCAAGCTCCGCGACGAGCGCGGCGCAGGCCAGGCGCTGGTCGGGCGTCTGCTCAGGGGCTGTCTCGACCGCGGCGTGCACCCGCAGGTCCGGTGTCGCGGGGTGCGGCTGCTTGTCGGCGGCGGCCGGGTGACCGGCGTCCTCATCGAAGGGCCGGACGGGCCGTTCGAGGTGCGCGCCCGCGGCGGTGTGGTGCTGGCGACCGGCGGGTTCGAGCACGACGAGCGGCTCGTCCGAGCATTCTTGCGCGGCCCGCTGGCGCGCGCGGTCAGTGTGCCCACGAACACAGGCGATGGGCTCCGGATGGCGATGCGCGTTGGCGCAGACCTGACCGACATGCGGGAAGCCTGGTGGGTGCCGACCATCGAGGTGGATGTCGACGGGTGGGGCCGCGTGCCGTGGCAGGTCAACACCGAACGGACTCGTCCGCATACGATCATGGTCAACGATGACGGCGCGCGGTTCACCGACGAGGCCGCCAACTACAACGCGCTCGGCAACGCGTTCCACGTCGTGGACGTGCCGCGGTTTAGCTACATCAACCACCCGGCGTGGCTGGTCTTCGACCACCATTTCCTGTCTCGCTACGGCCTGGCCGGGCACAGGCCGCCGGCACCCACTCCTGACTGGATCATCGAAGCGCCAGCTATCGCTCAGCTCGCCGAGCGGATGGGCGTACCGGCTCGCGCATTGCAAGCCACTGTCGAGCGGTGGAACAGCAACGTCGCCGCAGGCTCCGACCCCGACTTTCGCCGCGGGGACAGCCACCACGACCGGGCTTGGGGCGACCCCGCATTCGGCGGAACGCGCCAGGGCACGCTTGGCCCGATCGACAGCCCGCCCTACTACGCCGCACGCGTATGGTGCGGGGCGCTCGGTACCAAAGGCGGCCCGCGTACCGATACGCAAGGGCGGGTGCTCGACGTCGACGGCAACGTGATCGAGGGCCTGTACGCCGCGGGCAACGCGATGGGCTCCGTCATGGGCATGACCTACGGCGGACACGGCGGCACCCTTGGGCCCGGACTGGTGTTCGGCTACCTGTCCGGGCGTCATGCCGCCCTCGCCGTAACCTCACAGCCGGACAGGAAACCTTAGCCGGGCCGGCACTTTCTTGATAGTGATATAAGAAAGACAAGGTTTGCTCGGTTAACTGCCTGCCGCATACGTCGGCCCAAACGACGCCGGCCGGCCGCTCGCGTCGCCGACTCGCAGGAGGAGCATGACGACTGACGGACAGCGCGCCGACCGGGCCGCCGATCGTTACAAGTGGGTCGCCCTGACCAACACCACGCTGGGCGTCCTGGTGGTCACGATCAACTCCTCGATCGTGATCATCTCGCTGCCGGCCATCTTCCGCGGCATCCGGCTCAACCCGCTGCAGCCCGCGAACGTCAGTTATCTGCTGTGGATCCTGCTGGGCTTCCTGGTCGTCACCTCGGTACTCGTGGTCTCGTTCGGCCGACTCGGGGACAGCTTCGGCCGGGTGCGCCTGTACAACCTGGGCTTCGCGATCTTCACCGCGTGCTCCATCGCGCTGTCGCTGATCTTCGTCCGGGGCGGTGCCGCGGCCATGGCGATCATCGTGCTCAGGATCGTACAAGGAGTGGGCGGCGCGATGCTCTTCGCCAACGCTGCCGCGATCCTCACCGACGCGTTCCCGGCTAACCAGCGGGGCATGGCGCTCGGCGTCAACGGGGTCGCGGCGGTCGCCGGGTCGTTCATCGGCCTGGTCATAGGCGGGCTGCTGGCCAGCGCCGACTGGCACCTGGTTTTCCTCGTTTCGGTGCCCATCGGGCTGGTCGGCACCATCTGGGGCTACGCCCGGCTGCGGGAGGTCTCGGCCGCGTCGGGGGGCCGCATGGACTGGTGGGGCAGCGTGCTGTTCGCCGTCGGGCTGGTCGCCGTGCTGGTCGGTCTCACCTACGGCATCCAGCCGTACGGTGGGCAGGCGATGGGCTGGACGAACCCGGCGGTGCTCGGCTCGGTGATCGGCGGCATCCTCATCCTGGGCATATTCGTGCTGGTGGAGCGGCGCGTGGCCGAGCCGATGCTGGACTTCGCGCTGCTCCGTAACCGCACGTTCGCCAGCGG
>Ga0070708_100000793_pt1 | contig 23832 bp, 23 predicted proteins | sample KBSK5503metaG_FD_65469 | JGI IMG/M metagenome (GOLD analysis project Ga0070708, IMG submission 65469) | Corn, switchgrass and miscanthus rhizosphere microbial communities from Kellogg Biological Station, Michigan, USA - KBS K5-50-3 metaG | ecosystem: Host-associated > Plants > Roots >... | reverse complement strand
CAACTCTCGGCTTTCTGTTGATCAAGAATGCCTCTCTCTTTCATCCACTTCGCAAACTTGACCGCCGAATCAGGCACCATCATGGTCAGCGCCTTTTCCACATCTCGCGGACGAGTTGCCGGATCCACCTGGTAGAGATAGCGGACGAACTCACGCGTGATATAAAGCTTGTCCTGACTCGTCAAACGATCAGGGCCGAACTCAACACCTTCCTCTTTACCGTAATTGCGATCGTTAATCGAAAGCACCCGGCCCGAAGAACCGTCAACCACAATTCGATCAGGACGCCGGTAATACTGATAAATGTTGGCTACCGCACTCGCTACTACAACCACAGCCATTACCATTACCAGCCGGGTCAAATTCAGAATCGTGATCACATCATCCTTGTCACGGTAAACAACCTGCGGATCGGAAACCTCGCCAACCCTGCTCGCGCGAGAGCCCACCGCCGGAATCCTTTCAGTCCTCTCCGAAGCGCGATCAGCAACGCTCGCTCCGGCATAACCACCTGGTTCGCGAATAATAGGAACTCCACTCAGGAGCTGCGCGACTCGCGGATCTGTTTCTAGCTCTTCTAAAAAGCTCTCGAGGGAACCGTGACCATTGCCATTCCCATTCCCGTTGTCCGGACGTTCACGAACGCTCTTGTCCAACATGCTCATAAGGTGATTTCTCTCGCGGGCTCAGACTTAATCGACAAGTACAAATACCCCATCGCGAACTGCCTTCAACAAGAGCCATGCCACGAGGGATTTGCGAGTATGTAAAGAATACTGCGTGCTTTATCCGTAAACTCGCAGGTAAAATTCAAACAGACCTCACTCATTTCTCAAGGCGAGTGTTGCCATTCGACCACACCAAAAACATAAAGGCCTTAGGTCAGCGAGATTCGTGAGGAAAGATCCTGCACGACATAGAGCGTTATCAATCTATGCTCCAAGCCAGCGCGGAAACGCTCCGCGATTCCAATCTCTTACGCGAAGTGCATGAGTGGGAGAAAGCTGCGTCGAACGTTGATCGCGATGTTGGTTGGGAGGGGAGAGCCGTAGCCAGAGAGATCATGGCCGGTGTCGCTGTTGATGAACCAAACAGCGACTGCAGCATTTCCTGGAGAGACAGAGAGTTGCTTCGCTTAATTTGGGAAATCACCGGACCGGAACGTTACGCGAAGTTGAGGCGCGGACACTCACTGACTATTTGGCGCGAGCTATCGAAACGAGTACGCAACGTGACCATCGATATAGTGTGAGGCTGGCCGCGCGAGACCAGCACGGTCGCTTGGTAAGAGATTTTGAGAAGGCGAGCGGATATCACGACACGGCCCGCGAGCTGGCGTCGACTGCCGACGGTCATGAACCAAAATTCACTGATAGGAGAAGATCAATTTGGAGATCTATGCGGAGCGGCTTACTGATCCGCAGAATCGAGACCAGTTCTTGGAGATGGCGCGTGGCGGCGATAGCCGAGCCCAGGAACGAGAAGTGCCTAGCGCAAGAGGCCGGTGAAACGATGACACTCGTTGTAAATACAATGCCAGCCGCACTAAGTGCTGCGCTTTCGCGCGCGCTGGGTTTTGGGCGAGTGAATTCTCTTCGGCAATGCCTTGCGATCCATCTCGAGCCCCAGTCTATCATGGGCGACGTCCGCAATTTCGGCCATGCGTTCAGTCATACCAAGCACAAACAGAACGCGGGCGTAGCCTCCGAGGGAGACGCCCGCATCGCCTTGTTCAACTCTCGTCAGTGTTGGCCGACTGATCATTGCCTTTTGACTCATTGCTGTAGTAGAGATTCGTCGCCGACGGCGAGCCTCGTTGATGTCCGATCCCAGTTTCCTGAGTGCTTGTTTGACTTGAGCGGGCAGTCTGGTTGACGAGGTGGAGCGCATAGTGCTAACTATATATTACACTATATCAATTACTGTAAAATATATGTTACACTAGCCGATGAAATATGAATTCGCGGCTCGTTTGTACACTGGTGTCTAGCAGGATTGCGCGAAGAGCAACGCACGGCTGAAATTGAGGGCCGGGAGGATGCAATGATGGAAGCATTAACTTTAGGCAAGAACGGTTTGGCCAGTTATTCACCGCGAAGGCTTTTCGAGGCGGATGTGCCAGAGCCAGCTCACTCACCAGAGTTCGCTTTTCTCAGCCCAACCATTGTATTCGACGAGTTTTGGTATTTCGCTGCGGAGCGACAGAAGATTTTCATGAATCGCCAAACCCAAACACTGCCACCCTGGACCTCAGACCCAATTCTGGGTGTCTTCAAGTTTACGAACGTCTACCGAGCGTCAGATCGCGTAAGCCAGTTCCTGATCCGTAATGTGATCTATCGTGGCAGTGACACTCCGACTGAAGTGGTATTTCGTATTCTGTTGTTCAAGCTCTTTAACAAGATTGAGACTTGGCAACTGCTGGAAGATCAAGTAGGTCAACTCACCACCCGCAAGTTTTCGGTCGAGAAGTTTGGTCAGATTCTCAACGATGCCCTTGAGAAGAGTCAGCGGATCTATTCTGGCGCATATATCATGCCAACTGGCTCCAAGATTTTTCACACTGCCAGAAAGCACCAGGCGCATTTGCAACTATTGGATTTCATGCTGAGAGACAAGCTGCCCGCGAAGCTCGGTGCGGCGAAGGACCTGAAGCAAGCGTTTGAGATATTGCGGTCATACCCGCTGCTGGGGGATTTCCTCGCCTATCAATATGCGATCGATATCAACTACAGCGAAGTGACGGATTTTTCGGAAGCCGAATTTGTGGCCGCTGGTCCAGGCGCTCGCAGCGGGCTCCGCAAGTGCTTTGCTAACCTTTCGGGAATTGCGGACGAAGAGGTCATCCGACTCGTCACCGAACTCCAAGCGGAAGAGTTCCAGCGGCGCGGAATCTTATTTAGCTGGCTCGGAGGCCGGCGACTGCAATTAATCGATGTCCAGAACGTATTCTGCGAAATCGATAAGTACGCCCGCGTTCGCTTCCCAGAGATCACCGGCCTGGCCAATCGCGCTAAAATAAAGCAGCGGTTCAAGCCAAACTTGGCCCCGGTGCCGCAATGGTACCCCCCCAAGTGGGGAATCAACCAGAGCCTATAAACCACTCTTTCGCCCGAAAACCTCTGTAAACTTTAGCGTATGTCGCGTTGTTTGACAATCGAACAGCATTCGTGTATAGTGTTAGATATCCTGACAGGCGCAGGAGCTAACTTATGGCATTTCCCAAAGCAGAACTGGAAGACCGATTGCGGAAATGGTGGCAGAAGCGCGTGGCGTCGCCGCTCCGCCGCCGGGTCTCAGACCCCAGAAAAACCGGCGGAACTGTCTTTGACATTCAGCCTGAGATCGCGTCTCAGGAGGTCGTCTGTATATTGACCCAGATTGAGCCACTACTCGGTTTTGCATTAGATACCAGCCGCATTATCAAGCGCGGCGGTTATCAAAATGTCGAGGAGTTTGTTCGTGACATCCTGTCGAAACTTGAACCGCTGCATTTGAAACGCCAAGTAGTTAGCACGCTCGCCACGAAACCCGTACGAGGAGTAACAGTTCATGCCAGTAAGTAAAAGAGTGGAAACAACAGACCAGGAACGCATGCGTCTCGCGGAGAAGCTGCGCCAGGCGCGAGAATATCTTACGTTGTCGCAGGACGAGGTGGCGAAGGCTCTCGGCATTCCGCGCGCCGCTATCTCTTTAATCGAGTCTGGGCAACGTCGTGTTGAAGCCTTGGAGCTGAAGAAGTTTGCCGCCATCTACGAACGTCCCCTTAGTTATTTCACCGACGAGGAGGCACCAGCCAAGCTTCCGGACGAGGTGGAGCACTTGGCGCGGACAGCCCGCAAGCTTTCGTCCCGAGACCGCGAAGAACTCTCTCGGTTCGCGGAGTTCCTTCATTCCCGGGCGGCGAGGGAGAGCTGAACCAATGAGCCGTCGCCAAACGCTACTGGAGGGCATGGCCGCCGCCTCGCGCCTTCATCAGCAGCTTAACAGCGAAGAGATCGCCAGCCAGATTGGTGGTGGGGTAGACGTCTTTGCTGCCATCACTCGGTCAGAGATTTCCCTAGTCTTTCGACCTCTCGATGGACTGCTCGGCGCTTTTATGTCAGAGCCGACACCAGGAATCGTCGTTACGACAGAAAGAGGCTTGGCAGTGCAGCGCTTCACAGCCGCACACGAGCTGGGACACTTCGAGTTGCATCATACCGCGAGTCTGGATACTGACGAGATTCTGGTGCGGCATCCCTTCGGTTCGGCTGGATACGATGGACGTGAATTGGCGGCTGATGCTTTTGCCGCCGATTTTCTGATGCCTATGTGGTTGCTCGAAAGTCATGCCTCGCGTCAAGGGTGGACTGCAGAGAGCTTTGAGGATTCGGTGGTCATATATCAGCTGTCGCTCCGAATCGGGGCCAGTTTCGAAGCCACCTGTCGGACCCTGGCGCGGCATGACGTAATCGACGCGGCCACCTTACAGAAGCACCTGCAGGTCGCACCACGCCGGATCAAACAACTACTCCTGCGCGATCATCCAATGGAGAATTGGAAACCAGACGTCTGGGTGCTCAGCGAGCGTGATCGCGGCACGCTGATCCAGGGCGGACCAAACGATGTATTTCTGATTCACCTGCAGGAGAACAGTGGTGCAGGCTATCTTTGGAACATCGATCAGCTGCAAGAATCGGGGTTTGCGGTTATCTCAGATGAGCGACGATTCGCGGCAGCGTCTGAGCAAATCGGCGGACCGGTCGAACGCGTTTTGATTGCCGCCTCGCAGGCACCCAAAGAAGGGCAGTTGGATTTGCAACATGCCCGCCCGTTCGATCGGGGCGCAGTTGCCGATCACTTTACATTTACGTACCAAATGTTTGGCAAAGAAAGCGGGACTCTGCCACGTCTGGAAAAAATGAGGAAACTGGCAGCCGCCGCTTAATGAGCATCAACGTAGTTGTCGATCTTCGAAATCAGTTTGGACCGATTCGCAACCAGCATCAGCGGCCAACCTGCATGGCTTTCGCCGCCAGCGATTGTCACGCGTTCGCGCGCGGCAGCTTGGACGCGCTCTCTGCCGAATACGCTTACTTTCATGCGGTGAATCGTCAAGCCAATGCTGATCGCACGCAGGGTGTCTCATACCGAGCCATGACTGAAACGCTCGCCAACGATGGTCAACCGTTGGAAAGTGGTTGGCCATACATCGCCGGCCTTCAACCTGCGGATCCTTGGACGCCGCCGGCAACTCCGGGAACCATTTATAGGCGAGTTACAAATACTATCGACGCTACACCCGACGCGATCATCGACGCGCTGGATACGAGTTCAGCAGTCCTCCTCGGGATGCGCATCAGTGAAGGTTTCATATTTTTAGGCGCCGCGGAGGCGTTGCCGCCGTTAGCAAACGAACCTGCCGCTGGGACTCATGCCGTAATGGCCGTCGGCTATGGTGAGCTTAATAGCGAGCGTTATCTGCTAATTCGAAACAGTTGGGGCGAGGCTTGGGCCGATCACGGGTACGGCTGGATCCACCAAGACTATCTCGCGCCGCGATTACTCATTGCGGGAGTTATGAAATAGCCTTGAAACCATTAATTCATACGATTGAAGCTGAGAGTTGTCCTCAGGCATGGCTGAGGGGAGTTGAGTATTTGCTCGCTCAACCTGATCGCGAGGCCTACGATCTAATGCTCGGCGTTCAATCCCCGCGGGAAATGAGTCCAGATGATTTTCGCATCTTCGACCTGGTGGACGGCTTTCTGAGAGAATACAAACAGTCCCCGATCACGACGGTTGCGGGCACGATTTTTCCTGCCAATCATTACCTGCGAAATGAAGCGGCCGGAGTGTACGAGGAGTTTCCGGAAGAGATTGCCGGTTTGCCAAAGAGCGCGTCCGGCGCGTACGCCCTGAGGATGTTGCGAAAGGAAGGAAAGAACGGCACGTTCAATCCGCTGCGCGAACTGGTTGAGAAGATACAGAGGTTGCGCAATCGGAACCGCTCCGCCTACGAGATAAACCTGGTGGATTTGGATGATGACAGTTTCGAGATTCCCATTTACAACGCCAAAGACGATTACAAACTGCATCTCGGGCAGCCGTGCCTCAGCCACCTGACGTTCAAGATTTATCGCGAGGACTGGTTAAGGCTAACCGTGATGTACCGCTCGCACTACTATGTCACCAAGGCTCTCGGCAACTTGCTGGGCCTGGCGCAATTGCAATCCTTTGTGGCTGCGGAAACCGGCCTCGAAGTCGGGCCTCTGGTGTGCCACTCAACCCACGCGCGGATCGACACGGAGAGAGGCGTGACCCTGAGTAGTGTTGAACGGCTCGTGTTGGCGTGCCGAAACGGGAACTCTTAAAGAAAGGCGTTGAGCACAGACGATGATGGTAGTAACTCAGCTGGACTTCGTGACGATGAATAGTTACCAGGAATTCACTCGTCTTACTGATCAAAACCAAAAACCCGGTTACGCCGGTTTCATGTTGCCATTCCTGGGAATCTACGGGGAGGTCGGCAGTCTTTTAAGTGAACTGAAGAAGAAACAGCGCGATGCCGACTCCTATGTCGGATACGCAGAGTCCGTGATCGAAGAGCTGGGTGACGTGCTGTGGTATTTCACCAATATTGCCGATCGCGCTCAGCTGGAGGTGGAAATCCTCGCCCAGTGCATGACCCGCGACATCGATGACTGGGACCAGGTGGAGAACCGCTCCGGCACGTTTGATGACATCCAGTTTCGCCGCGAGCATGCCGGTCCGCTCAGTGGTGAGAAGGTGGAACAGGGCGCCATCAACCTAGCCGCTAAGGTCGGCAGCCTATTGGCTGATGCGTCTATCGGCCGACTTGAGGGTAACCGCGATCTCCTGTCAGCGCACTTGGTGGAAATCCTGCGCGCGATCGTTCGGGTCGCTGAAGAAGCCGACGTTAGTTTGGAGCAAGCAGCTACGCGGAATGTGGCCAAGGTTACCAGTCGCTGGCCGATTGAGCGTAGGTACACGCCTCTGTTCGATGAAGGCTTCGAACCCGACGAACAGCTACCCCGTCATTTCGACATGGTTATTGAGGAAAAGCTGGTCGGTGGAAAATCATTCGTTATCCAGAAATGCAACGGCATCAAGATCGGTGATCGCCTCACGGATAATATCGCGGAGCCCGATGATTATCGATTTCATGATGCGTTCCATCTCGCCTATGCAGCCATCTTGGGATGGTCGCCGGTTATTCGCGATCTCTTCAAATTGAAACGCAAGAGCGATCCGAAGGTCGACGAAAATCAAGATGGCGCCCGCGCCGGCTTGATCGAAGAAGGAGTCGCTACCTGGATATTCAACCACGCTCTGCGATTAAACTGTTTCGCGTCGAACAAATCCGTTGATTACCACCTGCTGAAGGCCGTCAAAGAATTAGTCAAAGGCTATGAGGTTGAGGCTTGTCCGCTTTGGATGTGGGAGGAAGCGATCCTGCAAGGGTTTAAGGTGTTTCGGTTCCTGAAAGAAAACCGGAAGGGTCGAGTGTCTGTCGACCTGGTAAACCGCAAGATTGTCGTGGGGCCCGTCTGACCCTAGGCAGTTTGGCTTCCTTCAAGAACAACTTGGGCTACGGCATAGTCGCTAACGTGTGACAGCGAGATCCACATGATGGTGATTCCACGCTCAGCGGTTATTTTTGCAGCGTTTCCCCGGAGTTTCAGAGTTGGTTGCCCGGATACCTCGTTTACGATCTCAAAATCGTGCCAGTCAACCCCGTCCCATCCCGTTGACAGAGCTTTCATCGCGGCTTCCTTTGCGGCGAACCTGGCAGCATACGCTTCCATGGCATTAGAGGTTGCGTCACAGTAGGCGATCTCGTCAGGGGTGAACACTCGTTTGAGATACGCATCGCCAGACTCGGCGACGCATTCAGCGAAGGTCCTAACGTCCTGAATGTCGATCCCGATTCCACAAATCATGATCCACGCTGGCGACAATCCTACGGATGTTATTTACGCTCCGACTCCCACTGGGCCCTAGGCTATTGCGCGCTCCCTAAATTGTCTGAGTTTTGACGCGCATAGAGGCGCTGAATGCCCTCGCTCAAACGCTCTTGAAGGATCTCCAACGTTGCCCGATGCTCACTAGCTACCTTTTGGCGCCATTGAGGATCTGAATCGGCGCTCCCAACGACTAGGGCCGTTGCTGCAAGATAGTCCAACATTAGAATCAGCGCCGGAACGAGATTGTCCGAGAGCTGCTCAACCGTTCCTCGAGAGTAAGCCCGGGAGCTGGGACTGAATTGTTCGATCGCATCCAGGGGAAAGACCTGGTTAGCGCGTTCTTCGTAGACGGCGGCAGCGCCGGTAACCACTTCCGTTGGTAGACCAAGACGTTCCACGGCTTCCGCCTGGCTCCCGCCTTCCTTAGCGCGCTTCAAAATGTCGGCGGCGAGCGCCGCTATGCCTGCTTCAATCGCCTCTGGTGAGTAGCTGAGGGTGATTGGCCCATAAGCGGTCTCGATTTCTAGCGTGACTACGCCGGTACTCGTGTCCATGCGAATCTGTGGTGAGATGTCGTCGTTCATAACTACCTTGATCGGAACCTCAAAAGTGTGCCACGCAGGTCCTGAGAAAGCAATAAAGTTGCGACCCTTAAGCGCGGTATCGAGATCGGGTACAGGGGCGTGCGCGCCTAATCGAGGTCTTCCGCGGATCGTGAAAGAAAACAGTGCCTATCAATCCATGGCGCAACATTTGTTGAAGCGCACCTGGTCCTAGAATCTATCTCGGACGAACAACTCCATCTCCGCGACATCTGAATAAGGAACCAGGGTGCAGCTCGGGTGTGTATTTCCCGTGATCAGTAGGGATATCTTCTTTTCAAGATCGCGTCGATAGAACAGCACGACTTTCTTGGATGTCGCAGCCAGGAGATAACCCGTTTCAAAACCCAAACCGAAGGAAGAGCCAGAAACCTCAGCTATGAAGCAGTCGCATTCCTGGAGCCACTTCATGTCTCGCTTGTACACATCCTGCGAGCTGATGAGCCGGTCCAATTCCCAAGCATTATCTTGAACGAGATGTTTCGTCAGAACATCGTGACCCATGGCTTCGAGGACATTTACTATTTTTCGGGCCACTTGCACGGAGGATCGGTCGCCCGCCACCGTGAAACCAAAATAGATTTTCATTCAGTCAGCCCTCTTTGATAAGCCTGAAGTTAACTCGATAACCTTCAGTGTCGGCCTACTTTTCGAACATACTAGCACCCGACATTTTTGCTTCTTCAAACCTTTTGAAGAATTGCTCCTTTGTACTACAGAGGCTCGAAAGATTCATCAGCCCGTGTAATGCGCTCCAAGCGTTGAGAAGGAACTCGCGGAGAGCGTCAATTTCATCCGTCGTGATCTGGTGACCGTGATGAATGAAGGAGGATCTGAGACCGTACGCACGCAGCACACTTTTCTTGATCGCTATCCTTTTCTCAGGACTGAACATATAAGCAATGCGTTCGGCCAGATTTTGCTGAATTGGTTCGCTGCTGTTCTGCAATAACATCGATTCCAACGCTGTAAGCACTGCCACAAGCTTATTGTCAGGACTTTTCGCCAATGCGCAATTCGAATAGAGGAGAAGACAATCGAGCAAAGCTTGCTCGTACTCAGTGCGATTATCTCTTTGAAGCAAATTACTCAGAAAGCCCAATCCCCGCACATGCAGTAGTTCGGCAATCATAGCTCTGTCGAGCTTCCAGCTGGGATCAGCAGCACTCACCTTGCGGGAGAAGCCTTGGATCCTTCTATCGCGAACGGTAAAAGTTCGAGCCTCCTCAATTCGCTCCCTGCCAAGGAATGTGCAATGCGAGGTCAATTCTGGCTCCAGGTTAGCCAAAGAGTATAGTCGCAGCATCGCAAGCGAGTTTTCAGCTTCCTCGAAGGCGATTTCGTTAGCTCTCTGAGGCTCAGCGCTTAACGTGATCGTCGCAGCGGCAAGGCCTTGGAGTTCTTGTCGCTCAATGCGAAAGTGTTGTTCGAGTTCGGGGCTAATCCCGTGCCCTTCCTTACGAATATGCTTTATCGTAGCTTCATGATAATCATCGAGAATTTCCTTTGTGATGGTCTTCAGAGTAACTCGTCCGATCACTATCTCGGATTCGACATATAGCATCGCAACAGGTAACCATAGTTCAATGTCTTGAATACTCTTTTCAGCTTCCGCGAGCACAGCCTCTGTCATCGGGACCACGTCAGTACGTTGGTGACTCGTAGCTATCCAATGGAAAATTGCGTCTATCAGAAAATGAACGCTGACCGTGCCCGCCAAAGCCTTTGTCTTCTGCATAGCTTCAGCCAACCGAACAAGAGCTTTGTAACCTTCGTCAAAAAGTCCAAAAACCGAACCGTTAATAGAGAAGGTCTTGCCGATTTCTCGATTAAGTGGTCCGCCAACATAACTGTTGATCGATAGGTTATGTACGTCTTCCCCCGGTATCGAATGAGTCACAATATCCGGCATGAATCCAACGTGGTGATGCGACTTGATGTGCGGATCGGGAGCTACCGTTTGAAACAGATCTTCCGCTTTGCGATTAAGATTCTTTGCGGCTTCAGGATGTAGTTGGAGTGACATTGCTCTGTGAAAAGATTCTACTCTATCCGCTTACGCGGTATCGGAAAGAAAAGGCCGGCCCTCTCACAAGCCAGCCTTTCTTGTCACAACCAATGTTAGGTTGCGGGGCGGAGACTTTCAGCCTCTGCGTGATTCGTGTCCTCACCCCACGAATCACAACGCCCAATGTGCCGCGCACTTTAGATCGCGCCAGAGCGGATTGTCAAAGCACGCGAACTGAACCTGACTGTTTGGATCTTTTTGAACGCTTTAACAGTCCCTGCGGCGAAATTGAGAGTTTTGCAAATTTCGGCAAACAATCGCGCGCAGATTTGACCTAGAAATCGTTTTTCCGATTGAGGCGGGCCAACGACATGGACTTTTTGACTGTCTCGCAGCCGCGATCTAAAAGAGGCTCGGAGTTGTTCCTACTTCTGCATCAACCCGCATGAGCAGCGCGGCGCTGTCGTTCTCAGGATAATTCACAGCGCTGCTGACGGGATGGCTCTTCATTTTCGGTGACGGAAATGGCATGAGCATTCCCTTCAAAACGCCGAGATCAGTTTTTGGATCAAGCCAGACTTCGAACGACTCCGGTTCTAAGATTGCCGGCATACGATCGTGAAGCTGTTCGATCAGCTCGTTCGCCGGTGTAGTTATGATTGCACACGATTTGATTGATCGCTCGCCGCTTCTCCACTGATCCCAAATCCCCGCGAAGGCGAATTGCGATTCGTCGATCAACTGAAAATAAAATGGGCGCTTCGATCTTCCCACTCGCTCCCATTCAAAGAAGCCATCCGCAAGAATTAAACATCGGCGCAATCGGAACGATTCGCCGAAACTCGGCTTATCTTCGAGCGTTTCCGCGCGCGCATTGATGAAGCCTTTTTCCTCTGCGCTCCACGACGGAATTAATCCCCAATTAAGTTCCGTGACTTCAAGTCCGCTTCCGAAGTCGCCCATGGCCGCGATGTTCTGACCAGGTGCAATATTGTACCGCGCCTCGAAAGGAAGGTGCGAGACATCCAATCCATTAAGCTTTATTCTGTCTCGAGTTCTGAGCGTAAAGCGGCCACACATACGATCAAAACGATACGTAAAGAGTTCTTGGCGCGCAACCAATGGGCAGTAATAAAATGAGAGCGATACGCGGTCGGGGAAATGCCTAATGGCAAGTCTCCAAGGACCTTTGCCTCGCTCCTTATCTCGACTATCTCAAGCCGAGATTAGTTTCAGGCCGCCACGTCCCACCCCGCTTCGCGACGGCCTGGCGGCACTGGTCAACTCCCTGCGTCTGGGCAGGAGGCCGTGCCAGACACGTTTATCGCGGATTCGGTTGAACTCACAAGAAGTCGTTTCATAGCTTTATGAATCGCTGAAAAACTCTCGCCCTTTTGGACATATTCATCTCCGCCAGAGGCGCGCGTGAACTCGTTTAGGCTGCTTTCGACTTCCGTACCAACTATGATCGCTGGCAAGCCCTCTCGATGCTTCAGTGATCTAACCAGCCGTGCGAGATCGAACGCTGCTCTGTGGCGCATCTCGTGATCGAAAATAAATAGATGATATCGGATGTCGCTTTTTATGAATCTCTCCGCGGAGTCGCGATCGGGACACGATACAACGTGGTATTCGGGTTTATCAAAAGCCGCTCTGAGAAACCGGATCAGACCTAAGTCATTGCCAACATAAAGCAGCCGAATCTGGCTGGCTGAGTCACGATGCCCGTTTGTGTGGTGGTGAGGCATGACTGAAAACGGATGATCAACTACTCCCGTTCTGTTATCCTCTGAGGCGTTCTAGTCTTTGAAAACCCGACAACGGCCAAATGCGTAGCTCACCATCCCGTCCAGTCGAGAGATGAGCATCGCCGTTGAGCATGGAAGGTTCCTACTCACGGCGAATCAAAAGCGCGACATTAGGCTAGATACCATCGTATCTACCAGGCGGCAGAGTGTCAAGGTCAAGACTTCGCGGGGAGGTGTGTCCCGGTGAAGAAGGCCTCCCCGACCAAATCAGGCCGTCTGGCTAGGAAACTGAAAAAGATCCGGCTGGAACTGAAATTGTCGCAGAGTCAGATACTTGAGCAGCTCGGGTTCAGCGATCACTTGTTTAGGAGCAACATTTCGCAATACGAACGCGGCGATCGCGTTCCTTCGCCTAAGGTACTCTTGGAATATGCTCGAGTGGCTAACATCGACCTCGCGGTTTTGATCGATGACAATTTAGATCTGCCGGTGAACATTCCGAGTTCAACGAAGAGTGAGGGGATAAAACGTCCAGGTTCGAAAGCTAAAAAGCGCTAGGCCCGGCGGTGATCGCTTTCCCCGACAACGGAGTAATGGATCAACGCAAGCTCAAGAGCACGCCAGGAGCGCGGAAAACCAAACTCCCGCAGTTTATCCCGCCCCAACTCGCTACGCTTGTAAAAGAACCCCCATCCGGTGATGAGTGGCTTCACGAGCTGAAATTCGATGGCTATAGGATGCTCTACCGGATCGATCGCGGTCGCGTCACCGTCTGGAGTCGTAATGGAAAAGACTGGACAGACAAATTTCAGAACGTAGTCGAAGCGGTCAAGTCGCTCAAGGCATCGAGCGCGATGCTTGATGGCGAAATCGTGTTCGTTGATGCGCAGGGACGATCGAGTTTTCAGAAGCTACAGCGCGCGATGGGCAAAACGACGACCTCTGGCTTTGCTTATGAGGTCTTCGATCTCATTTATCTCGACGGCTTCGATCTCACTCAGACTCCACTCACGCATCGGAAAGAACTCCTGAAGAATCTGGTGGGAGCGAATTCGCACGGCGTCATTCGCTACAGTGAACACATCAGCGGAAGCGGAGACGAGTTCTTCAAACACGCTTGCGAGTACGGCATTGAAGGTATTGTATCGAAGCTCGCAAACTCACATTACGAGTCGACGCGGAATCGAAACTGGCTGAAGGTGAAGTGTGCAAAGCAACAGGAGTTTGTCATCGCGGGATACACGCCGTCTTCAAGAAGCCTACCCGGATTCGGCTCGCTCGTCTTAGGCGTTTACGAGAAAGGAAAGCTCGTTTACTCGGGCCGCGTTGGGACCGGCTTCACCTTCAAACAGCGCACCGACTTGAAGAAGCAGCTCGATAGGTTTTCGCGTCAGACGTCGCCGCTCTCGGCTGTGCCGAAAGACCCAAGCTTGCGCGAAACAAAATGGACCGAGCCAAAGATGGTTGCGGAAGTCGCATTTACGGAATGGACTTCTGATGGCTCGATTAGACATCCATCGTTTCAAGGATTGCGCGAAGATAAGAATCCGAAGGAGGTCGTCCGCGAAGAGCCGTCCGGGAGTTCACTTAAATCCAAAACGAAATTTAAGCGCTCAGGCTGACATTGCACATTACATCTAACGGAAAGTTGATGGGCGCTGAATGCGATCTCTCATCATCGAATCGCAGTTGTGATCTCAGCGAGATCCAACTTTCTCCAGTCACCTATCTGAATGAAACTAGCCCAATAATATGGATGGCTCCGCTGAACGCTTCGGAACATATTAAGTTGAGCATTGCGTAAAGATTCGCCGCGTCCTTCACCTTTCTGCAGGCGCGTGTAGTATTCCGTCATTAAATCTCGTGTTGCGATGTCATCTACCTGCCACAAAGTGGTGACTTGGCTTTCCGCCCCGGCAATCACTAAAGCTCGTCGCAGGCCATAAACACCTTCACCGACTTTCACTTCCCCCACTCCCGTGTCGCAAGCGGAAAGCACGACCAGTTTTGTACCTTGCAGATCCAAACTCGCCCCTTCGTAAGCAGTAATAATTCCCGTCTCGTATGAACCGTTTCGGCGTGTGTTGGCGCCAGCGAACGCTAAGCCGGAGCGAAGAAGCGGATTTTGAATGCCCAAAATACTAGGTTCCGATTTGTTTCGTTCCCAAACCAATTGACGACTTACTGAGCGTTGCATCGTCGGTTGGGGGTCATCCGCAAGAAAGAAACCATGAGTAGCGATGTGCAGAATACTAGGACCGCTTAGTTTTTCGAGCGCGCCCTTAGTTGCTTGTTCTCTAGTAAGGACAGTGGCGTTCGGAAGAATCCTACTCAGCGCTCGCGCCTCTTCCGCTGTACCGGGCAGCGGTGTAAACCTCGCTTTGCTGAAATCCAGCAAGCCTGTCGTAGCTTCCTTTTGCGCTGACGCTGGTAGCGCAGTTGTGACGCTTTGATTGCTATTTAGATCGAACATTGGGTCGGCGAACACGACCGGCCCCTGTCGGCTCTTTTCCTGCACCTCAAGTCTGAACAGATCGCGACCGCTGGTTAGATAAACGAAGGAGTAAGTTTCCAGAAGATAGTGATTCTGTTCGTCAACCAGAGCGCCAAAAGGAACAAGGTTCAGCCCTCCGTCTGGCGACACAAAGACCATTTTAGAACCGCCGAGTAATTTGCGAACCGGACGCATAAGTTTTTCGTCGAGAGCACGCCCCATTCGCACAACGTCTGCGCTCTTCGGATCGCTCAAAGCAACTCGAAAGTTCTTGATCTGAGCATCGATTAACGAGGCTTCTCCTAAATCCACCCAGGCTGGATCTCCTGTGTTCGTCAAAACATAGGCGGCGTAGTGCGGCGGGCCAAACCGCTCGGTTAGCTTTGCCTGGAGATCGAGAGGCTTATAAGCGATTATCTCTACGAGGGCAGCATCGGCAGGGATTCGATTCTGCACAGCTTCGATCGTTACGGCTTTTGTAACTGCGCGGAAAGCCGAGCTGCGCTCGCTCACGACAGCCTCAAGCTTCTGCACACTTTCTTCGAGTCGATCAAGTTCCGATTTATACTCCTGGATGTTCGAGTTGCCGGGGCCTCTCAGCATGAGGGTGGACAATTGGGTTCTGGCAGATGAGAGTTGATCCAGAAGAGTAATGTCGTCGGGCCTTAGATGGCTTCGCAGTGCCGCCATGTTATTGACCATGGCGTCGAGTGCCCGTCCTTTTCTTCTTAAGACAGTTGTTAGAGCAAACTTGGCCGCTTGAAGATTGTTGGGAGCTATCGCTAGGTGCAGTGAGACAGCGCCATCTGTTTCCCATCGAATAGAATCCATGTACAAACGTTTCTGTTCGTCTGAGCCGACGGTCAGAATTAGACGAAGATTATTCTCACTAATCTCTTCCGCATATTGTGCATATTGCACAGCCTTGTCTTTGTCGCCCTTTGCTACATACAATCGGGCTAACGTCGCATAAACGGTGCCCACAGTCGGATGCTTCGGACCGAGTTTGTCTTGAGCTAACGCGAGAGCCTTTTGCAGGAAATCCTCACCCTTTTTCAAATCCCCTTTTTCTGTATAGATTGTCGCCAGATTGCCGAGAGCGTTGACTTGATCGGGATGACCGGTCGGAAACGCTTTATTGGAAATCACCAGAGCACGATTGAATAGTTGTTCAGCTCGCTCATAGTCACCATCGAGCGCGTAAGATAGTCCAAGGTTATTGAGTGGAAGAAACAAATTAATGCTCTCCGGCCCAAAGGCTTTTTCATCCATGCTCACAACTCTTTCGCGTAGTTCCTGAGCCAGCTTGTAGTTCTCTTTTGATTGATAAACCAAAGCCAAATTCCCAAGCATGATGGCTGTTCTTGGGCTGTCAGGTCCCAACGTCTTCTCAAGCACAGCTATTGCCTTTTTGAAAGTAGCTTCTGAACGATCTAAATCGCCGCGATAGTAGTAAAGAAGTCCCAAATTGTTCATAGGAACTGAGGAAATATAATTGTCGGCACCAAGCACTTTCTGGGTAACGTTTACAGCCAACTGAAGAAGTGGCTCTGCTCCTACGTAGTCACCTTTCGCAATGTAAAGGAGACCGAGGAACATTGATATTGTTGCAACCTCTGGTGACTCTGATCCAAGGGTTTTCTTCTGGATTGCTAAAACGTTTCTGTATGCCTCCTCAGCTTTCTTGTAATCGCCCTCAGCCTGATAGAGCGACGCTAACGCCGTGAGCGACCCAACTATGTCGGGATGTTCGTCTCCAAGTCGAGACGAGATAATTGATGCGGCCCGAAGATAGAGCTGCTCAGATTCCCGAAACCGTCCTTGTTCTTTGTAGACCGATGCAACATTGCCCACGTAATAAATAATCTCGGGGCTATCCGAACCAAAACGCTTCTCCGCTATCTTTAGAGCATCGCTAAAAAAACCCAAGGCAGTTTTCAAATCACCTTTTGCTAGATTTAGATGGCCGAGCAACGACAAGGTATGAGCAACCAACGGATGTTCCTCACCTAGTTGCTTCTTTTGGATGTCCAGAGCTTGGCGCAGTAAGGGGAGCGATTTCTCGAAGCTCCCCCTCTCTCTATAGAAGTTTGCAAAGTTGTCTAATGCGGTGGCAACAAGCAAACTATCCGCCCCAGACGCCTTTTGGAGTATCTCGACGTTCCGCTGATAAAAAGCTTCTGCCTTGCCGTAATCACCAGTTTCTGTGTAAACGGACGCGAGAGAAGAAAGAACCACTGCCGTACTTGGGTGGTCGCTTCCCCAACCCTTTTCTGCTATGGAGAGAGCGCGCCGATCTAGCGTTTCTGCTTGGCTATATTCATGCTTCGTCTCATACAACAATGCTAGATTGCGGAGCGGCGTAATTAAGCTCGTACTTTCAGATCCCCACGCCTTCTCCGAAAGCGTCAAAGCTCTCTTGAAACAAATCTCAGCTTCCCCGAATTTGTTGGTTTTGATGTAGAAAAAACCAAGTGATGCAAGAGTGCCTGCTATCTGCGCATTTTCCGCTCCCAAAATCTTCTCTTTGATCAACAAGGCCCGCTTAAAAAACTCTTCAGCTTTCACGTAGTCGGCCCTCGCTTGATACAGCGATGCAAGGCTATTCAAAGTGACCGCGACATCGGCGTTATCCGAACCGTAAAGCTTTACGCGAATCGAGAGAGCGCGCAGGTAGAATTTCTCGGATTTCTCATAGTCATATTTTGCTTGATACACGTCTCCTAGATTTGAAAGGGTCGTGGCGGTAGTGGCATTCTCAGGCCCAACCGTCTTCTCATGTATCTCTAACGCGCGCAGCAGGAGAGGCTCGGCTTTGTTCGCATCTCCGCTCCCGAAATAAATCATTGCGAGATTGTTGAGAGAGATACCAACACTTGGATGATTTGGGCCTCGCGACGCCTCCAAAATGTTCAGCGCACGTTTATTAAACGATTCCGCCGATTTGAAGTCCTCTTTCAGTGTGTAAAAATTAGCTAAGTTATTCAGAGCCGTCGCAACTCCGGTGCTCGATGCGCCGAGCGTTTTTTCATAGATTGATAAAGCGCGCAGGTATTCTGTTTCCGCCTTCTGATACTCTCCCTTCGCAACGTGCAGTTGAGCTAAATTGTTAAGCGTGTCAGCAGTTCCTACATTCTCGCTCTGAGGTTCAGCCTGTCGAATCTCAAGAGCCTGGTTGAAAAGATACTCCGCTGTCTTGTAATCGCCTTTCTCAAGGTACGTCAGCGCTGCACCGTTTAGAGTTTCTGCAACCAGAGGATGCTTGGGCCCCAGGGACTTAACCCGCATCGCTGCGACTCGTCGGTAGATCGGCTCCGCACGATCGTATTGCCCACTTAGTCTGTAAACGTCCGCAAGGTCGTTGAGTACCGTAGCCACGGCTAGGTGATCTGGCCCAAGCTTTTGTCCCAAGATGACGAGAGCCTTCGTAAGCGATGATTCTGCTAGCGCATAATTACCTTGAAGAGCATAAACTTCGCCGATGTTTTCAAGACAATGGCCTACAAGAAGATCTGACTCGCCAAACTCTCTCTCTGCACTAGTGAGCGCGCGTTGAAGTATCGCGTGTGCACTCTCAAAATTACCCGCCGCGCGTTGATTCTGCGCTTCCTTTATCAAGTCAATAACCGCTTGAGATCTTGGATCAAGCGCGGGTGATTGCTTTTCCTGAGCCTTACTTAAAGCCGGCGTAATGAGGAGGAGGAGTGCACACGAAAGTATCACTATTGGCGAAGACAAGCGCATAGCTTCATTCACCACGCTGCGGTTGAGAGACAGTAGAATAACCGAAATCCTTTTTGAGTTAACACATCAAAATCACTTGCTTATTTCATCCAGTAAGAGCTTAGCCGCGTTCGCATCAATAGACTTGAGAATATTGTATTCCTCAACTGCTGCGGCTTTGTCACCCTTCTTGAGAAAGGCTTGTCCTAACTTAAAATGTGAAGGAACGAAATCAGACTTGATCGCAATCGCTTTCTTGTAGCTTTTTATCGCGTCGTCGTAACGTCCCATATTTGCGTACGCAACCCCGATATTGTGATAACTAGTCGGTTCGTTGGGGGCCAATTTAATGATTAGTTCGTATTCAGCGATCGCTTGCTCGCTCTTGCCCAAATAGGAAAGCGATTGGGCGAGACGGAAGTGAGCCTGCGCTGAGCCGGGTTTGAGTTGAACCAGTGACGTAAACAGTTCGACAGCCACACTGTAATCTTTGGAGGTGAAGTATATGTCACCGAGATTCTCGTAGGCGTCGTCAAATTTCGGATTTAGTCGGATCGTCTCTCTGAGCGCAGCGATTGCGTCTTCTCGTTTTCCTAACCTCTTGTACGCGAGACCCGCAAAGAAGAAGTTTGCCGGATCGTTCGGCTGTAGTTTGATCGCCTGTCTCAAGGCTTTGATTGCTTCCTCAGGCTGGTAGGTTTCCGAGTATGCGACGCCAAGCCCATTATAAGCTTCGGCGAAGTTCGGGTTGAGCTTGATAGCTTGCAAGTACTCAGTTATTGCCTGTTGTGGCTTGCCTGAATACAGAAGTGCATCCCCCAATCCGTTGTATGCCTCGGCGTAATCGGCTTTGAGTTTGATAGCTTGCTCGAAGGCCCGTATCGCCTCGTCATACAGCCGCAGCTTCAGATGAGTCTTACCCAGATTGTAAAGCGAGCTCGGGTCACCAATGATTGCCTCCGTATTCGTGCTGCTCGCTGGCTTAGGAGTTGATGTGCCTCGATCGGCTTCTCCCAGAATTTGCGCGATAGTCTTATCTTGGTCAGTCTTTTGCGTTTGCACCTTAGCAGTCAGGCGCTTAAATTCTTTTACAGCAGCGTCAAAGTCATTCGAGGCAAGAACGGCGTAGTTCAGAACCGGTATAAACATGTCGTCGATATCGTGTGAGTCGCCAAAGCAACCGATTGCGAACTCTTGATTCTTTTTGGTCCTGCTTTCGAGAGTCAGATACGAAACTTTGCCGTCCTTCGAGGACCTAGCTCCTTTGAATTCACTTCTGGGGATATTGAACGCATGTTCGGCTGCTTGATCGGCATCCGGTGTGAAGAATATTCGATTAGGAGTAATACCTAACCAGCCTCTTTCGCCCCACTTGCTGCCATGAAAATGACTTACCCGAACTGTGACCGCTTCTTCCTGGCCTCCGAGCCTTCCGTAATTGATCGGCGATTCACATCCCTTATTGTCTTTATATTTAAGAATTGGCTGGCCGTTACTTAGCGAAGGTTCGAGTTGTTGAGCCAGAGCAGATGGCATGGCCGTCAACACTATGATAACGAGCAACGTCCAAACAGATTGTTTGGCCATTCGCGCGACAAAATCGGGAACATAATCGCTAGACGATTCAGTAGTCATCATGAATCTCAGACTGATTTGATTCGACAACGCGAGTTCATTCCTCCCAAGGTTGATAGTCTGCTTAATGCGCAACTCTCACTTCGCATATTGAAACCGAACGTTCACAAACATAACTCTACTATTGCCGCCTGAGACGCGATAGATCGTCTGCGGTGCGGGATCACCTTGAGTCAACTGACGCCCTGTTTTCCTCGCGGCTGCTTGTTGTTCTTCCAGGGTCCATGCTTCGCCAGCTCCGCCTTCCATCTCGAATCGTTCCGTCGAACCGGCCCACAGTTTTTCCCATTCCGTTATTTGAACATTCGATATCTGCAAAGGCTTGTCCGAAGTGGGCAGATCAAGAGGCGACGTACTAAAGATAAAGGTAAGTAACTCGCCTACTTGGTTCGGCGTCGTCAATCGCGCAGTGAAGTAGCTCGGATCATCATCTTGAGACGGAATATCAACCAATTTGCCGGCGCGCAACTCGTTTAGCGCGCCCGCCCACGGATAGATCAACATAACACCACCGGTAGTCCCATCGGCAAACACGTCCCGGTCTAAGACGTAAAGATAGCCCTTCGTGGGTGATTCAACGCTAAGTCGCACACGATCTCCTTCGCGAAAGGTTGTGTCTGCTTCGACGCGCTCAGGTACCCAGGATGAACTTTTCTCTCTGATGAGCGCTCTTGTTCCTACTTCGCCATCCTTTGCTTGACGCAATCGCCAAATCGTAATTCCGAGCTGCGCGAGCACCTTGTTTGACGAAGGATGTCGTCCGCCTGTAGGTCGCGAAGCGAGCCTATAAGTTCGATGCTGTCGTACAGAAGATGAGGAACCTGTCTTCGCGGATTGCCTATTTGTGCGTGAGCCTGCCGATGTTTGATTACTCGACTCCAATGCCGGAGCCTGAGGCCGGTTCTTAGTAAAATCGTCAGACACAATCTTTCGAGGTGTACCTTGAGGAACACCGCCTAGAGCCACTAATACGAGCCCTAAGAATACCGCTACCAAGGTCAATACCTTTGTACTGGCAGCATTAGTTTTCACTTGTCGAAAAGACATGTAGTCCTCCAATCGCGAATTCACCGATGTTCCAGTTCGACGAGCTTGACGACCACGTCGCCGCTTCCTCGAATATTGGTCCGCTGTCTCGCACTGTCCTTTGTACTTTCAAGCTTCGGATTAGAGTGGCTGTTAAGAAACTCTCTAACGCTTCTTACGATCACAACGTCGCTTAATGATCCTTCTTTTGTGTTAAAGGCTACGTCTTTCGCAGCTTCAAGCTCCTTAACCGCTGAAGCAGACCAAACAACCCAGAATTTCTCAGTGCCAGTCTTACCCGCGAATGTGTTCCAGTTGGTTTGAGTGGTTTGATCTGCGTCCAATTCTGGCGAACCCCTATTCGTACTTGGAGTCGGATAGATGATCGTTAATTCGTCCGGGCCATCGTTGAACACGTACAGATACCCTGACTGAGGGCTTGAAATGTTTAGACGAAACTTGTAGCCATTCTCGAAAATCTCTTGACCGGAAGATTGAAACGGTTCTTGGTAAGGTCTTCCGTCTCGCATCTTCTGTACAGTGAGCCAATACGCGAACGACCGCTGCGTTGTATTACCGAGACCTGGATTAGAATTAGTTCCGAACAGAATTTGTCGCTTTGCGAAAATCAGTGCGCCAACGACCAGCACGGCAATCAAGACGAGCGCGCCGGCAACCTTGGGCCAGAAGCGCTTTCCTTCCTTCTCATCAACAGACGTCTTAGAGACTATCTGCGGCGCGCGGTGGGCGATGGCCGGTTCGAACGGCGTCGCGATAGTTTCCGCTGGCATTTCTAAAGATTGTTCAGCAGGCTTTCGAAGTACAGTTTTAGAATTTTCCTCATTAATCAGAGCGTGCGCCAAGGCGTTGCCAAACTCTGTTGCGTTTTGAAAACGGTCTTGCGGGTCAAAAGCGAGGGCTTTTAGGATGATCTTCTCCGCCTTCTGCGATAAGAGTGGGCACAAATCCGCAGGTTTCGCTCTCACACCTTCCCTCTGCATCTCAGCCAAGTGAGCTGCCGTCTGCGCTTTGAATGGTCGCCTCCCAGTCACCATCTCATATGCGATAACTCCCAAAGAATAGACATCACTTGCCGCTGAAACCTTTTGAAGGCGCAGTTGTTCCGGTGACATATAGGAGGCCGTACCTGCCGAAGCCGCGTCAGTCACGGTGCTTGAAGCGATTAAGGATTCTTTAACTTTGGCAACGCCAAAATCCAAAATTTTAACTTGCTCTTCACCGCGAGCCAGGCGTTGTAGCATGATGTTTTCAGGCTTTAGATCGCGATGATAAATATTTCGTTCATGTACAGCGCTTAGAGCTGAACCGGCTTGCTTGATTATCGATGCCGCGCGATCGAGATCCATTCCCTCTGGCTGTGCTTTTATCGCCTCACGGATAGAGATACCATCGACGTATTGCATCACGATGTAAAGTTCACCATCCGCCAACTCGCCGGTGTCGACAATACCAACAACTCCGGGGTGGTCTATGCGGGCAAGAGCCTCTTTCTCTTGCCGAAATTTCAGCGCAACCCACTCATTCTTCAACGACTTTTCAAGCAGAACCTTGACTACAACGTGCTTGTTGTGAAGTTTGAGATCGCGAGCGAGATATACTTTGCCCACTCCGCCTTGGCCAAGTTGTCGTTCGATTAGGTATCGCTCATCAAGCGTTTTGCCCAAAAGTTCATCGGCACCTCGATTCTCGATAATTGCGTCTGTCTCGTCACTCCTGAGGCCATCGTCCGAGAGAATCTTTAGACCTAATTCGAAGACAGCAGCCTCGAGGAATCCCCCTGATGAGTCGTCGGCATGAAGAAGCGATTCAACCTCCTGCTGCAGTTCTGAATCGCCGGAGCAAGCACTTGTCACATAGGCAGCACGCTCCGATCGGCTCAACGGAACGGCTGAGTGATAAATCTCTCCTAACCGATGCCAACGCTCAGAGTCCATTTAATGATTCTCCTTTATCGAGCATCCATAATCTGGGAAAAGATCTTGCTCGATAGAGTTGAGCTTCTTTTTAGATGTTACAAGCCATTCCGCTTTCCGAAGAACTCACTCAAAACTAGGATTCTGACCGGAATCTTATAAACATAAGACACCCTTTGACAACAAGTTGGGAAGATGAAACCCACAATCCGAGTCTTTGTCAGAGCGTCTGCTGAACTTCGGCCTTCCTTCGGTAACAAGCTCGCTATGGTACAACTTACTGTCTAACTACAAGCGGACGACTCGGCACGGTACAAGCGCGGCGGAGCAGGATTTCGCCGACGGAGTCTGGCACGACGTACGACCACCTACCCGGTTCATCAGTAGATTGGTCGACGTTGCCGTCGCTTGTATACGACGTGACCTGCAAGACTCTGTTTCTTCCACGCTCGCAATCATATTGTGAGAGCACAATCATTTTCCCGTCTTCATTGACACTCTGTTCCCAGACCCTCACAAATGTGCCTGATCGCACGAGTGTGTCGGTGCGCCAGTAAAAGCGCGTCGCGTCGTCGATAGTAGTCGCTACAAAAGTCCAGCGTGGCCTTTGCCCATTCACTGACACCACTATTGTGAGCAGCAGCAATCCAACCAGCATTAGTTTTCCTTTACCCATCCTAACTTCCTCCTGT
>Ga0070708_100000792_pt1 | contig 23848 bp, 24 predicted proteins | sample KBSK5503metaG_FD_65469 | JGI IMG/M metagenome (GOLD analysis project Ga0070708, IMG submission 65469) | Corn, switchgrass and miscanthus rhizosphere microbial communities from Kellogg Biological Station, Michigan, USA - KBS K5-50-3 metaG | ecosystem: Host-associated > Plants > Roots >... | reverse complement strand
GACTTGACGTAGACCTCGAAGAAACGCCGGTCGCCGGCCGCGGCGCGCGCCCGCGCGCGATCGGCGTGGAACGGCGAAATGAACGCGGTGATGCAGATGAGTCCTGCATCGGCGAACAGTGCCGCAACTTCGCCGACGCGGCGGATGTTCTCCTGCCGGTCCTCGGGCGAGAAGGCCAAGTCGGCGTTGAGGCCGCGGCGCACGTTGTCGCCGTCGATCGTGTACGCCGCCCAGCCGCGATCGAACAGCGCGCGCTCGAGGGCCATCGCGAGCGTCGACTTGCCGGCGCCGGACAGTCCGGTCAGCCACACAATGGCGCCGCCATGACCGGTGCGCGCGCTGCGCTCGGCCGCAGACACGTGATGGTCGACGACCACGACGTTATGGCTTGCCGGACGTAACGCATGGCGCTGATCCGGATAGCGGCTGGCATCGACCAAGCCTCCTCCGACGATCACGCCTGCGTCCGCCAGCACGAAGCGTCCGGTGTCGATGCATTCCGTCGCGTCGTCCAGCGCGACCGGAACGTCGCAGCGTAGCGTGACGCGCCCCAATCCATTCGGCGCAATGTCGTGCGAAGCCCGGGGCGCGAGCCGATCGATATCGAGCGTGTGGACAACCGCCGCAATGCGCGCGGCGACCGCGCGCGTGCCCACCCGCAATTCCAGCCGCTGTCCTGCGGCGAGCGCGTCGCGCCCAAGCCAGAAGACGTCGGCGTCGAATACCGGGGTGAGGCGCGCCGGCGCATCCGGCGCACAGAGAAGGTCGCCGCGCTCGACAATCACCGGCTCGCGAAAGGTGAACGCGACGTTGTCGCCGGTCTGCGCCGAATCGGGTTGCGAAGGCCACCCGTCGAGCTCCGCGACATGCGCGCGCTGGCCCGAGGGCAATACCAGCACCTCGTCGCCGGGCCGCAACGTCCCCTGCGCGATGCGGCCGGCGATCGTCCGTCGCGTGCCGGAGCGATAGACGTCCTGGACCGGAAGCCGCAGTGGGGCGTTGGCATTCCTCGGCGTCTCCTCCGGGAGCGCTTCCAGCGCGTTCACCAGCGTCGGCCCGTGCCACCACGATGCATCGGGTGTTACAACAATGTTGCCACCGATGTTGCCACCATCGCGCGCCGACGTCGGGACGATGGCATGGACGACCACGCCCAACTGCGCGAGCGCCGCGGCGATCTCGTCCCGCCGCGCATTGAACGCCGCCTCGCTCCAGCCCATCGCGTCCATCTTGTTCACGGCGACGATGAAATCGCGAATGCCGAGCAGGCGCAGCAGCGCCGCATGGGCGCGCGTCTGTGCCTGCGCGCCCGCCTGCGCGTCGACGACCAGCAGCGCCGACTTTGTGCCGGCGGCACCGGTGACGAGATTGCGAACGAGCTCGCGGTGGCCGGGGCAATCGATCACGATCAATTGGCGGGAAGGCAAACGAACGTGCACCCGCGTCGTATCGAGCGTCACCGCCTGATCGCGCTCGATCTGCAGCGCGTCCAGCGCGAACGACCATTCCAGCGGCACGCCGCGGCTCGCGCTGGCCTTCTCGAGCTTGGCCACTTTGCCCTCGGGCAGCAGGTCGAGCTCGTGCAGCAGTCGTCCGAGCAGTGACGATTTGCCGTGGTCGACGTGCCCGGCAAGGCATACGGCGAGCGGGCCCGCCATCACATGTAGCCCGCTGCGCGCAGCCGTTCGAACGCGTCTTCGCGCTCGTGGTCCATCGCGCGGCCGGCACGCTCCTCGGATTTCGTCGTCTCGAGCTCGCGGATGATTTCGGCCAATGTGCTGGCGTCAGAAGGCACCGGAAACGTGATGTCGGATTCGCCGAGCGAGCGATAGCGCATCCCGTTGCGGGCAAAGTAGAGCTCGCAGACCGGAATGCCCTCGCGCTGAACGTAGCCCCAGACGTCGAGTTCGGTCCATTCGAGCAGCGGGTGCACGCGCACGTGGCCGCCCTCGGGCACCGCGGATGTGTAGTGGCCCCAGAGTTCCGTGGGCTGTTCCCGCACATGCCACCCACCCTGCGCATCGCGCGGGCTCATCGCGCGCTCCTTGGCACGAATCGGCTGCTCGTCGCGGCGGATGCCGAGCAGGATGCCTTTGAAGCCGCGCCCGGCGATGAGATCCTTCAACCCCAGCGTCTTGCGCGCAGCGGCCCGGGCTTTCGGCGGCAGCGCCGGGTCGGTCGCCTCCACAGGAGGGCACGGCGCGTTGATGTAGTCGAGGTTCCATTCGCGCACGTAACGGTCGCGAAACGCGTAGACCTCGGCGAATTCGTTGCCCGTATCGAGCAGGATCACCGGAAACGGGACGCGGCCCAGGAACGCCTTGCGCACCAGCCAGAGCAGCGTGTTCGAATCCTTGCCGAGCGACCAGAGCATCGCGACCGGCTTCAGCCGCGCGAAGGCTTCGCGGATCAGATGGATGGAGTGCTGCTCGAGATGATGCAGGTGGTCGGACATGGAATTTGTAGCGTTGGATGCCGCGCGGTGCCGCCATCTTAGCCGCACGGACCTCCTGCACAAAACGCAACGGGCGGCCGGAGTTGCCCGCGCCGCCCGCAATCACTGACGCTACAATCCGACGCAACCGGAGACGCCCCGATGAATCCCCGATCCGCCCTGCCGAAAATCCTTGCTGCCGCCTTCGCCACCGCTTCCCTGCTGGCAGCCGGTGTCGCGCGCGCCGATTGGCCCGACCATCCGATCCGATGGGTGGTGCCGTTTGGCCCCGGCGGCGCGAACGATCTCATTGCGCGCGCCGCAGCCGAGGCCGTATCGAAGCGCCTGGGCCAGCCGGTGGTCATCGAGAACAAGCCGGGCGCCGGCGCTGTCATCGGCGCCGACATCGTCGCCAAGGCCAAGCCCGACGGCTACACGTGGCTCATCGGCGCCGCGGGTGTGGTGACGAACAGCATCCTCCGCGCCGACATGCCCTATGCCGACGGCGATCTGGTGCCGGTGGGCATGATCGCCGTCGCGCCCTCGGTCATCGTCGTCAATCCCGGCGTTCCCGCGAACAACCTCAAGGAATTCGTCGCCTGGGCGAAAACGCAAGGCGCCGGAATCAACTGGTCGACGGCGGGAGGCGGCAGCACGCCGCACTTCGTCGCCGAAATGCTGCGCGAGAGCGGCGTGAACATCACCATCATTCCGTACAAAAGCGGCTCGGAAGGGATGACGGCGGTCCTCTCGAACAACGTCCACGCGACGTCGGAGGCGAGCATCGTCGTGCTGCCGCAAGTGAAGGCGGGCAAATTGAAGGCGATCGCAACGACCTACAGCAAGCGCATCAGCGCCTACGACACGTTGCCCACCGCACAGGAGCAAGGATTTCCGGGCGTGTTGATCGGGCATTGGGCGGGACTCTTCGCGCCCAAGGGCACGCCCGCCGCCATCGTCGAGCGGATGAGCAAGGAATTGGAAGCCGCCGTGCGGTCGCTCGAATTCCGCGACAAGATGGTGCCGTCGGGCATTGAGCCGGAACCGGGGACCACGGCGAGCTTCGTCGTGTTCATCAATGCGGAACGCGACCGACTCCGCACGCTCGCCAAGAAGGCGAACATGCAGGCCGATAAGTAATAGACGCTGTGGACCGCGCCGAACCGACAGGCGAATCCGTTATCGCACGCCGCGGGCCTTAGCGGCGCCGCCGCCGGATCGCCCAGATTCCGCCGCCCATGAGGACGAGCACCATTGTCCACAGCCCCCATTCGGAAAGCGTCGGAACGGCGACCGTCCCCGGACCCGGCGGTGGCGGTCCGGCAGAGCAGGCAGCCGGTGGGCTGGTCAGGAATGGCGAAAACGTCACGTTGGTGCTGACCGCATCGCCCGTGCCAGGCCCAGCGCCGGAAGGTCCGCTTGCCGCGCCCCACCAGTTGTTGATCGCATTCAGCGCAGGCGTGGAGCTTCTGAAGAGCCCGCCGCCGACCGTCGCGGAGTTGCCGACGAAGCAATTGTTGCTCACCGGACCGCCGACGTCCGTATTATCGAAAATGGCGCCGCCATCGCCGCCCGTTGAAGAATTGTTCGTGAACGCCACGTTGTTGATCTGGACGCCGCCGCTCGAGTTGTCGTAAACGGCGCCGCCGTCGCCGCCCGGAGCGGTGTTGCCGCTGAAGGTCCCACCATTGATGATGAGTGCGCCGCTGGAGTTGTCGAAAACCGCGCCTCCGTCGACGGCGCTGTTGCCGCTGAAGCTGGTGTTGGTGAGGGTCATGCCGTTGTTGGAATTGTCGTAGACCGCACCGCCGTCGCCGCTGGGCAGCACCGTGTTGTTGGTGAACGTCGAGTTGCTGATGTTCGCCGCCTGGCTGGAGTTATGGTAAACGGCCCCGCCATTGCCGCCGATGGCGGTGTTGCCGGAGAAAGTCGTCCCGCCGAGGGTAAGCGGGCCGGAATTATTAAATAGCGCGCCGCCATTGCCGCCAGCCGTCAAACGGCCGCCGGTCAGCGTCGCGTTGGTGAGCGTCAGTCCGCCGGACTGGACCTCGAAGAAGCGGAAGAACGGCGCGGCACCGCCGAGCGTGCGCGACAACGTCGCGCCGTTGCCGTTGATGATGAGCGCGACGTTAATGACGGGGTACGCGTTCGTGCCGTTATCGATGAAGGTCGACGCGTAGGTCCCGGCCGCCAGATTAATCGTGTCGCCGGTGCCGTAGGTCCCCGAATGCGTGCACCCGGGCTGGTCGGCTGCGGCATTCATGGACGCAATCGCGGTCGCGATCGTGCAAAAGCCGGGATCGATCTGGTTGAAGCTGTTGACCGTGATCGTGGCCGCATGCACGGTGACCGCCATGGTGGCGGACAAGAGGGTTGCTCCCAACCCCGACGAGACAGCACGAATTCGCGAACGCACCTCCGATAACACAACCATGGGTCCCCCCCTGCGTTGTCAGGTAACTACATTCGGCGAACGCGAGTGTTTAGCATTCATTCGAGCGGGTCAATAGGACCCATCCCGCGTCTATGCCGAATCGTATCCGGGCGACTGGTCATGGACTCGCCGGCAGGCCCAGCAGCCGGCGGGCTTCGTCCGCGGTGGCCGGCCGCCGATCGTATTCACCGCACAGTTCGACCGCCTGCTCGACGAGTGCGGCATTGGACGGCGCCAGCGTTCCCTTGTCCAGACGAACGTTGTCCTCGAGACCGGTCCGGCAGTGGCCGCCCTGCTCCAGCGACCAGCGGATCAGCGTCGCCTGATCCCGGCCGATGCCCGCGCCGGTCCACGTCGCTTCGGGGTCGAGCCGTTTGAGTGTCGCGACGTAGAACAGAAACACGTCGCGATCGACGGGCATTGCATTCTTCACGCCCATGACGAACTGGACATGGAGCGGACCCTTGATCTTCCCCGCGCGCCGCATCGCGTCGGCCTGAAAAATCATCGACAGGTCGAACGCCTCGACTTCGGGCTTGACGCCGAAGCGCTGCATTTCCGTGGCGAGCCAGTCGACGAGATCGGGCGGATTGTCGTAGACGCGCGTCGGAAAATTGACCGAGCCCGTCGCCAATGACGCCATGTCGGGCTTGAGCGAGAGCATCGCGCCGCGTTCACGACCGGAACCGGAACGGCCACCGGTCGAGATCTGCGTGATGATCCCCGGGCAAGCTTTGCGGATCCCTTCCAACACCAGCGCAAAGCGCTCGGGGCTCGACGTCGGCGACTCGTCTTCGTTGCGCACGTGCAGATGGACGAGCGCCGCGCCTGCCTCGAACGCCTGATGCGTGGATTCCACCTGCTCCGCAGTCGAGATCGGTACCGCGGGATTGTCCTTCTTGCGCGGCACCGACCCGGTGATCGCGACGGTGATGATGCAAGGTGTCGTCATCCGCAACTTCCTTCCGGGGCCCGCGGGATTTGCGTCTTTTCGCTCCGATTATAATGCGCCGATGATCAGCGGAAAGACGACATTGATAGCGCACTTGGGCTATCCGACCGAGTCGTTCAAGGCGTCGATGATCTACAACCCCTATTTCGATCAGGCGGGGATCGATGCGGTTGTCGTGCCGATGGGCGTGCAACCTGCCAACTACGCGGCCTTCCTGCGCCCGCTCTTTAGCTTGAGCAATCTCCTGGGCGCGCTGGTGACGATGCCGCACAAGGTCGCGACGGTGGCGCTGCTCGACGAAATGACGCCGACCGTGAAGATCGCCGGGGCGTGCAACGCGATCGTCAGGCGCCCTGACGGCTCGCTTCTGGGCGACATGTTCGACGGCGCAGGATTCGTTCGCGGCGTCGAGCGCAAGGGTCGCCGCCTTGCGGGCGCGCGCGTGCTGGTGGTCGGCGCGGGTGGTGTGGGCTCGGCCATTGCGGCTTCGCTGGCCGCGGCCGGAATCGCCGCCATCGGCCTCTACGACGAAAACGCTTCCGCCGCAGACGCGCTTGGCGCGCGGCTCGCCGAACATTACGCCAAGCTCGGAATCGTGACAGGGTCGAAGGATCCCGACGGATACGACGTTGTCGTCAATGCAACGCCGCTCGGCATGAAGGAAGGCGATCCGCTGCCGGTGGACGTGGCCCGAATCGCGCCGGGAACGTTCGTCGGTGAAGTCGTGATGAAGCAGGAATTCACGCCCCTCCTGCTGGCCGCGAAAGCGAAAGGGTGCCCGGTCCAGGTGGGCACCGACATGCTGTTCGAGATGATCCCCGCGTACCTCGAATTTTTCGGCTTCAAGACCACGACGCCGGAGAATCTGCGCGCCGTGGCGCAAATCAAGTACTGAACGTCACTGAACCTCGATGCCGGCCTTCTGCACGAGTTTTGCATATTTGGCGAGCTCGGAGCGGAAAAACTGCGCCGCGTATTCCGGCGTGCTGACGTTGATCGTGTTGCCCTGCTTCGCCATCGCCTCCTTCACGTCGGGCGAGCCAAAGGCCTCGATGAATGCTGCGTTGACGCGCGCGACGTCCGCGGCCGGCAGCTTCGCGGGGCCGATGACGGCGAACCAGCCCTCGACGAGATAGCCCGGCAATCCCTGCTCGACGAACGTCGGAATGTCGGGCGCAGCGGCGACGCGCTTTTCACTGCCGACGCCGATCGCGCGCAGCGCGCCGCTCTTCAGATGCTGCTGCACCGAGGGCAACGACAGCGTGCCGAAGTCGACCTGCCCGCCGAGGAGGTCGGTCAGCATCGGCCCCACGCCTTTGTAGGGAACGTGCGTCGCCTTGACGCCCGCCTCGTCCAGGAACATTTCGGCGGCGAGTTGCAAGATCGTGCCGTTTCCCGACGACCCGTAGTTGTACACACCGGGCTTCGCCTTCAGCAGCGCAATCAGTTCCTGCGCGTTTTTCGCCGGAATCTTGGCCGAGTTGACGACCAGCACGATCGGCGTCGAGCCGATGACCGCGATCGGTGTGATGTCCTTGATGGGATCGAACGGCAGCGTTTTGTAGACGCTGGGGTAGATCACGTGATTGTTGGAGACGATGCTGAGCGTCAAGCCGTCGGGCGCCGAACGCACGAGCGCCTGCGTGCCGACAATGCCGCCCGCGCCGGGCTGATTGTCGATGACGACCGGACGGCCGAGCGCCTTGGCGAGCGCCGGCGAAGCCGTGCGGGTGATCGTGTCCACACCCGACGCGGTCGCCACCGGCAGGATGAACTTGATTGCCCGCTCGCCCATTTGTGCGTGGCCGAGCCCCGCCGCGATTGCGACGAGCGTGAAGCCAACGACGCGCGCAATGCGGATCATCGTGGAACGCCACCGCGGCGTCTTGTCTTTGTGCGTCATGGCGCTCTCCTTCGAAATCCTAGAGTGGCGTGGTGACTGGCATGACCTGCATCATGCGACGACCGCGTCGGCCAACAGTGTGTCGACCTCGCCGGGCGTGTAGCCCAGACCGCCCAGCAACTCGAGCGTGTGCTCGCCCTTCTTCGGCGGGTTCAGCCGCACGCCGAGCCGGTGGCCTGCGAGCGTAATCGGAAAGAGCGTCGTCTTCACCGTTTGACCGGCCTTCGGTCCATCGGGGAGCGTGACGTCAGCAAGGCCCCCGGTCGCCTCGAGGTGCGGATCGTCATAAAGGTCTTCGGGCTTCCTGATCGGCGCGAAGGGCAGGCCGACCTTTTCGAACAGCGCGGCAAGGTCATCCGCGGAGCGGTCGGCAAGACGCGCGCGCACATCAGCGAGCAGCGCCGGGCGCCTCTCGACACGCTGGTTGTTCGTCGCCAGCGTCGCGTCGGCCTTCAAGTCGGCGAAGCCCAGCGCATCACAAAACGTCAGCCACTGCGCATCGCTCACGGCGCACAGGAAGATCTGCTCGCCGTCGCGGACCGTGAACACGTCGTAGATCGCCCATGGGTTGTCGCGCGCCGGCATTGGCGCCGGATGCTTGCCGGTCATCGCGAACTGCAGCATGTGCTGGCCCATCAGGAACACGTTGTTCTCGAACAGCGCCGACTGCACTTCCATGCCGCGGCCCGTGATGCCGCGTTGAATCAGCGCGCCCAGCACGCCGATCGCGCCGAAGAGGCCGCCCATGATGTCGTTGACACTCGTTCCGGCGCGCAGCGGGTCGCCGGGACGGCCGGTCATGTACGCGAGGCCGCCCATCATCTGCACGACCTCGTCGAGCGCCGTGCGGTGTTCGTACGGACCGGGAAGGAATCCCTTGTGGCTGACATAGATAAGCCGCGGGTTTCCCTTTGACAGCGCAACGTAATCGAGACCAAGCCGGGCCATCGTACCGGGCTTGAAATTCTCGACGACGACATCGGCACTGGCGCACAGCCGCCGTGCGACGTCGGCGCCGGTGGGCTTGCGCAGGTCGATCGCAATGCTCTTCTTGTTGCGATTGAACATCGGGAAAAAACCCGCGCCCGCGCCGAGCAAGCGCCGTGTGCGGTCGCCGTCGATCGGCTCGACCTTGACGACTTCCGCCCCCATGTCGGCAAGCATCATTCCGCAGGTCGGGCCCATCACCATGTGCGTGAACTCGACGACGCGCAACCCTGCGAGCGGCTGCGGCGCAGCGTCGGGACTCATGGCACGCGGAGCTGCGTCACACGCCCACCGGTGCGGTCATTGTCTTCGGCAAGCCAGCGCGCCACAGCGTGCCGTGCAACGTCTCGCCTTCGAGCCAGCCGGCGATCTTCGCGCGCAACGCGAGCAACTTGTCGAAGTCCTGGCCTGTGGACACGCCCATACTGGCAAAAAGGTACGCGACATCCTCCGTCGCGACGTTGCCGCTGGCACCCGGCGCGTGCGGACAGCCGCCAATCCCGCCCAGGCACGCGTCGAAGCGCGAGACGCCGACCTGCCACGCGGAGTAGACGTTGGCGAGGCCGAGTCCTCGGGTGTCGTGGAAGTGGCCGCACGTAAGCCGCTCGCCGGCCACGTCCAGCGCCCGTTCGAAGAGCGTGCGCACCATCGCCGGATCCGCGTAGCCCACGGTATCGGCGAGGCCCACGCGGTCGGCGCCGGCGTCGAGCGCGGCCTGCAGCAGGCGCAGCACTTCGTCCGGCTCGACGCGCCCCTGGATCGTGCAGCCGAACGCCGTGCTCATGCCGACTTCGATCACGCACGACGAGCCCGCAGCGTCGCGCGCGTCGCGAATGCGCGCGATCTCGGTCACCACGTCGTCGGGCGTCTTGCGCAGGTTGGCGAGGCTGTGCGCGCGGCTGGCGGACAGCGGCAGCAGCATGACGTCGGCGTCGCATTCCAGCGCCCGCTCGGCGCCCTTCAAGTTGGGCACCAGCACCGATACGCACAGACCGGGCAGCGCCTTGGCGTAGGCGACTAATTGATCGGTGTCGGCGAGCTGCGGCAGCAGCGTCGCCGGAACGAACGACCCGACTTCGATTTCGCGCTGCCCGGCCACGTACGCGTCACCGATCCACTCGATCTTCTGAGCCGTCGGGAGCGTGCGGGCAATGCTCTGCAGTCCATCCCGCAGGCCCACTTCGCGGATGACCACGGTGCGGGAAGGATCACTCATCGTTTGCGAACGGGCATCACCAGACAAGTTGATCGTACACCCGGCGCCCCGAATGACGGGTCACCGTTTGTTCGCCGCCCGCCAGGCCGCGAATTCGCTCACGGTGCGCTCGTCGGTGGCCGGATAAAGCCCGAGGATCGACCGGCCCTTCAGCACCTGCTCGGTCACGAAATCTTCGAACGTGGTCATCTCGACCGCCTCGTCCGCAAGCTCGTCGGCGAGATGCGCCGGCAAAACGACGACGCCCTCCCCATCGCCCACGATGACATCGCCGGGAAACACCGGCGCGTCGCCGCAACCGATCGGAACGTTGATGTCGATCGCCTGGTGCACGGTAAGGTTGGTCGGCGACGCCGGACGGTGGTGGTACGCGCGAATCGCGAGCTTGGCGATTTCGGTGGAATCGCGGAAGCCGCCGTCCGTCACGATACCGGCCACACCGCGCTTCATGAGGCGCGCGACGAGGATCGACCCGGCGGAAGCTGCGCGCGCATCCTTGCGGCTGTCGATCACCATGACTGCCCCCGGCGGGCATTCCTCGACTGCCTTGCGCTGCGGGTGTTCGCGATCCTTGAAAACCGTGATCGGATTCAAGTCCTCGCGCGCCGGGATGTAGCGAAGCGTGAATGCCTCGCCGACCATGTTTGCCGCGTCGGGATTGAGTGGATGCACGTCCTGAATGAACTGGTTGCGAAAGCCGCGCTTGAAGAGTGCCGTCGTCAGCGTCGCGACGCTGACGGCCTTGAGCTTCCCGCGAGTGCTGTCGCGCAATGCGGGCACGTCGAATCAGTCCGATGTCACGTCTTGAGCCGATAACCCGTCTTGAAGATCCAGGCGACGATCGCAAGCGATATCGCCATGAAGCCCGCGGTCATCGCGAGGCTGACGCCGATGCCGACATCGGCGATACCGTAAAAACTCCAGCGGAAGCCGCTGACCAGGTAGACCACCGGGTTGAACAGCGTGACCGTCTGCCAGACCGGCGGCAGCATGTCGATCGAATAGAAGCTGCCTCCGAGAAACGTCAATGGCGTGACGATCAGCAACGGCACGAGCTGGAGCTTTTCGAATCCGTCGGCCCAGATGCCGATGATGAAGCCGATCAGGCTGAACGTCACCGACGTCAGCACGAGGAACAGCATCATCCACACGGGATGGGCGATGTGCAGCGGCACGAAGAGGCCCGCCGTTGCCAGGATGATGAGGCCCAGGATGATCGACTTGGATGCGGCGGCCCCGACGTAGCTCATGACGATCTCGAGATACGAGACGGGTGCGGACAGGAGTTCGTAGATCGTTCCCGTAAATTTTGGAAAATAGATGCCGAACGACGCGTTGGCGATGCTCTGCGTCAACAGCGACAGCATGATGAGTCCGGGCACGATGAAAGCGCCATACGTGATCCCGCCGACCTCCTGGATGCGCGAGCCGATCGCCGCGCCGAACACGACGAAATACAGCGACGTCGAGATCACCGGCGAGATGATGCTCTGCATCAGTGTCCGCCGCGTGCGGGTCATTTCGAACTTGTAAATCGCGCGCATCGCGTAAACGTTCATCGCTCTTCCCTCACGAGGCTCACGAAGATGTCCTCCAGCGAGCTTTGCGTCGTCTGCAGGTCGCGGAACCGGACGCCCGCCTTGTCGAGGTCATCGAGCAGCGCGGCGATACTCGGTCGATCGCCTTGCGTGTCGTAGGTATAGACCAGTTCCTTGCCGTCGCCGGAAAGCTCCAGGCCGTAGGCCGCAAGCTGCGGTGGCACGCCGGAAAGCGTTTCCTGGAGCTGCAATGTCATCTGCTTCCGGCCGAGCTTGTGCATCAGCTCGGCCTTGTTTTCGACCAGGATGATCTCGCCCTTGCTGATCACGCCGACCCGGTCGGCCATCTGTTCGGCCTCGTCGATGTAGTGCGTGGTGAGAATGATCGTCACACCGCTCGCTTGCAGCGCGCGCACCAGCCGCCACATGTCCTGCCGCAGATTCACGTCGACACCCGCCGTCGGCTCATCGAGGAACAGGACCTGCGGCTCGTGCGACAGCGCCTTGGCGATCAGCAGCCGGCGCTTCATGCCGCCGGAGAGCGTGATGATCTTGCTGTCCTTCTTGTCCCAAAGCGACAGATCCTTCAGCACCTTCTCGATGTGTGCGGGATTGGCACTCTTGCCGAACAGGCCGCGGCTGAAGGTCACGGTCCCCCACACGGATTCGAACGCGTCGGTCGTCAATTCCTGCGGCACGAGGCCGATCATCGAGCGAGCCGCACGAAAATCGGTGGCGATGTCGTGGCCGTCGACAGTAATGGTTCCTTGCGTCGGATTGACGATGCCGCAGATGATGCTGATCAGCGTCGTCTTGCCCGCGCCATTGGGGCCCAGCAACGCGAAGATCTCGCCACGCCGTATGTCCAGGTTGATGTTCTTCAGCGCCTGGAAGCCGGAGGCGTAGGTCTTGGAAAGGTTCGATACCGAGATGATGGATGACATGGAAGCGATGATCGATGTGGGTTCACGCGCCGTTTCGCGGAAGGTCATACCGGCGAGGACCGCAGTTTAGCGCACGTTCCGAAGCTATACTTTGCATCCACGATCCGGATCAATCCAATGTCGAAAACCCGCATTGCCGTTGCCGGCGCAGGACTCATTGGCCTGGCGCACATGGCAGTCGCGCAGAAAAGCCCCACGTGCACGCTCTCGGCCGTCGTCGATCCGGCGCCTGCTGCCGAGGCCGCCGCTTCGCGCGTTGGCGTGCCGCTCTTCAAATCGCTGGATGAACTCCTGGTCAAGGATCGGCCGGACGCCGTGATCCTCGCCACGCCAAACCAGTTTCATCTCGAACACGCGCTGAAATGCATCGGCGCCGGGCTGCCGGCCCTCGTCGAAAAGCCCATTGCGTCCACGGTGGACGAAGGTGAGCAGTTGGTGAAGGCTGCAGACGCGAGCGGCGCCAGGATATTGATCGGCCACCATCGCGCACACAGCCCGATCATGGCCAAGGCCAGGGAAGTCGTCGAGCGCGGCACCCTCGGACCGCTGGTCGCCGTCATGGGCAGCGCGGTATTCTTCAAGCCCGACGAATATTTCGCAGCCGGGCCCTGGCGCCGCGAGTCAGGCGGCGGGCCTATCCTGATCAACATGATCCACGAAGTGCACAACTTGCGAATGCTCTGCGGCGAAATCGTCGCGGTGCAGGCGTCCTCATCGCATGCGACACGCGGCTTCCCGGTCGAGGACACCGTCGCGGTCAACCTGCGCTTTGCGAATGGGGTCTTGGGCTCGTTCATGCTGTCCGATACGGCCGCCTGCGCGCGAAGCTGGGAGCAAACGTCGCAGGAGAACAAGGCGTACCCGACGTATCCCGACGAGGACTGCTACGTTGTCGTCGGCACCTTCGGGTCGCTGTCGGTGCCGACGATGCGACTCAAGACCTACGACAAGGCGGAGGATCGCTCCTGGTGGAAGCCGTTCCGGACAAGCGTGGCCGGCGTGGTCCGCGAGGACCCTCTCGCGCGCCAGCTCGAACACTTCGGCGCCGTCGTTCGCGGCGAGGCGCAGCCGCTCGTCACGGCGCGCGACGGCTTGGCCAACCTGCGTGTCACCGAAGCCATCGCGCATTCCGCCAGGACCGGGCAGACTGTCGACCTGGCCACCCGCTGATCCAGGAAGATTCGAGATGAAAATTCTGATGCTGCACGGCATCAACCTCAACATGTTCGGCAAGCGCGACCCGGCCCAGTATGGAACGATCACGCTTGGCGAGATCGACGCGCGCTTGCAGGCGCTGGGCAAGGAGCTCGGCGCCGACGTCGAGAGCTTCCAGACCAACGGCGAAAAGGAAATGTGCGAGCGGATTCACCGCGCCTTTGCGGATAAGGTGGATGCCGTCCTCATCAATGCCGGCGCCTGGACTCACTACAGCTACGGGATCCGCGATGCGCTCGCCATTCTCACCGTGCCGATCGTCGAAATCCACATGTCGAATGTCCACGCGCGTGAGCCGTTCCGGCACATCTCGGTTTTCTCCGACGTCGTCAGGGGACAGATCTGCGGCTTCGGCGTCGACAGCTACCTGCTCGGGCTGCGCGCGGCCGTTTCTGCGGTACAGAACGCGAAAAAGCGCTAGCTCGCCTCGCGCCGCAACCGCAGGCTGTTGGGCAGCGGCACCGACCGGCGCAGGACGTCCTCCCCCAGCCAGAGCGCGGAACGGCGCGCGCGCGCCGCAACGATCGATAGCGGCATCTGCTGGTAATCGTCGTTGAACACCTCGAAGCTGTAGTCGCCCCGATAACCGATCCCGTCCAGCCGCGTCACCAGATCGGCCAGGGCCTCGCTGTGCACGCCTTCCCCGGGGAAGACGCGAAAGTGGCGCGCGGTGGCCATGCGCTCTTCGGCCGTGCGCACTTCCTGCCACATGAAGTCAGCGAGTTGCACGAGAAAGACCTTCTCGGGGTCCAGGATGTCGAGGTCATCGAGCGCGGTATTGGTCGCAAAAATATGAAACGAGTCGATGCCGATGCCCAGATTGGGCGCGTTCGCGCGCGCCACGATATCCCAGGCAGAGGTGAATTCGCTGATCGTGCGGCCCCACGAGAGTCCTTCGTACGCGACCTTGATGCGAAGGGGCACGGCCAGCATCGCAAGCTTGCGCAGGTCGCGCGCCAGCGCATCCGCGTCGGCCGTAGCATGCGTGGACGTCGACGAGCACACGAGCAACACCGTCGCGCCCAGCGCGTGGCACATCTCGAGCATCGATTTCGCGACGTCGATCTTGTACTCGTGCAGGTGGCCCGACAGCCCCTCGAAATCGCGCAGCACCTGGAAACCCGTGACGCGGAGCCCGCTTTCGCGCACGGCTTCCACGGCGGCGGGGAACCCTTCCGGGTGTCCGACGACATCGCGCGCCGACAGCATGATCTGCGAAAAGCCCGCGTCCCGGACGGCGGCCAGCTTGGCCGGCAGCGCGCCGGCCAGCGAGATCGTGTCCATCCCGAAATCGCGGATGTTGGGAAGCGGCGCAGTCAGCGTCCCGCCCGCGCCGCGAAGGTCATCGTTCATCGTGCACGAGCTCGAACATGACGCCGCCAAGCTGGCTTTGCGTGAGCGCCCCGCGCTTCTCGGAATGCACGTCCTGCGACTCGACGAACGCCACGCCGCGCTTGCGTAGCGCATCCACCGTGGCCAGCACGTCGGGCGTGCCGAGTCCCAGCCGCTGCAGCATCTCGACGGGCTCGGCCTCGAAGATTCCCGGCATCGGCTCGATCAACTGAAGGAAGAAGCTGTGGCACGGGCTCTGCAGGACGCGACCCTTGGGCAGGATGCCATAGCGTGTTTCGTCGGGGAGGACCTTGAAGCCGAAGAGCTCGGTGTAGAACTCGGTCCAGTCGGCCATCCGGTCGTTGCCGATATATTGAACGATGCCGAACCAGTGCAATCCGGTCAGCGCGGGGGGATGCGGGTCGGCGCCGGGATTGAGCGTGAAGTCGACATCGTAGATCGAAAAATCGCGGTAACGGTCGACAAAGTAGATGCGGCTCGAACCAACGCCGTGGATCGCCGGAATATTGAGTTCCATCACTTCGACGTTCGAGGGCACGATCCACGCGCCGCGCGCGGTTGCCAGCCGGTACGCCGCCGCGGCGTCGCGCACGCGCAGCGCGATGGCCGCAATGACCGGAGTTTCCGAGGGCCGCGCCGCGCGCGCCTGACCGCCGGCGTGCGCGTTGACGACGACGTTCATTTCGCCCTGGCGATAGAGCAGCACTTCGCGCGACCGGTGCCGCGCGATCGGTCGAAATCCGATCGTTTCGAGGATTTGCCCCAGCGCCTGCGGCTTGCTCGTCGAATACTCGATGAACTCGATGCCTTCCATCGCCAGCGGATTGCCAATTTCGGCGATCGATTCGCGGCCGGATTGTTGCGCCATTTGTTTTCCTTGGGGCCTGTCGGACTTGGGTCAGGACTTCGCCGGCCGATTCTGCCACATGACTCGTCTCACGCCGCGTCGATCAGCCGTTCCCGTAGACAGGAATCGAGGCGCCGTGGACGACCTTGGCATCGTCGCTGCAAAGAAACACGATCACCCGCGCGATATCGCCGGGCTTGGGCCACTTGGCAAAATCCGCCTTGGGCATGGCTTTGCGATTGGCCTCGGTATCGATGATGCTCGGAAGCACCGAGTTCACGCGAATGCCGGACCCGGCCACGTCCGCCGCCAACGCATCCATCATGGCCAGTGCGGCGGCCTTCGATGCAGCGTAGGCCGAAGCGCCAGCGGGATGATCGACACCTGCCTTGGACGCGATATTCACGATTGCGCCGCGCCCCTGCGTGAGCATGGCCGGCACGACGGCCCGTGAAAGCGCGTAACCCGAACGCAAGTTCATTGCCAGCATGCGCTCGAGCGCGTTCGCGTCCTCGTCCCACAACTTCACGCCGCCGCTGTAGCCGCCGACCGTGTTGACCAGGGCATCGAGCCGCCGATATTTCGCCACGATTTCGTCGACGAATCGTCGCACGTCCGCCTCATCGGTGACATCGAGACGTCGACCTTCAAGTCGCGCGCGGTTTGCTCCGGCCGTCTCCGTCAGGGTGTCGTATTCCGCCTGTGTCCGGTACGTCACGATGACGGTGGCGCCCTCCAGCAGGAACGCCTGGCTCACCGCGCGCCCGAGCCCGCCGGTGCCGCCCGCCACGACCACGACCTGTCCCGCGATGCCGGTATTCAATGGGCCCCTCCCCGTTCCATCCTGCATTCGGCCTGCAGACTCTCGCCATCGCGCGAGATCGTCGCGACCGCAAGTGTCCGGTCGCCTTGCTTGTAGCGGATGGCACAGTCCCGATCGCGCAGCGACCCGTCGATCGTGATCGCATCCCAACGCTCCGCATGACCGACATAATTGATCGCCACGTCGTAATGCTGGCTCCAGAAAAACGGCACGGCATCGAACGGCACACGCTGGCCGAGGATATTCCTGGCGGCGACCTGGCCTTGGCGCTGCGCAACGACCCAGTGTTCGATGCGGATCCGCTCGCCGGTATGCGGATCGGGCCAGCGTGCGACATCGCCCGCGGCAAAGATGCCCTTCACGCTTGATTCGAGGTACGCGTCGACGGCAATGCCGCGATCGATGGCGAGGCCCGCCCGCTCCGCCAGTTCGATCGACGGCCGCACGCCGACACCAACGACCACGAAATCGGCGTCGAGCGCCGAGTCGTCCTTCAATGTGACGCGGCTGCCCTCCATGCGGGCGACCGTCGTTCCGAGATGGAAGACTACGCCGTGAGATTCATGCAATTCGCGGATGAAGTGGCCAACCTGCGTCCCCATGATTCGCTCGAGCGGAACGCTCTCGGGCCCGACGACATGCACGTCCAACCCGCGCGCCCGCAACGATGCCGCGACTTCGAGCCCGATGAAGCTTGCGCCGACCACGACGGCGCGCTTGGCGGTCAATGCCCTGGCAACAATCGCGCGGCTGTCGTCGAAGCTGCGCAGATAATGGACTTGCGATGGCGCCGCGCCCGGAATCTCGAGCCGCACCGGGTCCGCACCCGTCGCAATCAGCAAGGCCTCGTACGCCACGTCCTTGCCGTCGTCGAGCCGGACGCGCCTCTGGCGTACATCGATCGATATGACTCGGGCGTTCTGCACGAGCTCGATGCGGCGATCCTCGTAGTACTCCGGCGCGCGCAGCGGAATCCAGTCATCCTGCGCGGTGCCTGCAAGAAAATCCTTCGAAAGATTGGGCCGATCGCAAGGTGGCGAAGCATCGGCGCTCAACATCGTCACGGCGCCCTGATAGCCCTCTCGACGAAGCATGTCCGCCGCGGCCAGTCCGGCCGCGCCACCGCCAACAATGACGACCGATGCGGGCGTGTCCGATGCCCCTGCGGCCGACGGCCTTCCGCGCGTCACCGAAACGGCCAGCTTCTCGCGGGCAAAGACCCGGTCGCCGATGCGCTCGACTCGCCAGCAGGGGATCGGGTCGAGGGCCGGTGCGCGCAAAGCCTCTCCGGTTCGAAGACTGAAGCACGCGTGGTGCCACGGGCACCTCACCGTATCGTCGACGATCAGGCCCTCGGCCAACGGCCCGTGATAGTGCGTGCATGCAGCACCGATCGCGAAAATGTCGTCGCCGCGGCGTACGAGAATCGCGTCGTCGGCGCCAATGCGTCCCGAGACCGCAGCGCCGTCAGGCAAATCGCGAATCGCAAATCCGCCGCCGAAATCCTTTATGGGAGCGTCTGCCATATCGGGGTGAGCTTGATCGGCGCCATTGTCCGGCAGCGGCGACGCACGCGCAATCTGCCGGGTTTGAACGCCAGGAACCCTCTCTGTCTTATGCGTGTCGTACGCTTTTCGATCAAGGAGATGGGAAATGAACCGCACGAACGCCGTGTTGAGCGCAATGTTCGTTGCAAGCCTGTTCGCCGCGCCGGTCATGGGCGCCGACCCAAACGTCGTGCCGGGTCCGTTGCCGCCCGAACAGACGCAAGGCCGGGTCACCTACATTACCGGCGGTATAGGACAAGAGGAGGCCGCGGCAATGCGGAGGGAGCAGCCCAGGTTTTCGCTCTCGCTCGAGTTCATCAAGAACGCACAACCCCCGGAGTTCCTGTCCGGCGTGAGCGTGGTCATCAGCGATCAACAGGGCGAGACCGTGCTGCGCACCGTCGCCGACGGTCCGATTCTCCTCGCCAGAATTCCGCCCGGCAGATACATGGTGACGGCAACTGCTGCCGAACAAGGCCAGGCAAAGCAGCGCGACGTCGCCATCGCCGAGCGAAAGCCCGAGCACGTCGTCTTTGAGTGGTAAACATTGCGCACTGTCCTACCCGTGGATCATCCCGGCGCCGACAGCCTTGCTTAGGATCAGGGGCTTATCCTTGGGCCGTGTCCGACGGAATGTCCCGCGGTCGCGAAATGTCCGCCGTCGTCTGCGGGCGTGATTCATCAACAGGTGACAGGAGATCCAAATGAACAGAACCCTATTGGTAGTTGGGGCGCTCTGCGCCCTCTTGGTCGGCTGCAACAAGCCCGCCTCCCTCGGAGACCAGCAGTCGCAATCATCGACGCCCCCGCCGTCGACCGCTACCGCTCCGGCCGATAACTCCAAGATGGCGGCGAACCCGCCTTCGAACAGCGCCAACGATACAGCCACCGCGCCCGACAAGAGCAAAGACTCGGCCGCGCCGGATAAGAGCAAGGACACCACCGCGGATACGAAGGACTCCACCAAAGACAAGCAATAACGGAGCCTCGCTGCGCCGGAACTGACCCACGGCTCGCCTCAAGGCTTGCCGTGGGAGTTGCGGTTGAAAGTCGCCGCTATCCCGGCGTTCCGGCGTAGGCGGCTTTCAGCGCAGCGATGTCGAACTTGACCATCTTCAGCATGGCATCTGCGGCTCGCTTCGCCTTGGCTTGATCCGGATCGGCCATCATCTCGAAGAGAACGGTGGGAACGATCTGCCAGGAAAGCCCGAAGCGATCCTTGAGCCACCCGCACTGCTCTGGCGATCCCCCGCGCAGGAGCGCGTCCCAGTAGCGGTCGATTTCGGCCTGGCTTTCGCAATTCACGACGAACGAAACCGCGTGGTTGAAAGGATCGAGCGGCCCTGCGGTCATGGCGACGAAGGATTGGCCGAACAAGACGAAATCGACGATTTTCACCGACCCGGGCGGGCCACTGGGCGATTCGCTCGGCAATGCGGAGACGCGGTTGACGCGCGAGTCGGGAAAAATAGATACATAGAATGCGGCGGCCTCCTCGGCCTCCTTGGAATACCAAAGGAAAGGGGTGATCTTTTGCACGTTCCTTCTCCTAGCCCAGTGAAAGTTCCCTGACGGGGCGCACCTCGATGCTGCCGACACGCGCCGGCGGAATCTTCGACGCGAGCTGAATGGCCTCATTCAAATCCTTGGCGTCGACCAGGTAGAACCCCGCGAGTTGCTCCTTCGTTTCGGCAAACGGCCCATCGGTCACGGACATCTTCCCGTTCCGGACCCGCACGGTCGTTGCCGTATGAACGGATTGCAGCGCTTCGGCGGCGATGTGGCGGCCACTTTGCTTTAGTGCATCCCCGCAGGCCTTGCACTCGGTGTCGGGAACCTCGCTCAGTTTCTTTTCCTCCAGGTACACAAGACACAGGTATTTCATCGGTCACTCCTGATTGTTGGAAAACTGCTGCGACACCGGTTCCAGTGTTTCGGCGAGGCCATAGAGAATACCGGTCCAGCGATCCTCGACATGCCGCGCGCGGTCCCCCGGCACGCGTTCATGGGTCAGTTTGAGTTCGCACCCCTGCCTCACCGGAGCAATCTCGACGGTCACGCGCGTATCGGCCGGAGGCGAAAGCTCCATCGACAGCGTGAAAACCAGCCTCTGATGCGCGATGATCTCGAGGTATCTTCCGGTGTATTCGACGCTGTGGCCGTTCTCCCGCTCGACGAAGCAGAATGAGCCGCCAACCCGCGCGTCGATTTCGACATGGTCGATCGGGCGCAACGCGGTCGCGAACAACCATGTCCGCGCAACCCGGGGATCGAGCCATGCCTCGAAAACGAGCGCCGGCGGCGCGCGGAAACGGCGTTTGACCTGTATCGCAGCGGGCCGCGGGCCCGCGATTCGGCGCTTTTTTCTGTCCGATTGACGGGGAGCGAGATCCCGCCCGTCGGCGGCGCGAGCCCAACTGCGGGACTTGGGCGACCCGCCTTCAGTATCGATTCCTGCTTTCATCGGCGTTCCTTTTTCTTGGCGTTCAAGCTGTCGCCGCCCTACTCGATCATGTTCGCCAACGTCCGCGTCACGGCGAGCACGATTCGCTGCACGACGCCTGCGATGTCCGCCTGCCGGCGCTGGTACAGAAACAGCAGCAACGCCAACAGCGTCCCACCCGGCATCAGTATTTCCAGCATGAGATACGGGCCGACATTTTGACCGTATCGGCGAAACCACTCCCAAACACGAATGACGACATCCATTTGCCCGCTCCCAGTTGGAAATCGGCCCGAAAATCCGGGCTCTCACTGGTAGTCGAACGGGCAAGCCCCAAATCGACAGTGCCGCGTTCCCGCCCCCCGGGGCCACGGGGCCAATAAACCGGTGCGGGCTGGGACCACCCCACCGCGTGCCCGGCGGACCGGAGCGGCAGGCGCGTCACAGCCATCTTCCGCGATGCGGCTGTGCACAAATGTCAGCCAAAGTCTGACAACGAAGCGGGAACCCGCTGACATACGGGTGCCCTGCAACTCGCTCCAATAACATGGTTTGCGCAGGCGTCGCGAGATGGGTCGCGCCCGCCGGGGAGGTTTGGGCTCAGGCGTTGCGGCAGAAGATCGCTGCCACAACGGCGGTCGAGGTGTCGGATGAGCGAAGGCGCTGGGAGCGGATCCGAAACACCGGTCGGGCTACCGGCCGGGGCGGCACTGCTCGGCAAACTCTGTCCCTGGGGCCTGGTCGTTTTGGGCGCGGGCCAGCCCCGATGGGCGAACGCTCGCGCCTGGACGATGGCGGGCTGCACGAATTTTGACGAGTTCGCGCGGAGTTGGCGCAAATTTGCCAGCACGTGGTCGGATCAGGCCCCAAGCGGCGTCCCGACGCTGGGCGTCGTCGATCGGGCGCCCTTCGACCGCGACGTTTCGTTTCGTTACGAAATCCACCCGGTTCCGGACTCGCCCGATACGCAGCTTGTGGTGCTGAAGGACCGCTTCGAATTGAGCGACCACGATGCCGCCATCGTGCTCGCCGGCGAGCGCCGACTGGCGACGCTGTACGCGAGCCAGGCCGCGCATGACGTGCGGGGCGGCGCGTCCGAGGCCCGAATGGCGCTCGCGGCGGTGGACGCCGTGCTCAAGGCTTCAGCAGCCCATCTCGGCGACGGCGCACAGCGAATGCTCGCAGACCGAATGGCGTCGGCGGTTTCGGGCTGCGCGCGGTCCGCGGCCGCAGTCGACGCGTTGTCTGCAGATCTGTCCTCGATGAGGGTCCCCGACGTCGACTTCGACCTGCGCGAGATCGCGGAGCGGCTGCCGAAGATCCTGCTGCTGCCCTCGATGAACAAAATGATCAGCTGCAACATCGACCCGGGAGAGGTTGCGCGCATGGCCACGGGCTCGGGGCGCGCGTTGCAAAATGGCATTACGTGCCTCGCGCTGCATTTGCTCGAGCACGCCGTGGAGGAATCCCGCTTCACCCTCCGCTTCGAAGGCGTGCCGGGTTCGCATGCGGTCGTGCTGGCCGTGGACGCGCTCGAGAATTCTGACGAGCCGCTCGATCCCGACCGCGCGATGTTTTGGATCGACGATCGCGCACTGGTGCCCTTCTACGCGGGCCGCCTGCTGCTGGAGGCCCAGGGCGCAACGCTGTCGCGCTATGAAGGGACGGACGGCGTGGGATTCCGCATCGCGGTTCCCGCTGCCCGGGCACATAAAACTTCTGGCGCACCGCTCGCTCGCGATGCTGAAAGCGCGCGGTGCGATGACGGCGCCTCGGGACGGCAGGTTACGGGCTGACCTTATCCGGGAAAAAACCGCCGCGTGACAGATACATGGGGCGGACACAAGGGGAGACACCATGGCCATGCAAATTGTCGAGCGCGCGAATGTCCCGCAGGACGCGATGCTGATGATCCTCGGGGCGCTGAACGGCCTCAAACGTGGCGACGATACGGTTCGGCTGCCGCTCGATTGGCCGGGAACGCCGGGCCGCGTGGCGGAGGTCTTCAACGACGTCGTCGAACGCAACAATCGCATGGCCAACGAGCTGGAGCGGCTGTCGCGCGTCGTCGGCAAAGAGGGGAAGCTGGGCAGGCGGGGAACGCTCGGCGACGTGACCGGCTTCTGGCGCGACTCGATCGACGCGGTCAATCAGCTCATCGACGATCTGGTGCACCCAACCAGCGAAACGGCGCGCGTGATCGGAGCCGTCGCGCAGGGCGACCTGTCGCAGACGATGGCGCTCGAGCTCGATGGCGAAGCTTTGCAGGGAGAGTTCCTGCGCACCGCCAAGACCGTCAACAGGATGGTCGACCAGCTGGGCTCGTTCGCAGCGGAAGTCACGCGCGTGGCGCGCGAGGTCGGCACCGAAGGCAAGCTCGGCGGCCAGGCGAAGGTCAAGGGCGTCGCCGGCACGTGGAAGGACCTGACCGAGTCGGTGAATTCGATGGCGTCGAACCTGACGGGCCAGGTGCGCAACATCGCCGACGTGACCAAGGCGGTGGCCACCGGCGACCTGTCGAAGAAGATCACGGTGGACGTGAAAGGCGAAATCCTCGAGCTCAAGAACACGATCAACACGATGGTCGACCAGCTGTCGTCGTTTGCGTCGGAAGTGACGCGCGTGGCGCGCGAGGTCGGCACCGAGGGCCGCCTTGGCGGGCAGGCGGATGTGCAAGGTGTCGCGGGCACGTGGAAGGACCTGACCGAATCGGTCAACTCGATGGCGTCGAACCTCACCGCGCAAGTGCGCAACATCGCCGACGTGACGACGGCGGTGGCGACCGGCGACCTGTCGAAGAAGATCACCGTGGACGTGAAGGGCGAAATCCTCGAGCTCAAGATCACGATCAACACGATGGTCGACCAGCTTTCCTCATTTGCGTCGGAAGTCACGCGGGTGGCGCGGGAAGTCGGCACCGAAGGCAAGCTGGGGGGGCAAGCCGACGTGCAGGGGGTTGCGGGCACGTGGAGGGACTTGACCGAAAGCGTCAATTCGATGGCGTCGAACCTCACGGGCCAGGTGCGCAACATCGCCGATGTGACGACGGCGGTGGCGACCGGCGACCTGTCGAAGAAGATCACCGTGGACGTCAAGGGCGAGATCCTCGAGCTCAAGAACACGATCAACGTCATGGTGGACCAGTTGCGTTCGTTCGCCTCGGAAGTGACGCGGGTCGCGCGGGAAGTCGGCACCGACGGCCGTCTCGGCGG
>Ga0070708_100000791_pt1 | contig 23858 bp, 19 predicted proteins | sample KBSK5503metaG_FD_65469 | JGI IMG/M metagenome (GOLD analysis project Ga0070708, IMG submission 65469) | Corn, switchgrass and miscanthus rhizosphere microbial communities from Kellogg Biological Station, Michigan, USA - KBS K5-50-3 metaG | ecosystem: Host-associated > Plants > Roots >... | reverse complement strand
GGTGCCTTCTGGCTCGGTGCGGCCGTCACACTGTTCCTGTTCCTGCAGCCCACGGCGCGGGCAACCGCTCCGGAAGGCCAGCGATTCATGCTGCACCTGCTGCGTAATCGCCGCTTCAGCGAGGTGGTCCTTGTCGCAGCTGGCCTCACGGGTGTGGCCGGCGCGATCCTGTTCTGGCGCGACACTGGCGGCCTGCAGCTGACGTCGATGACGCAGCCGCAGCGTCTCGGGTTCACCGTTGGCGGCGTAGCCGGCGGGATCGCTTTGTTGGGGTTCATGTTCGTGGGATACCCGGCAGGGCGGCGAATAATTGCGATCGGCAGCAGGCTCGAAGCAGAGCGTCGCCCGCCAAACGAGGATGAGCAGCGAATCCTCGTCGTTGCTGAGCGCGTTCTGAACCGGGTCGGCGCCACGGTACTCGTGCTGCTCGTGATAGCCGCCGGGGCTATGGCTACCGCGCGGTACTGGCCGCTGGTCCTCTAACAGCACGCCTAGACGCGATCCGTTCGATCTCACTAGCAGGCAGTCCACACTCCGACCGCACTGCGGTAACGAACGCTCGGCGAGCGTCGCTGAATCTGGCCCCGTGCTTGTAGTACTCCTCGGACGCCGTGTCCTCCGCGGCGGGGTCCGCCACTTGATCGACGTCCAGGTCCAGACAGCAGCAACGACCCCGGAAATCGGCGGACGCGCGACCAAACGGAGCCCCGGTTTTGAGCGTGAATCCCCCACAGCGGGACAACCGCGGACACTGCGACGCGCTCAAACACCGATGAGGGCAACCTCGTGTGGGTTCAACTCCCACCTCCGGCACCATCGCTTCTGAGCACGATTTCAGCCTACAAATGGAGAAGGACGGCGAGCGCGGCCGGCCTCCCATACCCCTAGCTGTACCCCTAACCGGCACCGCCGGCGCCCAGACTGCCATGGTCGTCGCTCCCGAAGGACTCGCATGACTACACTCTGCGAACGTGAGCGATACGAATCGCGCAGAGGAGTGGCGAGCGCTTCTGACCGGCGAGCACAAGGGGATGCTCGCCCTACGCCGCATGTTCGCTCGTATGCCCTCAGCGCCGCACTGCAAGATGTGCCACGCACCGTTTGGCGGGATCGGCGGTTTCTTCCTGGGGCCATGGTTCGGACCGTGGGAGCGTAATGCGCAGCTCTGCAACAATTGCATGCGTTCGCTTACCAAACAGGGTGTCTGCGGCGCCGAGGTCGAGCTTTCGCTCCTGTTCGCCGATATCCGCGGTTCGACCAGTCTCGGCGAGCGGCTTCGACCGGCCGAGTTCTCCGAGATCCTTTCCGCGTTCTATAGGATTGCGGCGGCCGCGATCGTCGCGAACGAAGGCGTCGTCGACAAGTTCGTCGGCGACGAGGCGATTGGGTTGTTCATCCCCGGCTTCTCGGGAGCCGATCATGCCGCCAAGGCGATCGCCGCAGGGCGGGCGATTCTGGAGGCCGCGGGCAGGACCGATGCATCACCGAGCGGGGCCATCCCAGTTGGTGCCGGGGTCCACATGGGGATCGCCTACGTCGGCAGCCTCGGGTCGAGCGTAGAGATTTCGGACTTCACGGCCCTTGGGGATCCGGTGAACACGACGGCACGCCTTGCCTCGCTCGCCGAGGCTGGAGAACTTCTTGTGTCCGTCGAGACGAGCGAGCGCGCTGTTCTGGATGCGACGGATCTCGAGCGTCACACGGTTGATGTACGCGGCCGTGAAGCGGGTCTCGAGGTGTACACCCTGCGGACAAACACGACGACCGCCGCCTGAGCACACACCTGAAATAGTCAGTCGGGCAGTAGGGTGAAATTCGGCCGGCCTCATTGACACTTAGTGAGGGTCATCGACCAAGGCTGTCGTGCCTCAAAGCACGCGAGGCGTGTAGACCCGGAGCCAGCAGGCATCGCATAGCCATCCGCGACGGTCGCCACCGGTTGAATTGACCGGCTTGCGGCCACGATGAGGCCCGCTGCGCAGGTCGAGCACCTGTCGGGGCACAGGCGGCGACGGTCGGTGAGTTACCCGTTCTTGGCACCTCCGCCGTCACCGCCGGCGCCCCTTAGTGGCCTAGCTCACGGCTCTCTCGTCGCTGTCGGCGTGACCGCTCGGCGCGCACCTATGGCCGACCGGCTTCCCGCCGGCCCTGCACGGGCTGTCTCGTTAATCACGCTGGTGGTACCTGCGATGTCGCCCGAGCTACATCGGATGCAGGAGGTAACCGAGAGCGAAGGCGATGAGCCCCATGAGAGTTTCCGCCGGCGGGATCTTTGGTCAGCGCCGGCCGGCAGGACCCTCTAACTCTCCACGTGCCGGCGAAGGAGCGCCTCTAAGCCAGCGCAGCGCAGACGTCAACCCGATGGCCCGTGAAGGTGTTGTTCACCAAATCGATGCGGCCGTAGTAGACAAAGATGCCGCTGCTTTGGATGGTGCCGACCTGGCCGAAGGCACCACCGGGGCCGGTGGCCACGTAGCTCGTGAGGTTGCCCGCCGCGTCAACCGTGATGACGCCGGGCCCAGAGATATTCAGCGAGATCGAGGTATCGGTGGCCACATTGGTGAACACAGCCCCGAACGCGCCGTCGATATGGATCCGCAGGCTGCTATCGGGATTGGTCCAGGTGAGTTGGTACTCGCGGTTGACGTTGACATGGATAAGCACGTCGAAACTGCAGTAGAGCGAGCCACCGGGGGCAAGGAAGTCGTCGGGGGTCGGAGACGGATCCCGGGTTGGTCCGGCGGCGGCTGCGCCCGACGCAAGCAGCAAGCTGGCCGCTGCGGCGAGCAGCGTGGAACGGAGAATGGAAGCGCGCATGGGGACACCAGTTGCACGCGGGTCGGTTTCGCCAGTGGCTCTGCGCGGCGTTCGTGGGCGTCGAAGCGGCCGGAAATGGGCACACCGCGCGTCAACGCCTCCCGTTCCTCGCCAACCTACACCCGCAAGTACCCCAGGGCGCTCCTCGGACAATGTGCCGTTGCGTGTCAGCACCGCCGATAGCCATTTAGACAGCACCCGCGAGCTGCGACCGGTCCGGGGCTTTGATAAGCGACGAATCCAGACCGCGGTCGCGCCGAAGTCGGCATTGCTAGTCTCCTGCCCATGCAGTCTGAGAAAGAAGCCGTCCGGAAATGGTTGGTGCACACGCTTCATAGTGCCTACCATCCATCTCCGGGTGACCCAGTCACGTGGCTTCAGGCTGCCTCTGCGTTCCGGGTCAGGATCGGCGCCATCTGCGGGGCCATCGCGGGGGTCGCCTCGGCGTGCCTGGGCCTAGCTGACCTTCTGGCCAGCGGGGACACGTTCGGCTGGTGGCTCCTCGCTTGGGGTGGCCTGACCCTCCTGGCCGCGGTCGGTGTCCAGCTCCGCGTCGAAATCGCGCGGCCCGTCGCTGGCGTCCTCCTGGGTCTTGCAGCCGTGCTCGCGGCTGGAGCCGACCTGCTGAGCGGCCTGCCGCTCAATTTCCCGGACATCTGGGCCACCGTCGGGCTGGGCCTGGTGGCATTGTCGGGGGCCATCGGCTTCATCGCTCTCGGCTTGACGATGTACGCGATCGAGATGCTGCTCTCGGCATTGTTAAGGCGATAGGGTCCGCCAAAGGCAGGTGTTGCGAGGCGCTAGGCGGCGGTCAGCGGAGCCGCCCAAGTCCGCTTGCGAGGTCTGTTTCTTTTGCGCCGCAGGCCATCCCCAGACATGGCGATATGAACGGGAGCCCTGCCGGCGTCAGCGGCGGACAAAGAAAACGAGCCTGGCGATTGCTCGCCGGGCTCATTTCGCTCCGCGGGTCGGGAATTAGCCGCGCCGTGCGGAGAAGCAGTCGCTGCAGTAGACCGGCTTGCTGCCAGTGGGGCGGAACGGGACCTGCGCGTCGCGTCCGCAGTTCGCGCAGGTGGCAGTGAACATCTCGCGGCGTCCGTAGCCGCCGCTGCTGTACCCACCGCTGCCGTAGCCGCTATCCCCGCTGCTGCTGTAGCTGCCACCACCGTTGGTGTCGCCCCGGGCTGCCTTGCGGATGGCTCGGCACGCCGGGCAGCGACGCGGCTCGGTGAACCCGCGGTCCGCGTAGAACTGCTGCTCGGTCGCGCTGAACGCGAACTCCTGATTGCAGTCGGCACAGACCAGGGTCTTATCGGTATAGGTGATCAAAAGAAAAACACTCCTTCTCGTGTGCGGCCTCAGCGACCTGTTCTCGCCGAGAAACCGATGAGAGGAGTGATCGTGCGCCGCGCGTTATTCATGCCCCGTCCGTGGGGGCTGGCGCGACTGTAACAGGTTTCGTCGTCGTGGTCGAGGGCCTTTCATGACAATTCAAGAATCGGACGTGACACTCCTCCTCACGGCGGCGGAGGACCGTCCGCAAGGCCATGGATCAATCCGACATCGCTGCACGAGGAAGACATGACGGATCCAGTCGACACGAGCCCCCTCACCCGCATGATCCGATCGACCCCGATACGACTGGGCGTCCTGTGTGCCGCCCTCGCCGGTGTTCTCGTGACCGCTTCAGTCACGATGGGGGCTTCGCCCAATCCCTCCGCGAGCGGCGCTCCATCCACATCTACCGTCCCCAGGCTGCCGGGCGGGTGGTTCGGCCCGAATGTCAGGGGCCTGGGGCATGGATTCGGCCGCGGTGAGATCGGCGGCCAGATCAACGTCATCGCCATCAATGGCTCGAGCCTGTCGCTCAAGACCGATGACGGCTGGACGCGCACGATAGCGGTCCCGAGCTCCGCGACCATCACGAAGGGCGGGAAGCCGATCGCGCTGAACACCATCAAGGTCGGCGATCGGATTCGCTTCGCGGAGACGCGAAACGCGGACGGGTCGTTCGGGATCACGGCGATTGAGGTCGTGCTGCCCACCGTCGCCGGTCAGGTGACCGCGAAGAGCGCGAACAGCATCACGGTTCGCGGCCGAGACAACGCCAGCTATACCATCCACGTCGCCAGCGCGACGACATACCGCGTATCGGACATGGCGACCGCTCATCTCTCGGACATCACCGTCGGAATGCGGATCGTTGCGGAGGGGATCCAACGCGCCGATGGATCCCTGGATGCGACGGTCGTCTATGCCAACCAATTCAAGGGGCCGATGTTCCGAGGCCCGGGCGAGTCGGGAAGGCAGGGCTGAGATTTCGCAGGCGAGCGCGGATCGGCCCCGCGAGGGCCGATCGCGCCGTCCCCCCTGATCAGTGGTGGGGGTGACGCAACTCCGCAAGCTCGGCGCGAGCGGCGGCGATGATGCGCGAGGCTGAGATTCCGTAGATCGGGTGGAGGCGGATCTCCTCCTCGGCTTTGATGAGTCGCTCCAGGCTCATGATCCGGGATGCGATGGTCTCCGACCCTCGGACCGCTTCGGGTGTGGCTGCTGGTCTCATGCCCTTCAATGGCGCACAGAGCGTGCCAACCCGCGAGCGGTAGGATCAATCTGGACGGCCGGCTGCGCGGACGTCCACGAGCCGTCGGCGTTCTCACCGCCGGCGGTTCACTGCGTGCTAGGCTGACCGCCGCATGCCGAGACGATCGGGAGGGAGGCCGGGCACGACATGACCCCCGAGACCGTCGAGTGCCCCAATTGCGGGCGATCGAACCCCGCGTGGGCCCAAGTCTGCAGGACCTGTGGGTACGCGCTCGGGCGCCCGGGCTCCATTCGGGCGGAACCGACGTCGCGCGTTCCCACCGACCAGGAATCACTGCTCTCGATCGGTGGTGCGTTCGGGTCGATCGTCGTTGCCATCGCGCTTGGTCTCCTCTTCTCCTCGATGAATCCGACGCCTTCGGGAATCACCTCGTCCACACCGACCGTGCGACCGACGGCAACGCCGTCCCAGCGGCCATCTGCCAGCACGAGTGGATCAGCCCGCGCGGCGGCCTCACCTACCCCGAAGCCACTTGGAACCATCACCTTCGGTACCGGCTTCAACCGCACGACCCGTCAGGTCGTCAACCCGACCACCAGTTTTGGACCGGACATGTTCCTTGGCTATTCCGTGACCACGACACAGCCATTCGGCGTGACAACCCTGAGCGAAGATGTCGTGCGTGTCGCGAACGGAACGGAGACCGTCGTTGATCCTCGGGCGAACAATCAGGTGCGCGTCAGCGCGAGCGCCAAGATCTTCGGCTTCCTCCTCTCGACTAACGACCTCCTCAAGGCCTGGAACGGCGGCGGCGCCTTCATCCTGCGCGTGTACCGGGGCAACGAGAAGATCGCCGAAGGACATTTCACGCTGCGTTCCGGCTAGGCGCGGACCCACCACCCTTGGGAGGTGAGCTCGTTGGGGCCCCCCATTCGTGGGCGGCCAGCCCGGGCGATCTCTAACCGTCGCGGCCGGCGATCTCCCGCCAGGCATCGGCATAGAGACGTGCACGCACGGGCAGGTACCCCGGGTAGTCGACGCGGGCCTTGCGAATCACCGCCGAATCGAGGGCCACGATCCCGATGGCATCGGTCGTTTCGAGGAGCACACCACCATTCGGATCGACCGCGATCGACGGCCCCCCGATCAGCACCCCGTCCTCCGGTGATGGCCGGGTAACGGAGAGCACGTAGGCGCAGCTCGTGAGCGCGTTCGCGCGGAATACGATCTTCCAGCGCTGATAGGTGCGCTCCTCCGTCGCGCGAGGGATCAGGATCACCTCCGCGCCCTCCGCACCAAGCAGGTGGGAGCCTTCCGGACGATTGTTGTCCGAACAGATCTGCACGCCGACGGGCATGCCAAAAGCCTCGATCCGATGCGGCGGCTCGGTGCCAGGCTCGTAGTGGCTCGTCTCCCAGAAGCCCGGCTCCTCCGGCAGGTGGAGCTTCTCGTACCGCGCGACGATTTCGCCCGCGGAGTCGAAGACGAGGGCGCGGCTCGTGCGTCGGCCGGACGCCGGATCACGGTTGATGATCCCGCCCACGACGCCGATACCAGCACCCCGAGCCGCCGCCGCCATTGCCTGCGTACGACTCCCGCCTTCGACCTCTGCATCCTCGTCGAGGGCGACCTTGGTCGATGGCCGCCAGGGATTGAGGGGGATCTCCGGGAGGAGCGCAACGTCGGCTCCGCGTTCGGCAGCCTCCGCCAGTCGATCCTGGAGGCGGGCGGCCCCATCGGCCTCCCAGAAGACCTCCGATATTAGGGCGACGGTGAGCTTGCCGTCGCTTCGCGCTGCGGTCACGCGGGCAGGATAGCCGCTCAGCGCGGTAAGCCGCCGGCATTTGGCAGGCCGCCGACATTGGTAAGCCGCCGACCTGGTAAGCCGCCGGTACGCGCCCCGTAAGCCCTTTCCGGGCACGATGCCCGAGTGCTGCGCCAGAACGTCAGCCGCGCCATTCGGTTCCTGAGGCGGCGGGCCGGGTGGCGTCAGGTGGATCTGGCTGCCCACGCTGGGGCATCGCGCGAGATGGTGTCTCGAATCGAGCGCGGGCGGATCGAAGGCTTGACCCTCGGCTCCCTGGACACGATCGCGGTGTGTATCTGGCGGGGCCGAAGCTGCGAGTCGGATTGGCGGGAATTTGGTGAAGCAGGCGTCGAGATGGTGTGGCGATGGCGTCGCGAACACCCGCGCCAGACGCCTATTCCCCAAGGAACTCGCGGACGAGGTTCTGGAAGTGGTAGACGCCGTTTTCGCGCTTCGCGCTGAAGCGGCCGGCGTCATAGGAGCGTGACCGCAACCCCCGCTGGACCTGCTCGCAGATGACGATGTCCTCCTGCTGGATCTCATCGCTGAAGGCGATCGTCTGCTGCATCGACTCCCAGCCAGGTCCCGTGCCTGGTTGAGCAAAGAACCATTCGAAGACCGTGAGCGTTCGGTCCGGTCCGAGCGGCAGGATGACGTTGGAGCTCATGTTGTCCTGGTAGATGTTGAACATCGTGTTCGGGAAGAGCCAGTAGTACAGGGCGTCCTCTTCCTGGCCCGGAAGCCTGAGGTAGCGACGGTCGCGGCCAAGCTCCTCACCGGGTTTGAGTTCGCGGATTGGCGCGTGCTGCTTGCTGTAATACCGATGTTCCTCGACCCGATAGGCGTCGTAATCCAGCTCCTTGAACAGCTGGGGATGGGCGATCGGCAGGTGGTACCCCTCGAGGTAGTTGTCGACGTAGACCTTCCAGTTGCATTCGATCGCGTACTCGCGGCGTTCCACGAGGACCATCCGATCGACGTCGTAGCCGCCGCTGACAACCTCCGCCGGGATGGCGCCCAGCATCTCGCTGAGCGAGGGAGCGTCGTCGTCCAGGCAGACGAAGACGAACGGGCCCCATCGGTCCACCCGCACCGGCTGCAGACCGAAGTCCTCCTTGCGGAACTCCTCGGTCTCCTCCATCTCTGGGCAGGCACGCAGTGAGCCGTCGAGGCCGTAGGTCCAACCGTGGTAGCGGCACTGGAGGCTCTTGCGATTTCCCCGCGTGAGCGCCACCTGGCCTGCCCGATGCCGGCAGACGTTGTAGAAGGCCCGCAGCTGACCATCGGTGCCGTGCGTGATCACGATCGGCTCGTCGACGACCATCACGGGCACGAAGTCGCCGGGTCGCGCGAGCTCGTGGCTGCGGGCGACGAGTTGCCACGTGCGCCCGAAGATGCGCTCGACCTCCCGAGCGTAGATTCCCAGATCGACGTAGTAGCGGGAGGGAATCGTCGAGGCGCGCGAGAGCGGGACGCGCGATGGGAGGCGGCGATCCACGCCTCCCTCAGTGGCGGTCATGGCACGAGTGTAGCGGCGAGGCCGGCCAATCCCGATGCCGGGCTCGACACGCGGCGCCGGCATTCGCTACTGTTCCGCCACACCATCGCACGCGCTGCCTCAATCCTAAGATCGGAGGAACGGCATGTTTACCTCCCCACGCAAGGGCGCGATTGGGGCGATCGCGACCATCATGGTGCTCGCCGCCTGCACGGGCGGCGGGACGAGCCCATCCGCTTCAGCTTCCACCGCGCAATCCAATGCGGCTACGCCGACCGCGGTGCCCACGCCGGTGGCCAATGTCCCGGACCTTGAGCTCGTCGTGCCGCGCAACCTCTTTGCCTGCATCGACATCCCGTATCCGCCCCAGGAGGCGTTCGACGAGAACGGGACTCCCATCGGATCGGACGTCGACATTGCTGCGGCCATCGCACAGAAGCTGGGGCTGAAATTCGACTCCGCCCACGTGCAGAACACAGTATTCGCCGTGATCATCCCGGCTCTCGACGGCGGCAAATGCGACATCATCGTCTCGGCGCAGAACATCAACGCCGATCGGCTCAAGCAGGTTGACATGGTCCCCTACTTCAAGGCCGGCCAGGCCATCGTCGTGGCGAAAGGCAACCCTAAGGGAATCAAGACCAAGACCGACCTTTGCGGCAACACGGTTGCGGTTCAGAACGGCACGACCGAGCTCGACTACCTGCAGGGCACCAGTGACTACAAGGGCGCCGGCCTCTCGGATGCCTGCGTCAAGGCCGGCAAGCAACCGATCACTATCCACCAGTTCGACAAGGACAGCGACGCGCTGCTCGACCTGCAGAGCGGCAAGGCGGACGCATACTTCGCCGACTCGCCGGCCGCCGGGTACGCCGTTACTCAGCAGGCCGACCAGTTCGAGCTCTCCGGCATCACGCTCGAGGTGGCGATCGAGGGGATCAGCGTCGCCAAGAATCACACGAAGCTCCGCGATGGTGTGAAGGCCGCACTGCTGGCGATGATCAGTGACGGCACCTACGCCAACATCCTCAAGAAGTGGGGCCTCGAGGACGGCGGGCTCACCGCCGATCAGGTCAACAGCGGAAAGCTGTAGCCGACCCGCGGAGGTCGCGGTCACATTGAAGGGTCGCACCTGGATCACCCGGCCCCGGCCAGCCATCGTGCTGGTCGGGGCCGTTCTGCTGCTGATCGTGCTCCTCTCTGGATGCAGCGCTCGCCAAGGCGGGACCTACATCTACGACTGGAGCATCTTCTGGAACTCGATCTTCAGGCCGAGCGCCCGGATCCTCAACGGCATCTGGCTGACCGTATCGATCGCGATCACCGGCCAGATCATCGGCATCGTCCTTGGCGTCTTTGGCGCTCTCGGCAGGCTGGCGAAGTTCCGTCCGGCGAGGTACCTGGCCAACTTCTACGTGTGGATCTTCCGAGGTACTCCCCTCCTCGTGCAGATCATGTTCCTCTATTACGGCCTGCTCGTGACGCATATCTACACCTGGCCGGACATCGTTGTCCTGGGCATCACCCTCCCGAGCGCCATACAGGCCGGGATCTTCGCCCTTGGCGTCAATGAGGGCGCATACATGACCGAGATCGTGAGAGCCGGCATCCTGTCGGTCGACGTTGGCCAGCTCGAAGCGGCGCGTTCGCTCGGCATGACCTACCCGATGGCGATGCGGCGCATCGTGCTGCCCCAGGCGGCGCGGGTGATCGTCCCGCCGCTCGGCAACGAGTTCAACAACATGCTGAAAACGACTTCGCTCCTCGTGGTGGTTGCCGTCCCGGAGCTCTTCGTCACATTCAACCAGCTCAATGGCAGCGGCCCTGCGAGCTTCCACCCGTTCGAGCTCTTCCTCGCCTGCGCAGTGTGGTTCCTCCTGCTGACCACGATCTGGAGCATCATCCAAGGCTTCATCGAGCGCCGGCTGGGGCGTGGCTATGGCGGTGAGCGCCCGCCCGGTCTCTTTGACCGTCTCTTCGGCACCCGGCTGCGCATCGACGAGCCGGTCATCGTCGCCAGGGGCCGCTAGATCGATGTCGTACGTGGCCCACCAGCCGCACGACCTTCTGGAGGCGGTCGGCGGCATCCCGTTGCCGGAGGGGGACGTCGTGGTCGAAGCACGTGACGTGCACAAGTACTTCGGCCGGCTCCACGTCCTCAAGGGCCTGTCGATGACCGTGAAGCGGCAGGAGGTGGTCGTCGTCATCGGTGCATCCGGTTCTGGGAAGACGACCTTCATCCGCTGCATCAACCACCTCGAGAAGATCCAATCTGGGCGGATCTTCGTGAACGGCCACCTGATCGGCTATCGCGAAGAGAACGGCAGGCTCCGCGAGGATCGCGAGCGAAACATCGCGGCCCAGCGCGCCGAGATCGGGATGGTCTTCCAGCGGTTCAATCTGTTCCCGCATATGACGGCGTTGGAGAACATCATCGAGGCGCCCTTGCGAGTGCGCGGCATGCCCGAGGCGCAAGCGCGCGAGATGGGCCTGGCCCTTCTCGAGCGGGTCGGCCTGTCAGTGAAGGCCGATGTCTACCCGGGTCGGTTGTCCGGTGGTCAGCAGCAGCGCGTCGCGATCGCGCGGGCACTCGCCATGAAGCCGGCCCTGATGCTCTTCGACGAGCCAACGTCAGCCCTGGACCCCGAGATGATCGGTGAGGTGCTCGACGTCATGAAGGAGCTGGCGCGCGAGGGTATGACGATGATCGTCGTCAGCCACGAGATGGGCTTCGCCCGGGAGGTCGCGGACCGAGTCGTCTTCGTGGACGACGGCATGGTTCTCGAGGAGGGGAAACCGGACGTGATCTTCGCCAACCCGCAACTCCAGCGGACGCAGGCATTCCTGTCAAAGATCCTGTAGCGCATCCGCTGCGGCGCCCAAGACACGCAATGCACGCCTGACGCGCGCCCCGGTGCTCAGGGGCGGCGCCGTTTTCCGTAGACCTGAGCGCGCGGAAGTCGGGCCGCTTCGTCCGACGCGCGTACGTGCTGGCTGGCCGGCTGGAGCGCGACAGGGACCTCCTTCGGCTTGCCGCCCTCCCGATCGATCAGCCAACGGAGCCCCAACTCGGTCAGCTCCGCTCCGCCCGCTTTTCCCGGCTCGATGAACGGCGCGACCACGAAGCGGCGCCGATGCAGCCGCTCGACGGCGAGCTGAATGACGAACGGATCCACGCCCAGCTCCTCGGCCAGAGGACCAAGGTCGACGACGGCATTTGGGCTGCGGCGAAGGTATCGCAGGATCGCCGCGTCGAGCTCGTCGCCGGTCGGAGGTGCGGCGCGCCGCGATCGCCTGGTCATGTGACGGAGGATAGCAGCGGTCAGGATTCGATCGGCGTGGGTGGCGCCAGTCTGAGCTCGACGCCGAGCTCAGATCCAGCCGCCCTGCGCAGGCGCTCGGGGAGACGCTCGTCCCACGCCGCGTGCTCGGGGAGCCGGACCTGGTGCGTGGCGCCCGCGACCGGGATGCGCAGGACCGCGGCAAGCGGCCCGGGCCGCTCGCGTAGCGCCTGGGTCACCGCCTCGATTGCGGGGAGCAGCCTGTCGGGCGGCGTCCCCTCTTCGAAGGCGACCTCAATCGTGGCCGAGACGCCGGCCGGCGCCGCCTGGAGCGGCACGGCATCGGCTGGGGCGGACGGCTCGTCGGTGGAATCCGCAGGCTCCTGGCCGGGGTTCTCTCTGGCATCGCCGCCGGGCTCCGGGTTTGTTTCGAGGGCAATTGCGTCGAGTGATGCGGCCGATGCACCCGGCGACTTCACCGGGTTGACCACTGGCACCGCGGCCTCGGGAGCAGTCCCTGCCTCGGCTGCAGTACCGACAGATCCCGCAGGCACTGCTCTGACAACTATGGCCTGGGGCTCACGCGAGGGCTCGCCGACGGGCACAGCAACGGTCGCAGCCGCGGTCGGTGACGGCCCAACGCCGAGCGCCGAGCCTCCGGGTGGCCCGCCATTCCCCCCGCCCGTGCCTCCGCCCCACGTGCCTCGGCTGCCTCGTGCGCGGGTCAGCCGATCGCGTTCGGCGGAGAATCCGACCGGACCCATCTGAACCGCGTCGTCCAAGGCATGCACAACTTCGCAGAGGAGCTTCGCCTCGTCGTCCCTATGGTCGACGCGGCCGGTGATCAGCACGACAGCATCCTCGACCCAGGCGGGCGCAGTATCGGCGAAGACCTTGGGAAACACGACCACTTCCACGGTCCCCTGCAGGTCTTCGAGCTGCGCAACGAGCATCGTCGATCCGGCGCGGGTCACGACCCGCCGAATCCCCTGCAGGATGCCTCCCAATGTGACGCGCGCCTGGTCCGCCTCCTCCGCGAGGTCGCCGGAGTAGGCAGTCACATACTCGGGAAGAACGGTGGCGATCTCGCCGAGCGGGTGGTCGGTCAGGTACAGGCCGAGCAGCTCTTTCTCCCAGCGAAGACGCTCGCGCCGCGAAACGCCGTCCTCGTCCACGAGGCCCGTTAAGACGGCGGATGGCGCTTGCAGAGCCTCCTCCGGTCCGGGATCAAGCGCGGGATTCTGGTCCGACTCGGCCGGCATGGCAAAGAGGTCGAAAAGGGTTCCTTGGCCAGCGGCGACATCGCGCTGGTGGCGCGCGCCACTCTCGAGCGCGACGTCGAGGCGGTCCGGGCGGAGAAGGGCTCCCACCGTCCCGAGGGCGCGCATTCCCCCGGCCTTGATGAGCGACTCGAGCACGCGCTTGTTCACCGCGCGCAGGTCGACCCGGCGAGAGAGGTCCTCGAGCGAGGCGAATGGTCCGGCTGTGGGCTCGACATCACCCATCGGCTCGGCACCGGCGGGCACACGACCTTCGCGCGCGGCGACGATCGACTCGATCGCACCCTCGCCTACGTTCTTAACGGCAATCAGGCCGAAGCGTATCGCCTCTGGCATGCCGGCCTGATCGATCTCGACGGTGAAGAGGGCCTGCGAGGATTGCACGTCGGGCGGCCGGATCTCGATCCCCAGTCGACGGCATTCGGCGACGACCGCAGCGACCTTCTCCGCGCGCTCGCGGAAGCCGTTCAGCACCGCCGTCATGAATTCGACCGGGTAGTTCGCCTTGAGGTAGGCGGTCTGGTACGCGATCAGCCCGTAGCACGTCGCATGAGCCTTGTTGAAGCCGTATCGCGCGAACGGCTCGAAGGCGGCAAAGACCTGGTCGACCACCGAGGGCGGAATGCCCTTGCGCTTGGCGCCGGCCTTGAACTTGGCCTCGTGCTCGCGCAGGACCGATTCCTTCTTCTTGCGGATCGCGTAGCAGAGGTTGTCCGCCTCGGGCCCAGTGTAATCGGCCATGGCAATGGCGGCGGTCATGATGTCTTCCTGGTAGACGAAGATCCCGTACGTGTCGCGCAGCGCCGGCTCGAGCGACGGGTGGAGGTAGGTGACCGGCTCCTCGCCGTGCTTGCGGCGTATGTAGGCCGGGATGTTGGCCATCGGTCCGGGCCGGAAGAGCGCGACCATGGCCGCCAGGTCCCGCACCTCGGTTGGCTTCAGCTCCTTCACGTAGCGGCGCATTCCCGAGCCCTCGAGCTGGAAGATGCCGGTCGTCTCGCCAGTGGAGAGGAGCTCGAAGGTTCGGACGTCATCGAGCGGCAGATTGTCGACATCGATGCGCACGCCGCGGTGCTTCTCGATCAGCTCGACGGCCTCGGCCAGGATCGTGAGGTTGATCAGCCCCAGGAAGTCGAACTTGAGCAGGCCCAGCGCCTCGCAGGCGTGCATCTCGAACTGGGTCATGGTCGTGCGGCCGTCCGTGGCGCGCTGGAGCGGCATGATCTCGGTCAGCGGTTCGCGGCTGATGACGATCCCCGCGGCGTGCGTCGATGCGTGCCGGCTCACTCCCTCCAGCTGCTTGGCGATGCCCATCAGCCGGTCCACGCGCTCGTCGGCGGCGATCAGCTCGCGCAGCTGCGAGCTCGTCTCGATGGCGCGGTCGAGACTGATGTTCAGCTCGTTGGGGACGGCCTTTGCGACTCGATCCGCCTCCGCGTAGGTCAGGCCCATGGCGCGCCCCACGTCGCGGATGGCGGCCTTGGCGCCCAGTGTCCCGAAGGTAATGATCTGCGCTACGCGATCGTCGCCGTACTTGCGCGTCACGTACTCGATTACCTCGTCGCGACGGGAGTCGGCGAAGTCGATGTCGATGTCCGGCATCGTCACCCGGTCGGGGTTCAGGAAGCGCTCGAACGGCAGCCCATAGGCGAGTGGGTCGACGGGCGTGATGCCGAGGGAGTAGGTCACGATCGAGCCTGGCGCGCTGCCCCGGCAGGTGGTCATGATCCCCCGCTCACGGGCGAAGCGCGTGAAGTCGGCGACGATCAGGAAGTAGCCCGCATACCCCATCCGGTCGATGATCCCCAGCTCGTAGGCGAGCCGCCCGTGGACCTCATCGGTCAACCGGTTTGCGTACCGCGATTCCAGACCGCGCTCGCATTCGGTACGTAGCCAGGACGACGGGGTCTCGCCCTCGGGCACCGGGAAGTGCGGCAGGCGCAGGCTTGCGAAGTCGAGCTTTAGGTCGACCGTCTCGGCGACCCGCAGGGTGTTGTCCATCGCCTCGCCAAGCTCTCCATTGAAGAGCCGACGCATCTCCGCGGGGGACTTCAGGAAGAACTCGTTCGTGTCGAAGCGCATGCGCCCGGGCGTGTCGAGGTTCGAGTTCGTCTGGATGCAGAGCAGCAGGTCGTGGGCGGCGTGCTGCTCCTGGAACGTGTAGTGGGTATCGTTCGTGGCGAGCAGCGGGATCGAGAGGCGGCGTGCGAGCTCGATCAGCTGTGGCTGAAGGCGACCCTGATCGGGGACGCCATGATCCTGGATCTCGATGAAGAAGTTGCCGTCGCCCAGGATGGACCGATAGTCGTCGGCGGCCTGCGCGGCGCCCTTCTCATCCCCTTCGCCCAGGCGGCGCAGCACCTCTCCCGACAGGCATCCGGAGGTCCCGATCAGGCCGGCGCTGTACTGGGCCAGCAGCTCCTTGTCGATGCGCGGGCGGTAGTAGTAGCCGTCGAGGTGGGCGTGGGAAACGAGCGCCATGAGGTTTCGATAGCCGACCTGGTCCCGGGCGAGGAGGATCATGTGGTACGGGTTGGCGTCGACCTTCGCTTCCTTGCTCGTGTGCGAGCGGGGTGCGACGTAGGTCTCGACTCCGATGATCGGCTTGATCCCCGCGTTCCGACAGGCCTGGTAGAAGGGGATGACGCCGTACATCGCGCCGTGGTCGGTGATCGCCAGAGCGTCCATCCCAAGCTCGGCGGCCCGTTTGGTGACCTCAGGAAGGCGGCTGAGCCCGTCAAGCAGGCTGAACTCGGAGTGGACGTGGAGGTGGACGAAGGAGTCCGAGGCCTGGTTGGGGGGGTGCTGGGTCACGGGTTGATGGTGCCAGATTGCCGACCCGGCCGATGAGGTTGGCCGCCGCCCCGAGTCTAAGAGGTGAGATCTCATTTCAGGCACTTCGAGGAGAAGTCTTATGAATGAGCCGACGACTCACACCCTGGACGTGCCGGGCGCTGTCCTGACGTACGACGTCCGGCGCAACAATTCGAGCAGTGCCCCGGTCCTCTTCTTGATCGGGTCACCGATGGGCGCCGGCGGATTCGGCACCCTGGCCCGCCATTTCACCGACCGCACGGTCGTCACCTACGACCCCCGCGGCGTGGAGCGCAGCACGCGCACCGACGACGCCACCGAGTCCACGCCCGATCAGCACGCGGATGATCTGCACCGGCTGATCTCAGAGCTGGGCGCTGGACCCGTAGAGATGTTCGCCACCAGCGGCGGTGCCGTGAACGCGCTGGCCCTGGTGGCCCAGCATCCGGAGCAGGTCCGGAAACTCGTTGCGCACGAGCCACCGGCCGCCACAGTGCTCCCCGATCGCGAGCCGGCGCTGGCCGCGTCCGTTGATATTCACGAGACGTACCTGCGCAGTGGTGTCGGCCCGGCGATGGCGAAGTTCATCGCGCTGGTGAGCCACAAGGGTTCGATTCCCAGCGATTACGCCGACGGGCCTGCTCCCGACCCCGCCATGTTCGGCCTGCCGACCGAAGACGACGGCTCGCGGAGCGATCCGCTCGTCGGGCAGAACATGATCTCGTGCACCCACTATCAATTCGACTTCGACCCCCTGCGCGCCGCCTCTACCCGTATCGTTATCGGCGCGGGAGTCGAGTCGGCGGAGACACTGGCCAACCGCGCGGCTTTCGCCGTTGCGGAACGGCTGGGGACGACGCCCGTTTCCTTCCCTGGCGGCCATGACGGATTCCTGGGCGGCGAATACGGCCAGTCGGGCGAACCGGACGCCTTCGCCGCCAAGCTGCGCGAGGTATTGGGCTAGGGCCAGCCGGCGTGCGGCGCGGGTGCTTCGGCGACGAGCACCTGGCCGGTGCGGTCAGCGATCGCCTGAGCCGCGTTCTCGAAGCCTCGCCACTCGGCCGCGAGCATGAAGAGCGTCCGACCGTCTCGACCACCCAGCATGCAGGCGAACGCGCCGCGGTCGAGGGCGATCGTCGTGAGCACCTCTCCGCCCTCGCGTACGCGCGCGCAACGCCGGTTGCCGACGTCCGCGTACCACACAGCGCCATCGGCATCGAGGCAGATCCCATCCGGATGGTCGCCGGGCGTCGCCGCCCAAACGCGCCGCCGCGAGAGCGTTCTGTCGTCGGCGACGTCGAAGGCGGTCAGCTGCTCGGCCCACGACTCGGCCACGATGAGCGTCCGGTTGTCGGGCGTGACGGCCATGCCATTCGGGAAGGCGAGCCGGTCCGCGACCTGGTGGACACCGCCGTCGGGCGTGATGAGGGCGACGATTCCCGACGGGCCATCCTCCGCCGGCCCGAAGAGCCCTCCGTTGATGTAGATGTTGCCGCGGCCATCGACGACGAGCTCGTTCCAGTTGCCGGCGAGATCACTGAGGTCGGCGTGTGGGACGACGGACCCATCGGGTTCGCGGCGCATGAGCCCCGCGCCCGTGACCAGACGACGGCCGTCCGGCAACCAGCCGATCGACCAACCGAGGCCGCCCGGCCCGTGACCGACGACCTCGCTGGTGCCATCGAGATCGACGGCGATAATCTCGTCGGTCCCCCAATGGGCGAACCACAGCCGGCCATCGTGCCAACGTGGCGACTCGACGTATGCAAGACCACTCAGGATGACTCGCGGCTCAGACATCGGTCTCCTGGCTCGGCCTCGCCGGCGTCACGTTGCCTTAGAGACGTCCGGGGACCGCGGCTCAAGAACGACGACCGCCGTCTCCGACGGGCGCATTGACGCGTAGGCCTCGTAGTCGTCCCCGAACTCGCCCCAGCGCGCCCAGAGGCGATCGCGTTCCGGCCCGGTTGCCGCATGGGCGCGAACGTCGCGCGAGCCATCGGGCAGGAGGACGCTGGCGTCAGGACGGGCCTGGAGGTTGAGCCACCAGGCCGGCTCCGGCTTCGCCCAGCCGTTCATCGCCAGCGTGACCAGGTTCGGCCCGTCCTCGTAGTAGCCCAGGATGGCGTTCCGCTCCTTGCCGGAGTGGCGCCCGACCGTTGTGAGCTTCATGGTCCCCCATTTGCCGGGCTTCACCGCCCACAGGCCCATCCGGCCACCGGTGAACCGATGAATCGCGCGATGGATGACCCACGCAGCGCGGACGAACCAGCGCGGCGGGAGAAACGGACGTTGCTGCTTTGTTTCGGTCATCCTGTGGGTACTCCGACTGGTACAGGAATCCTACGCGCCGATCCTAATCCGCGAACGGCCGTGATTCCTGACAAAAGCTGTCCTGTTCAACGCCGATCATGGTCAGGGGCAAGGCACTTGCCGGTCCGACAAGCAAACGAGAGTAGTGCGAGGAAACCGGACTTATGTCGACACCACCGATCATCCTGGTCCCCGGATTCTGGATTGGCGCATGGGCTTGGGACGAGGTCGCCGATGCCCTCCGCAATGACGGCCACGACGTCACTGCGCTGACGCTGCCCGGCCTCGAGTCGGCGGACGCCGACCGATCCGCGATCACGTTCAGTGACCACGTGGACGCGATCTGCGATGCGATCAGGGCGAAGGACGCTCCGGTGGTCCTGGCCGTGCATAGCGCGGCTGGGTACAGCGGCTACGCCGCCAGCGATCGGATGCCGGAGCGGATCGCGGCCATGGTCTACGTCGATTCCGCCCCCGGCAAGGGCGCGATGGACCCGGACTTCAAGGGCGTCGACAAGCCGATGGTCTGGGCGGAGATCGAGAAGGGAGAGAATCTCGACGGGCTCAGCGAGGAGCAGAAGGAGACGTTTCGGCAGCGGGCAGTCCCGGAGCCGGGTGCGATCATGCGCGAGGGAGTCGAACTGACGAACGAAGCGCGACTCGACATCCCGACCACCGTCATCTGCACTGGATACACCTCCGAGCAGTACCAGGAGTACGCCAAGGAGGGCTACGAATGGCTTGCCGGCCTTCTGGAGGTGCGCAACATCACCTATGTAGACCTGCCGACCAGCCACTGGCCGATGTGGTCGCGTCCGAGGGAACTGGCCACCATCATCGGTGACGTCGCGAAGGCGCGCGCGCCAGCGAGCGCAGGCGCCCGGTAACGACCTCAGTCCTCGGCGACGCTTTCGCCGCCTCACGCTCTACTGGTCGGAGGCGTGGGTCGCCTCGACATTGGACCAGGCCGCCGAGGGTGAAGCGGCTCATCGGCCTAGGGGCCACCGAGGTGCAGCGCGACGGCCGACCGGCCGACGCCGACTACGTCATCCTCGCCGACCTGAGGGCAACCGTTTCTGCGTGATCGACAGGGGCTAGAGCTCCGCCGCGAGGCGATGGGCGGTGTATTGGCCCCACGACTCGCCCGGCCCGGGATCCTGCTGCTGGTACTCGGTGTAGCTGACGGCGAGGAGCTGGGCTAGCTGGGCTGAGGACAGCTCTCGGCCGACCATCTGTCCGATGCCGTGCTCGATCGCGTATGTGGCGTACCAATGCGGCCACTGCTCGTCGTAGACACCGTTCAGCTCGGTCGCCTCGTAGGCACCATGAGCCTCCTCGGCCTCGCTGAGCAGGGCCTGAATGGCCTCCGTGCGGTCCGCTTCCATGGCTTCTCCTCTCGCGTCGCATTGCAATCGATTGCCCGGAATTGTGGCTGCGCCCCTGGCCGGCGGCATCGGTTCACGCCGATGCTTCTTTCGCGCCCCGAGGCGACGGCACGGAACATGGTCGACGATCCAGCGATTGGCGGCCCGGTGGTGAAAATCCGCGACCTCACCTGACTGATCAAACGCGGAGGCTCCGGTGGTCGCGTACGATGGCGCGCAATGTTGTACGACTACACCACCGTCACGCCCCAGACGGTGACAGAAGAGACTGACGCTGCCCTTGCCGAAGCCGATGGACTCGTCGCACAGGCAGAGGCCTCTCACGACTCCCCCACCTTCGAGTCCGTCATTCAACCCCTCGAGCTCGGGCTCGGCCGGATCTCGAAGGCATACGGGCGCGGGGCATTCCTGGTCCTGGCGAGTACCGATCCGGACGTCCGCGATGCAGGCCAGGCCGCCGATGAGCGCATGTCAAAGTGGCGCGTCGCCCTCCCCTTCCGGGAGAGGCTGTACGCAGCCGTAGCGGCCTTCCACAAGACCGATGAAGCGGCCGCGCTGACCGGCGAGCGACGCCGCCTGCTCGACTTCTACCTCCGCGACTTCCGCCGCGCCGGTCAAGCGCTGGACGCGGATGCGCGCGGGGAGCTCGAGCGCCTTCGGGCGCGCCTCGTCGAGCTCGAGGTCGGCTTCCAACGCAACGTCAATGAGTACAGCGACGCCATCGAGGTCACGCAGGAGCAGCTGGCCGGGTTGCCACAGGCCGTGATCGATCGCCTTTCCCCGGGCGCAGCTCCTGGTACCTGGCGGGTGAGCCTCGACTACCCGGAGCTCAACCCGTTCCTCGAGCACGCCCGCGACCGCTCCGCGCGCCGCGAGCTACAACTGAAGTTCTGGAACCAGGCCGTCGAGGCCAACCGACCCATCCTGGCGGAAGCCCTCCGCCTGCGACAGCGGATTGCGGAGCTGCTCGGGCATCCCACCTGGGCGCACTTCGCCGCCGAGGTCAGGATGGTCGGCGCGCCGCCGCGGATTCACGCCTTTTACGACGAGATCCGCGATCCTGTCGCCGCTGCAACCGCGCGCGAGGTCGAGGAGATGGAGGCCGTGCTGCGCGAGGACGGCGTCGACGGCCCGATCGGGATGTGGGACTGGCGCTACTACGACCAACGCCAGCGCAACGACCGGTTTGGCGTCGACAGCACCCTGGTCAGCGAGTATCTGCCGCTCGACAAGGTCCTGCACGGCTTGTTCGAGCTCACGGGCGAGGTGTTCGGCCTGACCTACCGGCGCGTGGACGACGCCCGAGCGTGGCATCCCAGCGTCGAGCTCTACGAGATCCACGATGCGGCATCCGGAGAGCTCCTCGCGCACTTCTACATGGATCTCTTTCCGCGCGAAGGAAAGTTCGGGCATGCGGCCGCCTACCCCTTGCAGGTCGGCTATCGCCGAGCCGACGGGAGCTACGAGCGACCCATCAGCGCGATCCTTGCCAACTTCAGCCCGTCTGGCAACGGCCGGCCGTCAATGCTCCAGCACACCGAGCTGGTGACCCTCTTTCACGAATTCGGCCACATCCTGCACATGTCGCTGACGCGTACTGAATCGGCCCGTTTTTCTGGCGCGGAGACCGAGTGGGACTTCGTCGAAGCGCCGTCGCAGATCATGCAGCACTGGACCTGGGATCCTGACGTGCTGGCCCGGTTCGCCCGCCACTACAAGACCGGCAAGCCGATCCCAGCCGAGCTGGCCGCGCAGCTCGCGGCCGCGCGCAACCTCAACAGCGGGATCCGGACGGCCATCCAGATCTTCTATGGCACGCTCGACATGGCGATCCATGATGGCGACGCCGAGCTGGATCTCGACGCGGCGATCGAGCGTGCCTTTGCGGTGACTGGGCTGAACTATCCGGCAGGAACCTTCATGCTCGCCGGGTTCGCCCACCTGCTCGGCGGCTACGACGCCGGCTACTACGGCTACCTGTGGGCAGAGACCCTAGGCGACGATATGTTTGCCCGCTTCGAACGCGAGGGGGTCCTCTCTCCTGTGGTCGGCGCGGCCTACCGTAGGGCGGTCCTCGAACCGAACGGGGCACGCAGTGGCGACGAGATGCTCCTCGACTTCCTCGGGCGGCCGCCCAACACCGAGGCTTGGATGCGGAACAAGGGGTTCACGCCGAGACATTCGTGACCAAATCGTCACGGCACCCTCTCGAGGCACCGATATGCCAGGACGCCGAAAGGCGGGCCATAGAGCCCGCCTCCCGGGATGACGCAATCCGATTGCGCTATACGCCTGGCTAGCAGGTCGCGTACAGCTTCCAGTCCTTGCGGAATGCTTTGCCTTGCGCATTGACGTTCACGGTCGCCGTTCCACTGGGCACGCACGATGACGACGAAAGCGAGTAGCCCGGCGGCGCGGTCAGCGTGAGCGTGTAGTTCGCGTTCGGCAGGGTCAAGTTGGCCGTACCGCCACTGCAGGTAACGCCATCGCCCCAGCAGGTCTGACCGTCATAGAACACGTAGAACCCGTCCGCTCCGGTTAGGTACGTGTATGTCACGCCGCCCTTGGTCATTGAGATCTGCGCGCCGGCAAGGGGCATTCCGGCAGCGTCGAGGACAAAACCGTAGATGAGGGTCGTCTTCTTCGGATAGCCAACGAGGGTCGATGAGTCACTTCCGGCTGGGACGTTGTTGAACTTCCAGCTGGTCGTGAAGGCGTAGGAGACAGGGGTCATATTTGTGCTGACCGTGCCCTTGAGCTTGTAGTCGAGGTGCACAGTCACCCACACGGTGTACCCGCTTGGTACCTGGGAGAAGGTCGCCGTGACCTTCCCGTTCGTCGCGTCGATCGCGATCGTGCAGGGGGTCGCGGACCACCCGCCCGACGGGGGTCGGATGTAGCAGTGGACTGGGGTCGCGCCCGGGGTTACGAATCCGTTCTCATCCCAGTCAAGCGTGACCTCGATATTCGCGGGAGCGCCCGTGCCGTTCTGTACGCGGCCGTGCATGTAGAACTGACCTGGATTCGTAGCGATGATCGTGTTGTCTTTGGCCTGCTTGAGGATTTCGAACTCATCCAGCGTCGTCAGCGAGTCGCCGATCTGGAACGAGCTGTCCGTGATCGTGGTGCCACTGCCGAGGCCGTTCAGACCGGACTGGACCGTCACAGTGAACGTCTTGGTGTCGCAGCCGCCGTCGTCGTCGCAGACCTTGATCGTGACCTGATAGCTGCCCGCGGCTCCGTACATGTGCCCGGTCGAGAAACTGCCGCCACCATCTGCAGTGTTATCTGCAATGACGGTGTTCGCCGATGCGTCGCCCCAGATGATCGTGACGGTATGGGTATCGGCGGTCCCAGCATCCGTGTATGAGCCGGACGCGGTGACGATGAAGTTAACGAAGGTGCTCGTGGGCGACACAGTCGCCGTGAGAACTGGCGCCACGTTGTTGACGGTGACGAGCGTCGTGTACTCGGTGAAGCCGCCGTCCTTGTCGATGATGCGGGCGCGCACGGTGTAACTGCCGTTGTCGTAGAAGGTGCAGGTCGTCGATGGGGAGTTGCTACTCGAGGCGTACGTGGCGTCCGTCAGCGAGGCGTTGGTGCAGCTGTACGCGTAGTGGAAGCCTGCGGTGGCGTCAGCCGATGACGGGTCGGATTGGTTCGAGAAGGTGATGGTCGCCGGGCTGCCCTCGTTGACCGGGCCGTTATTCGCCAAGGTGGCGGTGGGCGCCACATTGGCGATAGTGGCGGTGGTCGTCGAGGTGCTGGTCCCACCGTCGTCGTCCGTGACGCTGAAGCTGAGCGTGTAGCTACCGTTGTCGGCGTAGGTGTGGGTGCGGGTGAAGGTCACGCCATTGCAGATCACTGCGCCCAGGCTCTGGACGTTGCCGTCGCCCCAGTTAACGCTGGCGGTCCAGGTGTCCGCGCCGGGGTCGGTGCAGCTGAAGCTGAAGGTGATCGACGAGCCTTCGTCGCCGCTGTAGGGACCGTGGGCGTTTGCGGTGGGCGCCACGTTGGCGATCGACACCGGGATCGAGGCGGTGTTGCTGTTGGCGCCGTCGGAGTCGGCGACCTGGACCGAGACCGTCGAGCTGGCCGGGCCGTCGGGGAAGGTGCAG
>Ga0070708_100000790_pt1 | contig 23859 bp, 19 predicted proteins | sample KBSK5503metaG_FD_65469 | JGI IMG/M metagenome (GOLD analysis project Ga0070708, IMG submission 65469) | Corn, switchgrass and miscanthus rhizosphere microbial communities from Kellogg Biological Station, Michigan, USA - KBS K5-50-3 metaG | ecosystem: Host-associated > Plants > Roots >... | reverse complement strand
CGAGGGTGCTGATCCACGGGAAGGCGTTCTCGCCCGAGAACGTCGAGCGCCTCTACGTGCTGGTCCTCGGACAACAGCCGATCGAGGTGCCGCCCGGGCAGATCCATGCCACAGGGTCGAGACCAGAGGGGATGCGGAAGCCGGCGGTCAGGCGCGTGGGGACCGAGCGGATCCGCGTTCCCGCCGGTGAGTTCAACACCCAGGTCTTCGCCGTCTCGGGAACGCGCATCTGGCGCGCCGCGACCGTGCCGCTCTGGGGCCTCGTCCGGGCGCAGTCGGCGGAACGCTCCATCGAGTTGGTCGCCTTCGGCACCAAGGGCGGCCGCTCGCTGTTTCCGCCCGGATGGTCTCAAGGGAACGGGAGCGAGAGCAGGAAATAGGCGCCGCGGATGCGCGAGTCGAGGGCGTTCAGCATCTCGGGATGCGTCTTCATCAGCCAGATGCCGCCCACGGCGAGGCCTCCAAACAGCGTGGCGAGCAGGATGCTCGACTCGACCAGCGCCTGACCGTCCTCGCCTTGCTCCCAGAATGTTTCCAGGCTCATCGAGGCGCGACTCCTTCTTCGACGCGCGTCACGAACACCGCTGCCCCGCTCTTCGCGTCGAGCCCTTGCAGACCGACCGAGATCGTCGTGCCAGCCCGGGCGAAGGTGAGGAGGGATTCGCCCGCGCCATCGCGCCGTTCGGCATGGCCTTGCTCGCCGAGCGCCCGGCGGTAGAACGCCGCCACTTCGGCCGGCCGTAGCGCGGTCACGAACTGCGCGCTCTCCGCTTGGGAGCCGCCGTCCTCGCTCCGGTAGACCAGGACCGCGCGCTGCCCGGGAGGAAGCGGAAAGGACATCTCCTCCGCCCCCCGCAGGAAGCGGGGCGGCTGACGCGGATGCGTCGAACCGATCAAGACCAGCGTCTGCCCGCCGGGCTGGGAGACGGCGCTGACGAACCGCTGGAGACCGCTGGTTCCGTCGAACGCGGACACGTGGGCGAGATCGGCCTCGGTGGCGGTCACCGGCAGGAGGCCACGGGCGCGGAATGCGTCCAGGTAGAAGCGGGCCACGCTCGCCGGCGGGTCCGGCGTCTGGAACAGCGACAACCGCATCGGCTGGCCGGCGACGCGCAGGGCCTCGCCCACCGCGATCTCGGCCGTCCGCGCGGGGTAGGCGGAAGCCGGCGCCTGCGTGCGGGACGCGAATGCCCCGCCCGCGCGCGCGCCGGCGAGGAGGACGACGGTTGCCGCCGCCAGGGCAACCGCGACTCTCACCAGCTTCATCGGCAGCCTCCGAAGCTGTTCGCCACCTGCGGCCTGCGCGATCCGGCGAAGAAGTGCCCGCGGCACCGGTACGTCCTCACGTAGTCGTTTTCGCGCGCAAGCCGCTCCGGCACGGCCTCCAGTTCCCTGGACTCGAGCTCCCGATCCATCCCGCCGGAACGCCTCCAGTACGCCGTGTGCACCCGGTAGGGCACCGTGCATCGAGAGCGATCGACGTGGTCTCCGATGGTCGAATCCTCATCGATCGCAAGCGGCCTTGCGCCCGCGCCGGCGAGGTCGCCCAGCCGATGGGCCGGACACGGCACCAGCCGTCCCGCGATCCCGCATCGGTGGGGGACCCAGCTCTCCGCCGCTTGCTCCGGCGGGAGGATGGTGATGGGACCGCGATTCGTCCCCATATCGTCCATGCGTTCGGCGGAGAAGATGTCGGGCAGCGTTCCGCCCACGACGGTCTGGGTGACGCCGAATCGGAAGACGCGCGCGACCAGGTCGTTCAGATCGTGGAACCCAGGGATTCCGCTCACGCCGAAGAATGCGATGGCCTTCGCCTGGGCGCTGACCTGCTTCTCGACCTCCGGGTACGTCAGCGAGGGCGAGGCGCGGACGTCCGTGCTGGCGCCGTTCCGGGAATAGGCAGCAGGCTTTGGCCATGCCCTCCAGGTATCGAAGACGAGCTGCAGAGGCCGCTGGGAGGCGAGGGGCGCCTGGAACCGGAGCCCGGCCGTCGCCAGCGACACCCGCGCGCTTGCCATCCCGCGCGTGTTGAACCGCATCTTCGCCGCCGCCGCGTCGACCGATCGGGAAAGCGGACCGGACAAGGCATCGAGGAAACGACCCCACCCCTTGCCGCGCCAGGGCATCTGCGCCGTACCGCCCAGCGCGACCTCCGCGCTGGTCATGTCCACGTCCGCGCGCCAGCTGAGAGACCGCGCCGATGGACGTGACCAGAGACCGGTGTCCGCTTCCCGAATCCGGCGGGGCGACCGCAGATCGGCGAACCGCTGCTGGACCTCGGACTCGATCTCGCTCGGCGCCTTGAAGACCGTGCTCTCCCAGAGGGCGAACCGCGCCGCCTCCGCGGCCTTCAGCTTCAGGATGAGGAGCTCGGCCATGGCGACCGAGCCCGAGATCGCCAGGACCAGGCAGGGGAAGACCAGAGCGGCCTCGGCGAGGGCGCTGCCGCATTCGCCTGTCCGCGTCCCGGGCGGCATCTCAGTGGAGGAGGAACCGGCCCAGCGAAGGGACAGCGCTCAGTCCGACCTTTGCCGCGACGTTGGACTCGAGGACGAGCATCAGCCGCGCGCTCCAGAGCGGGTTGAAGAAGTTGGGCATCTCGCGCCAGTCGCCCGGACGGTGGTAGTAGGCCTGCGCGGCCGACACCGCATTGAGCCCTGGTCGCAAAGCCTGGAGTCCGCGTGGCAGCCCTGGAATCCTGGGAGCGTCCGCCTCCGCGAACCGGAAGTCCGCCGCGCCGGATCCGGCGCGGCGCCCGTTCCAGGTGAATCGCCGCCCGAAGAACCCGGAAGCGCCCAACTCGGCGTTGAAGTCGCGCGCAGGCAACGCGAGCCCGACGACTACGTCGGGCTGGCCAAAGTTGCCGAGCCTGCCGGCCGGCCCTGGCTCTGGCTTCGCTCTCGCCTGAGGCGCGAAGGAGACGTAGGGCGAAAGCCAGAAGCTCCGCTGCGCCGGCATGGGCATGGACTCCCGCAGTGCAGCGCTCATCGCCTGGCGGACCGCGCCGATGCCGGGCAGGAACGGCTTCAGCCATCCCGGTACAGAGAACAAGAGCGCGTACTGATGCTCGGAGGCGGGCGACGCTCCGGGGAGCTGATCGATCGCGACCAGCGAGAGGACGTTCACGCTCTTACGCAACCCGAATACCCTGGCCACCAGCTCCAGGCGCTGCGCGCTCCAGACCTGCGACGAGCCGGTGGAAAAACCGCCGAGCTCCGTGCGCGCGACGCTGCCAAGCTGCAGCGAGGCGAGCCCGATGGAGAGCTTCCATTTGAAGTGCCGCGCCATCGGCGAGAGCGACGGATCGCCGGACCGGTCACCGTACGCTACCCAGGGCTGCCGGGCCGAGTTCGCGATCTCCAACATGTGCAGGCGCGCCAGCCGCGCCGCGTCGGTCTTCGTGCCGGTGAACATCTGCAGGCTCTCCTCCGCATTCTGCGGCATGGTCGGATGCCCGCGCGCCTGCGCGAACACGGCCTGGTTGGCCAGAGGAAGGATCTGCGGCCAGATGGGCTGGTACGGATGCGGCGCCGAGTCGCCGGAATGTGCTTCCGGCTGGATGGGCTTGCCCAGGCGGAGCCAGACCGAGTGCCATGCCGCCTCCTGCAGCCCGTAGAGCAAGACGTTGGAGGCGGAGAGCATCGGCGCCAGCGCAGCGATGCCGGCGTCGAGCGTGCGCAGCAGCGCGCGCAGTCCATTCTGGACGGTGGCGGCGATCGGGCCGACGTACGGCACGGCGCCGAGGATCTCCAGCATCGGCCGCAGCCCGGCCCAGATGAAGTGGAGCCAGGTGAGATAGCTCGTGGCCGCCATCAGCGAGGCGTAGTGCACGACCATGGCGCGGTTCGTGTACGCGGTGAAGTTCATCACCCGCGCTTCCAGCGCCGCCTGCGAATACGCCGCGGAGTCGGCGGCCGCCTGGAGCTGCACCTTGTCGTAGACGGCGCGCCCGAGGTTCACGGTCCCCAGCACGCAGAGCATGAGGACGAGGCCGAAGATCGCCGCCAGCACCAGCGCCTGTCCCTCCTCCGAGCGTTGCAGCGTCGCGATCACTCGTGGGCCCACCTGAGGTACGGGTTGGACTGCATGCGCATCGTGTAGAAGGCCTCCACCGGCAGGTAGTACCGACCGGCTTTGCCCGCGGCGGAGAGCGCAGCGAGCCGGATGCCCTCCGGCGTTCGGTCGGCAACCGTGGTGCCGGCGGCCGCCAGGCGGGAGGCGGCGACCGCATCGGGTCCTGCTTGTCTTCCCAGGCGCGGGCTCGCGAGATCCCAACCCTGCCACGCTCCCAGGACGCCGGCCTTCGCGGCCATCCAGATCGTCTGGATCAGCTTGTTCGCGAACGGCACCCGCAGCTCGTACAGGTAGCGGATCTGCACCGACAGCAGGGTCGCTTCCGTCGCGCCGGGCCGGACGTCGTCGAAGTCGATCTCCTGGCCATGGAGGTGCTCGCCGAAGGCGCGGAACTCGGCGGCAACCGGGTTGTGCACCAGGACGCGGAGCGGAGCGAGCCCGAGCCGCTCGAGCACCGCCCGCTCCGCCTCGAATCGCAACCGGGTCCTGGCGATGGCCGCGAGGCTGTCCGTCCTGCCGAAGCCAGGCAGGATCGCGAACGCGGCCGCATCCGCCATCCTGCCCGGGTCTCCGTTCAGGACGATGCCGGCGCGCGCGGCCGCGAACGCGGCCGACTCGGCCAGGATCCGCGCCTGCTGCAGCTGCGTGAGCTGCACGGCCACGAGCAGCAGGAACACCATCGCGGGCAGCACGATGGCTGCTTCCGCGAGCGCCTGTCCCTCTTCCCTCCGCAGCATCGCCGGGATAGTCCCGCATCGGCGCGAAGGATCCCATCGGTCAACCTTCCGTCGGTCGACCTGCGCCGGGTGTGCGTGAACGGATCTGTTGTCCGCCTCGCCCGAGCCGCGCTAGAACCCACGCGACTGGGGCGTCGTCTAACGGCAGGACGCGGGACTTTGAATCCCGCTATCTAGGTTCGATTCCTAGCGCCCCAACTCTACCCGGACCCTGCGGGCGTCCTTCCTGGAACGGCTCCACCGAGAAGATCTGGATCGTCTCGTTCTCCAGGTCGATCGAGTAGGACACCTCGTACTCGTCCACGCGCAAGACCAGCGGAGCCGCCCGATCCACCTGGCCGCCGGGAAGCTGGCGGATCTCGATCGCCGCTTCCAGGATGCGGGCCAGGCGCTCCTGCACGCGCGCGCGCAGGCCGGCGCGGCGGCCCATCTGGACCAGCGCGTCCAGGCTGACGATCACCTCGGCCATCGTGCGATCACCATGCCGTTTCCTGCTGGGGACGCACCATGAACTGCAAGTGAAAACAGATGTTTGTCTTGTACGGTACCGAACGCCCCTGCCTGTTTGCGCGTTCAGCGGTGAACGTCTGCGCGGAGCTTTTGCGCTCGCTCTCGCGCATCCATCAGCTGCACCGCGAACGTCCCCAGCCAGTGCTCGCCCTCGTAGCTGCCGCTGGCGATGAAGGGAAGCGACGCCCGGGCGTGCGTATCGGCGAGCCGGGCCAGCGACGGGCGGCCCAGCGCCTTGGACAGCGCGTACAGACAACGTGCGCGGGACAGATTGAGCCCGTCGAGATGGACGATCTTCGGATCGGTCCGGTCGGAGACCACCGCCGGCGTCAACTTCAGCGAGGGTGCGAACGCGTTCATCCATCCGCGGAACTGCGCCGCCGGAAGGATCCGCGCCATCAAGGCGGCCTCTTCCAGCGAGGGGGAGAGAAAGTCCTCTCCTCCCGGCTCCCACTTGAGTGGCGCTCCGGTGTCTTTTCCGAAGTAGGTGCGAGAGCGCTCCGCGATCAGAGCGCCCAGCTTCTCGTCGCGCACCGCCTCGGAATAGTCCAGCGCCAGCGAGAGACCGTACGCCGTGTTGGGATGGACCCCGGTGCGGATGGGATAGGTCTGTCGCGGCAGGAAATTCAGGTACGCGCCGGCGACGGTGTCCGCCAGCGGCTGCAGCGCCTCCGCCCAGCGGCGCGCGTCGGGCGAGTCCCAGGAGCGGAGCTCGGCCGAGAGCTTCAAGAGCCACGCCCACCCGTAGGTCCGCTCGAAGCTCTTGCGGTTCGGCTGGCCGAAGTACGCCACTTCCACCGCCACCGGCTGTGGAGCGAGGTGCTCTTCGAGCACGGCGCGGATGTCGGCCGCCTCGGGAAGCTCGGGAAACCTCCGCAGCAAGCGCGCCAGCATCCAGTGGCCGTGCACCGAAGAGTGCCAGTCGTAGCAGCCGTAGAAGCTGGGATGGAGCGCGCGCGGCGGCTGCACTTCCTGCGCGCCGTTCATCACGTGGTCGAGCTTGTTGGGGTACTCCTGCCGGACGCATTTGAGGGCGAGCTTGGCGAAGTGCGACGCCGCGCCGGCGTCCAGCGACAGGGCGACCGCGAGGATGTGGATCATTCCTCCAGTCTACTCCGCGCGCAGCGACACCACCGGGGCGACGCGAAATCCCGGGCGCCGTGGCCCCTGCTGGTGTAGATCGCAGCGCCCATGGGTCTCGCGATCGGCATCGTCGGCTTGCCCAACGTGGGCAAGAGCACGCTCTTCAACGCGCTCTCGGGGGCGTCGGTCCTCGCGGCCAACTACCCGTTCGCCACCAAGGACCCGAACGTCGGCGTGGTCGCGGTTCCCGATGACCGGCTGCAGAAGCTCTCCGCCTTGTACAAGCCGCGGAAGACCACGCCCGCGGCGCTGGAGTTCTTAGACATCGCGGGCCTGGTCCGCGGCGCCTCCAAGGGAGAGGGGCTCGGCAACCAGTTCCTCGCGAACATCCGCGAAGTGGATGCCATCGCCCACGTGCTGCGCTGCTTCGCCGACCCGGACGTCGTGCACGTCGACGGCGCCATCGATCCGGTGCGGGACAAGGAGGTCGTCGAGACCGAGCTGCAGCTCAAGGATCTCGAGTCGCTGGAGAAGAAGCGCGAGCGAAGGCTGAAGGACGCGAAGGCGCCGGGCAAGCCGGGCGAGGAAGCGAAGGCGGACCTCGCCGTGTACGACAAGCTCAAGGCGGCGCTGGAGGCCGGCAGGTCTGCCCGGAGCGTGTCCCTCGACGAGGACGAAAGACCGCGGGCGCGAGAGCTGTTCCTGCTCACCTCGAAGCCGGTCCTCTACGTCGCCAACGTCGACGAATCGCAGCTCGCCAGGCTCGACTCCGACCCGCTGGTGGCCCAGGTGCGCCGGCTAGCGGAGAGCGAAGGGGCGCGTTCGGTCGCCATCTGCAGCAAGGTGGAGGCGGAGATCCAGCAACTTCCCGTTGCCGAGCGCGGCGAGTTCCTCGCGCACGTCGGGCTGGCCGAGCCCGGCCTGAACAAGCTCGTCCGGGAAGGGTTCGCGCTGCTCGGGCTGCAGAGCTACTTCACCACCGGGGAGGACGAATGCCGCGCCTGGGTGATCCGGAAGGGGACCCGCGCTCCACAGGCCGCCGGCGTGATCCATACCGACTTCGAGCGCGGTTTCATCAAGGCGGAGGTGATCCGCTGGGACGAGCTGCTCCGGTTCGGCTCGGAAGCGGCGGCGAAGAGCAAGGGCGCCATGCGGGTCGAGGGGAAGGACTACGTCGTCCAGGACGGCGACGTCGTGCACTTCCTCTTCAACGTCTAGCCCCGCCCGCCGGCTCAGGCTACGCTTTGGAGTGATCATTCGCCGGTCGCCGAAGAACCGTGTTCTAGGAGTCCGGCGGCCTCTCCGCCTCGATGACCCGCGCCTGCGTCTTCACCACCGTGAACGCCACCCGGCGGTTCTCCGCCCTGCCCGTCGGGGTCCCGTTGCTCCCCACGGGCCGGGTGGGCCCGAATCCTCTCGGCACCAGCCGGCTCCGCGCCACTCCCTTCGAGACCAGGTAGTCGGCGACCGCCGCCGCGCGAGCCTGGGAGAGCAGGATGTTGTACGCGGAGCCTCCGCGGTCGTCGGTGTGCCCTTCCACCTCGATGAGCAGCAGATGAGGATGGCTCCTGATCACGGCGGCCACCTGGTCGAGCAGCGTGTGCGAGCGGCTCTCGATCCGCGCCTGCCCGCTGGCGAAGTGCACCCGGTCGAGGATCTCGAGCGTGGTGGCGGAGACGATCACCCGCTGGGGGATGCCCGGCGGGCAGCCGTGGTTCTCGGCGGGGCCGGCCTGGTCGGGACAGGCGTCCTCGGCGTCGGGGATGCCGTCGCCATCGCGATCGACGATCATCGGCGGAGCGGCCGGCAGCGGAAGCGCCTGTGCGACCGGCATCGGCGGCGGCGCCTGGACCGGCGCGGGAACGGGAAGCGGCTTCGCCACGGCGAGCTCCGCTGGGGCGCGGCGCTCGCAGGCGGAAGGAGACCATCCGAGGCCGAAGAGGAACCGGGCGCGCGGCGCGCCGATGCCGTCGGTCAGCGCGCCTCCGCCCGCGAAATCCACGGCCAGGTTGCCGGCCGGGCAGAGAGTTCCGCCCACTCGCCATTCGGCGGGGGAGGTTCCGGCCGCGAAGCCAGCGCGAAGGAAGGATCGGCCCTCGAACTCCGCGTAGATCCGGCGCGGCACCCAGGCCCGCAGCGGATCGATCGCGTACCCCAGCCCCGCGCGAAGCCCCGCTTCCGTGCCGGATCGAACGTCGAGGAACTCGCGCTCGGGCCGGATGTGCAGATACGCGTTGGTCAAGAGATCGAGATACCCGCCGGGGACGGGACCGAAGCGGCGCCCCAGCGCGAAGAGTCCCTCGGCGCGGAGGGTGCCGTCCCCGGAGAAGCTCTGGCCGCGCGCGGTGGGGAACTCGAACGAGATCTGCGTGGCCAGATCGATCCCCGCCCACTCCTGCCGGAGCAGCGCGAGGCGAGGCGTGAGCCGCAGGTCCGCGAAGCCGGAGAGCAGCTCCGGAGGGCTGCCCGACGACGAAGGCACGCGCGACAGGTCGCCCCGCTCCACGATCGTCACCGGCACCTGGGCAGCGAAGGAGAGTGGCCCGATCAGGTGCATCTGCACGCCGAGCCACTGTGCTGCCCGGTCGCGCACCAGCGCCGTCTCGCCGGTGCTGGTCTTGAACGTGAGCGGGTGCACCGCGTAGTCGGTCCAGGTTCGGAGCTCCAGGCGCCCTTCATCGGGGAGCGGCGGCCTCGCTCCCTCCACCGCGGCGAAGCCATCGCCGCCGGCGGCGGGCCTGAACATGGAGAGGTCCAGCTCCTGCGCGCGGACTACGGCTGGAGCAGCGCAGATCAGCAGCGCCGCGGCCCAGCGGCGCCTGCGCGAGGCGGCGAAGAGGAACGCGACGACGGCCAGGAGCGGCGCGGGCGTTCCTCCGCTCGCGCACCCTCCCCGCGCCACGCCGCTCTCGATGACGGAGAACCGGCTGGCGGCAGGATCGCTGACGTTCTGCCCCTGATCGCTGGCGGTCGCGGTGACGCCGTGCGCTCCCAGAGCCAGGTCCCGTGGCGGAAGCACGGTCCACTGGCCTTCCGCGTTGATTTGCGCGAGGAAGGTGGCGCCATCGACGGACACCTCGACCAGCGTTCCCGGCGTCGTCCGGCCGGCGATCACCGGCCTGCGCTCCGCAACCTCGGTGCCGTTGGCGGGCGAGTCGATGGTGGGCGCGGTCAGGGCCGCCGACACGACCACCCCGATCGGGTCGGCCTGCAGCGAAACGTTGCCGGCATCGTCCGTGGCCACCGCGGTCACCCGGTGCTCGCCGACGCCGAAGGCGACCTGCGGCGAGCAGGAGAAGAAGCCCGCGGCGCTGGCGGTGGCCTGACAGATCGCCGCGCCCGCCGTGGCGGCATTTCCCTGCGCCGCGCCTCCGAGCTCGAGCACCGTGACCGAGGAGCCTGCTTCCGCGGTGCCGCTGAGGATGGGCTTCTGCTTGAGCGTCGGAAGCACGGGCTGGTCGAGCACGGGAGCGGCCGGGGCCTGGGTGTCGATGCGCAGGGAGCGGGTGGCGCTCGGACCGGAGGCGTGGCTCTGCGCATCGCTGACCTGCGCTTGCAGCAGATAAGAGCCGTCGTCGAGCGCCGGCTCCGGCCGGCAGCTCCAGCGGCCCGCCGCGTCCGCCTGCGTGGAGCAGATCGCCGTTTCACCGAGGAACACGGAGACGGCGGCGGCCGCCTGGGCCTGGCCGCTGAGCAGCGGGGACTTCTCGCGCGTGGGCGACGCCGGCGAATCGAAGAGGGGCGCGAGCAGCGTCCGGACGCTGAGCGGCACCGGAGCGGACGGCCCGCTGGTCTTTCCCACCGGCGTGGTCTGGAGCGCGGTGAGCAGATAGTCGCCGTCCGCGACCCCGCCCGCGGGCGTGCAGCTCCAGGTGCCCGCGCCGCTCACGGTCGCCGTGCAGAGCAGCCGCGAGTAGCTGTCCGTCACCGACAGGAGCGCGGCCGGCTGGCCCGTGCCCGTCAGGGTGACTTGAGGATTGGAGGTCGGGGTGGCCGGCGCATCCAGCGTCGGCGCGGCGGGAATCCGCGTGTCGATCACGAACGTGGCCGTCACCGGGGTGCTGGTGTTGCCAGCCGCGTCCTGCTGCGTGATCGAGATGGTGTGCGAGCCATCGCTGAGCGGGTCGAGCCCGGCGCACGACCAGCGGCCCCCGGGAGAGACCGTCGTCTGGCAGATCAGGGCCCCGCCGTCCGCCACCGTCACCACCGCGCCGGGTTCGCCGGTGCCGGAGAAGACGATCGTGTTCTCGCTGGTGGGCGTCGGAATCGCGGTCAGCGTCGGCGTTCCGATCGACGTCTTCACCACGAATGCGTTCGGGTTGCCGAAGGGAGTCGTCTCGTCGCCCTTCTTCGACACCGCCCGGGTGGCGAGCAGGTGGGGGCCCTCGGACAGCCTGGTCGAGAGCGGGCAGGCCCAGTTGGTGGACCGGAGCGGATTGACGACGCAGATGGAAGCTCCGTTCTCCCGCACTTCCAGGCGCGCCCCCTCGTCGACCAGCTCGTAGCTGACGGTCCCGGTGAGGACCGGCTTGGCGTCGTTGTTGGGCGAGGGAGTGTGATCGAGGGTCGGAGCCTGGTCGTCCTCGTCGTGGGTGTTGACGATGAAGTCGATCTGCTGCGAGAGCGGCCCGCCGGAGGTGACCTGCGCCGTCCAGGTGTAGCCGCCTTCCGGCAGCGTCTGCGTGCAGGTCCAGGTGCGATCGCTCGCCACCGTGCCGGTGCACGTGCGCCGGACCGTGCTCTTGCCGTCGGAGCTGACCGAGGAGCTGACGGCCGTGATCGAAGCGCCGACGGCCGCCCCGCTGCGGCCGAAGAAGACGACCTTGTTCCTGTACACGACTTCCGCTTGCCCCGGAGAGTCGGCGGTCGCGGCCACGACGGCTCCGTCGCGTTCGCCGAAGGCCTTGCGCTGCGGATCGAACGCCCCGCCACAAGCGATGACGAGGCACACCAATGGAACCGAATGCTCACGGATGATTGTCATGTCGCAACTCCGCTCCCCCGACGCGGGTCGTTCACGGCCACGGACGACTCGTTCGTCCGCAAGTCGCGACACTCTAATGCCTGTAGCCGGGGTTCCTACAAGGGCGCACACCCGACGACCCGCGCGCTCGCGCGCGGGCGCTGCTAGCCGCACCCGCCCAGCCTCCTGAAAAATGTCTCGTGCTATCCGGGCTCTAAGCCCGCGCCGCCTCAGAACGAGGCCGGCACGCTGACCTTCTGCACCACGTTCCCGCCCTTGTCGACCACCGTCAGATCCACGCTCCGCCGCCCCCGCGTCCCGGAGACCCGCCCCGTCGCGGTCACCTGCGGCTCATTCGCCATCTGGAACTGCGGCAGCGAGTCGAGCGCCGCCCGCAGCTCAGTGGAGAGCAGCGCCGCCAGCTCCGCCTGGGTGCCGGGTCCCGGCTCCACCGCCTCGACGCTGATCTTCAACGGCATCGAGGTGAGCGTATCGCCGTCCTCCACCACGCCGCCCGCCTCTCGTTTGAAGCGGCCGCTGCAGCCGCTCCTCGACCAGGCGTTGAGCAGGAAATAGCCCTTGCGGGTCTCCTGCTCCGTCACTTCGTCGCGCCCCGAGATCTCGAAGAACTCCCCTTTGAACGGCTCGCCGGAGGCGAACGAGCAGGACGCAGTGCCATTGGGGAGAGCGTTCACGATCGTCCCCGTCAGCTTGGGGAAGCGCAGGCCCAGCGCTCGCGCGATCTCGCGCGCCGAATCCTTGACCTGCGCCGCGTCGAAATCGCCCACCACGTCGGCGGACGCGGTCGCGGGCGCGGCCGCCGGACCCGACTGCCCGAGCAGCTTGTCGGTGAGCCTTCGCGCCAGCTGCTTCGCGGCCGCCTCGACCTGCTCGTCGGTCCCTGCCTTCACGCTCTCGGAGAACGCGACCTGGGCGCTGCTGGAGTCGAGCGCGCGCAGCGAGACCACGTAGCTGCGGGACTTGGTCCCCACCGTTCCCAGCACGATCCAGCGTGCCCCGACGAGCTGGGCGACCTTGACCTGCACCTCGTCGCTGGTGGCGCCGGACTGCGCCAGCATCTGCTCTTTCATCACCTTGGCCAGCTGCTGGCGCTCGACCACCCGGAAGCGGCCCTCCGCCACCAGCTGATCGGTGAGCGCGTCGCTCACCTCGGAGGCGAGGTCGGCGCCGGCGTTTCCGCGGGCCGTCACCTCGGCGATCGCCACCGTGGCGAGGCCGGTTTGCGTCTGTCCGAGCGCGGCCGTGGTGACTGCGAAGAGCGCGGCGAAGGTAAGGAAACTGCGCATCAGTCCGTCCCGCGGAAGAAGATCCTTTCTGGTACCCTGGAGGCGGCGGTGGCCGCAAACTTTCGGCCCGGGCCGCCGGCGCCGGGAATTTGACCCTACCGCAACGGCGATGCTAGCGATCGAAGCGGCCCAACTGGCTCAAGTACCTTGGGGAAACCGACCATGAAGAACCTCGTTTTTGGCGCGCTCGGTGCGGGGATCCTCTGCGCCTGTGGGACCGTCGCGGTGCGGGTTCCGGTGATGAAGCCGGCGGAGATCAACATGGCGCCGTATCAGAGCGTCGCCGTGGGGGAGATGACCGGCAGCGGGAACCGCCCGATGACCAGCGCGCTGGAGGAGGCGCTGGTCAATACCAGCCGCTTCACGGTGGTCGATCGCCAGCACATGGAGCAAGTGATGCGCGAGCTCCGGCTCTCGTCCACCGATCTGGCCGACCCGGCGGCGGCCGCGAAGCTCGGCAGGGTGGTCACGGCCGGAGCGCTGATCTTCGGCGACGTGCAGAACAGCTATCGCGAGCAGCCGGACGAGAAGCGCTACCAGGACGACAAGAAGGTCTGGCACATCTGGTACACGCTGAAGGGCGAGGCGTACACCCGGGCCACCTTCAAGATCGTCGACGTCTCCACCGGCCGGCTGATCGTCGCCAGGACATACGAGGAGCGGCGCGACGACACCAACCGCGCCTTGGACAAGCGGCCCGAGGCCATCGACCGCATTGCGTTGGAGAACGGGGCGCGCCAGGCCGTGCTCGAGCGCTTCATGAAGGCGATCGTTCCGCACCAGGAGTTCATGTACGCCAACTTCCAGAAGGACGGGGACGTCCCGCAGCTGGAGGGCGGCATCGGCTGGGCGGAGCGCGGCGACTGGAAGAAGGCGCAGAGCACGTTCAACGACGCGGTACAGGCCGCCGAAAAGAACGTGAAGCTGAAGGCCGGCCAGGTGGCGAAGTGCTATTGGAACCTCGGGCTGGCCTACGAGTACGCCGGCGATTACGACAAGGCCGAGGCGATGGTGAACAAGGCGTACTCGCTCGCGAACGACAAGGACATGCTGGGTGAGATCGACAACATCCACCGGCTGCAGGCGGACGCGAAGCGGCTGCTGGAGCAGACGGCAGCGCCGGAGATCGCCGGTGCGAAGTAGCCTCGCCGCCCTGACCGCGATCGCCCTCTGCGCTTGCGGGGGCGAGAAGCCGGCGGTGAAGACGAGCTCCGCGCCCAAGCCTCCTGCCTGGCTCGTCAAGGTCCCGCTCTCTTCGGACATGCTCTACTTCTCCGGCGCGAAGGAAGGCTCCTCCTCGCTCGAGGAGGGGAAGGCGAGCGCCATCGAGTCGGCTCGCAGCCAGGCGGCGCAATACATCGGCGTGGAGATCAGCGCCGAGCACCGCGACGTGATGAGCACGGAAGAGGCGGAGAACAAGGCGCAGGAGACGGTGAAGAGCCGCGCCAACGCGATGCTCCGTTCCGCCGAGCTCGCCGACGTCTACTACGAGAGGATCTCGCGCGAGGTGGGCTCGGGCACCGTGGACCGCTACGACGTCTGGGTGCTGCTGAAGCTCCCCCGGGCGGAAGTGGAGAGGGAGCGGCAGCGGCAGGCGCAGGAGGCGCAGCAGACCGCCGCGGCTGGAGTGGCGCGGTACCGTGAAGGGCGGGAGCAGGAGCGCCAGGGAAACCTGATCGGCGCCCTGGTCCGCTACCGGGATGCGCTCTCGAAGGCGAAGTCGGTGGCCGGCTCGACTCCCACCGGCGACCGCGAGATCGCCACCGCGACGGCGCTCTCGCAGAAGGCGCAGGACGCCGCGAACGGCGCCCAGGCGAAGGCCCGCAAGGCGATCGTGATCGCGCCGGACTGGGTGGCCGGATCGGTGACGCAGGCGCTGGCGAAACAGGGATTCGCGGCGCAGACGCAGAGCGGCACCAGCGAGACCGCCGCCCTGGAGCAGGCCAAGGCGCAAGGCACCCCGTGGGTGATCGTGGTGCATGCGACCACCGTGCCCGGAGGCCGCGTCTTCGCCCAGGTGGCCGCTACCGCCGCCCTGGATGTCCGGGCATTGGACGCGCAGAGCGGGGCGGTGGTGGCGTCGGTGCAGAAACAGGCGAAGTCGGTGGGACGGACCCCGGAGGCAGCGCAGCAAGCCGCCGCCAACGAGGCAGGGCTCGGCGCGGGGAACGATCTCGCGGCTGCGCTCGTCGCGAAGGAGAACGCGGGACTTTGAACGGATGCGCGACGGCAAGGCCGCCGCCAGACATGGAGGAACGACAGTGAAGAAGATCCTTGGGCTCGCGATGGTGACGGTGCTCGCCGCCTGCGGCGGCAGCAAAGCGCCGGAGATGTCGAATCAGGTGCTGCACGCCAACGGTCCGGATTGGGTGAACCGCGGGACGGGCGCGTTCGGCGGCGACAAGGGCAAGGTGTTCTACGGCGTGGGCATCGCCAGCGGCATCCGCAACGCCGCCATGCGCCGCTCCACCTCCGACTCGCGCGCGCGCGCGGAGATCTCGAAGATCCTCGACACCTACGTGTCGGTGCTCAACAAGGACTACATGGCGTCGACCACCGCGGGCGACATGAGCCAGTCGTCCGAGGAGCAGCACGTCCAGCAGGCCTTGAAGACGTACTCGCAGATGGAGCTCTCGGGCGTGCAGATCATCGACCACTGGGTGGACACGGACGGTACCGAGTACGCGCTCGCCTCGCTGGAGATGGATTCCTTCAAGAACAACATCGACAAGATGAAGGAGCTGAACGCGAAGGTGCGCGATGCGGTGCGGGTGAACGCCGACAAGGCCTTCGACGAGCTGGCCGCCGAGGAAGCGAAGCGCCAGAAGTAAGCCTTCTGCCCGCCATGACGTCGACGGCGTGGGGAGCCGCGGCGCTGTTGCTCGCCGGCGTCGGCTGCGCGTCGGCGCAGAAGACGCCGGCTGCGCCCCGGCTGAACCGCTGGGGCAAGCCGTACAAGGAAGGCATCGCCGTCCCGGCCTGGGTGACGAAGGTGCCCGACAACGCGCCCGGCAAGCTGATTGCGGTCGGGTACTCGCTTCCCAGCTATTGGCCGCAGGACGCCATCGACGCGGCCGCGGACGACGCGCGCGGCAAGCTGGCGCTCGCCCTCGCCTCGCACGTCGAGGTGCTCGGCATCGACACGGCCACCGGGCCGGGGAGCAGGATCGCCACCATCAACAAGGAAGCGGCCGACGTGGTCCTGCGCAACTCGCGGATCGAGGCCACCTGGGTGGACGAGAACGGCGAGAGGAGCGAGCCGGGCGGGGTCTGGACGCTGGCCTCGCTGGAGCTGGAGTCGATCCGCGGCCGCCTGCGCGGCGGTCCGGAGCCAGCCAGCGCGGTCGCCCGAGGGCCGCGAGGCGGTCCCGCCTGGCTCGATCGCCTCCCCGGATCGGCCACCCGGATCTACGCGGCCGGATACGCCGGACCCACCTACCATCCGGAGGACGCCACCCGCTACGCCGGCGAGAACGCCGTGGAGAACCTGGCCGCTTCCCTGCGGGCTCGCGTCCAGGCGTACACGCTCCTGGTCGAGAGCGCTTCGGGGCTGAGCGTCGATCAGTTCGCGCAGACGCTCGAGGATCCCGACGAGGCGTTCCGGGCCATCGTGCGCAAGAAGGCGAGGATCGAGGAGACCTGGGTCGACGTGGAGGGGACGCGTCCGGGGGACCCGCCGGGCGCCGTCTGGGCGCTCGCCTCGATCGACGTCCAGTCCACCCAGGGGGCCGTGAAGCCGGTGGGCAACGACGACCTCGGGCCGGCGCTCGACAGCAAAGGAAACGCGGGGCCGGAACCGCCCTGACGGGTCAGAGCTTTTCGTCGACCTGGGCGGTCTTGCGCAGCTGCGAGAGGTAGTGCTCGCGCTCCTTGCTGATCGACTCGCTCGCCAAGCGGTTCCGGATCTCCTCCTGCACCTCTTTGAGCGGGCGCGGAGGGAGCTGGCGGCGATCCTCCACCACGACCAGGTGATAGCCGCCGTGATCGCCGGTGACGCGGATCAGGTTGGAGATCTCGCCGGGCTGCAGGGTGAACGCGGCCTGCTCGAGCTGGGAGAGCATCTGCCCGCGGCGGAAATAGCCGAGGTCGCCGCCCTCCTTCGCGGTCGGCCCGTCGGAGACGTCGCGGGCGACCCTGGCGAAGCTCTCGCCGGCGCGGATCCGGCGCAGCGCCGCGTCGGCCTTGGCTCGCGCGGCCGCCTCCTGCGCGGGCGTGGCGCCGTCGGGCGAGGAGATGAAGATGTCGCGGGCGCGGACCTCGTACTCGGCGCTCTGGTTCATGTTCGCGTAGGCGGCCTGGACTTCCTCGTCGCTCACCTTGCGGGGCTTCACCTTGTATTGGAGCAGGCGCAGCATCAGCTGCTGCTTCTTGAGCGTCTCGCGGATGGTGTCGACGGTGAGCCCCTGCTGGGCCAGCGCCTGGCGGAACTGCGCCATGTCCATGTGGTTCTCTTTCGCCAGCTGCTCGACCAGGCGCTGGAGCTCGTCCTCGCCCACGTCGATCCCCAGCGCGCTGGCCTCGCTTTGCACCAGCTGCTCGTCGATCAGCTGCGTCAGCGCCTGCCGGAGCAGCTCCTTGCGCTGCGTCTCGCCCGCCCGTCCGGCCGGCAGCCGGGCCAGCTCGGGGGCCACGCGTTCCTCTACTTCGGACAAGGTGATGGGGGTGCCGTTCACCACCGCCGCGATGCGGTCCTTGATCTCCGCGGAGGCGGCGAGAGGCAGGAGCAGGAAGAGCCAGAGTCGTCGCATGCGCGGCGGAAGATAACGGATCGCCGGGATCAGTGCACCAGGGCGAGCGTGGCGTCGTCGATCTTGATCTCGGCCCCGGAGCGGAGCTGGCGCAGCAGCTGGCGTTCGGCCTGCGCCCGCTTGTCGGCGGTGGCGCGCCGCTCCGCCTCCGCCTTGACCTCCTCGAACTTCCGCGTCCTCGGGGCCCTTCGTCCCAGCAGCTTGAAGACGTGATAGCCGTAGGGAGAAGCGACGACGCCGGAGATCTTGTTGGGGGCGAGCGAGAAGCAGGTCTCGTCGAAGGCCTTCGGCATCGTGCCTTTCGAGAACCAACCCAGATCGCCGCCGTTCCGGGCGTCGGGCGAGATACCCACCTGCCGCGCCACCTTGTCGAACGGGGCGCCGGCGCGGAGTTGATCGAGCACGCTCTTCGCCTCCTCGGGCGTGCGCACGGCGATCTGCAGGCAATGCACCGCCTCGGGATCCTCGAATTCCGCCTTGTGCGCCTCGTACCAGGCGCGAGTCTCCGCGGCGGACGCCCGCTCGGCGCGGGTCTGCTCGGTGACGTACTTCTCCAGCAAGAGCCGCTCGCGGGTCTCCTCCGAAAGCTGCTCCGGGTTCATGCCCGCCCGCGCCAGGTGCTCACCCCATGCCGCGCCGCTCTTGCGGGCATCGTCGGCGAGCGCGTCGGTCGCCCGCTGCACCTCCGCCTCGCTGACCGAAAAGCCGGCCGCCTTCGCGCGCTGCATCACGATGGCGCGGTCGATCAGCGCGTCGAGCACCGCCCTCGCCAGCTTGGGAACGTCCTGCGGCACCACCTTCGCTTCGCCTTCGTCCGAGCCGCGGCGCATCCGATCCAGCTCGGCCTGCACGCGGGTGACCGGGATGGGCGTCCCGTTCACCGTCGCCGCCGCGCGCTCCGGCGCAGGCGCGGGCGGTGGCGCGCGGCGGCAACCCTGGGCGCAGAGCACGGCTGCGAGGACCAGCAGCGCGCGATGTGCCGGCGCGGTCACGCCCGATCAGTTCCCGCCGATCTTCGAGCTGGAGGTCGGCGAGGTTTTCTGCGCCGGCTGGGGGGCGGGAATCGGAATCTGCTGGGGAGGATGCGTCTGGGCCGCGGTGGGCTGCGGCACCGGAGGAGGCGCCGCCGGAACGTCCACCTGGATCTTCTCCAGCTCCTGCTCGTGCACGGCCACCTTGGTGTTCTCGCGGAGCTTCTTCAGCCAATCGTCGTAGTCGCGGCTGCGACGCTCCCGGGCCATGCGCTGGCGGATGGGCTCCTTGCTGTCCTCGAAGCTGCGGCTGAGCGCCGCCGTCTTCACCTGCAGCTTGACCACCTCGACGCCGGCAGGCGTGTCCAGCGGCCCCGCCTTGTCGCCCGGGTTCTTCAGCTCGAAGGCCGCGTTGGCGAGCTCGGTGCTGTAGCTCTTGGCGAGCTCGTCCTTGGAGAGGAAGCGCAGGTCCCCGCCCATCGGCGCCGAGAGCGGGTCCTTGCTCTCCTTGATGGCCACGCTCTGGAAGGCGTTCACCTCGCCCTTCTTCTCGCGGGCGTCGATGTCCTTGAGCAGCGCAGCGGCCTTCTTGCGGGCCTCGGCGCGTTCCTTGGCGTCCTTGGCCGTCAGGAAGATGTGCATGACCCGGGCGCGCTCCGGCTTGACGAACTCGTCGATGTGCGCCTCGTAGTACTTCTTCAGCTCGTCCTCCGGGATGTCCGTGCCCGAGAGCTTCGAGTCCAGCTGGTGCTTGATCAGCTCCTGGATCATCGCCCGCTTCACCGTCTCGCGGACGGCGGGGCTCTTGTCGTAACCCTGGCGCATGGCTTCCTGCGCGAGCAGCTCGTTGCGCACCATGTTCTCGAGGAACTGCTTCTTCGCATCGAGCGTGTTGTAGCGGGCGCGGAGGAAGGGGCTGGTCTCGTTCAGCCGCTGCTTCACCTCATCGGCGGTGATGGTCTCGTTGCCGACTTCGGCGACGACCGGCCCCGACTTCTCGCTCTTCTTGCAGGCAACCAGCGCCAGCGCGGCCAGCACGGCCGGGCCAGCGATCCTCGAGATGTGGCTCATGGGATCTGTTTACTTCCAAAGCCGGGCTCAGGGCTACGGAGAAGAACGGGCCAGCGTCCGATCGCCTTCCTGCTCGCCCGCGTCGGTCCAGTGGAAGGACGCAAGGAACGTCGCCGCCTGCTCGCCCGCCGCCGAGATCTGGAGGCGCATGTCCCGATGCTCCACCAGGATGTGGGTGGCGCTCAAATCGCCCTTCCGCGCCTCGATGCGGTAGGCCTCTTCGCCCGCGAACGTCGTCCGGGTGCTCGTCTGCGTCGACCACCCGGCGGTCTGCAGCCGCGATTCCGTCACGCCCGCCGCCTGGGGCAGCGGCTCGTTGTCGAAGAGCACCGGCAGCGCGAGCACCTCGTAGGAGGCGCCGTTCACCTGCGCCTTGACGTCCATCCCGGAAAGGCCGGTCCTCGGGTGCTTCACCGGCGTGCCCTGCACCGGTCCGGGGAACCGCGCGTTCCAGCGCCCTAGCGGCTCGTTGATGGCCTGCCACTGCGTCCGCTGGGTGGCGCGATGCAGCGGCCGCAACCAACCGGCAGCGGCGAACAGCGCCACCACGACCGCCGCGGCGGCCAGGTCCCGGCGCCGCCAGGGGCGGAATGCGAGGTCGGGCATGCCCCGACCCTAGCGGGCGGCGCGGGTAGGGAATCAAGCGGCGATCGCCGCAGCACACCCGCGCAGCGTCCGGAGCAGGGACCGCGCCGCCTCCAGCACGGGAGGTCCTTCCTCCAGCGTGGCCACCAGCTCCATGCCCGGTGTAAGGCGGTATCGGCCTTTTCCCTTCGCCACCAGCTGGGCCAGCTTCGCCGGATCGAGGGCCGCGTCCGGTCCGAGCTGCACCACCAGCCGTCCCGGACCGCTCTTCAGTCCACGCATCTGCAGGGCGCGCAGCTCGTTCTTGAGCGACATCACCTCGACCAACGCGTCCACCTCGGGCGGGGGCTCGCCGCACTGATCGCGCAGCTCGCCCTTGACGTCGTAGAGCGCCTCCTCGGTGGTGGCCGAAGCCAGCCGCTTGTAGAAGAAGAGGCGCTGCTGCACGTCGGGCACGTAGTCCTCCGGGATCAGCGCCGGGACGGGCAGCTCCACGTCCGGCTCGAAATCCTGGCGGACCTCCTCGCCCTTGATCGAGGCGACGGCCTCTTCCATCAGCTGCGTGTACAGATCGAATCCGACCGAGGCGATGTTGCCGCTCTGGTCGGGGCCGAGCAGGTTGCCCGCGCCGCGGATCTCCAGGTCGTGCGAGGCGATCTGGAACCCGGCTCCGAGCTCGGTGAACTGTTGCAGCACCTGCAGGCGCTTCTGCGCGTCGCGGGTGATCTTCCGCCGCGCCGGGATGAGCAGGTACGCGTACGCGCGCTCGCGGCTGCGGCCCACGCGGCCGCGGATCTGATAGAGCTGCGAGAGGCCGAAGTGGTCCGCGCGGTCGACCAGGATGGTGTTGGCGGAAGGGATGTCGAGGCCGCTCTCGATGATGGCGGTGCAGAGCAGCAGGTCGTGCTGCTTGTCGACGAAGTCCGTCATCACCTTCTCCAGCTTTCCCTCCGGCATCTGGCCATGCGCCACGGCGATCTTCGCTTGCGGCACGAGCCTGCGCAGGTAGTCGAGCACGCCCGAGATGGTCTCGATCCGGTTGTGGAGGAAGAAGACCTGGCCCCCGCGGGCCAGCTCCCGTTCGATCGCTTCTTTGATGGTCGCGCCGTCGAACCTGGAGACGAAGGTGCGGATGGCGCGGCGGTCCACCGGCGGCGTCCCGATGATGGAGAGATCGCGCACGCCCATCATCGCCATGTGCAGCGTGCGGGGGATGGGCGTGGCCGTGAGCGTGACCACGTCGACCAGCTTGCGCAGCTTCTTCAGCTGCTCCTTGTGCTTGACGCCGAAGCGCTGCTCCTCGTCGACCACCACCAGCCCCAGGTCCTTGAACGACACGTCGGCGGAGAGCAGCCGGTGCGTGCCGATGAGGACGTCCACCCTGCCCTCCCGGGCCCGCTGCAGCGTCTCCCGGATCTGCTTCTCGTCCCGCAGGCGGGAGATCATCTCCACCGTCACCGGGTAGTCCGCGAAGCGGCGTGAGAAGGTGCGGAAGTGCTGCGCGGCCAGCACGGTGGTGGGCACCAGCATCGCCACCTGCTTCTTGTCCTCGACCGCCTTGAAGGCGGCCCGCAGCGCGACCTCCGTCTTCCCGTAGCCGACGTCGCCGCAGACCAGCCGGTCCATGGGCCGCTTCTGCTGCATGTCGCCGAGGACCTCGGCGATGGCGCGCTCCTGGTCGGGAGTCTCCTCGAACTCGAAGTCGGCCTCGAACTGGCGGTACATCGCGTCCGGAGGCGAGTACGCGTACCCCTGGTGCGCGGCCCGGGCCGCGTAGATGTCCAGGAGCTCCGCGGCCATCTTCAGCAGCTCTTCCTTGACCCGCGCCTTGCGCTTCTGGAAGGTCTGGCTCTTGAGGGAGTCGAGGCGGACCTTCTCGGGGTCTCCGCCCGCGTACTTCTGGATCTGCCGCAGGCGGCCGACGGGCAGGTAGAGCCGGTCCTTCCCCGCGAACTGCAAGAGGATGAAGTCGGCGGCGAAGCCGCGGACGTTCAGGCGGGTGAGGCCGTCGTAGCGGGCGATGCCGTGGTCGACGTGCACCACCAGGTCGCCCTCTTTCAAGTCGCGGAAGTCCGCTCCCTCGGGGCCCAGGGTCCGGGGACGGCGGGGCGTCCTGCGGGCCTGCGCACGCGGGCCGAAGATGTCCTCGTCCGAGAACACCGCCAGCCGCTCGTGCGGGTCGACGAAGCCATTGCTGATCTCCCCGACCACCAGGTGGGCGTGCACGTGGGGCGAGAACGTCGCCTGCTCGAGCGGGACGATCTGCGCCATCAGATTGCGATCGAGGAGGAGCCGCCGCGTCCGCTCCGCCTGCGCCGAGCTATGGCAGGCGACCACCGCGACGATCCCGCGCTCGCGCAGGTCCTCCAGCCGGCGCACCAGCGGGGTGAGCGCGCCATCCTCGCCATGGTGGCTCTGGATCTCCGCGCGCAGCGCGCTGGTCGGCTGCAGCTCGAAGTCGATCTCCGCCGTGCCGGCCGCCGCCTCGGTGCCGATGGTCAGCCCGGACAGCTCGACCACCGGCGCCGCCTCGAGCACCGGCCTGACGTCCCGCTCGTGCAGGAAGTGGCGATCGGGAGGGAGCGCGAGCTCGCCCTTGCGCCGCGCGTCCGCGAAGGCGTCCTCCAGCGAGGTCCAGAGATCTCCCCACTGCCGCTCCAGCTCCAGCGGATCGTCGACCACCCAGATCGCGTCCTTGGGGAGGTACTCGGTGAGGGGCGAGAGGCCGCCTGGGTAGAACCCCGGGAGGATCGCGCTGAGACCGGCGGCGAACAGCTCGTCGTCCTGCGACAGGGTGGACAGGTCGTCGATCAGCTCGCGGAGCTGCCGGGAGGGCGTCTCCACGGCATCGGCGGCCGCGCGCACCGTGGCGATGGCGGCGCGGCGGCCCTCTTCGTCGAGCACGATCTCGCGCGCCGGGCAGAGCGAGACCTCCTTCAGCTCGCGGACGGTGCGCTGCGTCTGCGGGTCGAAGGCGCGGATCTTCTCCACCAGGTCGCCGAAGAACTCCAGCCGCGCCGGCTGGGCGTCGAGGGGGGACCAGACGTCGAAGACGCCCCCGCGGACGGCGTAGGTGCCGGGATCCTCGACGAGCGGCACGCGCGCGTAGCCCGCCGCGGTCAGCTTGCGGGCGAGCTCGTCGCGATCCTGTTCCATCTCCAGCGAGATCTGCAGGCTGCGCCGATCGAGCGCCGCCCGCGGCAGCACCCGGCGGGCCAGCGCGCGCACCGAGCAGACGACCACCGGGCGTTCGCCGAGGTGGAGACGGAACAGCGCCGCGAGACGCTGCTGTGCGACGAGCCGGTCCGGCGTCAGGCCGTCGTATGGCAACACCTCGTCCGCCGGCAGGCGGACGAGGGGAGAATCGGTCTCCAGGAAGAAGCGGAGATCGCGCTCCAGCGCCTCGGCCGCCATCTCGTCCGGCTCGACGCAGACGAGCGGGCGCTTCAGCTGGGTGCAGACCTGCGCCAGGACCTGCCCCCGTGCGGCGCCCAGAAGCCCGCGCGTCCGCACCCTGCGGGCACCGTCGCGCAAGCTGGCGACGAGCTCGGCATGCGCCGTCGGGCTGCCCGTCGTTTGCGGCGCCAGCAGGGACGGTTTGGTCGCAGTCGTTTCCAATGCACACGACCGCCTCCGCGCGAGCATCGCGCGGGGCGGGGCGGGAAGATTTAAGCGGTCGAAGGCGCCAGATCAACCCGACCGGGCAGGTCCTCAGATCGACTCGAGGTGATCGAAGCCGGCCCGGCGGGGAAGCGGGCGAGGCTGGCCCAGCTCCGTGAGCTGGACGCCCTTTCCCCGGACGACGCGGCC
>Ga0070708_100000787_pt1 | contig 23897 bp, 21 predicted proteins | sample KBSK5503metaG_FD_65469 | JGI IMG/M metagenome (GOLD analysis project Ga0070708, IMG submission 65469) | Corn, switchgrass and miscanthus rhizosphere microbial communities from Kellogg Biological Station, Michigan, USA - KBS K5-50-3 metaG | ecosystem: Host-associated > Plants > Roots >... | reverse complement strand
CTGTTTTAAGAGCCCGATAAGCTCATCGCGATGGCGCCGCTCGTCGTCCGTCAGCTCCCGTTGAGGGACATCGGTCGGTGATTTGCGAAGCGCAGGCGGGAGGTGTTCGCGTTCGATGGTCCCCCCGTTCGAGAGCGCCAGCGCACTCGCGAGCGCCTGCTCGAGCTCACCGCCACTCTCGCGTCGGAGCTCGGCATGGGCCTCGGACATCCAGCCATCCGGCAGCATGAGCTCGAGGGCTCCACGCCCGCTCCCCCGCGCCATTCGCCGCGGCCCCCGGCCCAATCGCACGCACCCGATATCGGCGAGCAGGTGGCGGGCAGGCCCCACCAGGGGGCGCTCGCATTCGATATCGAGAAACAGATATGGCGCGGATTTTTGCTTCTTCGCTCGGTGCGGATCGTTTTGCGTGAAAGTGTCGCCCTTCCCAGCCATTTCCCGACCATAACGCCGGGGTTGTGTCGGCACACCCCAGTTGTGCTGATTTTGCGTGACGATGAGTGCCTTTCCCGGCTGGAGGCCCCTCCGCTCCGAGGGGACAAATCAGGGACGAGCCTGGCACACCCGTTGCTCCTGTACCTCCTCCGGCGAGTGCCCGAAAGCGACCGGAGCAAAAATGCGAGTCGTCGAGCTGAATGAAACAGTCGAGTCGGCGCCAGCACCGCAAATCGTCGGTGACTCGGCGCCAATGCAAGAGCTCCTCGAGACGGTGGCCCGCATCGGTCCACAGGACATCACTGTCTTGGTGCGCGGAGAGACCGGAACCGGGAAGGAATTGATTGCCTCGCTGGTGCACGCGCAGAGCCGCCGTTCCTTGGGGCCGCTGGTGAGATTCAACTGTGCCGCAATTCCCGGCGAGCTGGCCGAAGCGGAGCTGTTCGGGCATGCGCGCGGCGCATTCACCGGGGCCGACCGGGCGCGCCAGGGCTTCTTCTCCCGCGCGGATGGCGGAACGCTCGTGCTCGATGAAGTGGGTGAGCTTCCGCTGACGGTCCAGGCCAAGCTGTTGCGCGCGTTGCAAGAAGGCGAAATCCAGCAGGTCGGGACCGGCCGGGTCGAGCTGGTCAACGTGCGTGTCGTTGCCTGCACCAACCGCGATCTCGCGGCACAAGCGAGCCGCGGGCGCTTCCGGCTGGATCTCTACTATCGCATCGCCGTGGTGGAGCTCATCGTTCCCCCCTTGCGGTGCCATCGCGAGGATATCCCCGCCCTGGCCCACGAATTTGCGCGCCGCTACGGCGAGCGGTTCGGCAAACCAGACGTTCGACTTGGCCCGTCATTGATCGAGGCGCTCTGCGAAGAGGATTGGCCCGGGAACGTGAGAGAGCTGGAGAACACGGTTGCGCGGGCGGTGGCGCTCACCAGCGGCGGGGAGATCGACGTTGAGGTGCTCAGTGGTCCACGGGCCAGACCGATCAACGAGCAGGAAGAGGACCCGCGATTGGACCGTGCGCTGTCGCTCCGGGAGCGGCTTGCATTGATTGAGCGGAGGATGATTGTACGAATGCTCGGAGCGGTTCGGGGCAACCGATCGCACGCGGCGAAACGGCTTGGGATGAGCCGCTCTGCGCTCATCGACAGACTCAACAAATACGGCCTCGCGACGAGAGCCAAATCTTCCGTCGAAAAGTTCGGCCCAGTGAGCATCGCCATCACAGAAGGCGACGGCGCCCGAAAGGCATGAGGCATTTCGGCGGTCTTGAGTTACCTGGAGCTGACCAAGCCGCGGATCACCTCGCTCGTAGTCTTCACCACCGCGAGCGGGCTGTGGCTCGCGCCGGTTCGACCCCAGAGGCATACCGCGCTGCTCGCGCTGATTGGCACGGCGCTGGTCGTGGCGGCCGCTTATTTCGCCGCCGCGCTTGTTTCGGGAGCGCTCTTCCTCGGCCACGGAGTGCATGGCCTTCGCCCAAAGACAGGCAGGCAATGGGCCCGGAACGAGCTCGTCGCCTCGCTCGGGTACGTCACCGTGCTGCTCGCCGTCCTCGTGCTCGACCACGCCTATTCGTCCAACAGCCGGACGATCCATTGGCGTCCCGATGAGATCCTAGGCAAACAGTAGACATCGACGATGGTCCGCGACTCGATTATGTCCTTGAATGCTGGTCATCGGAGTCGGTGATGAGCGACGCGCTTCCGATCGTGTACCTGGCAAGGCACGGTGAAACGGCCTGGACTCTCACGGGTCAGCATACGGGGGTGACCGACTTGCCATTGACCGCGCGCGGCGAAGCCGAGGCCGTCGGGCTCGGAGAGCGGCTCAAGGGGTTGAGGTTCGCCGAGGTGTTGACGAGCCCCTTGCAGCGGGCGGTTCGAACCTGCGACCTGGCCGGCTTCGGCTTCGCGGCCGAAATCGAGCCTGACCTCATCGAATGGAACTACGGCAGCTACGAAGGCCTCACCGGCGCCGAGATTCGCGCGCGGCGCCCCGACTGGCAGATATTCCGCGACGGCTGTCCGGGAGGGGAGTCGCCCGACCAGATCGCAGCGCGGGCCGACCGGATGGTGCGCCGGGTGCGAACAGTCGAAAGAGACCTGCTGCTCTTCTCGAGCGCGCATTTTCTCCGGGTGTTCGCCGCGCGCTGGCTCGGGCTCGAACCGGGGGCGGGCAGGTACTTCCTGCTCGGCACGGCCAGTCTGAGCGCGATGGGGTACGAGCACGATCGATCCGACCCGGTGGTTCGCCTCTGGGACGAGATGCCTCGAGAACAGCAGGAGAAAGCATGGCAATGAGAGCAAAGACGGCGACTTCTCCCCGAGCAGCAAGGGCCTCGGACACCCTTGAGGCGCTGCGCAAGCAATACGAATCCGGGACGATCCCGCTGACGGGCACCGCGGATTCGCTGTTTGAGCGACACCTGGTCTTCGACAACGTGGCCGATCCGGCGGCCACCGGGATGCGTGAGCGCTACGAGGCCTTCGGGCGCTCCGTTCGGGACGTCCTCTCCCAGCGATGGGTCCGCACGGAGCAGACCTATGCTCGCGTCAACCCCAAGCGGGTCTATTACCTCTCGATGGAATTCCTGATCGGCCGCTCGCTGACCAACAACGGCACGAATCTGCTGCTCAGTCCCTTCGTGAGCGACGCCGTCAAGCGGGCGTGCCTGGATTGGCCCCGCCTGGTCGAAGAAGAGCCCGACGCCGGGCTGGGGAATGGCGGGCTCGGGCGTCTTGCCGCGTGCTTTCTCGATTCGATGGCCACCATGCAGTTGCCGGCGATGGGATATGGGCTGCGATACGAATACGGAATATTCCGGCAATCCATCGTGGACGGTTGGCAACGAGAGCAGCCGGATAACTGGCTTCGCCGCCCCGACCCGTGGGAGGTGGCTCGTCCCAACGACAAGGTCGAAATCAAGCTGAACTGCTCGTTCGAGCTCCGGGGAGGAGCGCTGAGCCCAATCCGCAACCGCCCATCCACGCTCTTCGGGATGCCGTTCGATCGGCCCATCGTCGGCTATGGCGGCAAGACGATCAACACGCTGCGCCTCTGGGCGGCGGGGGCGTCTGATTACTTTGATTTCCAGGCGTTCAGTCACGGCGATTTCGTCGGCGCGCTGGCGGGGACGCTCGCGGCCGAGTCGCTCACCCGGGTGCTCTACCCAGACGATTCCACGACGCAGGGGCAGGGGCTGCGGTTCGTGCAGGAGTATTTCCTGGTCGCCTGCTCGCTGACCGATCTGGTCCGGCGATTTCGCCGCGCCGGTGCGGACTGGAGCGCGCTCCCCGAAAAGGTCGCCATCCAGCTCAACGATACTCACCCGGCGATCGCCGTCCCCGAGTTGATGCGGATCCTGCTCGACGAGGCACACCTCGGATGGGATCAGGCCTGGGATCTCACCCGACGGACGCTGGCATACACCAACCACACGCTGCTGCCCGAGGCGCTGGAAAAATGGCCGCTCGCCTGGTTCGAGGCGCTGCTGCCTCGCCACCTGGAGATCATCTTCGAGATCAACCGGCGGCTGCTCGACGACGTCCGGCGCCGCTTTCCCGGCGACGAGGGCCGGGTGGCGCGCACGAGCCTGATCGAAGAGGGCCGGGACAAACACGTCCGCATGGCCAACCTCGCCATCGTGGGTTCGCACAGCACGAATGGGGTCGCGGCGATCCACTCCGCTCTTCTGCGCTCCACCACGGTGAGGGACCTGGCAGAGATGTTCCCCGAGCGGTTCGGCAACAAGACCAATGGAGTCACGCCCCGCCGCTGGCTGCTGCTGGCGAATCCCGCTCTCGCCAGGACCATCACCGAAACCATCGGCGATGAGTGGATCACCGACCTCGGCCAGTTGGCGAGGCTCAAGGCGCACGCGGACGACCCGGGCTTCAGCGACGCATTTCGCGCGACCAAGCGGGCGGCCAAGTCCGCCTTCGCGGATTGGCTCCGATCGAGCTCTGGGCAGACGGTCGATCCGGACACCATCTTCGACAGCCAGATCAAGCGCATCCACGAATACAAGCGGCAGCTTCTCAATGCGCTGCGGATCGTCGTGCTCTACAACCGCTTGCGGCAGAACCCGAAGCTCGCGAGCACGCCGCGGACGTTCTTCTTCGCCGGCAAGGCGGCGCCGGCCTACCGTCTGGCCAAGCTGATCATCAAGCTCTTGAACAATATCGCCGCAACCATCGACGACGATCCGTCGGTGCGCGGGCGGCTTAAGATTCTATTCCTGCCCGAGTACAACGTTTCGTTGGCCGAGCGGCTGATTCCCGCCACCGACGTCTCCAATCAGATCTCGACCGCCGGATATGAGGCGAGCGGCACGAGCAACATGAAATTCATGATGAACGGCGCGCTGACGATCGGCACTCGCGACGGCGCAACGATCGAGATGGCGCAGGAAGCCGGAGAGGAGAATTTCTTCCTCTTCGGCCTGACCGCGGAGCAGGTCGCGTCCACTCGCGGCTGGTACAACCCGCGCTGGCACTACGACAACCAGCCGGAGGTCCGCGCGGCGCTCGACCTGATCTTCTCCGATCACTTCAGCCGCAGGGAGCCGGGCGTCTTTGCGCCGCTGTGCGATACCCTGCTCACGGACGGCGACCACTACATGGTCCTCGCGGACCTCGCTTCGTATCTCGAGGCCGACGGCAACCTCTGCGCGCTGTACGCGGACCATGAAGCGTGGGCGCGCAAGGCCATCCTGAACGTGGCCAGCTCAGGGAAATTTTCGAGCGACCGCACCATCACCGAGTACGCGGCCGACATCTGGAACCTCAAGCCGTGCCCGGTGCCGTAAAGGAGCGCGCCATGGGCCAAGACGTGAAGAAGGGTGTCACCATCTCCCCGCTGGCCGGCAAGCCGGCCCCGAAGTCCATGCTCGTCGACCTTGCCCGGCTCGAACGGGAGTACCACGAGCGAAAGCCGGACCCCGGCGATCCGACCCAGCTCGTCAGCTTCGGCACCAGCGGGCACCGTGGGTCGCCAGTCCGCGGCTCGTTCACCGAGCCCCACATCGCGGCGATCACCCAGGCGATCTGCGACTACCGCCGCGGCCAGAAGATCGACGGTCCGCTCTACATGGGGAAGGACACCCACGCCGTTTCCGAGCCGGCCCAGCAGACCGCCCTCGAGGTGCTGGCGGCGAATGGCGTCGAGACCATCATCCAGCGCGACGCCGGCGTCACGCCGACGCCGGTCATCTCGTGGGCCATTCTGACCTACAACCGCGGGCGCAAAGCTCACCTCGCGGACGGCATCGTGGTCACGCCCTCGCACAATCCGCCGGAGGACGGCGGGTTCAAGTACAACCCGCCCCACGGCGGACCGGCCGACGTCGACGTGACCGGGTGGGTCCAGGAGCGGGCCAACGCCCTGCTGCGGACCGGCAACGCCGGGGTCAAGCGGGTGCCGTTTCAGAGCGCGATCAAGAGCGCGACCACGCACCAGGACGACTTCGTCCTTCCGTACGTCCAGGATCTGAGAAGCGTCGTGGACATGGACGCCATCCGGGACGCCCGCCTCGAGCTCGGCGTGGACCCACTCGGCGGAGCCGGGGTGCCCTACTGGGAACCGATCAACTCGGTCTACCAGCTGCACATCAACGTCGTGAACACGACGGTGGACCCGACCTTCTCGTTCATGACGGTGGATCACGACGGCAAGATCCGCACGGACCCCTCGAGCCCGTACGCGATGGCGCGCCTGGTCGGGCTGAAAGATCGGTTCCCGGTCGCCTTCGCCAACGATGCTGACGCCGACCGCCACGGTATCGTGACGCGGTCCACCGGACTGATGAACCCGAACCACTACCTGGCGGTGGCCATCCGCCACCTGCTCGCGCATCGCCCCCGCTGGCCGGCGGACGCCGCGGTCGGCAAGACGCTGGTCAGCAGCAGCCTCATCGATCGCGTCGTCGAAAAGCTCGGCCATCGGCTCTACGAAGTGCCCGTAGGCTTCAAGTGGTTCGTGCCCGGCCTGTTCGACGGCTCATGCTGCTTCGGCGGCGAAGAGAGCGCCGGGGCCAGCTTCCTGCGCATCGACGGCACCGTTTGGGCAACCGACAAAGACGGCCTGATCATGGACTTGCTGGCGGCGGAAATCACCGCGCGCACCGGCAGGGACCCGGGCGAGCACTACCGGGAGCTGACGGCGGAACTCGGCACCTCGTTCTACACGCGCATCGACGCGCCGGCCACGCCCGAGCAAAAGGCGCGTCTGCAGGCGCTCTCACCCGAGGTCGTCCGGGAAGAGACGCTCGCCGGCGAGCCGATCACAGCCAAACTGACCAGGGCCCCAGGCAACAACGCGCCGATCGGCGGTCTTAAAATCGCAACCGCGAGCGGGTGGTTCGCGGCTCGGCCGTCGGGCACCGAGAACATCTACAAGATCTACGCGGAGAGCTTCAGGGACGCGGCGCACCTGGACGCGCTCGTGAGCGGGGCGCAGGAGCTCGTCAACACAGCGATCGGCGGCCGGACATGAATCGGCCACCATTCCCCGCACAGCACCGGGCTTCTGGACCCATCACTTGCCTGCGCTTCTTTCACCGGAGGTGACACTATGAAAGCTACCGAAACGCTCCACGAAGAGGGTCAGAGTCTCTGGCTCGACAACATCACCCGGGACCTGCTCCAGAGCGGCACCCTCAAGCGCTACATCGACGAGCTCTCGGTGACTGGACTCACCTCCAACCCGACGATCTTCGACCATGCGATCAAGAACAGCTCGGCCTACGACGACGCAATCCGGAAGAAGGTCAAGGAAGGCAAGTCGGGCGAGGAATTATTCTTCGAGCTGGCGCTGGAGGACCTGTCCCGGGCCGCCGATCTGTTTCGACCCGTCTGGGACAGGACGCGCGGCGTGGACGGCTGGGTCTCGTTGGAGGTGTCGCCGCTGCTCGCCCACGACACCGCCAGCACCCTCGCCGCCGCCAAGGCCCTGCACGCCCGGGCGGGGCGGCCGAACCTCCTGATCAAGATCCCCGGCACCAAGGAAGGGCTGCCCGCCATCGAGGAGGCGATCTTCGCCGGCGTGCCGATCAATGTGACGCTCCTCTTCTCGTCCGAGCAATACCTCGCTGCGGCCGACGCCTACCTGCGTGGCATCGAGCGACGCCTGGCGGCGGATCTCGAGCCGGAGGTCGGCTCGGTCGCCTCGTTGTTCGTCAGCCGCTGGGACGCCGCGGTTGCGGGCAGAGTGCCGGAAGCGCTCCGCAATCAACTCGGCATCGCGATCGCGAAGCGGACGTACAAGGAGTACCGCACCCTGCTCGGCTCTCGGCGCTGCCAGCGGCTCTTCAACGCCGGCGCCCGGCCGCAACGCCTGCTCTGGGCGAGCACCGGCACCAAGGATCCCAGCGCGTCCGACATCCTCTACATCAAGGCGCTGGCAGCGCCGCTCACGGTGAACACGATACCCGAGGGGACCTTGAAGGCCCTCGCCGACCATGGAGCGCTCGGCGGTCTGCTGACCGCCGATGGTGGCGACTCCGAGCAGGTGTTGGGCCGGTTCGCCGACGCCGGCATCGACGTGGATGCCCTCGCCACCCAGCTCCAGGACGAAGGCGCGAAGTCGTTCGTCAGCTCCTGGCGCGAGCTAATGAGTGTGATTGCCGCCAAGAGCGCGGCCCTGGACAAGGCGAGCTGAGCACCATGCGCGTGCTGGTCGTGGACGTCGGCGGGTCTCACGTGAAGATTCTCGTTACCGGAGAGGACGAACCTCGGAAGTTCCCCTCCGGGCCGACGCTCACCGCCGAGCAGATGGTCGCCGGAGTCAAAACCGCCGCCGCGGGCTGGAAATACGACGCGGTGTCGATCGGCTATCCGGGCCCGGTGCTCCACGGTCGTCCGGTCGCGGAGCCGCGTCACCTCGGCAAGGGCTGGGTCGGATTCGACTATCGGACCGCCTTCGGACGTCCGGTCAAGATCGTCAACGACGCCGCGATGCAAGCGCTGGGCAGCTACCGGGGCGGCAAGATGCTCTTTCTCGGCCTGGGAACCGGCCTGGGCTCGACCCTGATCGTCGACGGCATCGTGGAACCGATGGAGTTGGGCCACCTGCCGTACCGGAACGGAACCTTCGAGGAGTACGTCGGACTGCACGGACTGGAGAAGCACGGGAAAAAGCAATGGCGGCGGGACGTCGAGGACGTGGTCAATCGTCTGATCGCCGCACTCGAGCCCGAGGACGTCGTCCTCGGAGGCGGCAACGCCCACAAGCTGGACGCGCTGCCGCCGGGTTCCCGAGCCGGCGACAACGCCAACGCGTTTCTCGGAGGTTTTCGCCTCTGGGAGCAACCGAACCAAACGCAAATCGCATCCAAAAAAAAAGTGAAAGGGAACCCATGACATCGACGTTGCCACTGATTTCGCGCCCATCGTGGAAGGCGCTCCAGGCTCACCAGAAGAAAATCCGGGAGGTGCACCTGCGAACGCTCTTCGGCGACGACGCGACCCGCGGAGAGCGCCTGACCGCCGAGGCATCCGGCATCTATCTCGACTACTCCAAGAATCGCGTCACCGACGACACCCTCGCGCTGCTCCGTCGACTGGCCGAGGAGTCCGGCCTGCGCGAGCGCATCGACGGAATGTTCCGCGGAGACAAGATCAATGTCACGGAGAACCGGTCCGTCCTGCACGTGGCCTTGCGCGCCCCGCGTGGCACGTCGATCGTCGTGGATGGCAGGGACGTGGTGCCCGAGGTCCACGCCGTGCTCGGCGCGATGGCCGACTTCTCGAACCGGGTGCGGAGCGGCGCCTGGAAGGGGCACACCGGCAAGCGCATTCGCAACGTCGTCAACATCGGAATCGGCGGCTCCGACCTCGGCCCGGTGATGGCCTACGAGGCGCTCAAGCACTACAGCGATCGCGCGATGACCTTTCGCTTCGTGTCGAACGTCGACGGGACCGACCTCGTCGAGGCGACCCGCGACCTGGATCCGGCGGAAACGCTCTTCATCGCCTCGTCGAAGACCTTCACCACGCTGGAGACGATGACCAACGCCGAGAGCGCGCGCCGGTGGTTGCTCGCAGGGCTCGGCGGCGACGCCAAGGCGGTGGCCAGGCACTTCGTCGCAGTCTCCACGAACGGCCTTAAAGTAGCGGAGTTCGGGATCGACACCGCGAACATGTTCGGATTCTGGGACTGGGTGGGCGGGCGCTATTCCATGGACTCGGCGATCGGTCTTTCGACCATGCTCGCCGTCGGTCCCGAGAATTTCGGCGCTCTGCTCGACGGCTTCCACCAGATGGACGAGCACTTCCGCACCGCTCCATTCGAGCGCAACCTCCCGGTCATCCTTGGCCTGCTGACCGTCTGGTACACCGATTTCTTCGGCGCCGAGACGGTGGCCGTGCTTCCCTACGAGCAATATCTAAAGCGCTTCCCCGCGTACCTTCAGCAGCTCACGATGGAGAGCAACGGCAAGCACGTCACCCGCGAGGGGGCGGAGGTCAGCTACCCGACCGGGCCCATCTACTGGGGAGAGCCGGGGACGAACGGGCAGCATTCGTTCTACCAGCTGATCCATCAAGGGACCCGTCTCATCCCTTGCGACTTCATCGCCTTCGGCCGCGCCCTGAATCCGCTCGGCCGACACCACGACATGCTCCTGGCGAACGTGTTCGCGCAGACCGAGGCGCTCGCCTTTGGCAAGACGCGCGAGCAAGTCAAGGCCGAAGGCACGCCGGACAGCCTCGCTCCTCATCGGGTGTTCCAGGGCAATCGCCCCTCGAACACGATCCTCGCCGAGCGGCTCACGCCGGGGACGCTCGGAAAGCTCGTCGCGCTCTACGAGCACAGCGTGTTCACCCAGGGCGCCGTCTGGGACGTGGACTCGTTCGATCAGTGGGGGGTCGAACTGGGCAAGGTGCTCGCCCAGCGGATCATCCCCGAGCTCGAGGGCGAGAAGGAGCCCACGCTGGGCCACGACAGCTCGACCAACACCATGATCCGTCGCTACCGAAAGCTGAGGGACGCGCGATGACCACGGTGGGCTTCGACCAGCCGCTGTATCTCCTGCCCTTCGACCACCGCGGGTCTTTCCAGACGAAGATGTTCGGTTGGAAGGGCGCGCTGAGCCCCGAGCAGACCGCCCAGATCGCCGCCGCCAAGCAGGTGATCTACGACGGTTTCAGGGCCGCCGTCGCCGCCGGCATACCCAAGGGCAAGACGGGCATCCTCGTGGATGAGCAGTTCGGTCGAGCCATCCTCGGCGACGCGGCCGCGCAAGGCTACATGCTCGCTTGTCCCGCCGAGAAGAGCGGGCAGGACGAGTTCGAGTTCGAGTACGGCGAGGACTTCGCGCAGCACATCGAGGCCTTTCAGCCGACCTTTAGCAAGGTGCTGGTGCGCTACAATCCGGAGGGCGATCCGGCGCTGAACCGGCGGCAGGCGGAGCGGCTGAAGCGACTCTCCCAATACCTGCGCCGCGGCAGTCGCAGCTGGTTCATGTTCGAGTTGCTCGTGCCCCCGGAAAAGTCCCAGCTCGACCGGCTCCAGGGGGACGTGAAGGCCTACGATCGGGAGCTCCGTCCCCGGTTGATGGTCCAGGCGATCGAGCAGCTTCAAGATTCGCAGGTCGAGCCCGACGTTTGGAAGGTCGAAGGACTCGATCGGCCGGAGGACTGCCAGAAGATCGTGGTCGCCGCGCGCCGCGGTGGCCGGAGCCACGTGGGTTGCATCGTCCTCGGACGGGGCGAAGACGACCAGAAAGTGGTCGAGTGGCTGACCACGGCCGCCGCCGTTCCCGGGTTCATCGGCTTCGCCGTCGGGCGGACGGTCTTCTGGGAACCGCTGACCGCATGGCGAGCCCAGAAGACCACCCGCGAAGACGCCGTCGCCGAGATCGCGCGTCGATACCGTCACTTCGTGGACGTCTTCGATCGAGGCCGGGCCTCCTGATGTCGACGACGAGGACGACAGACATGGACGGGATGGCGGTGAAGCCTGCGCCCTCGCTTCTCAGCGCCGATTCTGCTCGTCTAGCCGAAACCGAACACGCCGAGCGATCGGCTCTCCAGGGGAGTCAGCAATGCAGATTGGGATGATCGGACTGGGCCGGATGGGGTCGAACATGGTCCTGCGCCTTCTCAGCAACCACCGATGCGTCGTCTTCGACAGGTCGTCGAAAGCGGTCGATGCGTTGACGCGGGCCAAGGCCGTCGGGGCTTCCTCCATCCAGGATCTGGTGAAGAAGCTCGAGACGCCGCGGGCGATCTGGCTGATGGTCCCGGCCGCGGCGGTGGACCCGACCGTCAACGACCTTCTGCCCCACCTCACACCCGGCGACATCCTCATCGACGGCGGCAATTCGTATTACGTCGACGACATCCGGCGCGCGAAGGCGCTCGCTGAGAAGGGCCTCCACTTCGTGGACGTCGGGACCAGCGGCGGCGTCTGGGGGCGGGAGCGAGGCTATTGTCTGATGATCGGCGGCGAGGCGGCGGTGGTCCAGCACCTCGATCCGATCTTCGCCTCACTGGCGCCCGGCCCCGGCGACATCCCGCGAACTCCGGGGCGCGAGACCCTGGGCGGCACCGCGGAACGCGGATACGTCCGCTGCGGACCGAACGGCGCCGGCCACTTCGTCAAGATGGTGCACAATGGGATCGAGTACGGCCTCATGGCCGCCTACGCCGAGGGGCTGAGCATCTTGCGCAGCGCCAACGTCGGCAACCGCGCCGGCACCATCGACGCGGAAACGACGCCGCTGCGTACCCCCGAGCTTTACCAGTACGACCTCGACCTTCGCGACATCACCGAGGTATGGCGGCGCGGCAGCGTGATCGCGTCGTGGCTGCTCGATCTGACGGCCGCCTCTTTGGTCAAGGATCCCGCCCTGTCGGAATTCGCAGGCCAGGTCTCGGATTCGGGCGAGGGCCGGTGGACGATCCAGGCCTCCATCGACGAGGCGGTGCCGGTGCCCGTGCTGTCCGCCGCCCTCTACCAGCGCTTCAGCTCACGCGGCGAGGCGGAATTCCAGGACCGGGTGTTGTCAGCCATGCGGTACCAGTTCGGCGGGCACCTCGAAAAGCCCGCTGGCAGCGAGCGGAGCTCACGATGAGCGCTGACCATTCCGATGCCCTGGTGTTCTTCGGCGCGACCGGCGATCTCGCGTATAAGAAAATATTTCCCGCGCTGCAGGCGATGGCGAAACGAGGCCACCTCGACGTCCCGGTGATCGGCGTGGCGAAAGCCGGTTGGGGGCTGGACGAGCTCCGCGCCCGCGCGCGCGAGAGCGCCAAGCAGCACGGCGGGCTCGATCCCGCGGCCTTCGAGACGCTGTGCCGCCTGTTGCGCTACGTCGACGGCGACTACCGGGACCCGGCGACGTTCCAGGCCATTCGCCAACAGCTCGGCCCCGCTCAGCGCCCGGCGCATTACCTCGCCATCCCGCCCATGTTGTTTGGACCCGTCGTCGAACAGCTGGCCCAGTCCGGCTGCGCCAAGGGGGCTCGCGTCATCGTCGAAAAGCCGTTCGGCAGCGACCTCGCCTCGGCGAAGGCCCTCAACCGCACGCTCTTCAACTTTTTCGACGAGACGACGATCTTTCGCATCGACCATTACCTCGGCAAGCGACCGGTGAATCACATGCTCTTTTTCCGGTTTACGAACGCCTTCCTGGAGCCGTTCTGGAACAGGAATCATGTCGAGAGCGTGCAGATCACCATGGCTGAAGATTTCGGGATCCAAGGCCGCGGGGCGTTTTACGACGAGACAGGCACCATCCGCGACGTGGTCCAGAATCATCTGTTCCAGGTCCTGAGCAACCTGGCGATGGAGCCTCCGGTCCGGAAGGACAGCGAAACCATCCGAGACGAGAAGGTGAAGGTGCTCAAGGCGATCCCGCCGCTCGCCGCGGACGACGTCGTGCGCGGACAGTTTCGCGGTTACCGGTCGGAGAAGGGAGTGGCGGCGGACTCGAAGGTGGAGACGTTTGTGGCGTTGCGGCTCCAGATCGATTCCTGGCGCTGGCAGGACGTACCCTTCTACATCCGGGCTGGAAAGTGCCTGCCGGTGACCAGCACGGAGGTCGTCGTTCGACTCCGCCGGCCGCCGACGATGTTTCAGGGCTTCGACCTCGAGCGGAACTACTGCCGCTTCCGGATCAGCCCCACCGTCACGTTCGCCATCGGCGCGAATGTCATCGCTCCGGGACAGGAGACGCGCAGTCAGATCGCGGAAATGATGGGGACGCAGCTCCCCCGCGCGGACGAGATGGATGCGTATGAGCGAGTCCTCGGAGACGCCATGCAGGGCGATGCCACGCTGTTCGCGCGAGAGGACTACGTCGAGGAGGCGTGGCGAATCGTCGATCCGGTGCTGAAGAACGCCCCACCGGTCTACGAATATGAATCCGGTACCTGGGGACCGAACAAGGTCGATTCGAGCGTCTCGCCCCCCGGAGGCTGGCAGAACCCGACGGTGAGCATGCCATGAGGATCGAAGCGCTGGCCGATGATGAGGCGGTCGCCCGAGCAGGTGCCGCATTCACCGCGGCGGAGGCGTGCGCGGCCGTCGCCGCCCGTGGTCGTTTCGTCGTCGCCATCACCGCGAGGCGGCCACCGGGAACATCACGACTCCAACCGACGAGGACAAACCCATGAGTGATGCGAATGTCGCCGCGCCGATGACAGACACCGAGCTCGACCAGTTGGCGGTGAACACCATCCGCACGCTGTCGATCGATGCGGTCGAGCGCGCCAAGTCGGGCCACCCCGGCACCCCGATGGCGCTGGCCCCCCTCGTCTACACGATGTGGAACCGCGTGATGCGCTTCGATCCGGTAGATCCGATCTGGCCCAACCGCGATCGCTTCGTCCTCTCCAACGGCCACGCCTCCATGCTGCTCTGGTCCGTGCTGCATCTGACCGGGACGCGGGCGGTGAATGCCGACTACGAGCGGTTGGGCCAGCCTTCGGTGTCGCTGGATGACATCCGCCGCTTTCGTCAGATCGGGAGCAAGGCGCCGGGGCACCCCGAATATCACTGGGTATCAGGTGTCGAGACCACGACCGGCCCGCTCGGCCAGGGCGCCGCGACGAGCGTGGGGATGGCCATCGCCCGGAAGTGGCTCGCCGACCGCTACAACCGACCAGGGTTTGAGATCTTCGACTACGACATTTACGTGGTCTGCGGTGACGGCTGCCTGATGGAGGGCGTGACGGCCGAGGCGGCCTCGCTGGCAGGTCACCTCCGCCTCGACAACCTCTGCTGGGTCTACGACAACAACCACATCACGATCGAGGGGCAGACGAGCCTCGCCTTCACCGAGGACGTCGCCGCCCGATTCCTGGGGTACGGGTGGAACGTCCTGCGCGTGGCCGACGCCAATGACCTCGGTCGCATCGAGCAGGCCCTCGCCGTCTTCCGGGAGACGAAGGGCCGCCCCACGCTCATCATCCTCGATACCCATATCGGCTATGGCGCCCCGCACAAGCAGGACACGTCCGCGGCCCATGGCGAGGCGCTCGGTGCCGATGAGGTTCGCCTGACCAAGCGCAGCTATGGCTGGCCGGAGGACGCTCAGTTCCTGGTCCCCGACGGCGTCCGCGAGCGCTTCGCCGCCGGCGTCGGGGCGCGCGGCGCGGACGCTCGGAGCCGTTGGACGGCGCTCTTCGCGTCGTATCGGGCGGCGCACCCCGAGCTTGCGAGCGAGATCGACCAGATGCAGCGACGGGACTTGCCCACGGGATGGGATCGCAACCTCCCCGTCTTTCCCGCCGACGCCAAAGGCGTCGCCGGCCGGGACGCCTCAGGCAAAGTCCTGAACGTCCTCGCGCAGAACATTCCGTGGCTGCTCGGGGGCTCGGCGGATCTCGGTCCGTCGAACAAGACCACCTTGACGTACGAGGGCGCGGGAAGCTTCCAGGCCGGGAGCCCGAACGGAAAGAACCTGCACTTCGGCATCCGCGAGCATGCGATGGCGGCGACCGTCAACGGCCTCTCGCTGTCGAAGCTGCGCGCGTTCGGCGCGACGTTCTTCATCTTCAGCGACTACGCGCGGCCGGCCATCCGGCTGTCGGCGCTGATGGAGCTGCCGACCCTCTTCGTCTTCACGCACGACGCGATGGGGGACGGCGAGGACGGCCCGACCCACCAGCCGATAGAGCACCTGGCGTCGCTGCGCGCCATCCCCGGGCTCGTCACGCTGCGCCCCGGCGACGCCAACGAAGTGGTGGAGGCGTACCGTTACGCGATGCAGCTTCGCCACCAGCCGGTCGTCCTCGCGCTCTCACGCCAGCCGTTGCCGACGCTGGATCGACGCATCTACGCTCCTGCGACGGGAGTCGCACGCGGCGCCTATGTGCTCGCGGATCCCCCTGGCCGCAATCCCGAGGTCATCCTAATCGCCTCAGGCAGCGAGCTGAGTCTCGCCGTGGACGCCCACGGCAAGCTGATCGCCGAGGACATCCGCTCGCGCGTCGTCTCGATGCCCTCGTGGGAGATCTTCGAGCAGCAGACGCAGGAGTATCGGGACAGCGTGCTGCCGCCCGGCGTGAAGGCGCGCGTCGCCGTCGAGCAGGCCTCCACGTTCGGCTGGGAGCGATACGTCGGCACGTCCGGCCAGGTGATCGGGATGAGGACGTTCGGGGCCTCGGCGCCGCTGAAGGAGCTGCAGAGGAAATTCGGTTTCGAGCCAGACCGGGTGGTGGCGGCGGCGAAAGCGCAGCTGGGACGGGCGTAAGGGAGCAAACGTTGGAGGCTGAAGCGGACAGCCCGGGGCGGAGCGCGCCTCTGGGAGCGACGGTCTGTGCGGGCGGCGTCAATTTCAGCGTCTTCTCGCGCGGAGCGTCGGGCGTGGAGTTGCTGCTGTTCAACGCCGAGGACGATGCACGCCCGACCCGGGTGATCCCGCTCGACCCCGCGGCGAACCGGACCTACCAGTATTGGCATGTCTTCGTAGCGGGCGTGCTGCCGGGCCAGATCTACGGTTATCGCGCGCACGGACCCTACGACCCGGCGAGAGGGACGCGTTTTAACCCTGCCAAAGTCCTCCTCGATCCCTATGGCCGAGCGGTCGTTGTCCCGAAGAGCTACAGCCGTGCTGCCGCGTGCCTCGAGGGCGACAACACCTCAACGGCGATGAAGAGCGTCGTGGCCGACGTCTCCGAGTACGATTGGGAGGGCGACACCCCACTACAACGGCCGTCGTCGCAGACCATCATCTACGAAATGCACGTCAGAGGGCTCACGCGCCATCCCAGCTCGGGGGTTTCGGAAAAATTGCGCGGGACCTATGCCGGTTTGATCGAAAAGATTCCATATCTCCAGCAACTCGGCATCACTGCCGTCGAATTGCTGCCGGTGTTCCAGTTCGACGCCCAGGATGCCCCGTCCGGGCTGGTCAACTACTGGGGATACGCGCCGATCTCCTTCTTTGCGCCGCACCAGGGCTACAGCTCCAGTAGGCATCCACTCGTGGCGCTCGACGAGTTTCGCGACATGGTGAAGGCGCTGCACCGGGCGGGAATCGAGGTCATTCTCGACGTCGTCTTCAATCACACGGCCGAAGGCGACCACCGCGGGCCGACGCTGAGCTTCCGCGGGCTGGACAACCCGACTTATTACCTGCTCGAAGAGGATCGCTCGCGGTACGCCAACTACAGCGGCACCGGAAACACGCTCAACGCCAATCATCCGATCGTCCGTCGCATGATCGTGGACAGTCTCCGCTATTGGGTCGACGCGATGCACGTGGACGGGTTCCGGTTCGACCTCGCCTCGATCCTGGCGCGCGACATGTCCGGCCAGGTGGTCCCTAACCCACCGGTGCTGTGGGACATCGAGTCAGAGCCGGCGCTGGCGGGGACGAAGCTCATCGCCGAAGCGTGGGATGCGGCCGGCCTGTACCAGGTGGGCAGCTTCACCGGCGACAGCTGGAAAGAATGGAACGGACGCTTCCGCGACGATGTCCGCGACTTCTTCCGCGGCCAGGAAGGCTCGCTCGCGGGATTTGTAGACCGCCTGATCGGCAGCCCCTCGCTCTACGGCCACAAGCAGCGCGAGCCCGAGCAGAGCGTCAATTTCGTGACGTCTCATGACGGCTTCACGATCAACGATCTCGTCTCCTACCAGATCAAACACAACGAGGAGAACGGCGAGCACAATCGCGACGGCGTCGACGACAACCGGAGCTGGAACTGTGGAGTGGAAGGCCCGACCGACGACGCGTCGATCGAGAAGCTGCGAAGCCGACAGGTAAAGAACTTCTTCGCGGTGACGATGCTGTCGGCGGGGATGCCGATGATGCTGATGGGCGACGAGGTGCGGCGCACCCAGGGCGGCAACAACAACGCCTATTGTCAGGACAACGAGACCAGCTGGTTCGACTGGACGCTGCTCGCGAAGCGGGCCGACCTGCACCGGTTCGTGACCTTGCTCAATGCTCGCCGGGTGTTGCGAGACGCAGAGCCCGAGCGGCAACGGGTCTCCCTGAACCAGCTGATCCAGCAGGCCGACATCAGCTGGCACGGCGTGAGACTCCACGAACCTGACTGGAACCGCAGCTCACACAGCGTGGCGTTCATGGCAAGGCTCACGAAGGAGCGGGTGTCCTATCACGTGATCCTCAACGCGTATTGGGAGCCGCTCGAGTTCGAGCTGCCGGCGGTCGCCAAAGGCGCCCGACCATGGCGCCGATGGATCGACACCTTCCTGGATTCTCCGCAGGATATCGTCGACCCGGAGCGGGCCCCCTCGGTTCCCGGCCAGACGTATCGAACGGAGCCACGCTCGGTGGTCGTGCTGTTCGCAAACCTCGATCCGCTCTAAGAGAAGCCGCGCTGACATCGGGCTCGCGCGCGCAGAGATCTCCCGTCTGTCGGTTACGACTTGACGTTCGCGACGCCCATCTCTCGAAACAGGGTCAAATTGTACTGGCGTGAAGCGAAAGCCGGTCCCTCCGGACGGCCGGGCGGCAGGGTACGGTCGGTGAAGTTTTCTGCGATGGCCTGCTTCAGCAATGCCTCGTCACCGCTGTTCAGAAGGCATAGAACGCGCGGACCGCCCTCACGGTCGCGTCGCGCTGCGGACCTCGTTCGGCGCGGCGATGATGACCTCTTTGATCTCGACGCCCTCGGTGGCGAGGGCCGGTGCGGACAGCGTAAGCCCGAGTGCAGCCAATATGCCGGTAGGGCAAGCTTTATCGGTCATGGTTCGGCTTCTGATCTGCGGATGTCATCGGTTTTCTTCTCGCGGAACACGAGCTCGAGGAGGATTCCCGTGGGCGTCTGGATGAAGAGGCGGCGTTCGCCGAGCTCCGGCAGCTCCATCCGCGAATAGGGGATGCCGAGGGCATCGAGCTTGCGGCGAAAGGCGTCATGGTCAGTGAGACGGAAGGCGACGTGGTCGATCGCTTCACCCGTTCGATCGACCGGGCCAGCACGACCCGGTACGAGATGCACCTCCGACTCGCCGTCGGCATAGAGCCAGTAACCCGGGAAGGCGAAGGCGGGCCGATAACCCGGCTTTAGATTGAATACGGCTTCGAAGAAGGCGCGTGTGCCTTCCAGATCCTGCGTGCGCAAGGTCACGTGATTGAGCATGGCGTGCTCAGGTGATCGCTGCGACGCAGTCGGCCGGTCGGGTTGCGTCCCCGGCCATCTGCAGCCTCAACACGCATGGCGATGGGGATCCTGGCGTCCGCCGCCGCGACCGACTCGGCGGTCGCCCTACCGGTACGACGAGAACGCAGCGGCCGATCAAATTCGTGCTCATGGTCTTCCTTCTTTGGGGACGGCGGATCCGGGCAGACCCGTCACGGCCGGGGAGGCGCGCTCGATGATCGGCGTGCCGCCGTTGGCCCCTTGCTTCAAACATTAGGTTGCTCAAGGGTCATTGATCGGAGCCGTGCAACGTACGCGCCAGGATCTCGGACATCGACAGACTGAAGGCTGGCCAGGCGGCGCTCTCGACATCTGTTGTACATCTAGCCCCGGAAACCGGGGTAAATGTACAACAGATGCAGCGAGCGGTATCCCCAATTCGCCCCTGGGCGGCGCGGCCGCCGGCTCGCTGTCTGCTCCCTCGTATGGGTGCAGCGCCGCGGGCATTTCGCTCGGCGGCCTGTTTCCGTTGGCCGCGCTCGCCGCCGCTGCTCACCCGGCGGATTTGGCGACAGTCGCACCCGATCAGAGACGGCGCTGTCTGCCAAACCGATACCTGGGCAGCACGCGTTCGAGGGCTGATTGTTCGGCACGAACCGTGAAAGAGCAGTGCGCCAGGCAACGATTCCCGGCCTCCGCCGCCCCGGAAAGAGAGAACATGGAGTCGCAATCGTCGCTATGTCGATGCGGCCTGGAGGGACCCCACGGTGATTGGGCTGTCGCCGAGAGCCTCATCAGATCGTCTCGAGTTCACCACCGACATGAAGAAGGCCCTGTCGCGCGCCGACTTCGTCCAGGAAAATGGCCCAGAGCGGCCAGATTTCAAGATCAAGCTGTTCGCCGAGATCGACGCAGCGACTCCTCCCGACTCAATCATCGCCTCGAGCTCCTCGGGGATACGATGAGCGTCATTCAGTCGGGCTGCAAGCGACCTGGTCGCTGCCTCATCGGCCATCGTTTCAACCCGCCGCACATGATTCCGCTGGTCGAGGTGGTCGCTTAGGACTTCGCTTTCTTCGAAGGTTTCGATTTGCCGAGACTGTTGAGGGCGACCGCCTCGCGAACGAGCGCCTTGAAGGCGGACTCGTCAACTTCTTCTCCTTCGTGGATGTCGATCGCGCGGCGTACGTTTCCGTCGAGACTCGAGTTGAAGAGACGGGCCGGATCGTTCAGAGACGCGCCCTTGGCGAAGGTAAGCTTCACGACTTTCTTGTAGGATTCGCCTGTGCAGATGATGCCGTCGTGCGACCAAACCGGAGTGCCCATCCACTTCCACTCCTCGACGACGTCCGGATCCGCTTCGTTGATGAGCTTGCGCATCCTGTCGAGGGTCGCTCCGCGCCAGCCCCCGAGCTCGGCGATTCTCTTCGAGATGAGCTCCGATGCCGACTGGCCTTGGCTCGCGCCCGACTTTTTCATGTTCCCACCCTCGAGCGCGCATCTGCGCGGAAAGAGCCAATCGTAATGATTTTTTCATTAAGGGCAAGACGCTGCGCCGCGAGCTGCGGGATGAGGAGCGGCGCAAGCGCGGCAGGACGCTTGCGCGACTTTAGGAATTGTCGGCTCTCCGGCACTTCAAGCGGAACGCGGCGCCGCCCTTGCCAGCGCGAGAATGGCTCCGGCAAACAGCAGCGTGTCGGCAAAGTAGTTGATCCCCTCCACCTTGACTGCGGTAGCCGGGTCGAACAGCGCCAGGATCAAGACGGGCCCATAGATGACGAGGACCAGCAGCAAAATCCAGGTGCCCAGATAAGTTGCCACCATCCGCGTCTTGCGCCCCAGCAAGAAGCATAGGCCGGCAACGAGGAGAGCCGCGCCCGTCACATAGTCAATGAGCACGCGCCCCGGAACCCACGCCGGCATCTGTTTTTCGAGCGGTACTCCGGGAAGTCCCGTCGGGTGCAAAAAATGTTCAACGCCAAAGAATATTGCGGTGATCGCGATAAACATACGCCCCGCCGTTATCAGCGCGCTCTTGCCTTGCGAGCGCCATCGGTCCATTGCATTTCCCGCAAGAACCCAGCCGGCGCCGCCAAACGACATCTCGCGGAAGACGATCGTCCAGATAATTCTGTTGTGCGGATTGGCCAGCGCTCCTCGAAGATGGATCATCGCGACAAACAGAAACATCATGATTCCGAACAGCAGACCGGACCAGCGGACCTCAATCCTGGTGGCGATGCTCAAGGATGCGGCGATCAGCGCACAGCCGACGAAATATATCCAGAACAAGCGCCCCGGCATGTACCGCGGCACGAGGTTCATCAGCGATCGTGGGCCGAAGAGATGCTCTGCGCCGAAGACCGCCAGTGGGATGGCGAAACACAGATTGCTCAAGGCCACGATCTTCTCCAGGCCCCGAGCCGAGGCGATCTCGCTTTTCGCGGCCAACACTCCGATCAAGAAGATCGCGATGCCAGCAGAGCAGGTTGCGACCACGGTGGGAGAGGTTTCGAAGAACGTGGCGAGAAGGGTTGGGTGCATGGATTTCCCAAGTCGGTACACGGGATTCAGAGTCTCTTCGCTGATAAGGCCGGAGGACACAAGAGTAACTCATTGACAGCAACCGGGAGTGAAACCACGGGCATCGTAAGGCTTGCCCAATGGCAATCCCAACCCACCGAGCTGGCCGACGCGCATCAGCTGATCGCCGCGGCCGCACTAACCATACGATAGCGACGGTTTTACTCTACGCACGCTCACCCTATTGGGACGGACCCGATCAACTGCGGTAGCGTTCGCGTGCCAATCGGCCTAGGAGAACCAGGATGGCCTTCTCCATTCGATCGCGCGCGACGGCGTTGAGCGGATGAGCGATGTCTCGGTACGTTCCGTCCTTGAGCTTCACCGGCATCGAGATGAAATACCCCGTGACGGCGTTGAGCGGATGAGCGATGTCTCCGTACGTTCCGTCCTTGAGCCTCGCCGACATCGAGATGAAAAGCCCCGTGTTGCCTTGAACGATCCTCAAATCACGGATGACGAAGCAGTTATCTGGGCGCTCCCGGAGACGAATGCACTCGCCGCGTCAATCTTGGCGCAAATCGTTGCACCTTTGTCCATTTCCGCCGACTCCGCCCCGGGTTTCTCTTGCAACCGCGATCCGTTTTCGCCCATCATCAAGCGAGCCCCGAGAGGACAACCATGAACGCACATCGTCTCGCTTTCCTGGCTGCAGTCGCGACCGCAATCTGGATCATCGTTGGTTGGTTCCCATCGCGCGCCTACGCGCAACAGGACCTGCTCGTCAGCGCGCGATTTGGAAACAACGTCCTGCGCTTTGCAGGCGACACCGGCGACCCGCAGGGACAATTCGACATGGGCCCACCGCTCAGCAATCCCGCCGGGCTCGCGCTGGATCAGGATGGAAACGTCTACGTCGCCAACTTCAACACGAACGAGGTGCTCGAATACTCCCCCGACGGCACATTCCTGGGCGTCTTCGCTTCAAACGCCAACGGGTTTGGTTTTCCTCTTGCGCTGCGATTTGGGCCGGATGACAACCTGTATGTCACGAGCAACTTGAGCGCAGGTGTCTATGAGTTCTCCGGCGTGACCGGCGACTTTATTGGAGTTTTTGCCAGCGGCGGCGGCTTGCGTGGTGCAACCGGTCTGGCATTCCTGCCCGGCGGCGACCTGCTGGTGAGCAGCGCGCAAACGAATCAGCTCCTTCGTTACGATGGTGTTACGGGTTCGTTTATTGGACCGTTCGGAACCGGCGTTCCCCTGAATAATCCGACTGACCTCCAAATCGGTCCGGATGGCAACCTGTATGTCTCCAACACGTTGTCCAACCAGATTCTCCAGTACAATCTGGCCACCGAGGAGGGCAGCGTATTTGCATCATCGGATCTCTCGCGACCCATCGGGTTGACATTTGATGCAGCGGGAAACCTATACGTTGCAAACCAGCTCGCGAATAACGTGCTGCGTTTCGCACTCGACGGGACCCCGCTTGGAGAGTTCGTCCCCGCTGGCTCCGGCGGTCTCGACGGCCCTGACTACCTCGCGTTCACTGCAGCCCCGCCGGCGAGGTGTACACGCCCTGAGAGTGCAACGAGCGCCGACTACCAAGCGGCCCCCTAGCGAGCAGAGAAGGTGTCGGTGATCGGCAGCCCGTTCACGTTCTGGTTCGCGTGGACGAACGTGCTCGGATCGACGAGCACCAGGATCTCGGCGTAGCTGTTATCCCAGGTCTGCAGGATCACCGCCTGGAAGCTGGACCCATTGGCTCGGGTGTACGTCCCCGCGGTGAACGCGCGGATCGGACCGGCGTAGTTGTCCAGTGTTCCCGTGTAGCGATAGGCGCGGCCCCAGTGCGTCTGGGGGTTATCGTCGTTGAAGAATTGATAGGTGAGAACGCGAGCGGTCGCGGTCCAGGCCTGGCCGCCCGCGAGGCGAGCCCAGATGCTGTCGAAGATCGCGTTCGCCGCCGGGTTGCTTGGCTCGAAGCGGTAATGGTCCCCCGGTTCGAGCACGTCGCGGACATCGGCCGCGCTCGCCGGATTCGCCGCGGCGCTGATGGCGTGGGGTTGAAGCCCGGCGGTCCCGGCGGTCCCGCCGGTGCCCAGGCCATCGGCCCCTCCGCCACAGGCGACGGCGGTTGCCAGCGAGCAGATGAAGGGGCTCAGGCGCCGAAGCATGGAATGCCTCCTTGAGGCGCATGAACGATCCCGGCACGGTCAAGGCCTCACCCAAGACGCGCAAACCGTCCGGACCTACTGTCAAAGACTCGCCTCGGAGAGGGGCAGCCGCCGGACGCTGAGTACCTGGAAACGCAAATAGCGCACGGCGATATCACGTCGCGACGTGCTTGGACCTTGTATGCGCCGGCACTGGAGTTGTCA